>WNGL01008852.1_pt1 | contig 14459 bp, 13 predicted proteins | sample 5400591 | NCBI WGS metagenome assembly WNGL01 (sample SAMN13153377, study PRJNA577476) | soil metagenome | isolation source: 80 cm soil or saprolite under Garry oak tree replicate 1 | place: USA:California | collected 2016-06-15
CGAGCGCGGCCGCGTGCGGCAACTTGATCGTCTTTCTCGTCAGTCTGCCCTGGGCGCTGCCGCTCGCCGCCGGGCGCGCCGCCGACTGGCTCGTGGTGGTGTACTTGGGCGTGTTTCAGCTCGGCCTCGCCTACGTGTTCCTCTCGCGGGCGATCGCGCGCGTGCCGGCGCTCGAGGCCTCGCTGTTCCTCCTGGTCGAGTCGGTGCTCTCGCCCGGGTGGGCGTGGCTCGCGCACGGGGAGACGCCGGGGCCGCTCGCAGTATTGGGGGGAGTTGTCATTCTGACGGCTACCGCAGTGAAATCATGGAGCGATGCACAGGTGGTAGCGGCATAGGCAGACGCCGAGACGCCGCAGCGCCGGGGTGTTAAGGACGTGACGCGGATCACGCCGAGGGCCGCTCGGCCTGTTTGAACTTCGGCAACTCGTTGCGGTGGCGCTCGGCAAACTCCTCGTAAAGGTGGCTGTCGGTGTAGTCCCGCAATTCGCAGATCTTGTCTCCTCGGAACTTGAGGACCACGCACGTCCGCTGGTCCATGACGTCCTTGGGGTTGCTCTTGAGCCACGAGCGCTCGCGAATCTCGACGATCACGCGGTCGGCGGCGTCGTACCAGTCGCGCCAGACGTCCTCGGAGCCCCAGTCCCCGGGCCCGAGGCCGGGCTCGCGGTTCCACAGGGCGTCGAGCACGCGCTCCCGGCCCTGCCATTCGCCGCCGATGGGCGGGGCGCCCGCCACCCAGTACACCACGTCGTCGGTGAACAGCCGGCCCACGCCCTCCCGGTCCCCGGCGAACAGGGCCTTCTCGTACGCCTTGGCGAGCTGCATCCGCTCGCTCATACGCTGACCTGCTCGATCTCTTCGGGCTCGGGCAGCGCGTTGGCTTTGCGGCCGGCGCGCTCCATCGGCTTGTCCATCTCCGCCTTGTGGCGGTCGAGGATGGTCCAGAAGTCGAGCGCACGATCGAGCAGCTCGTAGGAGGCCTCGCGCAGCGTGTCGCTCATCTTCACCTGCCGCACGTTGTTCTGCATGTCTTCCGCGTCCCAGCCCCGTGAGTGCGCGATGAACGGAAACGGGGGGAATACGAAGCCGAGCTCCGACCAGAAGGTGAACATGCTGCCCGCCACCGCCTGGATGTTGTCCTGCCCGCCCGTGATGATGAACGCGGCGACCTTGTTCCTGATCAGCAGCTTGTTGTGGATCGTGATCTGGTTCTGCACGCAGTTCAGCCGCTCGATCATCTTGTAGTACAGCGACGACGCATTCCCCCAGCGGATCGGCGTGGAGATGAGCACCACGTCGGCCCAGTGCACGAGGCCCTCATAGACGGCGGTGAGCTGGTCCTCCGGGTCGCGCTCGGTGATGGCGCAGGGCCACGTACAGGCGTGCGACGCCTTGGAGTAATTCCCCTCGCAGTGGCGGAACTTCAAGTCGCGCAGCTTGATGAACTGCGTGTCAGCGCTGCGCCGCTGGGCGGCGGCGAGCGCGTGCTCGAGCAGCGCGTCCGACGTGGAGTAGCGGGGGTTCACGTCGTCCATCGCGGTGGTGGAGATGCACAGCACGCGGGGTGGGGCGCCCGCCGCCTTGGGGTGCTCGTCGAGCAGGTGCGACGGCATGTGGTTGATGAGCTTGCGGGGCATCGTGGGCGGGGTCTGGACGAACACGCCGTCGTCCCGCTCCTCGATCGCGAACACGGGCACCTGCTCCTCGTCGTAGCCCTCCGGCCCCTTGCCGGTGATCACGCTGTACTCCCAGGCGTGCCAGGGACACATCACGAACTCACCCCGCAGCCGGCCGTCGCACAGGGGCCCGCCCTTGTGGTTGCAGGTGTTGCCGATCGCTCGGAACTGACCGTCGTAGACGAATACCGCCACCGCGTGACGGTCGACCTTCACGGAGAACGGAACGCGCTCGAGTAGCTCGGACTTCGTGCCGAGGCGATGCCACATGGTCATGGACCGCTCCTCTTGGGGGGGCGTGTAGATTCTAGCCCGTATGCCCGCCGTCCGCTCCCGCTTCGCGGTCATCTTCTTCACGGTGCTGATCGACTTGATCGGCTTCGGGATCGTGATACCGATTGTCCCCTATTACGCCAAGCGGTTCGGCGCGAGCGGGTTCGAGTTCGGCGTGCTGCTCGGCGTGTATTCGCTGATGCAGTTCTTCGCCGCCGCCGTCCTGGGCCGGCTCTCCGACCGGGTGGGGCGGCGCCCCGTGCTCCTCACGACCATGGTGCTCAACACGGGCGGGTATCTCCTGTTCGCGTTCGCCGGCTCCTACTGGGCCCTATTCGCCTCGCGGGTGATCGGCGGGCTCGCGGGGGGCAACATTTCCGCGGCGCAGGCCTACATCGCCGACTCGACCTCCGTAGCGGATCGGTCGCGTGGGATGGGAATGCTCGGGGCGGCGTTCGGTCTGGGGTTCGTGATCGGGCCCGCGATCGGCGGCGCCGCCGTGCACGTCGGCTCCGCCGCGCCCGGCCTCGTGGCGGCCGGGCTGTCGCTCCTCAATTTCGTCTTCGCCTGGGCGATCCTCCCCGAATCGCTTCATCCGGACCACCGCACCGAGCGGCGCGGCCTCGGCTTCGACGCGATCGCGCGGGGCCTCGCCGACCGCCGCCTGCGGCCGCTGATGCTCGTGTGGGGGATCTTCCCCTTCGCCTTCGCCGGTTACACCGTGGCGCTGCCCTACCACGCCGCGGCGGAGTTGGGGTGGCGGCAGTCGGACTTGGCGCTGTTTTTCGTCGTCTTCGGGATCACCGGCGCCTTGACGCAGGGGCTCGTCTTCGGCCATCTGGCGCCGCGTATCGGGGAGCGGTGGCTGGTGATTCTCGGCACGGCCGGGGTCGCGGTGGCGATCGGCGCGGTCCCATTCGCGCACAGTTCCCTCGTGCTGTACGCCGCGACCGTCGCGCTGGCGCTGTGCCAGGGCGTCGTGTCCCCCGCCGCGAGCGGGCTGGTGTCGGTGTACGCCTCGCCCAACGAGCAGGGGACGACGCTCGGGGCGGCGCAGGCACTGGGGGCGCTCGGACGGACACTGGGCCCCGAGGCGATCGGCGGGGCGTACGACGCGGCGGGCGCGCGGGCCGCCTTCCTCGCTGCGGGGGGCGTGATGGTGGTGGCGTGGCTCGCGACGCTCGGGCTGGAGAAAGAGCCGAGTGGGCAGGTGCTCGCCAAAGGCTAGGCGGGTAGACGGGTAGGCGGATAGACGGCGAGCGGTGAGTAGCGTGTAGTCGGCAGATGAGCCCAGTAACCGCGACCTACGGACCGCTCGCCGTCTCGCCGTCTACCCGTCTAGCCTACCATCCGTTTTCTCCCTCATATTCTCCCGGTCCCCTGCAGGAGCTGTGTGCGCCCATGCGCGTGTACAAGACAGCGGAGATCCGCAACGTGGCGGTCGTGGGCCACGGCGCGAGCGGCAAGACCTCGTTGGTCGATGCGCTTGCGTTCGTGGCCGGCACGAGCAAACGCCACGGGTCTGTGAAGGACGGCACCGCCCTCACCGATTACACCCCGGACGAAATCGAACGGAAGTACTCCATCAACCTCGCCGTCGCCGTCGCCGAATGGAAAGACACGAAGCTCAACCTCATCGACACCCCCGGCTACCTCGACTTCACGGGCGAGGCGCTCGCGGGCGTGTACGCGGCGGACGGCGCGGTCGTGGTGGTGTCCGCCACGGGTGGGGTCGAGGTCGGAACCGAGAAGGTGTGGGACTATTGCGAGGGGCGAGACATCCCCCGCCTGTTCTTCGTCTCCTTGATGGACAAGGAGCACGCCGACTTCGAGCGGGTCTACAACCAGATCAAACAGCGCCTCACGCCGAAGGTGATCCCGGTGGAAATCCCGGTGGGCGAAGGCCCGGAGTTCCACGGGATCATCAACCTGTTCTCGAAGAAGTGCCACATGTACAAGAAGGGCACGAAGGCGGGCGAGTACGAAGAAGTCGACGTGCCGCCCGAGTACACGGCTCGCTTCGAGCAATACTCGAAGGAGCTGATCGAGCGCATCGCGGAGACGGATGATACGCTGCTCGAGCGCTACCTGGGAGGCGAGGAAATCGGGCGCGACGAAGCGATCGCCGCCATGAAGGTCGGGATGGCGAAGGGCGAGGTGTTCCCGCTGTTCTGCGGGGCCGCCGAGCTGACGTACGGGACGCGGGCGCTGCTCGCGAAGCTGGTGGAGCTGTTCCCCGCGCCGCACGAGCGGCCGCCCGGCGAGGCACAGCAGTGGGGGAGCGCCGAGCGCGTCGTCCTCAAGGCGGAGGACGGTGGTCCGTTCGCGGCGCAGGTCTTCAAGACGATGTCCGAGCCCCACGTGGGCGACGTGACCTTCTTCCGCGTGTACTCGGGGCTCGTGAGGAACGGGCAGGACGTCTACAACGCGCCGCGCGAGGCCGTCGAGAAGCTGAATCACCTGTGCGTGGCGGTCGGCAAGGACCGCTTCGAGATCGCCGAGCTGCACGCGGGGGACATCGGGGTCGTGGCCAAGCTGCGGGACACGCACACCAACGACACGCTGTCCACGCGGGAGATGCCGGTCGTGCTCCGCAAGATCCCGTTCCCCGAGCCCGTGATCACCGAGGCGATCGAGGTGAAGCAGCGGGGCGAGGAGGAAAAGCTCTCGAACGGGCTGCACAAGCTGCACGAGGAAGACCCGACGTTCCAGCACGAGTACAACGGCGAGCTGCAGCAAACGCTGATCCGCGGGCTGGGGGAGCGACACCTCGAGATCATCGTCGGACGGCTGGCGCGGAAGTTCGGCGTCCATGCGGTCATCACCAAGCCCAAGGTCGCGTACCGCGAGACGTTCAAGGGCAGAGCCGAGGGGCAGGGGAAGCACAAGAAGCAGACCGGCGGCCGCGGCCAGTACGGCGACTGCTGGATCCGCATCGCGCCGCTGCCGCGCGGGTCGGGGGTCCAGTTCGTCGACGAGATCGTGGGCGGGGTGGTCCCGCGCCAATACATCCCGGCGGTCGAGCGGGGGATCCAGGAGGCGGCGGCGCGTGGTCCGGTGGCGGGCTATCCGGTCGTGGACTTCAAGGTGGAGCTGTACGACGGGTCCTACCACGACGTCGACTCGAACGAGCAGTCGTTCAAGATGGCCGGGATCCTGGCATTCCGAAACGTGAGCCCGAACGCGCGACCCGCGCTGCTCGAGCCGATCCTCGAGCTCGAGGTGTGGACGCCCGACGAGTACCAGGGCGCCGTGATGGGCGACCTGTCGTCGCGGCGCGGCCAGATTCTCGGCACCGAAAAGGACGGCCGCCTCACCAAGGTCAGGGCGCTCGTGCCGGAGGCGGAGCTCGACAAGTACGCCACGGTGCTGCATTCCCTCACGCACGGGCGCGGCACGTACCGCCAGAAGTTCCATGTGTACCAGGAAGTCCCGCCGGAGGCGGCCCACAAGGTGATCGAGGCGCGGAAGAAGGAGCTCCAGGAGGCGAAGGCGTCGTGAGGCGTAGCCTCGGGTTCTGGTTGCTGGTCGCGGCCGCGTGCCAGCGCGAGGCGGCGCATGGTCACATTCCGCGGCGCTGGGACACGTCCCAGACGGCATTTCGCGTTCCCGGCGCCGCGATCATCGCCGTCGCGGTGCCGCGCTATTGGGCCAACGGGATCGAGAGCGATTACCTGCGATCGTTCATGGACGAGTTCGACGCCGCAGCCGACAGTCTCGAGCGAGCCGGCTACCGGGTCGGCGTGAGTTTCCGCGACAGCATCCACGTCGTGCAAGGGCCCGATTCTTTCGACTTGCTGCCACGCCGGCTCGGCGAGCAGTCCGGCTACTATTTCATCGCTCCTGGCCGCGAGCCGCACTTCCTGCCCGGCTCCCGGAAGGCCTCGACCCTGCTGATCGTCGTGCGCCACTGGTTCGCCGCGCCGCGCCCTGTGGCGGCGGCGCCGGTGGCGCCGACTGTACTCTTCCCCCTCGACTCGTTCCCGGAGCTTGCCCCCGCCGCCCGCCAGGCTCTGAAGCGCCGCGGCTGTCGCGTGCCACAGTCACCCTACGCACTTAGCAAGCCGAACAATGTCGTGCGGGGCCAGTTCGCTCGGGCGGGGCAAACGGATTGGGCCGCCCTCTGCGCCGTCGGCGACCAGATGATCGTCGTCGTTGTCTGGGGTGCGCCCTCGGCGTGCCCCGACACGATCTCGCAGACCGCCGCAACGGTGTCGGATGAGCACGGCCTCGGGGTCGTGGGCCCGGCGTACATCGACCAGCACGAGGAGTGGTACGGTGGCGGGCGACCGTTTCCCGTAAGCCACGAGGGCATCGACTTCGGGTACTACGACAAAGCCTCCATGGTCTGGTATTGTCACGAGGCGGTGTGGTGGGAGCTCCCGGGAGCCGATTGAGCCGCTATCTGCGCCTGTGGTTCGGCTTCGCGGAGCGGGTCGGCCGGCGCACCTACGTCCGGAGCGGCGCCGCCCTGCTGCTGTTCAAGTACGTCGTGGACGCCACGGTCATCCGGGGCTACACCGGCCGGCTGTGGAGCCCCACGGACTATCTCAATTCGGTATCGCTACTGCAGGAGCGCACGCTGAGGGGCGTGCCCGCCGGCGTGATGCTGGGGCTCGCGCTGTGGACGCTGCCGTTTCTGTGGATCGGCTTCGGCATGTCGGTGCGCCGCGCAGCGGACGCCGGGAGGTCAGCGTGGTGGGCGCTGCTGTTCTTCGTGCCGGTCCTGAACTACCTGCTCATGATCGTCCTCAGCGTGCTGCCGACCGCCGCGGTCCCGGAGTGGCGTCAAGCCGCTCCCGCGCCGGTGATGAGCGACCTATTGAAGAGCGGGCTGCTCGGCGTCGCGGCGTCGCTCGCGATCACGATCCCCACGGTCCTGATCGGCGTCTACCTCAGGAAGAACTATTCGGCCGGGCTGTTCCTCGGCACGCCGTTCACCATCGGCTACATCAGCGCCCACGTGTTCAACCATCAGCATCCCCGGACCGTCGGGCAGACGATCCAGGTGGTGCTCGTCGCCCTCGGGCTGGCGACCGCGGCGATGTTTTTCTTCGCGGCCGAAGGGGCGTTCTGCCTCGTGCTCGCGTTCCCCCTCGCGGCGGTGGTGGGGATGTGCGGGGGCGTCTTCGGGCGGGCGATCGCGCTGCGCGGGATGGAGCCGCCCGCTCGGACGGGCCTGGCCGCGCTGTTCGCGCCGGTGCTCGTGCTGGTGGAGCCGCATGCGCCCGCGCCGCTCCACGAAGTCGTCTCGGTGGTCGAGGTCGCGGCGCCGCCTGCGGTGGTGTGGCGGCACGTGGTGGCGTTCCCCGAGCTGCCGCCCCCCACCGAGTGGGTGTTTCGAGTCGGTGTGGCGGCACCGCGCTCGGCCCACATCCGCGGCAGCGGCGTGGGGGCGATGCGGTTCTGCGATTTCACGACCGGGAGCTTCGTGGAGCCGATCACCGCGTGGGAGGAGAACCGCTTGCTGGCGTTCGACATCGTGCGCCAGGCGCCGCCGATGCGCGAGTGGAGCCCCTACCGGCACGTGAACCCCCCGCACCTCGACGGGTACTTCCGGGCGACCCACGGGGAGTTCCGGCTCACGCCGGTGGGTGGCAGCGGCGGCACCCGGCTTGAGGGGCGGACGTCCTACGTGGTGGATATGTTTCCGCAGCGCTACTGGACGCTGCCCGCGAGTCGCATCGTCGCGGCGATTCACGGGCGCGTGCTGCGGTACATCAAGGCCCTGGCCGAGGAGGAAGCGCACCGATGAGAGTGACGACGCTGTGTGCGGCCCTCGCCGCCCTTGGCGCGGCCTGCAGGCCGCTCGACAAGACTCCGCTGGACCGGTCGCGGGCCGCGCCCGACACCGCGGCGGCGCCCCCGGCCGCGCCGGCCGTGCCGCTCGCGCCAGCCACGCCCGCCGGTCCGGGCGCCACGAAGCTGACCGCCGTGGCGGGGTTCCTCACGCCGGAGTCCGTGCTGCACGACACGGCTCAGGACATCTACTTCGTCTCGAACATCAACGGCAGCCCGACGGCGAAGGACAACAACGGGTTCATCAGCCGTGTGCGGCCGGACGGCGCGGTCGAGAACCTCAAGTTCATCGCCGGCGGACGGGACGGCATCGTGCTCAACGCGCCCAAGGGGTTGGGGCTGGTGGGTGACACGTTGTGGGTCGTGGACATCGACGTCGTGCGCGCGTTCAACGCGAGGACCGGTGCCGCGATCGACAGTGTCAGCCTCGCCAAGCTCGGCGCGGTCTTTCTCAACGACGTGGCGATCGCCCCGACCGGCGCGCTCTACATCACCGACACAGGCATCCGCTTCGACGACGTCGGCAACGTGTTGCACCCCGGCCCCGATCGGATTTTCCGCATCGGACCGGACCGGCAGGTGACGGTCGCCGTGCGCGGCGACACGCTGGGCCGCCCGAATGGGATCACCTTGGACTCCGTTGGCAAGCGGTTCATCGTAGTGTCGTTCGGCGCGCGCTCGGTGCTCGCATGGAAGCCCGGGGACAAGGCGCCGAGCGTGATCGCCAAAGGCGCGGGCGGGTTCGACGGCGTCGTGATCGCCGGCGGGAAGATCCTCGTGTCGAGCTGGACCGACTCGACCGTGTCGAGCTACGAGACCGGCCAGGAAGTGAAGCTAATCACGGGCGTGCCCAGCCCGGCCGACATCGGGTACGACGCCAAGCGCAACCGCGTGCTGATCCCGATCCTGTCCGGGAACCGCGTGGAGATCTGGCAGCTGCCGTAAGGCCAGTGCGGAATGCGGAGTGTGGAATGCGGAATGTATCGTGCGAGCGTCGAAGCCGGTGGACGGCATCGGGGTTCGACCCGTCCATGTCAATTCCGCATTCCGCACTCCGCACTAGATCTGCAACACCGCCGCTCCCCTGACTTTCCCTGCCCTCAGCTTCTCCAGTGCCTCGTTGGCGCGTTCGAGCGGGTACGGCTCCACCTCCGTGCGCACGGGCACCTTGGGTGCGAGCGCGAGGAATTCTTCTCCGTCTTTCCGGGTCAGGTTCGCAACTGAGCGAATGACCCGCTCGCCCCAGAGGATATCGTAAGGAAACGTGGGGATGTCGCTCATGTGGATCCCCGCGCACACCACCGTTCCGCCTTTGGCGACAGCGCGCAGCGCCGCCGGGACGAGCGCGCCGGCTGGCGCGAAGATGATCGCGGCGTCGAGCGGCTCGGGCGGCGGCACGTCCGACGGCCCCGCCCACACGGCGCCGAGCTCGAGCGCGAACCGCTGGGCGGCACCGTCACCCGGGCGCGTCAACGCGAACACCCGGCGGCCCTGGTGGCGCGCCACCTGCGCCACGATGTGCGCCGCGGCGCCGAAGCCATAAAGCCCGAGCCGCTGGGCGTCTCCCGCGGCGACGAGCGAGCGGTACCCGATCAGTCCCGCGCACAACAGCGGCGCGGCCTGGAGATCGGTGTAGCCGTCGGGAACCGCGAAGCAAAACCGCGCGTCCGCCACCGTGTACTCGGCATAACCACCGTCGATCTGGTAGCCCGTGAAACGCGCGCGATCGCACAAGTTCTCGCGCCCCGAGCGGCAGTAGCCGCACTCACCGCAGCTCCACCCCAGCCACGGCACGCCGACGCGCTGCCCGGCGCGGAACCGCTCTCCCCCCGCGTCCCCCCCTGTCGCGGCGACGGTCCCGATGATCTCGTGGCCGAGGACGAGGGGCAGTTTGGGATTGGGCAACTCGCCGTCCAGGACGTGCAGGTCCGTCCGGCACACGCCGCACGCGCGGACGGCGATCAGCACCTGGCCCGCCTCGGGCGCGGGACGAGGGATGTCGGCGAGGCGGAGGGGGAGGCGGGCGGCATCCATGACCATGGCGCGCATACGACCTCAAGCTATCTGTCGCGGCCTCGTCGCCGTTCTCTGTGGCGCCGGCGCGACAGCGGGACGCGGCGCGTGGACCTTTTCGCGGCGCACAGAAGTTGCTATCAGTGAACCGAGCGTGCCATCACCAGCTGCGTCTGTGATCGACCTCGACGCTACCCGCGACCTGCGGCACACTATCCGGCTGCTGCTCGTGGACGACCACGTCGTCTTCCGCGCCGGCTTGCGGGCGCTGCTCGAGCACCAGCCCGATCTCGTCGTGGTCGGCGAGGCCGGGACGGGGGACGAGGCCGTGGTCCGCGCCGAGGCGACCCGGCCGGATGTCGTCCTGATGGATCTGGCGATGCCCGGGGAGGGAGGGCTCGAGGCCACGCGCCGGATCGTCGCGCTCAACATCGGGGCCAAAGTGCTGGTCATCACAGGGTTGCCGCAGGAGGAGCAGTTGCTCGACGCGCTCGAGGCGGGCGCGAACGGCTTCGTCGAGAAGGCAGGCCCCATTGAGGACCTGGTGCGGGCGATCCGCGCGGTGACCGTATCCCGGCTGTTTCTGTGCCCGGACGCGGCGAAGCTCGTCGTAATGCAACGCTACCGGAAGGAGGGGCAGGCCGAGGACGAAAGGGCCGCCGCCGACCGCCTCAGCGCGCGCGAGCGCGACGTGCTGGCCCTGCTCGCCCTGGGCCACAGCTCGAGGGAAATCGCCCGCCGCCTCGGCGTCAGCCAGAAGACCGTAGAGGCGTACCGCGCCGACCTGAAGGTTCGGCTCGGACTGAAGGGTCGCCCGGAGCTGGTCCGGTTCGCCCTGCGCGCGGGACTGCTCCAGGCAGGGTAGGCGGCTACCCCACCAGCACCGGCTCGAACTCGATGGGCGGGTGCGGCGCGGTATCGGGCTGCGGCTGCTTGTACACGTAGCGCCCCCCCGCGTAGTTCCGGAGCACCACCTCATCGTCGCTGATCGACTCGACGTACTCGGGGAGCAACGGGATCTTGCCCCCGCCCCCTGGCGCGTCGATCACGAAGTGCGGCACGGCGAGCCCCGATGTCCAGCCCCGCAGGGCCCTGATGATCTCGAGCCCCTTCTCGACGGTGGTGCGGAAGTGCTCCGCGCCCGCCACCTGATCGCACATGTAGATGTAGTACGGGCGCACTCGGGCGGCGAGCAGCCGTTGCATCAGCCGCTTCATCACCTCGGGGTCGTCGTTCACGCCCCGCAGCAGCACCGTCTGGCAGCCGAGCGGGATGCCGGCGTCGGCGAGCATGCCGAGGGCCCGGACGGCGGGGGGCGTGAGTTCGTCCGGGTGATTGAAGTGCGTGTTGATGTAGAGGGGATGGTACCGGCCAAGGATGCCGCACAGCTCCGGCGTAATCCGCTCGGGCAGATGGCACGGCACGCGGCTCCCGATCCGGATGATCTCGATGTGCCTGATCGCCCGCAGCCGCTTGCAGATCTCGTCGATGCGCCGGTCGGAGAGGAGCAGCGGATCGCCCCCCGACATGATGATGTCGCGGATCTCGGTGTGCTGCTCGAAGTAGCGGAACGCCGACTCGAGCTCGGCGAGGGGGATCTTCTCGGGGTCCCCGACCTTGCGGCGCCGCGTGCAGAAGCGACAGTACGACGCGCACACCGGAGACACGAGGAACAGCGCCCGGTCCGGATACCGGTGCGTGACGTTCGGCACCGGAGAGTTGGCGTCCTCCGCGAGCGAGTCCACGAGCCCGTCGTGGACCTCGAGCTCTTGCAGATCGGGCACGTACTGCCGCCAGATCGGATCGCCTGGGGACTTGATGAGGTCCACCATCGCGGGCGAGATGCGGAACTCGAAGTTCTCCGCCGCCTGCCGCAGCCGCGCCAGGTCCGGGAAGTGCTCGGCGCCGAACCTGGCCACGAGGGCCTCGAGCGACGCGATGCTCTGCCTACGAAGTCTGGCCACGAGGGCCTCGAGCGACGCGATGCTCTGCCTACGAAGTCGCGCTTGCCAGGACTCCATGCGTCAGGTCCTTGAGGTAGATGACGAGATCGTCATCGGGCGCGTAGTAGCCCGGGAGCCGCGCCGCCGGCGCGTAGCCGCGTCGCTCGTAGAAGGCGCGCGTGGACGAGTACTCGGCGCGGGAGGAGGTCTCGACGACGATCAGTCGTCCGTCGTCCGCCACCAGTTGGTTCTCGACCGCGCTGAGCAGCTGCGACCCGAGTCCCTTCCGTTGCCATGCCGGGTCGACGACGATCCAGTAGAGATCGTACGTGCCCTGGGTGCCCGGCGTGGGCCCCCAGCAGGCGTAGCCCACGAGCTCATCGCCGGCGTAGGCGCCGAGGCAGCGATAGTCGGCGTCGCCGGCGAGGCTGTCGTCGAGCAGCTCCACCGCGATGGCCACCTCGTCCGGCCGGAACAGGCCGGTGGCCGCCGTGAGCTGCTCAAACCGTGCGCGTTGCGCGTGGCCGACGGGACGGAGCGAGCAGCTCACGCGCCGCCTTGGCGCCCTGCGCCTCGCGAAGCGCGACCTCGGCGATGCGGCGCACCAGCTCGGCGTAATCCCAGCCGGCCGCCCGCCCCATGCGCGACAGGCCGGCATCGTCGTTCAGGTCGGGGTTGGGATTGACCTCGAGGATCCAGACGCGCCCCTGCTCGTCCCCGCGCAGGTCCACGCGGCCGTACCCCTTCCCCTGCATCACGCCCCATGCCGCTTCGGCGACGCGGACCAGCTTGTCGGCGAGCTTCAGCGGGATGTTCGCGGGGCACACGGGCACGCTTCCCAGGTCGTCGGGCGAGCCCGTCTCCCATTTCCCGGCGTAGGTCAGGATGGGCCAGGCCCCGTCCGGCATGCGACTGAAGTCGATCTCGGCGATGGGGAGGGAGCGGGTGCCGACGAACCCGACGTTGAACTCGCGGCCCGCGATGTACTCCTGGACCAGCACCTCGTCGAATTGCTCGGTCATCGCCGCCACCCGGGCGCGCAGCGACTTGCGGTCCGTGACTACCGAGCCGCGGTCGAGGCCGGCGCTCGCGTCTTCCGCCGCCGGCTTGACGATCGCGGGGAGCGGGAAGTCGTCCTCGATCTTCCCCTGCGCGATGGTCCAGCGCGGGATCGGGAGCCCGGCCTGCGCGAGCAGCGCGTTGGCGATCGACTTGCGGCGGCACGCCGCGATGGTCCAGAGGCTTGCGCCTGTGACCGGGATGCCCGCGAACTCGAGCGTTCCCACCACGTGCTCCTCCCACTCGCTCTTCCCGTGGACCCCCTCGCAGAGATTGAACGCGAGGTCGGCACGCCGGGCCGCCTGGAACCACCGCATGTCGTGTCGCACGGGCAGCTTGCGGATCTCGTGGTCGCCCATCGCGCTGAAGATCGCGCCGATCTCGTCCACGGCCTTCATCACTCCGCGGATGTCTTCCGGTGTCCAGTCCTCGGCCCCGGGGTCGTAGAGGATGACGATCCTCATGCGCGCGCCCGGGCGACTTGTAGGGGCGCAGCATGTTGCGCCCCCACGCCGATGCCGGAATGCGGGTCGGCGACGAGATCCCGCCCCGTCTGCCGGCGCCAGGCGAGGCGGACCACTTCCTGGATCAGCTCGTCGTAGCCAATGCCGGCCGCGCGGGCGGCCTTGGGAAAGCAGGAGTTCATGGCCGGATCGGGGATGACCCCCGGCAGGGGGTTGAGCTCGAGAATGTTGGGCACGCCGAACCGGTCCACGCGGATGTCGACGCGACACCAGTCGCGACAGCCGAGCGCGTGGTACGCGTCGAGGGCGGTGCGCTCGATCTCGCGGTGCAGCGCCGCGGGGACCCGCGCCGGGCACTGGAAGATCGCCAGCGGCGCCTCGGGGCGGTCCCACACCCACTTCGCCTCGTAGCCGTAGACCGGCGGCGCACCTGCCGGCAGCGCGGAAAAGTCGAACCCGATCACCGGCAGGCAGGAGGCCTGGGGCCCATTGCCGAGGATGGCCACCGTGAACTCCGGGCCCGGGAGATAAGTCTCCACCAGCACCGGCTCGGCGTAACGATCCAGCAGGAAACGGGCGCGCTCGCGCAGCTGCGCCGCCGTGTCGCACCGGTTGTCGGCAAAAACGCCCTTCCCAGACCCCTCGGCGACCGGTTTCACGAACACCGGGTAGGGCAGCGCCACGCGCTCCAGGTCCGCGGTCGTCTCGATGCACGCGAACGGCGCGGTCGGCACGCCGCGATAGGCGAGGATCTCCTTGGTGCGGCCCTTGTGGAGTGAGAGCGCGAGCGTGAGCGGGTCCGAGCCCGTGTAGGGGACGTTCAGATACTCGCAGATCGCGGGGACCAGGGCCTCGCGATTCTGGCCGCGCCATCCCTCGACCATGTTGAAGACGAGATCGGGGCGGGCGACCGCGAGCTTTTGCGGGAAGAACTGGTCGGCTTCGAGCCGGGTGACGCTGCCGAAGAGGCCGAGGGCCTGCTCCACGGCGACGATGGTGGTTGGATCGTCCCACTCGGCGAACGCGTCGTTGGTACTCGCGGGCTCCTCGGCGGACGCCGGGTCGGGTTTTTCGTTGTATGCGAGACCGATGCGCATGTGGTCTCGGGTAACCTCCTACAAAAAAAGGCCGCTCGTGCGGTCTGTGGATCGAAACGCGTTGTCGAGTAGAGAATACGAAACGCCGAGGAGATGCGCAATAGGGAATCCGGAATTTTTTTTCGACGGTCGAGC
>WNGL01005951.1_pt1 | contig 14457 bp, 13 predicted proteins | sample 5400591 | NCBI WGS metagenome assembly WNGL01 (sample SAMN13153377, study PRJNA577476) | soil metagenome | isolation source: 80 cm soil or saprolite under Garry oak tree replicate 1 | place: USA:California | collected 2016-06-15
TAGCTCCTTCGTCGCATCGTTGAGCGCCGAAGCCAATTGGTCGATGGCCTGTTTGCTGTTGAGCTCGCTGATACCTATCAGAATGCTTTCTCCAAGTTCTGGAAAGCTGTCAGCGAGGTTCTTTCCACATTGTATGCCTTTCCGTAGTAGACTGTCTTGCAGTCTTCTTGCAGACGACCCGCCGGACCCGAGTGTTACAACGAAATCCTGGTAGTGTGCTCCTCGGAACCTTGGGACGACTAGTTTGCTCTTGGTCTTGATAGTCTCGACGGCGTACTGGGTCTTTGTGAGGATCGTTCTGAACAGCTGATCAAACCCGGAAGGTCCTAACAAGGACATGTATGCTGCAGCACCAATTGCAAGTAGAGCTTCGTTAGTGCAAATGTTCGATGTCGCCTTTTCGCGGCGGATGTGTTGTTCCCTAGTTTGGAGAACCATGCTGAAGGCTCTGTCTTTGCCGTCAACGGTGGTTGTCATTCCTATCAGCCGTCCTGGCATTTGGCGTGTTAGTGCTTCACCGTTGCATCCAATTATTCCCAAGGAAGGTCCGCCGTAGTTCATCTCGGTGGCCATAGACTGGCCTTCAGCGACCACAATGTCTGCACCGTATTCTCCTGGGGGCTTTATTCCCCCCAGAGAAATGGGATCGAATCCAACTATTGCTAGGGCACCCTTTGAATGGCAAAGGGATGGAATGTCGGGTACTTTTGGATCGAGTATGCCGAAGAACGAGGGAATCTCCGCATAGACCGCGCTCGTGTCAGAATCTAGCTTTCCTTGGATGTCGCTAAGGTCTACCCCTCCTGTCTCAGCGTCATAGGCATACTGTTCTACTCGGATGCCGATTGGTTCTGTGTAGTTCCGGATTACAGACAGCTTGTCTGGATGGAGGCAGGATGGAACTAGTAATTTCCTCTTTCCGTTGGCTCTGGCCCCCATGCGAGCCGCCTCCCCTATCGCACTGGGCCAGTCATATAGGGAGGAATTCACAACATCCACTCCAGCCAAATCCGCCATTAGGGATTGGAATTCGAATAATCCTTGCAGCAGGCCTTGGGAGATCTCAGCCTGATACGGCGTGTACGAGGTCTGGAACTCTGTCCGGGAGATGATTGCCTTTACAGCTGCAGGAATATAGTGATTGTAGACGCCGGCCCCAAGGAAAACAGAGTCGTCTGCTGCGGACCGGTTCTGGGAGAGAAGAGATTCGACATGGGCCTTGACTTCTTGCTCTGATGAGAGGCCCTCAATCGCTAGCGGCTTGTCAACCCTAATATTTCGGGGTATATCGGCGTAGAGCTCTTCCACTGATTTGGCCCCGATCTCCGCTAGCATTCTGGCCCTGATGCTGTCTGTCGCATTGGGGAGATACGGATGGGCCTTAGTCGTCAACTCGCGTCTTTCGGGGTCGGGAACCGCAATACTGATAATCCTTCGCTCAATGCTGGACCTTTTTTATAGACGAATAAACGGAAGCTGCCTCCTGTGAGCGTCGTGCTGACGTGGGATACAACAATAGTCCTGCTCACAGCTCTTCTCGCCTTTCCTCTCACGATAGCACTGACACGTTTCTTCATGTCTTACAACCTCAGCAAGGGAATATCTGGCGTGGATGTTCACAAGGTCGATAAACCTAGGATTCCCGAAATGTGTGGTGCATCAATCCCGATAGTACTTGTAGCGCTCGCGCTGGTCGAGAGTATGGTCCAGCCTGACTATCTGCTACCATTAATCGCCTTTTCAACTGTCGTCGGCGCTACTGCGCTTGTGGGAGCATTGGATGATAGAATTAGCATGAGAGGCCGATACAAGCCAGCCTTGGCTTTGCTTTGTGGCCTTCCAATCGTCATTTTGGGGCTATTCAATCCCGGGACGGTCTACAATTCTACCCTTAGAGTTCCGTTGTTCGGAGGCTTCCACCTTCCGCTCATCTATCCGCTTGCCATCCCAATTGCAATATCAGTCACAACTAACACGACAAACATGTTGGATCCTCTGAACGGAACCATGGCCGGTGGGGTGGCGATCATCTGTGGTGGAATGGTGATTGGACTTCTAATATCCGACAGTGGCACGCTGCCCCTTTTCCTCGCGATGAGCCTACTATGTGCATGTCTAGGGTTTTTCTACTTTAACAAGTATCCATCCCGAGCACTTTCAGGGAACGTCGGACAGCTGGCGATTGGAGGCGCCCTCGGGAGCATGGCAATCCTTGGCAGAATAGAAATCGCGACCATTGTGGCGATGTTTCCTCACATACAAAACTCGTTCTTCTTCCTCTCGAGGATCAAGAGATTCGCCGAGCATAAGGAGATTACAGCGAAACCGACGAGACTCCAGCCAGATGGAAAGCTCGCGTCAACGAGTAACCATGAGGCTCCCCTCACGCTTGTCCGCACGATGCTCGTTGGAAGACCGGCATCTGAAAGGGATGTGGTGTCAAGTATTTTCACGCTCTTCCTATTCTCTTCAGTTCTGGCGCTCATTACAGTTCTCCTGACAAGGTGAGTATCAACGAATAAGAGAGTTGTAGCAATCCAAGTTCTAATCTTCTCGATTCAATGGGCCCTGATGCTCATCGGTTTCGGATTGCTCGCCAAGGTGTTGCGCCCAATCACGCTGATTCGTAGCGACGCGCCCTTTGAGCACATTATTGACTCGACCATAAAAGCTGGGATAGCTCTGGTCATGTCGCTCTTCTGGCTGTATGTATGGGATCGACAGGTAAGGATCCTAATCTACAGGAGAGAGAGATAGCCGGCGCCAAACTTTCAAGTGAAAGGAACCGCCCTCCAATGATCATCTTCGACTATTGTAATGCCCATATCGGTGTTTTTTGTGAACCAAAGGTTGGCCGGGAGAGCATTTGTCGGCCTACATGCTGGGATTTCCTCTCCTAAGCACAGCCTACCAGCTAGCCAGGCGAAGTTCAGTTCTGGCCGCGCTAGCTTGAGGCTCGCCAGAGTCAAGTAATGCACGTTAGTCGTAAACCTGCAGTTAATCTCGGTTGGGAACGGTTGTCCCTTCTCATCCTCCTTAAGATCGACGCAAAAGACTCCATGTGGTTTCGGGGAGACTGCCTGAACGGCTTGAAGCGCGGTATCATTGACTTTTTCGGAATGAACGACCCTGTTGAGCTTTGACGTTCCTCCCGTGCCGACGAGACGATTTCCCACCCAACTCAGCCGTTCGCGAACCATCGAGGTTACAAGTTTGCCTTCATTCCATAATGACATGAAGCAGAAATCTCTTCCCGGGAGATAATCCTCGGCGATGAAGTCAGTGTTGAAACCCTGTGCCCAGTGAAACATTGCCCAGTAATAGGCTTCTTTCTTTGACTTTGCCAGGCAACTCATGAGACCGCCAGCTCCATGCCTTGCTCTGAGCCACCGTGGAAAAGTAAGCTGCCCGAGCTCCCGCAGTAGGGATTTTTCCGGAGGTCGTAGCATAACGGGCCTCCCTCTGAGTCCTTTGTTGTGCCAAACTGAGAGAGCCTGAAACTTGTCAAGGCAGGTCTCAACCGCGGCCTCATCGGGTAGAAAGACGGCGGCGGTCAACATTTGTCTGTCTCTGGAGACTCTTCCGACCTCAGTGTCCGGTTGAGGAAAGAGTGCTTGAATCTTCCTTCTTGCTACGATCTTGTTCAGAATCCGAGTGTATCTTGGACTCTTGGCGATCGGGATGGTGTAAGCGGCGTCAAGCCATCTGTTAAGCTCGAGGCTCGTCCTCTCAGTGTCCGTCCCAGTTATGTCGAGGGTCTTGCCGTCCGGACTGACCCTCACGCTCCAGCAAACATTGTTACCCGCGCTACCTCCGGCACCGGTCACCAGCAGGCTTCTCAGAGTACGAAAACCCAAAATTGAAAGCATTCCGGGGGTAGATAAGCAACAATTGTTCCGAACATCCCTCTGCTAGCTTGCGGCGCCGGTGTTGAAGAGGCAGTAATTCGGTGGATGATTTGTCGGGAAGCAGAATAAATAAGTAGGGACGGTTCCAAAGCGAGCCAATCTGATAAACCAAGGACACATGATGGACCGAACCCATGAGATTCCACTACCTCTTAGCTTTCTTACTGGTCTTCGTAGTGGTTCAGAATCCGCCATTCGCTGCAGCCGCTTCAGCGTGTTCCACTAGTACATGCACCGTTCAGGTTGTCAGGACAATCACTACCAATGACTGGGGAACTACGTTCGTGAACGATTCCGTTCGGGTCAGTGCTGCAGCATCCGTGTCATCCCTAACCCTCGGAGTACCCGCTTCGATAAACGCGAATATTCATTTGATTTCCGCCGAAGATGGATCAGGCAGGACGATACAAGTTAGCCCTCTTCGAACAAACCAGACTGGAAAGTATCAGCCCTATCAGTTTGCATTCCCTTCATCCATAACCGGCAATTACAATTTCACCGTCAGATCGGTCCTCAGCGACTTGGTTAGTTTCGACACATCGGTAAGCAAGTACACCTTTTCCTTCAGCGCATTTCCAGTCGCCGACAACACCTCGGGCAAGCTGGCTGCAAACGTGACTGTGCTAACTCGCGATTGGCCCACTCCAGCAACGACCCCAGGAAACGCTACGACGAGTGGAGGCAGGCTCTTGATGCCTTCATCTGGCACCGTTCCAGTAACCCCATTCAACGCTACAGTATGGAAGATGACCTTCTCACCGGCAGGAACCAGCCAGAATATGTTCGACGTGATTGCCGCGAGAACCGTAAGAGTGTTAGGCGCTGGAAGCCTCCAGGTTTCAGACACTTACAATCTAACCAACAGGGGAAGAGACTCACCAAATGTTGTGTTCAACCTGCCTGCAGGGGCCACCGGGATCGCCTGCAACGACCTCATAGGTCAACTTGATCCATCGAATTGCATCACAGGGCCCCCCTTGAGCGATGGCACGGTCCCCTTGACATTCTCTCCCAGATTTTCTACAATTAGGAATGGAGGGGCGGCGGTCGCAATTCTTCAGTACTCACTCTCAGGAGGCACGTATGTCTCCTCAACAGGCCTCGGCAGGTTCAGCCTCACCTTCCAGCTCCTTAATAATGTAAAGTTCGTTTCATCGAGCCTAAAGACAACGATCATTTTCCCACCCGGCGGGAGGGTCGGAGCTATCTCCGGTCAGACGCCCGAAATCTCAGGGAACCAGGTCTTGCTGGAAACAGGAAAACTTACTCCCTACTCAAGCCTTGGATTCACAATGACATACGACCTGGATCCTTTCTGGTCCAGCCTAGCGCCACTCAGCTGGGTCGCCCTGATAGTTGGGGGCATCGCCACCGGCGCCCTGGTGTTATCTTCAGGGCCACAAGTTGGAACATCAGGATACGCTCCCATCCAGCTCATAGGCCGGTTTGTGGAGCTTTACGATGAGAAGTCGTCGCTTCGACTAGAGGAAGACAAGCTAGAGGAAGACGTTGGAAGAGGGGCGGTGGCAAAGTTCGATTACAAACGAAGGAGGCGAGTCATAGATCTAAGGCTAATCGAGATCGACAAGCTCCTAAATCCTCTCAAAGAGGAGCTGTCTAGCTCGCAGTCGAGATACGGTGAGATGATTAAGAGAATGGCACGAGCAGAGGCCGAACTGCAACAGGTCAAAACCAGCATTGTCGACCTTAAGAATCAGAACCGCGCAGGCAGAATATCAAGAGAGCTCTATGATCAACTCTCAAACGATCTCTTCAAGAGAAGGGCACGCGCTCAGCAGACCATCGATAACATAGTGATCGGCCTTAGAGAAGAGGCCCGATAAGTCGTCCCGTTAACTGGTCTCCAATTGAGAATCCGGTTTGAGGAATATCCCAAGTGGCTCTCGACAGAACTGGACAAACTGGTAAAGCCCACAACTGTTAAGGGACGGAGGCTCATTGACGAATCAATCCGGGCGCTCGATGAAGGGAGGGAGTTCTTTGACAGGCTATCCAGAAAAGGCGACAGGGACATGGCAGGAAAAAAGGACCCGGTCTCCTACAAGGCGGCCCGACTGGTCGGCCACTCGGCACGGGAAGCACAACAGATGTTCGCTAAGGCTCAACCGCCCAATGAAGCAACGTGGGAGAATCTGAAGGCATTCAAGGATCAACTCTCAAGCCTTTCAAAGACTCTTCGCGAGACCCGCGCGAAAACTGTAGCTCAACTCTCAGGCTTCTATCTACTAGACATGCGTTCCTTCGGCGGAATCAACGATCGCATTCTCAAACAAAGTGAGAGAATAACTCACTTTCTAGAAGGCGAGGGAAGCACGCTACAAAAAGCACGCACCCTGACAAGCTCCCTGACCGAAGCAGAAGCTGTGAGTCATGAGATATCGGAACAGGTGCGCGAAGCCAGCGAGCTCGCGAGACAAAGAGAGAGCATGAGGACTGCCTCGGCGACGCTCGCTTCAAACTTAGACAAAATCGACAACGACCCTTTGGTAAAGGAATTACTTTCAACAGAGAAGAGCCTCAGAAATGAGAGTCGTCAATTCAAGACGGAGCAGCTGGCCCACCTGAAGAGACCACTGCGAAGGCTTGGGGAGCTCTCGGAGAGAGGGGAAGTCCCCCTGGGCCCTGACGCAAGGGACGCGTTGAGACAAATCATTGTGACTCCATACCGCAGTTTCCTCTCAGAGAGAACAGGGTCGTATTTTGTGAGCATTATGGAGAGTCTTAGAGTTGCGACTACATCTGGTAAAATGGGCCTTAAGCCAAGAAAGGCCGCAAGGGTCCTCGCCCAACTCGATCAACTTACTTCAAACGAAACCTTGAGCTTGCAGACGGATGGGAGAAGGCTTCTTTCGAGACGCAAACAGCTGTTCCAGAATCCGAATTGTAGGTCACTCTACGAATCTCGGAAAGAAATCATTGGTCAGATGGCGAGGGAGAAGAAGGCAATTGAGGATGTCATGGAAAAAGAGCGAGCTTTGGATGCTAGGTCCAAGCTTCTCCGCTCAAGATTAGATGAAATCCTGGAGTTGTTGGGAAGTAAGACTCATCAGTACACGGGACAAGAGGTTCAGCTCGAGAAGCCTCTCGAAATAATTCAAAACTCTAATTGACGTGGGGCTCGACGGCCCCATGGCTTACGCTAGAAGGAGGCGTTCTAGAACTGCATGGTCGAACAAGAGCTTTAAGGGACATTGAATCTCCGAGCGCTCGGCGTTCAACTTGGTGCAATATCATCCAAAAGGAGAGATGAAGCGACATGTTAGGGCATTCATCAGCGTGGCCACAGCCCTTGGGAAAGAATCTGCTGTAGCCGATGCACTATGGAACCTTGAAGAAGTCAAAGAAGTCCACATAATTCCAGGGAGGCAGGATATTCTCGCCATAGTCGAGGTTGGTCGACACCTGCTAGAGCCAGACTCTCAGAGCATCTATTGGTTCATCCTCGACAAACTAAAGGGTATTCCAAGTATCGTCGATACTGAGACGCTTGTCCCGATAGTGTCCATGTCGAAGTGGTCAAGCTAGGCTGCGACTCGTTCCAACCAGTCGGCAAGATAGTACACTCCCTTAGAGCAGACTCTTCCTTCTAAGAACATAGATTTGGGAAACAGTCCACTCGGCTCTCCCGAGTCCTCTTACCCGTTAGCATTGAGAAGTCTTTAATTTCTGACGAGTCTGTTGCGCGAATCACGGGTTTCTAGATCTTCCGGCATACCAAGACAAGCTATCCTTGTAGGTGGATATCAGAATTGATAACCAGCAAGATTTCAGCTGGCGGTACCGCACAAATGACTAGTTCAGTGGAGATGCATTTCTTCATCTGGGCGAGGACCCTCCGTGCAGGTCAGTCCACATCATCAGCGAATCAATAACACCATCCGGTGCTATGGAAACGCGTAAGTCAATGTCTCAAAGCTGCTTATTGAACTAATGCGCTACAAGTCTCCAAACTCTTACTTAGCAACCCGTTTCAATCGTGGGAGACAGATCATGAGCTCAAACCGTAAGTTCGAGGCGCCCTCATGGGACGAGATTTACTCAATGATGTTGAGATTAGCGGGGAAGGTAAGAGAATCGCGTTTCGATCCCCAAGTCATAGTGGGTGTCTCAAGGGGAGGATGGCCCCCTGCGCGGATCATGAGCGACCTTCTAGAGAATCAGAACCTAGCGAACATGAAGGTGGTCTTCTATCGCGACATTGGTCTGCGAAACAAGAGACCATTGATAACTCAACCAGTAAGCTCGAGAGTCAAAGGGAAGCGCGTCCTAGTGGTGGATGACGTGTCAGATACCGGTCATAGTCTGAGGGTCGTGTTTGCACACCTTAGAGCAAGAGGAGCAGGGAAAGTGAAAGTTTGCACACTCTACCTGAAACCGGGAAGCGTCTTCATCCCCCACTTTTACGCAAGAAAAACATCCAAGTGGATCATCTTCCCATGGGAAAGACTGGAATCCATACGCTTGCTATCAAAGAAGCTCGGAGACCGACCCGTTAGCGTACCGCGAATCGTCAGAGAATTGAGAGATAGCGGGGTAAAACCCGCCCTGATAAGGCGCTTGGTGGTGTTAGGCTCTGATTCAACAGGACATTGAGAATCATAGCCTTGCCATTCAAGGATTCGCCGATCTCAGGATCACCGACCACGACGCATTGCTGCGTGATCTTAGAGCCCGGTCTCCAAAGTTGGAGATACAGCTCTTCCGGGCAGATCGGATTGCCGGACCTGAACATCTCATCTTTGCTGCGATAGCCGCGATAAGCGCGTTCCGACAACACCGCCAACGTTCACACACACTTGCTGTCGAACTATTACTGTATGCATCGTGTCAACGCCAGATCTCGAAGGCAATCCAACTTCTCGGTTTCACATCCAGTACTCATGAAGCTGTATTAGCCGCCGTCACCAGCGACGCTTTGCCACTCAAGCTCGAACAAAGATTGGAGAAAACGCTCAAAGCGAGGAAGGACGATAGTGTCATCGAGGTCGCGTCCGAAGATAAGATTTCAGAGCTTATGAGAGTCTACGACATCTCTAGGAAGTCAATGTCGTCGGCACAACTACCGGGCGAAGCCAAGACATCCGTCCTGAAACGGTTGATCATCGAGCGTTCTGCCCTGTTGGCGGTTGAGAAACAGTAGTCCGCTTCTCCTTCTCGACGCCCAATATGCCACCAGGTTCGATGACTGAAACACCCGCCAAATCTCCTATGATCTCTATCATCACAATCTTGCCGGGGCTCTGCAACTCTACTTTTCTCGGGATCTTCGAGGCGACGGCGTCTATGATCTCCTTCGACGGAATGGCGTTCCTTCGCTTTTCGACCGACACACGAAAGGTCTCATTTTCGCGAATCCTGGACACTTGTTGGGCTGCTGCTGCGACTATTTCACTGATGTTGCATGCAACTACGGCTCTCACAGGTTTCACTTTGAGAACATATCTGAACTTCCACGGACAATCTCTGAGCGAAGTGCGAAGGTCATTCACTACACGCGTCGGTTCAAGTGCCGTTTTCGCAACTGTAAGCCCGCTCACTATTGTATAATCTGTTCGCGCATTCTTGTCCCCTAATTCCCTTAGCAGATATTGAAGCTCAGAGTTCGCGTCGCTTTCTCCTCCTCTGCTGCTTGAAACCAACAGGTTGAAGTCTTTGAGAGGCTCAACCGTTGCTTTGGGCCGATAATCTCGTGGGAACTCTGATGGCACTTCGAATCCTCTCCTCCATGATCGACTTTTCTCTCAGAACGGAAAGAATCCCATTATCTATACTTACTACGGTAGACTCGATCCCCGAACCGGTTTGGTCATCGACCAGAACAAGGTCTACCGCCTTACCAAGTTCGTTTGTCACGTCTCTAGCGAGAGTGAGAGAAGGATTACCGGTTAGGTTCGCGCTCGTTCCCACCAGTGCTCCCCCGCAGGCCCTGACAAGGTTGATTGCGACCTGGTGAGATGGAATCCGAAGCCCCACTTTGCCCGATGAGCCGGTCACAAGATTCGGGAGCCGGATTCTAGAATGGACCACGATTGTTAGTGGACCGGGCCAGAACCTAGACGCGAGCTGGAAAGCATAAGAATCAAACCTGCCCACCTCTGCAGCTCGTCCGATCGAGTCAACCAGAACCGGCAAATGTCCTATTTTCCTTTTCTTGGCATGTACTAGCTTTCGAATCGCTTGGGGATTGAGCGGGTCGCAGCCGAGACCATAAACGGTGTCCGTGGGATAGGCTACAATTCCCCCATCGAGTATCAAGGACGCAGCTTTAGTAAGCGTCTCTGGTCCGAATCTTACGACTCGCTTCATTTTTGTGATCTAACTTCGTTGGAAGTTTATATTCTGTTCAGATTCCGACAACTCCCGACTCCCTTGCCGACGCCAACCGTAGTAGTCCATGGGGGAGCGGGAAAATGGCCAAAAGCTAAGCAGCCAAGAGGCTTGAAGGGGGTTAGGAGAGCTGCAGCCATTGGAGCAGAGGCAATTCACCATGGTGGCTCAGCGGTTGACGCTGTAGAAGCAGCAGTAGTCTCTATGGAAGATGACCCGGTGTTTAACGCGGGCACTGGATCAACTTTGAACCTCCTCGGTGAAGTTGAGATGGATGCCGCAATCGTTGACGGGACCAGTTTTCAGACGGGCGGGGTTGCGCTTGTAAGAGGAGTTCGCAATCCCATCCGTCTAGCGAGGCTGGTAATGGAGAAGACAGACCATGCATTGATTGCTGGATATGGAGCTGAGCGACTAGCCTCGATATTCCGTCTACCGACGGCAGATGTCCTGGTAACGAATCGCGTCATGGCATGGAAGAGGGCTCTACGAAAAGTCGAACGAGCAAGAAAGGAACTCACAAAGAATTCGAAATTAGCGAAATCCGCGTTTCGACTGGAGATTGGAGACACAGTGGGAGCACTTGCTTTGGACTCGCGTGGAAATATTGCGGCAGCCTGTTCTACGGGAGGAGTACTGCTCAAGCTACCCGGGAGAATCGGGGATTCTGCGATTGTGGGCTCTGGACTGTACGCAGATTCAACGCTGGGAGCGGCGACCGCGACTGGAATTGGGGAACTCGCTATGCGGTCGGTGTTGTCGAAAACAACAGTTGATCTGATGAAAGAATCTAACGCAATAGAGGCCGGTATAATGTCAGTGCAGAAAACGGTTCAAAGGATCGGAAGAGGAATCGGACTTTTGACGTTGGATAAGAAAGGGAAATTTGGGGCGGCACACGACACCCCCCATCTCTGCTGGGCCTCCGCAGTCAAAAGACATTCAGCTGCCCACATCGCAGGAACGCCCGTTAGAGGACCAAAGCCGGGAAGACTTTTAAGAGGGTAAAATTCGCCGGTGGTCTCGTTTTCGAGGAATAAAGAGTGTTGCCGATGCCCACAGGGGAGGAATCCAGTGACGACGAGGATTGGGGTGGAGATGATGAATGGGGAGACGACGACGAATGGGGAGAAGACAATGGTACCGAAGATAACTAGACTCCGCTATTGAGACAAACTTGTCTTTACCAGCCTGAAAGCTGTTTCTTATCGGACACCACGTAAGTAACATGAATTCTATTTTGAGGGTTCGTGCCAAATTCTTACAACCGACAAGGTTGATGAGTAAGCATGCAAGTCGCAAAACGAAGCTTCCAGATTATCGGATTAGTGGCCGTTCTACTTTTGATGGTTACGACTTTTGCTCCGAAGTATGCGTCTGCTGACACTGTTCAGAGCTCCGATTTCCAATCTCAGAGTTTCACGAAGACTGTGGACTGGTTCGACTACGTTCGAACATATGCAGCTGCGAACGGAATACCATGTGACTCGACCTGTCAGACTTCCCATGCATACATCTATGCGAACTATGTGAACGTTGGAGGCTTCCAATTACTGTACGTTGGCTTAGTAAATGCGACTCACAACGGAAACTTTGTTACGATTCCGCTTCAAACATTCTTCGAACACTTCAAGACACCAGGTGGCAAGGACGCCATCTCAGCGTCGTCTTTCCTCTCCCTAGTCGCTTTCAAAGAAAACAGTTCAACAATTTACCCGAACTCGCCGGACCGAAACGATACTATTTTCGCCTCATTTAGTCTGGGCGCTAACTTGACAGCATTCGCTGGTCATTCACAACCAGCATACGTGGCCACCAGCCAAATAATCCCACTTACCTCGCCCGCCCCGAACCAATGGACTTGGGGACTGAAATACACGAACCTAAACGCCGTTTGGTGGAAGATCGGTGTAGACCCCCTCTTTCCGTTTTGGGACGCTTTAGTCCCGCGTGGCCTTGCTCAGTACAGCGAACTCACGTTCACGTACACATTGACACTTGATCCAACCTCCAAGACCGCCACCCTAACGTCAAGCTATACCATCGGTAGAGTCACAAACCTCTGGATGTTCACACCTGTAGTGCGCCATTGGAACGCTACCGGGACATACTATCTCAATGGGTCCCAAACCCCCAACTCCCAAACCGTCTACCAATTTCTGTCCCAGAGCCAAGGGGGATACTCACCCCTGAAACTCGCAATCGTGCTTGCTAACAAGACGATACTCGCGAGTCACACAACCACAGACACGAACGATGCAAACTCGTCCGTGGACGATAGCGACGCAAACGTAACTCGACAGGGAATCACCACGCGATCTGACGATGGGGAGACCGTCTTCAAGACTGACTTCAGTACTAAGCCCACCTATCAACTGTATGATTCATCTGATGCCAACCCTCAAACCTACAACACAACGGTTCGTTCCGTCCGCCGAGCAGGCTGGGGCGGGAACCCTGTCTTCGCAGTGCAAAACGCGTTCATGGGATTGCTGCCTCTGTTTGTCGCTCACGTTGACTATCCGCTGTTTCAAGACGCTAGAGCCCACCTCGCGAGCTTCGCCTCGTCAGACTCACTCTATACTGTATCCTACCCGCAATGGGGCGGAACCAAGATAGTCAACGACCCGAGCTTCACAGCCTTCTACCAGCCAACTGGAAACGCTGGCCTCCTAACAGCCATATTCATCGCTGTAGCTGTCGCTGCTGGGATAGGAGGAGTCTTCGCCTTCTTACTTCGCAGGAAGAAAACAACGAATTTGGGAATGGCAGGAACAATGGGCAACGTTCCGCAAGGACCAGCACCCCCGAGCCCATCAGACCCATCGATGCCGGGACGCTAAAACACCAAAGGCTAATCACTCTTTCGCTTGTTGTTGAGCCGTATCCTCTCCGGTCGTTAGTAAGAGGCAAATTTCTCAGAAGCGCAAACAGACACGAGTGTAATGTGATTCATTGTACGCCGAATTTCATTGCAAGAGTTCCTTCGACGCGAATCGTTCACTGGGTCTATGACCTGCGATGAACGTCAATTCATCTCCCGAGAACTTGCCGGTCCAAAGAGACCCATGCGAATAGCCAGTTCCACAATTTGGTGCACATCAGTACCACCAAACGTTAATATTATCTAAAGTGACTGAGAACCACGAATCTCAGAAGAGCTGGATCGAGCTGAACATGGGTTCAGCCCTCTAAAGGTTCGAATCCTATGAGAAACGAGATAGACAAAATGGAACTGTCAGACGAACCCAAGTCGTGGGTAGAGGAAGCGAGAAACCGCGTAAAGCGAATAGCTGACTTGGACCCAAAGGACAGGCTTGATATTGTCTACGGCATCGGACTTTGCTGTTCTACTCTTGCGAAAAGCATGCAAGGCTGGATGCAGTGGATTGGAAACCTATCCCTGAAGGATTTCGACCAAACTGAACTGGATGAGATCTTTGGAATCATCAAGAAAGCCACAGTTCAATTGATGGAATTGGACATTGACAAGACTGAAAAATATGAACAGTCACACGGGTTGAGACAGAAACCAACGCGAGAGAACCGCCTAGTCAGCTAGTTACAGCTCAGCACCAATACGCTCAGTCAGGAAGAATTGTTCAAAATAAGCTCCTTTGCTAGTTTGCCCGACGAGAACATTCATACATAAGAAGAGTTCAGGAGTGAATCTTGCCACGGAAATCCATCGTAACCATCGCCGAGTTCAGCATCCACCCCATCGGGTCCGGGACCAGTGTTAGTAGAGAGGTAAAGGCGGCCATAAGGTCAATCTCGAAGATTGACGGACTAAAGTTCCAAGTTACGCCCATGGCGACAGTTCTCGAATCGACCGATCTGAGAAAAATTCTGAAAGCAGTGGAGGTCTCTCACAAGACCCTTCGGAAACTTGGCTCAAAACGAATTTCCTCTAGTCTCAGAATTGACCAGCGCTTGGACAAACCGAGATCAATGCGGGACAAAGTGCGAAGCGTGGTCGGGTAGCGATCCAACTATTCTAGCCGTTTGAACAAGCTCTGCATGAAGTGGATAGGAATCGGTCTTCCCGTTTTGCCGGTCTCGTAGTACACCTTGCAAGTGTCGCACTTCCACACTTCCATATCCCTGATCTGGGCCGGAGCGCCAGCCTCGAAGTCTTCCTGGATTATGTAGCGGCCTTCAAAATCAAGCTGAAGATCGCACTTTGGACACTTCAACTTTC
>WNGL01005952.1_pt1 | contig 14456 bp, 14 predicted proteins | sample 5400591 | NCBI WGS metagenome assembly WNGL01 (sample SAMN13153377, study PRJNA577476) | soil metagenome | isolation source: 80 cm soil or saprolite under Garry oak tree replicate 1 | place: USA:California | collected 2016-06-15
CGTTACTGGTTCACTTTCGTTGTGGCGTGTATCGAGTGCGTCTTCATTCCCCTTGGGACAATTCTCGGCGTGTTTACGATTATCGTGCTTTCGCGCGAATCCGTGAAGACACTGTTTTCAACCGAAACGATGCAAGCGCTGCATTGAAACTGAAGGCGCGCGCGATGAGCAAGATGATCGCGCTCTCGAAATCGTGCGTGGAATTAGTGGCCGGCGCTACGGCCCGGTTCGCGTGCCGCCCGTGCCTTGCAGTTTCTTTAGCGCAGATCCGTCTACCTTGTCCACTTTGTCTGCATTGGCTGCACTACTGGGAGCAGTGCCAGTGTCATCCTCTTCGACCCAGCGACCGCCCAGATGAGTTCCGGTGCCTGCCGTCACCCAAACCTTGTGTTTCGCTTTCTTTACGGGAGCAGATGCTTGCGCTGCTGATGCTGATTTCAAATCAAAATTCAGCTGCGTCGGTTCCCCCGATTTAATTTTTGCGCCGTCGATCGAAGATTTTACGGCACCATTCAGAATTAAAGTGACCCGATAACTGCCAGCTGGCAAAGCGTCTGAAACGTAATGGCCGTTCACATCTGTTCTAACGGTTTTGAGCAACTTGCTGCCATCTTTGGCTTCGATTCGAATGTCGGCGCTTTTGATTGGTCGTCCGTTGGGATCCTTGACAACGCCTTCCAGAACCGATGGCGCGGCCCATGCACTTGCAGCAAAAAGGATCAACCCAACACAACCGATTCGAAGCGATTTGATAAACATAAGCTGACGTTACGACCGAAGAGGGGACGCGCAAACTTGAGCTTCAATTTGCTCAACTAGTGCCCGAGGCACGGCCCTAGCCATAAATCGCGGCAATGGCGACGCTCGCGTCCAGCGACCACCCAGATGAGTTCCGGTGCCCGCAACGGCGGCCCACAGCGATTGCCGCTGCTGGCGTAAAACCGCTTTGCGTTGCGGCTACCGCAGCATTGTGTCTGTCAAACTTTGTTAGGGCCGATCACCGTACGGCCTTCGCTCCATTTGACGGACCAATTGGCCGTTATCCACCTGGACGTTTAACGCTGAGGCATGGGGAGCGCCATTAGGATCGGCTTGAACCCAACGTCCCCCCAGATGGCTCCCAACCCCGCCGGGTACCCAGACGTAATGTTTCACGCTCGTGCTGGCCGAGTGGCTCATGTCGAAGTCGATCCGCGCATTATCTCCAACTGTCCTTACAGTGACCGCCGACTTCACTGTGCTGCCCACAACAACACTGATTCTGTAAAGACCCGCCGCCAGGTCGGCGGATGAATAATAGCCTTTGACGTTGGTAATGATCGTGGTCGGGGCGGCCGGTTTATCTTTTCGCTCGATGCGGATCTCCGCGCCTTTTAAAGGTCGGCCGTCGGTCCCTAGAACATCACCTTGAATGGAAGAAGATGCTGCGTTCGCGGAGAGAACCATTCCTCCCGTGAAAAGAATGCTGATAATGAGCGCTCGGTAGAACATAGCCCAAAGTTATTCGTGTTCAGAAGCGTGTGCAATGCCTTTTTTGATGCAAAATCGGCCAGTTCTGCCGGCGGAGGGGCTCGAACCCACACGATCTTGCGATCACTGGATTTTGAGTCCAGCGCGTCTGCCAATTCCGCCACGCCGGCTACCTAGGTAAATCGGCTTTGCTTAAATCTTTTTCTTGCGTGTGTTCTACTTTCTGTTCTACTTTGGCCGCATGCAAGCTAATGAAACCACAAGCAATTCGCAAAGTTTGATTTTTCCCGCCAAAGCTGAACATAGGACAAAACACCGCTATCGCTTTAGCAGCGTCAAGGACTCTCGCAATCGAAAAGTGCGAGGACTGTGGAAACGCGGTGTGAGGCTTTACATGCAGACGCGCGTTGCAGGGGAAAGGTCTGCGCGCAAAATCCCGCTCAAATCTACGACTTTAGAAGCGGCTCGTGCTGAAATGGCCGACGTTAAGAAGCAGAAGCGTATGGAGGGGCTGCCGGACACGGGATTGCGCCCGCTGTTCGCTGACTACGCCAGGAACTATCTCAAATTCCAGCGGACTGCTCGCGACAGCGGCAAAAAGCCTCGCACCATCGCGCGGGAAGGGCACTCGTTGGTCCACTGGATCGCCGCAATCGGCAATGTTCGGTTGGACAAAATCACGAAGCCGATGGTTACCAGAGTCGTTAAGTCGCGGCTCGAAGCGGGCATCAAACCGCGGACGGTGAACATAGATGTGATTGTTCTTCGCAACGTCTTGAAAGAAGCAAAGGACGATGGGCTGATCGTTCATCTTCCAACTGATGGTGTGCGGCCGAAGAAGGTAAAGACACCCGTGCGGCGCTTGCTGTCGCCGGCGGCGTTCGCTGATCTGTGTAAGGCGGCTGCTGAGTGTGGAAAGAACCATGTACAAGTTCTCGATTATCTGCGGCTGTTGGCGTATAGCGGCGCGCGACGTGATGAAGCTTTGGCGCTCAAGTGGGACGATGTAGATTTTGAACGGAAATTCCTTCGCATTGGTTCGGATGGACTCGCCAAGAATAGCAAAGCGCGCTGCGTGGATTTTAATGCCGAATTACAGGCTCATCTGAAAGACATGGCCGCGCGACGGGTGCCGGATAGTGAGTGGCTTTTCCCCAGTCCGCAAAGAGGGAAAACAGACAGAGCAGCCAAGACTTTGAAACAATCCTTCATAGTCGCTCGGAGGAAGGCTGGGCAGGAATGGCTTGGGTTTCACGACCTGCGTCATTACTTCGCGAGCATGGCCGTGATGTCTGGAATCGACTTCAAGACGATCGCTGAATGGCTCGGGCACCAGGACGGCGGGATGCTGATTGGCAAGGTCTATGGCCATCTTCTTCCCGAGCATAAACAGCGCATGGCTGAGCGACTGGTGTTCAGTCCAACCGTTATTAAATTTCCTGCTCTGACACCAGCAGCCTTTGCCTCGGCAATCGGATCTGAAAATCAGTAAAGACTTGGCGCTGAATCCCCATGCCGAAAACCCCATTCGACGCCCTTCCGCCGCCTAATCCGAAAGCCTTTAGACGAGCAATAAAGCGCAATCTTGCGGAAGCGCTTCGATCATTGGCGAAATTCTCGGACTCGGTTCGAGCCGGCGGGACACCTGATTGGCCACCCGAGGCGACATACGTATTGTTCATGGCGCAACTTCGCCACTTTCAACTCATGTCGAAGCGCAAGGAGAATGCTCCTGCGATTCAATTGATGCGCGAGGTCGATCACACGTGGCGTGGACTCAAAGTTATCAAGACAATAGGAGGTTGCGTTAAGCAGCTTCAAAAGTACATGGGTAACAACTTGCTCGGATCCGCGATCGCGAAGGCACAGTTTGAACGCCAAAATGATCCCGTAAAGGATCAGTTAATCTTGCTGGTGTTTAAAAAGAGACCGGCCAGCGCAGAAGATTTGGGTGCGATGAGAAATCTTCTTCCGGAGTCTTTTCAGCACCTAGATACGTTGGTTTCCGATAAGCTCGTTAAACCCGCGGGAGAAGGACCCAACGACGTCCTCCAGGAACTTAGGACTGCAGTAGCGCGTTCGGCACAAGAATACCTGTTCAGCGAATACCAGCGATTCGTAGAAAGATGCTGCGCGGCGAAAAGACTTCGGGAATTTATCTTGAGCCTAAAGTATCGACCGTATAAAAAAAAGCTCTTTGGTTTTTCGCAGCCGCAGATCGAGAAGTGGAATGACATTGATCAGCTGGAGGCGGCGCGGGTCCGCCAAGAACGGTTCCGCCGAAAAAAACGAGCCAAGAAAGCGTTACGTTCGCGTTAGGCGAAAACGAATAGTAGTTGATCCGTTACGTAGCTACCCCTGTGGGCCTACTGCACCATGGTGCGTTACGAGCAGCGGGATAAACTTTGCCAAGCAGGAACGCTATACTGCAGCTTGAACGCTAATGAGCGTTCGTCCTGTCGAAGGAATCGCAAAGCAATTTCCCACGAGCGACCTAGTCGCGTTCGAGGCTTGGCTGAGTTCTATCAGTCGTTCCTCTGTAACAGGATATCGATGGCGCAAGCTCGGCTGGATCGAAGTAATCAATATCGCGGGCCGATTGTATATCAGTCGTGCGGCGATCGCACGGTTTGAGGCGCGCGCTGCTGCCGGTGAGTTTAGCAAACCTCACAAGGCGCCTAATCGAAAGGCGGCTGACGAATGAAATCGCCGCCGTTTATCCCACGGCGCACGCGCGCGGAATTGGCATCGCCAGCACCGCGCGGCCAACGGCATGAGCAGATAAAGAGTGTTGTTCTGCCGCTCTTGGGTTCCGGCCTCAGCCCAGGCGCCGTTTTTGTGCAACTACGCAGCATGTATGAGCCCGATGTAAGCGATCACGAGATTCGTGATTTAATTGGGTGGGCGGTCTCGAAGGGACCTTGGCCATGCGGCTACGGCCGGAACGTTTACGCACGCAAGATCCCGTGTTTGCAAGGGTCGCCAAAGCCGCAACGAGTGACGGCTAGGCAGGCGATAGCTAACGCTGAGAAGTGGCTTGGTCCATTCCGCTGCGACCAGGGAAGCCTCTGGCACGTTTCACCGTGGCGACCGCTAGAGGATTGGCGCGTTGATGCGGTCATGTTGTTTGCCGGGCTCTACGACAAAGAGGAACACATTAACGTAGTAACCGACTTTACGATTGAGCAAAAGGACGGCGGGCAGAAAGCCAATCCTAAAGGCGCTGGCAAGACTCTGCTCCGCGACGAGTGGATGCGTCGGTTCCGAGAGCAAGGCATGCCACAGAGTGAAGCTGGCGCGTGGGTTCGGCCCAATCCCGTGAAAGACCAGGGGAGCGGCAAAGGCGGTGCGCACACAGATTCCGACGTGACAAGTTTTCGTTTTTGCCTGCTCGAAAGCGACGTGCTGCCCGTGGAGCTTCAATTGTCGCTTTGGGCGCGGCTGCCGCTGCCGGTTGCTACCATCATCGATAGCGGAGGCAGAAGTACTCACGCTTGGGTGATGCTGGATTGCACAAACGTGCAGGAGTATCGAACAAAAGTAGATCGCATCTACACGCGCTTAGCTCGTTTTGGTCTTTGCCCAAGCAACAAGAACCCCTCGCGCATGTCCCGGTTGCCGGGGGCACAACGGGAGATCGGAAAGCACGCAGACGGCTCGCAGCGACTTCTGTATCTCAATCCCGAGCCGCTCGAAGCACCCATTTTTGAAAGGAGCAACTAAGGATGCCCGGCGTATCACTCGACCGATTGGAAGCGGAGTTTGCAGAACAAGGATCTGACACAGTCGGCACCGAACAGCAACGTGGGGAGGGCATTGTTCCGCCAGATGCAGTATCTCTGATCGCGTTAGGCGAACAAGAACCTGATCCGAAACTAACTTTGTTGGGTCACCGTTTTTTATGCAGCCGAGGAGGACTGCTTTTTGTCGGACCGTCAGGGATTGGTAAATCTAGCGCCGCCGTTCAACAGGATCTGCTTTGGGGGTTAGGTCGACCTGCCTTTGGAATTGTCCCAGCAAGACCGCTGCGAATCTTGACTGTGCAAGCTGAAAATGATGACGGCGATTTAGGCGAAATGGTACGCGGAGTGTCAACCGCGCTGAATTTCACAGCCGAGCAAAAGGACTCCATTCGCAACAGCGTGCTCTATGTTTCGGAGCGGTCGCACACGGGTATATCGCTGCTAGGAGAGGTCATCGAGCCCTTACTTGAAAAGTACATGCCAGACATATTGAGAATCGACCCGTTGCTTGCATATCTGGGAGCAGACATTAACGACGCCAAGGAAACTGCGGCTTTTCTTCGGAACGGTCTCAACCCGCTTTTAGAAAAGTATAATTGTGGCGCAATCATCAACCATCACACGCCGAAGGTTATTAACCGCGATACCAGAGGGTGGCGCGCAAGTGACTGGATGTACGCCGGTGCTGGGAGCGCGGACCTAACGAATTGGGCTCGCGCAATTCTTGTAATCGATCCAACGCACGCACAGCATGTGTACAAGTTCATTGCTGCAAAGCGCGGCGGCCGGATTGGGTGGCGATATGAGGATGGTGACGTGAAGTACATTCGGTATTTTTGTCACGAGACCGCTGGCGGGTTGGCTTGGCTCGATGCCACCGCAGACGACGAGTTGGCGATCGAGATCAAGAAACCGAAAAAGAGCGGGAATGATAAGACCAAGGAGGACCTCTACAACCTCGTCCCTCCCGAAGGAACAATTCCAAAGAATGTTCTAGTATCGCGCGCGCAGTCCACAGGTATTGGACTCAATAGAGCGCGCGGCTTTATCGCCGAACTGATTAACGCCGGAGAGTTGCACGTCGGGCAGCGAAAGCGCGCGAAAACGAATCCGGAAATACTTATTTCTCGCACCGCGCAACCTGATACGGGAGACTTTCACGGAGACTGTCACACTTTCACGGTTGAGCCGTGTGAGTCTTAACAGGACACGTTCACGCCCCCCCTTTATAGGGGCGTGCGTGTGCGTGTCTCGGTCTCGGGATTAAAACGGTGAACCGAGGCGCTCATGGGGGTCGCTTAGTGCGGTGCCACAAGGCAGGACAGGGACACGCCATCGACCCGTGTGCCTCCATCGCACCACCGGGATCTGGGGCGCCGGAGGAGCACAAGCATTCTTTTGGGTTAAGCCATTAGCGGCGATACCCCGTTTCCCAGCGCGGGCTGCGACAGCCGAGGTGATGTGGGGCTCCGATTGCGCACAGGTTTTACTTGTGAAAAGTTAAGTCAGGTACCCAGCGATACCCCTAGACTTGGAGACGGGTTAATCGTTCACCGTCGCGTCTGCGTAGGAAACAGCTCGACTACGGAAGCACCCAGAGCCTTTGCTAAATACAAAATTTCTGAATCCGTCACGAGGCGAACCTGCGACTCGATTCGCGCGATGATGTCGCGACCCACGTCCCAGCCTATTCGCTGACATTTCGCCGCGAGTTCTGGTTGCGACCAGCCTCGCGCATTACGCAGACGGCGAACTTGCGATCCGACAATATTGCCAGCGGGTCTAATGTCACGAGCCATCTGGCAGTCCAGCGTACGCTGTTGAACCATTCGGAGACGTGTGGTAGAACACACGTCTTGACTCTGCTCGTACAACTGCGAATGGCGCGACACCAAGTCCTGTAGAGCAGGCGAAAATCATGCCGGACAAACTCTCCGATCGCGTCGTCAGGCAACTCGCGGATCACGTATGCCGACGGATTACGAAGCGGACAATTAGTGGTTTGCAGCGGATTGCGGCTAAGCTTTCAGGCGACGATTCTGAGCTACAGAACCCTTGGGACGAGATTTGTGTCCAAGTTCAGTCCGAGGAGTCTATCTTCTGGCATGTCCATGAAGAAACCATGACAGCTTTTCTTGCGGGCGAGGTGGAGCAGCTAAAGCAGTTCGAGCGCGACGCGATTTGGCTTCGGACAGAAGCCGGAGCGGATTGGGACTGGGACGACGATCCACACAAACCCTCGGAGCCGCCAACCTACGATCCTGACATTACCGATTACATTCTGCACAAGTATCTCCTACCAGCGGCAGAAAGCTGGTCTAACAGCCGGATTCGAGCCTATCTCGACAGTTATGAGCGACAGTGTTAATCCAGCTCTCCACGAATGCCGAGGCGGGAAGCACTTGCCGGATGATCTTAAAGGAGTCGTGCTCATTGCCGAAGGGCAAATGATGCGGTTCCGTGTCATCGGCAATTTTGCTGTATCGCACCGGTTAGGCCTAGTTTGCGGTCGAGTTTCGTGGCCAGCTTGCCTTTCTGGAGCCTGAAACATCTTGGGCCATAGAAAATGTAAATCCTGTCAAATTCGCTGGTCATCGTGTCGATCCGGTTGGATGCCGTTCCTATGTGTTGCGCGAGAATGCTGTCGGTAAGCGACTCAGAGAATGGATTGAGGTAATCCGTAAGGAGAAGCCAGTTCTGATCGAACTTCTCGAAATTCGGCGAATGGAACTTCCGGCACTTGAGGCGAATACTTGCGAATATCTTCCGAACAACGTGCTCAGCTCCATCGGCGACATCCTCCCACGGACTGTCCAAACTGAGCATCGTCTCGGCAATCTCATCGTTCGGACGTCGGGAGGCTCCGTCCCGGAGACCGGTAGTCGTAATGAACGCTTTAGGGAAGCGCGTGAAGTGGAGATAATCCGCTCGCACAACTTCTTCGTCGGTGAAGCTGCTCGTCTCAAGACCGATTTTCAAATGGCGGGTCGATAGAACAAAATCTGGCTTATCGCGATGCTCGATGCACACGGGCAAATCTAACTCGTCCGTGTTGTCGAGCAGCCGTAGAAGCTGTTCCGCTTGGTATACCTCGAAATATCTTCTATTCGCCATGATGACAATTATGCCAAAGACCCAACGAGAACAATTCCAAATTCCAGTCTTGATTCGCAAAACCGGCGAATGGCGGTAAGTATTTCCGCGCGGCAACCATGACATCGACGATTTCTGCACACGTTTACGAGGTCAGACCTCGCAAAGAATTATCGCGGCGTCGATCTAATCTGCGATGCGCTCCCATTTGGCCGGTTGTGGTACGGCGAGCCAAACGCAATCAAGAACGCAGTGAACTACGCTCGGTTCTACAGCCGTTCACATGATGCTGTGATCCGCGTTTACGATGAAACGGGCAACGTGATCCAGACGCATGAGCAAGCAGGCGAGTTCAAAGAGCCGTGAGATCATGGCGCTAAAAGATCACATTCCACCGACGCTGCACAATGCGGTCGGCTCGGTGATCGCCGCCGTGCTCATAGCAGCATTGAGTGGCATTTATGCGCTCTTAACCCATAGCTCGTCTGTGACGTTACCATGGTGGCTGATGACACTGTGTCTAGTGGTAGTCGCTGGCGCATTTACTTGGCTCATCCTGTGGTTTAGACACAAACTAGAAAAGCACGAACAGCCCGGCCGCATGATCAAGTCGCTCGGCATCAAAATCGACTATCCGGAAAATAACGCAATCATCACTGGCAGGACGAAGGTGAGCGGGACGATCGCGAAGCCCATACCGAAGGGATATGAACTCTGCATTTTGCGGGGTTATCCGGAGGGTGGATTCGTCCCTGACGGGTACTGTCTCTGCGATCCTGACAGAAAGACGTGGCACGTTGAACAATTCGATATTGGGGGGGAGAGTGGCAACAGCAGGAGAATTGAGGCATGGCTGGTGGGGCGGGACGGACGTCTCCTCCTCGACACATGGCTTGCCGCTCTCCAAGTGCATCGCGTAACCAACTCCCGGGTCGAAAAACTTGCGCCGACCGAGCGCCTCACGTGGCTAAAGCCCATTACGAAAGAAACCTCCGACATGTTTCGATGCGATTGGATCAATGTCAAAAGGGGTTGACGAACACCCGTCGAACCGGAACCCGGAGGGCATTCTGCCTTTTTTGCGTTCCACACGGCAATGACGAAATGATATAACCCGGACGCAATGACGCGAGCGACAACACTCATCATTGCCGCGATTGCGTTCCTTTGCAGAACGGCCGCGACAACAGAGCCGCCGGTCATGTTTGAGTCGCCGTGCTCATGTCGCGACAATCACGGCAAACATCGCTGGTCAGTGAAGAACGATTCTTCGCTTCGAGCATTCGATTGGCGGGCCACCCGCCTTCGCTGGACTACGGCACGGCAAGCCCGAACCGCCCGGGGCGATTGAGGTCAATCGCTGCTATCTCCCATAACCCCGGCGCTATTCAACAGATGTTTTGTCCGCATTCCTGAAGATTTTTGGGAACTTCGCCCTCCCATCTCCGTAGGAGAAGGTGCGAATAGAATCTGAATCCGGTCTTGCCCTAGGAATATTTTGCGCAAAAAAAACGCAATTAAACGATTGCAATGGCCCAGGCAAAGTTCTTAGTCTCGCGACCCGCGAAAAAAGCGCGACAGATCGCGCGGGCACACAACCAATCCGGGTCGTGGTAGTTGGGGACACTTGTGTCAGCGAAGAGGGATGGCCACAATCGTCGGGCGCGACAAGAGATATCATGATTGTGGAGGCGCGCATGGTTTCCATGATCTGGCAGAACTGATCCGAAACTCGCGCTACAAATGACCGAGAAATTACCACAGTCAGCCGCGGGCATCCGATGAGTTGGATTATCATTGTCTGGTCGATGAATGCGGCAGTGAATGTGGATACACTACAATGATGGTTCGATAACAAAGGCCACAGTGGGTGCAAAATTCACGGAAGAAAAACCGGATGCGGCTTTCGAGGGGGGCATGCTCGCCGGATTCCACAATCGCTTTTCGTAACGGAGCGGCACGGTCGTTCACGTTAGCAAAAGCAAATTCTTGAACGCGCAAGATATGTCTGCGGAGGTAAAGCTCGATCTCCCATTCGAGATCGCCTATCTGCTATTAATCGACGTTGTCGGTTATTCGAAGCTGCTCGTCAATGAGCAGATCGAGTTAATCCAACAACTCAATCAAATCGTACGAAGCACCGAATGCTTCCGGAGCGCTGAGGTAAGCGGTAAACTCGTCCGGCTGTCGACCGGAGACGGGATGGCTCTTCTTTTCTTCCGCAGCCCCGAAGAGCCGGCACAATGTGCGCTGGAAATCAGCCAGACATTAAAAGATCATCCGCACATTCAAGTGCGGATGGGTGTTCACAGTGGCGCAGTCAACCAGACTACTGATGTCAACGACCAGTCGAACGTTGCGGGCGCAGGGATCAACGTCGCGCAGCGTGTTCTGGATTGCGGCGATGCCGGCCATATTATTTTGTCCAAACGTGTGGCCGACGATTTGGCTGAATACCAGCGCTGGCGGCCCTACTTGTACGATCTTGGAGAGTGCGAAGCAAAGCATGGACTGAGGCTTCGCGTCGTTAACCTCTGCAAGGACGGCCTCGGGAACAATCAGGTGCCTGAAAAATTAAGGCGGCGAGCAAGGTGGAAGCAAGCGTGGGGCGCAGCAGTCCGACCGATTAACGCGCCTCGTTGGCCAAAATCTCCGCTATTAGTCGCTGCGCTCTTGTTCGCCGGCGCGCTGGCTGTCAGTTTTTCGACGTTTTTCCATCGAGCCTCGACCATGACCACACGAAACTTTTCCGAGACCGCTGCTCCTATTCTCGAGAAAAGCATCGCGGTGCTTCCGTTTGAAAACTTGAGCGACGACAAAGAGAACGCCTACTTCACCGAGGGCGTGGGCGACGAGATCCTAACCGACCTGGCAAAAATCGCCGATCTCAAAGTCATCAGTCGCACTTCGGTCATGCAATACAACAACAGCGTCAGCCGTAATCTGCGAGAAATTTGCGAGCAGCTGGGTGTGGCACATGTCTTGGAAGGAAGTGTGCAGCGGACGGGCGGCCGAGTGCGCGTCAGCGCGCAATTGATCGATGCCCGCACCGATGCGCACCTGTGGGCGGAGCACTACGATCGTCCACTTGATGACGTCTTCGCCATTCAAAGCGAAGTTGCACAGGCGATCGCCGATCAGTTGAACGCTAAGCTCTCTCCGGCGGAAAAAGCAGCCATCAAGCAACGACCCACGGCCGACCTGGTGGCCTACGACCTTTATGTGCGAGCCGAAGCTCTTCGCGCCGCCACAAGTTTCAATGCGGCGCTGAAGGAAAATCTACTCGAGGCCACGCGTCTGCTCGAGCAGGCGATCGCGCGCGACCCGACGTTCTTCCTTGCCTATTGCAGATTGGCCGAAGCGCATGACCTCATTTACTTTTTCGGAAGCGATCACACGCCGGCGCGCCTTGCACTGGCGAACACGGCTATCCAGACCGCCCTGCGTTTGCGGCCCGACTCCGGTGAAGCGCACCTTGCCTTGGCGGAGCATCTCTACCGCGGTTACCGAGACCACGAACACGCCCTCGCCGAACTGACTCTGGCCCGCCGCGCATTGCCGAACGATCCGCTGGTCTTCGAACTAACCGGTTTCATCACTCGACGGCAAGGCCGGTGGGAGGAATCCACAACGGATCTTAAGCGCGCCCTGGAGCTGGACCCGCGCAACCTCTTCTTCCTCCAGCAGTTGTCCTTCACTTATGAATTGCAGCGCCGCTATCGGGACCTCGCTGCAGTTCTGGACCGGGCGCTCAAACTGGTTCCTTCCGACCCAGACACACGGGTGGTGCGAGCGTTGATCGATCTCGCAGAGCGCGCAGACCCAAGACCCGCTCATGCCACGATCGAGGCCGTCGTTGCCGAGGACCCAGCGGCTGCCAGAACCATCGCCGAGCGATGGCTCTACATCGCCATGTGCGAGCGCGATAACTTCGGCGTCTCTCGCGCGCTCGCCGTTGTTCCTCCTGAGGGGACTAGTGTAGGCAATATTTGGTTACCTCGCGCCTATTTCGAGGCCGTGGCTGCCCGCGCTCGCGGTGATGCGACCGTCGCCCGCGCCGCATTTACCACTGCTCGCGCCGAAGTTGAAAGGACTACAAGTGAGCAACCCGATTACGCTGAAGGACTCACTGTCCTCGGCCTGATCGACGCCGGACTTGGCCGCAAAGACGACGCCATCCGGGAAGGAAGGCGCGCAGTTGAACTGGTGCCTGTTTCGAAAGACGCCCTCGATGGCACCGATTTCATATTAAATCTCGCGGTCATTTATGCTTGGACCGGCGAGAAGGATCTCGCGTTAAAGCAACTGGCCGAAGCAGCGCAACTGCCGGGTTCATTAAACTATGGTTGGCTGCGTCTGCACCCGGACTGGGACCCGCTGCGCGGCGACCCGCGCTTCGAGAAGATCGTCGCCGCGCTCGCGCCGAAAAAACGGTAAAGCTCAACCAGGCCGTTCTACGGAAAGGGGCCGTCCAGGTGCTCGTTGATCAGCTCAAGGCGACCCGGAAGATTTACCACCAAGGGATCTGCGTCGATGAGGTCCCAGACGCGATTGTGCGGTAGAAAGCGGCGATCGCGATCCTTGAATGGCTGGAGGGCAAACCGCGCGAGCTGCAAATGGTCGTGAGCGGTAAGTTCACCGACTTCAATTCCGTGGCAATACGACTAATTTGACTCTTGCTTAGCAGCAGAAATCATGTCGCCATTTTGAGTGCGGTCAGGAACAGCATACTTTAGCCAGCAGCTCTTGTTAGAAATGACGTACGTCATCGCCTTGCAATCTGGCCGCGCGTAGCACAGATCAGAACATGCTTCAGCAGATCCGATCGAGAGCCAACCATCGGCACTGATATCGTTGTGGGGGTAGTTCCAACCATGTTGAAGCGGCCCCATGCGCGGCTTCGGTAGAGCCGTCTCCCGTGCGGCGGACGCAGGATTAATTGGTGGAGGTGCTGGACGGCTGCGAATCCCTTCTGTAAGCCACCATGTAAGAACAGCGGTTATCACTGCTCCCACTATTCCTCCTACCCATTTCCACATGATTGCCCCCTCCTGTGCTTACGTACGCAATGCCCCTCGCGATCACCCGATAAAGGCAGAATCATGGAAATTCGCTTTAGTGGGAAGGGCGACGTGATGCAAGTAAAAATTCACGGCTCTTTGAAATCGCCCGCCTGCTCGTGCGCTAACGAGATTTTGCCATTGCTGTGTAGAGAGCAAAAGAGGCAGAATCCGCCGAGCGTGAAATACTGGGAAATCATCGCTGACAAGCTTGGCGAACAAGGTTGGAGTTGGGGCTGTTCGTCGGTGCGAAATGTCGTCGGATTTACACTGCATATTGCAGACGCGCATCGCAACGATTCATTGTGCAGTCAGACGACAAGCTGACAGCGTTTCTTGAGCTTGAAAGAATGATGTGCGATGACAGTGATTAAAGTCAAACCGCATCGTAACGGCTGGAAAGTCTTTGAAGCGCTCGGCGTCGAACCTGTTTTCTTGAAGAAAGAGCAGGCAATCAATTACGCGCAGAACCGCGCAAGCTTTCGGAACGGCAAGGGAATAGATAAGCGACAGACCCAGCAAAGCGTCGGAATCCTTTACGTTTTTCGGAGGTAGTCTTTTTTCTCTGGCAGCACGGGGTAAAAGAGGTAATCGGTGGATTGCCGGAGCTGTCCTTGTAGAAAAGGGTCGGAACGCTTTACGTTTTTTCAGTTGTGGTTCCGTTGCTCCAAACAATGCGCAAACGACGTAACACATTCGTTGTAAATTACTTAGCATCACGATTTAACGCGAGAATGTTTGCTGGTACGAGAGGTGCTAAGTATTTTTCGTTCTCGGAAAAGTATTTGTGTAGGTTCCGACCAAAGGGGCCCGGCAGACGACCGCGATCCGAGCGGATCTTGAGCGGGATATCGGTCAATTAACTCTGGAGGGACCCACATTCGAGACAGAATGGTTCCTATGAGCAAAGAGAAGTCTCAAGCTGCTGAGCTTCGCGTTGCGCTCGAACTCGACGGCAAGCATGCCTTGATTGCACAAGCCAACTTGAAGGGCGGGGATATTTACTGCGGGACGCCATCGAGGCCAGTTAAGGGGAAGAAACGGGAAATTGTCCGCAGTTCTTTTCATGCCGGCGGGCCGACGCGACTTC
>WNGL01005953.1_pt1 | contig 14455 bp, 15 predicted proteins | sample 5400591 | NCBI WGS metagenome assembly WNGL01 (sample SAMN13153377, study PRJNA577476) | soil metagenome | isolation source: 80 cm soil or saprolite under Garry oak tree replicate 1 | place: USA:California | collected 2016-06-15
TGAGGTTGTGATACCAGTCGGGGTTGGTGTCGGCTCCTCCCTTTGAAGCGAAGACCAGGTAGCGGTGGCCGTCCTTGAGATACATGACTGGGTTTGTCCGTGATTTTCCGGTCCGGGCTCCCTTGTGATTGATAAGTAACAGCGGCGCGCCCTCGAAATTACCGCCTACCTTTCCATGGTTCTTGCGGAACTCAGCAATGACTCCCGCGTTCCAATCGCTCATCCTGATCAGCTCCCAGTGTTCGCTACGAGGAGGATTTATTGACTAGCATTAAGAAACTAGTCAGCTGGTCATCTCGAGATCAGTCCACGAGTTCTCCGCAGCTTGCGTTTGCTGTTGTGGCTGTGATTGCACTCGCATAATCCGATGCTATCAGAACAGCTGCGTTCGCTACCTCTGGAAGTAGCGGTGCCCGCTTTAGCGCTGTGACTTGGGCTTCCGAGTCGGCAATCGCTTGAAACGAAGTTCCTTTAAGCTTGGCAAGGTGGGCGAAGACTGCTTGGAGAACGGGATTGTCCGGTGTGCCACCCGTTCTCAGGCAGACAACTCGGACTCCTCGAGGCCCGACCTCGAAGGCCAGCTGCCTGCAGAGAGCCTCGATAGCCGCTCCTCCCACCGAGAACCCTCCCATGTTCGACCTTGGTAGTCTTGCGTTCGGGGCCGTGAGCCCAAGGATGACACCGCTCCCCTGCTTCTCCATTATTCGGGCCGCGGCGGTCATGGTGATGAAGTATGATCTCACCCGTTTGAAGGCAGCATCCGCGAACCGTTCGTCGGAAAGGTCAGTCAGCCTCGCGCCCATTGCGACGTTTGTCCCGATGAGGTTGAAGGAAATGTTGAGCTTTCCTCCTTTGGTAACAACCCTGTTCAGATGCGTCTCGACCGACTCTGAACTAAGTGCGTCGACCTTCGAAACATCTGCAATCCCACCAGTGCTTGAGATTTCCCGGGCTATGGGATTCAACGAGCTTTCTGTTCGGCCGGCGAGAAAGACCCTTGCTCCCTCCCTAGAGAATGCTTTTGCGACGGCGGTTCCTACCCCTCCCGCGGCTCCATAAATCACTGCGACCTTCCCGTCTAACAGGTTTCGACCTTGAATCTGATACGAGCTTGTAACTGACATGGCGGCTCGCATACTCATTTCGCCAAGTTAAGTGTTGCCGGATCGCCTGTGAGCTGCGTATGCCCACGCTGAGCATACCCATTGCACCGACGTTGCTTGTCCGGTGCAGCCAATAGCAGGAGGAGCCCTCCAAATTCGGAATCATAAGAGCCCTAATTGCCGACGGATTCCAACCCAACTCAGGCTGGATCAATTCTAGCTCATGCGTACGAGTAAATTGTCTGCGAATCTTATCGCCCCCGCCAATGTTTTGCTGATGCCTTCCAGATCGGTTCCTCCGAGAAGCGCGAATTAATCACATCCCACGAAGGACCGTGTAACAAACGGTTCGCAAATACAAGATGACAATCGACAACATCACAGACACACGGGCTGGGCAGGTATTGTTCGCACTGGGCTGAGGCTGAGATTAGGCGAACTGTATCTCACAAACTGAGAAGAGGGTTCACTCACGCTTAGGTAGGGAATTGATGCTCGTTGAAAGAACACGGGTTTGGCACGGCTTCGACTCACACTGTTCACGATCCTGACAATCGCACTCCTAGCAGTCGCCTCATACCCAATCTTTCAAAGACAAATCTTTCCCATAGCTCATGCAGCAAGCGTCAACATCTCGCTTGTTGCGAGTGTTAACGGTTGGAACTATTCTCTCCCATCCGGCAAGAATCCCACGATCACGGTTACCGACACGGAGGTTGTGAATATCCAGCTCACTACAGTGGATTCAAACAACCACCAGTTCTACGTCGACGTAGACAGGAACGGCCTAGCCGACTGCAATTTCTTTGACCTCTGCTCATTGCCTTTCAGTTCATCACGCCCCACAAACTACGGCTGGAATACGGGCGTCATAGGCCAAGGCACCTACAACTACTATGACGCCTACAATCAGGCTACGACGAACGGGACTCTAATCGTAGAGTCCGCGGCTCCCGATTATTCTATCTCGGCAAGCCCCTCGACGCTGACAATTCTACAAGGCAGTTCACAAACATCATCAATCATTGTCACGAGCAAGAACAACTTCACAGGTACGGTCTCACTCACAGCCAACACCGTGGGCGTAACTGCAACGCTCAACCCAACAAGCGTCTCACCTCCCAAGAATGGAATCGCCATCTCAACCCTCAACGTGACAGTACAAGGCTCAACAGCACCCGGAAACTACCCGGTGGGAATATACGCGTCTAACGGGACCATATCTCACAGTATCACATTCTGGGTCCAAGTAGTACCATCAGACTTCACCATCACAACAAGCACCAGCACGCTCAGCATCATACAAGGTTCCTCTGCCGCAGCAACGATCGCAATCACCAGCCAGAACGGCTTCTCTGGAAAAGTGAGTCTGAAGGATCAACTCACACCCAACGGCCCTACTCCTTCCCTGAACCCAATCACCATTAACATACCATCGGGTGGTAGTCAAAGCTCGACGTTAACAGTCTCAACCACACCAACAACCTCTCCTGGCAACTACACGATCACGATAACCGGCAACGCCACCAGCACTAGTGGACAATTAGCGCACACATTAGCAATAACTCTGAGAGTCAGCCCTCCTCCCACAACTGGTACCGGTAATCCTGTTCTGTCGACATTTCTGTTTGGAGGAATAGCAGCCGCCATTCTGGTCGTTTCGCTAGTCATCCTCCTCGCAAGACGCAGATCAACTAGGCAATAGTTTTCAGAGACGGCTTCTCAGAAAGAACGCCTTCTTCGCCTAGGTCGAAGTACTATAGGTAGCTAGTATCGAGATCTGATTCATCCAATATCGAGTAACGCGAATTAATCATCCGGTCAGGAAGCTGCTTGGTAGAATACCTGCTTAGCGGTTGGGTTCAGCTGACTACTTTCTCGAAATAACCAGGTCTCCAGTTGCGGTAAGGGCTCTGAAACAGTTCAGGGTGATCCATTTGCTTGGCTTCCAGAGCTCTTCAACATCCACCAGCGCCTTCCGCTTGTTCTCTTGCGCCTCCGGCTCGCGAGACCAGTCTCCCTCTAACAACCACTTGCCATCTGGAGAACGCTTGGATAGGATCAGGTGGACTGCGTCCCTGACGCGCTCATCGTCGCCGTATCCCAATTTTGCGAGGACCCTTAGACCGTGGAGGGCGTCGTAATAGTAGTACATTGGAAAATGGAACGTTGTGGCGAATGGTAGGCTGTGCTTCCAGTGATGATGGTCACTCTTGTAGACTCGGTGCATCAGCAAGAATTCTGCTCCCTTCTCGGCGGACCGTTTCATCTTACGCGTCCACTTTGTACGCGGAATCTCCGCGTAGGCCCAGAGAGGTTCGATCGTTGACATGAAGCTGCTGTGCTTCACTTTCTTCTCGGGATAGTTGCAGTTCCAGCCTCCATCGTCTAGCTGATGCTCAGGCATCCAATCGATCGCCTTCTTCACTCTACTATCTTCTCCGTACCCGAACACGAGCAAGGTCCGAATCATGTTGCCTGTGAGGCAAGGCTCCTCCCAGCGTTTGGCCTTCTTCCTAGGATTCCGCCTATCCCAGCGCTCCACCTCCAAAGGGCTGGGACATGTGAAGGCGCCGTTGTCCAGCTGGTGGAGGTCTAGAAATTTCTCGCAGGAGCGCTTGACGCCTTCGTCTGGGGTGAACCCCATCTCGCCTAGAAGCATCAGGGGCCAAACCGTGGATGTCCACTTGGGGGAGTAGAACGTGTCCTTCGGTGGCCAGTATCCATCCTTGGTCCGAGGCCTCAGAACCTTTCGGACAGGAGAATATTTTCCGATCTGCTCTCTGGCCTCAAGCACTTCCGAGCTTTTGTGAGACCTTCCAAGGATGTCTTGAAGAGCAAATAGTCGAATAGGAGGATCCTCACGCTCAAGCAGCCAGTCTAGCCCCGGCGGTTTCATCGTGCACGACCCATGCGCCATAGCCTATCAAGATTTCGCTGATTAACGCGAATTACTCTAACCCTTCATTCGCGTTCTCCATAATCCTGACACGATATTTACTTGAGGAAATTGTTGGCAAGGCTGTTTAGCTCACTTTGACTGGGAGGGTTTCCGGCTTGATTTGGATAGTTGTGCGGTAAGCGCTGCTTCGCGGCAGATCGGACACTGACAAGAATGGTCTTCACAGTTGCCACATGGGACTCGCGGAGACGATTCACGGGCGCGACACGACATCAAGACGTTCTTCCCTACGAGATCTTGGATACAAAAAGAAATTGGTTGCTCCACTCGTTCAACTAGGGCTAGAAGTCGTTGCTCGACGGGTATAGCCTTCTAGCATCAGTGATCTTTGCCACTAGGATGAGAGACCCGATCATCAAGAATGCTGAGAGCAAGAAGGGTGCGCCCGGAAGATTGAGGCGTGCTCATTCTCGCATGAGCTAGGTCGGGAGCAGAAGCTGAGACGATTTGGCAGACTCGGGCGAAACGATACGCATTAAATATTCAGAAGAAATCTTTGGGAGATATGAGCCTAAAACGGTTCCATTTCAGAGCAGTTGTTTCTCTTGGAATCGAGAGTCTGACAATGGTGGCTCAGTGAAGACTGGATAGCGTCATTAAGAAAGGGAATTGCTAGCAATTGAGTTCCTTCTCTAACGGTCGCGCTGTAGGGGTTGTTCTACTAGTTACGATCATAGAGGATGCTGGGCTAATCACGTGGCTCGCGTTACTCCGCGCCTCAATACTCTACATGGGCATTCCCATTGCCGCCCTTGTCCTTCTCGTCGTGCTGCTCATAGAGCATTCGATCATGCAACGCGCGGAGAACCCGAATTTTACCGGCAAGGTCTTTCTCGAAATAATCGGCTTCTCATCTCTTGAAGTGGTCAACTGGAGCGTATGGCTAGCTCTGCTTTCGAACTCTTCCTCCCTGTTTTCGATGAGTTCTCTTGTGGCTTCAGCCTACTTCTTTGTCGGGTTCTATATTGAACACCAGATTACCGAGAACGTGATCACGCAACAGCCATTTCTCCGCTTCAGAAACGCCAGGGCCGCAATTACGGCAGGTGTGATTCTTGAAACTCTTAGCGAGGGTGTTGGAGCGCGCCTATGGGTACTCTACGGAGCGACCGGGATAATATTCCTCGTCATAGGATCCGCAATAGAGCACACGATCCAATATGTCGTAGGAAGAGTGCCTGTTGAGAGCCAGGTAATGGAATGAGAACCAGCATAGATAGCCGTCCAGGCATGCTGATCAGGGTATACGTGACTCCGAACGCGAGAGAGGCCCGAGTGGTCAAGGTCAGCGACGACGATTTTGAAGTCCGGGTTGATGAGATGGCTGTGGGCGGCCGAGCGAATAAGAGACTTCTGGAGATTCTAGCCGGACACTTCGAGGTCCAAAAATCGAGAATCTCCATTCTGAAAGGAACAAAGACAAGAAACAAGCTCGTCCAAGTAATTCTCGAACATACTCCTGACTCGCCACTGCAATCTTGACAAATTTCCCCTTCGGCGCTGGTTTATTTCTGCCCTTAGGGAAACGGTATTCTGGAGGGCGAGTATCCTTTGGCCGGCAGCGAACCCAGTGTTGGTTATGGTCGCGGTCTTCCGGCGGTCCCGGAGAATGGATTGGAGGGCCAAGCGCAGAAAACGACTGACAAACGGCCGGAACCAAGACTCCCAATCTTCTCAATCCTCGACTCAATAGACTTCTCGGAACACTTCATAATCATCGGTGATGTCGGAACGGGGAAGAGCACCGTAACCCCGATTCACGAATACGGATTGTGGAAGGGGAAGAGAGAGATTGTCATCCGTGAGCCTTCGAGGGCCGCCTGCAACGCTCTCTTCTATTCGCTCCATGCGCTTCATCCAGAACTGGGAGATGAGCTGGCTGTCATTACGAAGGACACTCAGATCAATGTCAGTGGCAAGATCAAGATAGTCACAGACGGCGTCTTACTAAGAATGCTTGTTGAGAACACGATCCATGATTCTTCGATTTACTTTGACGAAAGCCACCAGATGACATCCCAGCTAGAACTATGCATGTCACTCGCAAAGAAGCAGGAAGCCAGCGCGAGGAACCTGTTCCGGGTCATGAGCGCCACAATCGACCCGAAGGAGTTCCTATCCTTCCTAGGCATCTCGAATCTTTACCGAATGAGCGGTCGCAGATACCACGTCTCACTCGAGGCGGAGCTTGCAGATGACATAAGTGGAATGTTCAAGACTCTAGATCGCTATTTTTACTCGCAGCCCCGCGACGAGTCCTGGCTAGTCTTTCTCCCCACGAGGAGGCTAGTCGAAAAGTATGCCAGCAGCTATCGGGGCGTCTATATTCACGGAGGCCTTGAAGGCTCGGAAGTCAATAGGATCCAGCGCCAAGCCGAGCTCGACAAGAATCTGAGAATCTTTGCAACAAACGTGATCGCTTCTTCCGTGAACATCTACGTGGACAACGTGTTGATCTTTGACGACGTGATTGATAGCAAGGACAAGCTAGGTCAAAAGACGCTGCATTACACGAGTATAGACAACAACTCTCTATTACAGATGATAGGTAGAATCGGACGCTTCAAGCCAGGCCGAGCCGTCATCCTTACTGATGCGCCCCTTCCGAAGAAGATCAATCCGATACCTGTGCGCAAAGCTCTCGAAACCGAGACCCCGTTCGACCTAGTCCTCCTCATGTCAAAGTATGGCCTCAAACTCTCCGAGCTAGAGTTCATGTCAAAGCTGGACCATCGCGAGGTCGCCTTTGCAGAGAACTGGCTCGTCGAGATTGGAGCAATCGACCGGCGCGGTAAGACTACGTGGAAGGGGCTCTTGATGAGCGAAATCCCGTACGAGCCTGACTTTGCACACATGATCTCCAGCGGTCTAATCTCTGGAGATTATGATATGGCAAGGTGGCTCCTGGCTAGCGGCTCGTTCGGCGACTCGCTCAACCACGCTTACAAATCAGAGAGGGAACGCGAGGCTCGCCGGTTCCTGTACGGCTTCGACAGAACAAGTGAGCTTAACATCAAAGCGCACCTTCTCAAAGGCTACGCGGAGGACAAAGACGGATCATTCGTCTCAAAGCTAGTCGCGAACGGACTCTTCCCCGGATTCGTGGAGGAAGCGTGGAAGAACCATGAGGCAGCTAGAGAAGCGCTGAATGACCTGCTCAGCGCGTCAAAGAAGAGACCCATACTCAAAGAGGTCGTGATAGACGCTGATCCTATCAAGCTCAAGCCATACCTCGAAAACTGCTTATCGTTCGAAAGATTCGGCCCACACGAAAGAAAAGGCCACGAATTCAAGGAAATGAGCATCGAAGGAACGTTCTATGCAAGAGCCTTGACGATAAACTACAGACGCATACTGTTCGACATAATTGCGATGAATTCTCCGAGTAAGCGTCGCCACCAAGCCAGGCGATAAGCCCAGGAATCAATCTAAACATCGATCAGGCCCGCCCCAACTGCATAGTGGAGTGTGATTAATTCGCGCTCATCATGGACAATATCAGATGTTAGAACAGAGCGCTGACGAGTGGAGGCAAAGCGGATAGTTTTACCCAAGCTTTGAACTGTGGGCTGAACTGGGAACTCGAAGAATGGCCTACAAGACGAGCTTGATCATTGGACCCGACGGGAGTACCCAGTCTCACATTCACAGTCTGATGGGCTGCTTCGCCCTGGCTAGCACCAAGGAAAGAGCCACGGTGAAGCTAAGATCTGCCATTCCTGAATATTTTCGCTGGTTACGGTCCCACAGAGAAGACGTCGCGATCCCCACCAACCCAAAGCTCGTCGTTATACAAGAATTACGCATGAGAGGAAGCCCCGGTGATGCGGGAGGTCCTGATCCTCTCCTTCGTTGTGACGAAGTACCGGCCTCGCATCAAGACGTAACCCGGTGCCTTCGCCTCCTCGGCTACACGAGAGAAGACCTTCTCCAGCTTCTATCCAGCCATTCAAAGGGAGCACTCGATTGGAAGCCCAAGGGTGAACCTAGGAGCGTCCGAAACGCTCTTCGACACGTAGCCCAGGTAGATATCTGGTATCTATCTAGGATAGAAGCTGACCCTCCTTTCGACAAGGCAAAGATGAAAGACGTTTTCGCGTTCCTCAAGTACTCTCAATCACTGGTCGCGGAGGCCTTGCCTAGCCTAACTCAGACTCAACTCACGAAGGTCTTCTATCCCCACAAATGGTCCGACAAGCCCTATCCTTGGACAGCGACCAAGGTGCTGCACCGGTTGGTGACGCATGAACGCCAGCATACAAACTATTTGAGAAGAATTCTCGCCCTCTCAGCCAGTCCAGTTCTGCGATTTGAGCAAGACTAATGGACTTTGGACACGGTTCACGAATTCGTGACAGCTCGGAGTCAGAGAATCTTTCTCGTCACTGGTGGATCGGGTCTACTGGGCTCCAGACTTGTTCGGAGACTGTTGGAACAGGACCAGAGAGTCAGGGTTCTCGATACAAGAATTGGAGAACTTCGCGACATTAGAACGCATCCAAACCTTGAGTTAATCGGAGTTGGCGCGGGTCACCGCAGTGGTGGAATGGTAGACAAGGCTACTGTTTACAGAGCTACGAGAAGTGTCAACGTGATCTATCATATGGCGATCAACTGGAATGGGTACAGCTGGAGACACAGTCTTCCACTCCCAGAACTTTTCGACGCCAATATCAGAGGAACCCATCATCTGCTCGAAGCGGCAAGATCTAGGAAAATTGATCACTTTCTTGTCTCGAGTAGTGCTGCAGTATATGGGGAGACTCAGCGCACTTTGTCATCCAGAGATCGTTCCTTGTTGAAGGGAGTCGTCGACGAGGAGTCAGCTTGCAGGCCCTATCTCTGGGACGGAGACCCTGGTCCCGGGTATGCGATATTGAAGTTAGCAATAGAGAATCTTTGTCTGATGTATCATTATACATACCGATTACCGGTGACTGTGTTCCGGATAGAGTACATCTTTACGAATATGGAACAGTTCAAAGACGGGGCCAACGTTCATGTTGACGATGTGGTTCGAGCATTCTCAATCGCCACATTGAACAGGCGGTCGTACGGCCAAGTCTTCAACCTCGCCTATCCGGTACCGTACATGTCCATCAGGAAAATTTCGAGAATGCTAGGCTGGAAGCCTGAGTCTATCATGAACTTCCTTCGGTCAAGGTGACGCAGCGCCCTCAAACAATCCTACAGCCCTCGAGACGCGAGAATTTCTTTTCGCGTTCAGGCCGGGCATGTCATGGGGCGTTCTGTCGTTGGTGGGTCAGAGTAATTCGCGACTTTATGACAGTCTTGACACTTCACCCAATCAAACCTCAGGATGACCTCGGGGCTCTGGGTGGAAGAGCTTAGTGTGTCGGCCAGCCCTTTGTCAAATTGACTTCGAGTAGCAAAAGCTCGGCCTCCTCCTCCGCTGTTGTCGTGACGATCCCTTGTCCTCGTATTTCTGCCGCGTTGAATTCTGGTAAGAGCTTGTCGCCGACCTGGACGGGTCCGCCTTCGAGGACGTAGAGGTATAATCCGTGGCCGTCTATTGGTTCATAGTCGATTTTGTGTCCTGGTTGGAGGAATGAGGCGAGGACTGCGCCGTCCGCTCTGAGCGGGAGGGTCTCCGGATTCTTGTACGCCACCAGCCGGAGCCATTGGTTGGTTCTCTCCGAGCGATCTACTTCTTGTTGTTCTACGGAGGGTGTCATGTTGAGCTGTTCGGGTATGTACCATATCTGGATGAACCGCATGGGAATGTCGCTTCGATTGTTGATCTCTGAATGGTACATTCCACGGCCCACGGTGGTGTGTTGTACTCCTCCTTTGTGGAGAACGCCGCCCTTACCACGCTCGTCCTCATGACGAAACTCTCCCTCGATAACATATGTGACAACCTCATTCTGAGTATGAGGATGCAACGGCCAGATTGCGCCGGGACTCAGAGTATCGTCGTTCAGCACACGAAGGTTTCCGAAACCATTGTGCAAAGGACTATTGTAGGTGTCGAAGGAAAAATGCCACCGACCACGAAATGTTCCGTTTTGGATTCTGCCTGAGGCCGGATAGAGAGTGTTAGCAGCTCGGACCGCTATTTTGATGTCTTCTGTTTTCTGTGATGACAAGGAATAATCGAAAGCTGCCGCCGCCTGCCCGCTATTTAGGATTTCTAGAATTCCAGAAAAAAGTGAGGCTCACATTCTTAGAGCGACAGCTTCTAGGCTACTCTTTGGAAGAGCAAAAACAAGTTAGAAGCACTAAGACGAGCTTTGAATAGGCTCCTGTAAGCTAACTATTTAGATCGAGAATGTCTACTGAGACTGAAATCCAAGCAGCCCTGAAACCCATCGCGCCATGGTGGCAGTGGATACTTGGACTGATGTTCTTTGTCGGAGGGGTTGCTGGGTTTCCTGTGGTGGAAGTTTCACCGCTGGGGGTTGTTTTCGGAATTCTTGTACTCGTTGGTTTGGCCCTCGTGCTATACTACTTTGTTAGGAACAGGGCCGTTTCTGTCACAATGAAGCCCGGGAACAATTGCGTTCTGATCAACGACCCAACTCGCCCTGATCTTGGAGAGCTGGTTCCCTCAAAAGTGGTACAGGAAGACGACCGTAGAGTCCTAGTTTACCGAGAGGGCAGGAGAAGGGAACTCAAACGCATGGAGTTTATCTTCGCCAACGCAGAAGATGCATCTAAGGCGATGCTCCTGTTCAAACGATTTCTTCCGAACACTTGAGAATCTGAGTGATTTTTAGATCGAGGCTAACACGACTTTGGGAATTTCGGTTCTGATAACTTGACCCAGACGCTATTCGAGCGTTTGGCATTCGAATTACGTTGCTCGCCTTGACCTTCGCTGGAGTCCTCGCCTCGGGCGTCGTGAAGAAACGGCAGAGACTTGAGGTAGGAGCTTGGGAAACACCCAAGTTCCAGGCTCACATCCATTCTAGGTGAAGAGGACAGATAACTTGGGGCAATCCTCTCTGTTATTCGCAAGGGCTATTCGACTGGCCGGCGCAACATTGCTAGGCGTGTACATTCTTGCCTTCGGGCTCGCTGCATTCTTGGCTTTTGATAATGACCCATCCCCAGATGTGTCTCGGTTTTTTCTGATCACGGGCATAGTCGCTCTCCTTGGCGGCATTCTTGGCTTTGCACTCTCGTTCATTGGAGCGAAGATTTCGCCCCCGGACCCGTGGCTTGACTTTTGGCTAGACCGATTAAGATTTCGCAAATCGCTAAAGCCGGTAAAGGAGAACGACCCATCAGAAATAGCCGGAATTTGGGCGACCGCTACCGCGACAAAGAACTGGATGGCCCCAAGTATTGGGGGCAAATGTCTCGTAGAATTCGAGAGGGGCTCCCTTTTCCTCATACAGTCTGGAAAGGACGATATTCTGGTCGAGCCTAAGAAGGTCTTGCGGACTAGTAATCTTACCCTCGTAATTGATACCGGAATTGTATTGAGTTACGGAAAGGTCACGTTGACTTTCAGCTCGGCTTCTGACGCGGACACAGTTGAACGCGAAGCAGCCAAGTTGGTGGAGCACGGTTGAGAATTTGGAACTTTTGGCGGGCTCACAAAATTTCGGATCTTGCTAATTATTGGCAAGACCCCGGTTTTGTGACCACCATTGTTGCCTGGGTCTTGGGAATTGTAGGCGGTGCATCGGCTTGGTTGTATAGGAGATTGCGCGGGCCGAAACTCGAAGTCTCACTCGAACCCGTATTGTCTTATCCTGACCCGGAGTACGCGATTCCTGAACAGTCGCCTCGAAAATTCAAATCGCAGACACTTCGGCTCAAGGTAAAGCGTAAGCCGATACACCAATGCAAGGCCAAGATGTTGATTGACGGAGAAGCCGACCATCTACTTTGGAACCCTAGAGTAACAGAGGACGCTAAGGACTTGGTTCCGGAAGAAGAGATTCTACTGCAAGTCTGGGAAGCGGTGGGAATGGGCGAAAATGCTTGGCTTTATTTTAACATACATAACAAGGCTCAGGTAGACCTCCGGACGCTAGGGGATCCGATTATTGTCGAGATTTCGTTTCTGTCAGAAGATGGTCTCTTGAACGAGAAGCCTTACCGATACAAGATAGATGGCAACTCATGGGACACAGTCAACATGGTCAGAATCTGAATAGTTACGTTGGTTGCATTGCTCGCCAGTCGTCCATCATAACTTCGAATTTCTTCTTCTGCTCGTCTGTAAACTCGGAATTGTGAGCAACCACGGTTCTTAGTTGATTCAATGTGTTTACAGTGCTCCTTAGACGAGACAGACCCATGATGAAGTCATTCTGGAAAATATCCCAGTGCTTCTCTATTATTGACATTAGTTGTAGGATGGTAGTGTATTCCATCGGATCTTCCGACCGAAGAAACATCAAAGTTTCAAGTTCTCGCTTCTGTTTCGTTGCCACGTCAAGTTGAAGCTCGGAATCTATCTTCTCTTGCCACCATTTGTCAGTATACTTCTGTGTCATTCTTTCCGACACAAGTTCCCGTAAGCCTTTCTCAATGCAAAATGTAGCCTTGTAATAAGGAGCCATTCTTTCCGAACGTCTAAGCAGTTTAGCATCTAATCCTCCAAGATCAATCTTGTATGATGGGGGATACTTTGTGAAACCGTCTCTCAAAATCTCGGGGTTAACAAGTTCATATTGAGGAATCTTCGCCGCTATTGCGAACTTACGAGTCAGTTTTCTTACGTGATCCTCTGAAATATTGAACAACTTGCCTCTCAATGAGTGTGTATCGGCAAACTTGCGAATCTCTCTTAGAAGGTCTCGACTGACGCGTACAGCATGATAGTCTTTCATTCCAAATCGCCTACCGCGAACGGAGAACCTTTTCGCACCCAGACGTTGCGTGTGAACCCAGATTGAATTTTCTTTCAAGTCATCATACTGTATACCCCTTCTGCTCTTGTCATGGGTACCAACTACGTCTCCTGTTCGAAGATCGTTCTCAATAATCAATCTGAAAATTAGCCAATATCCCGGATGCGGTACTTTGGGCGGTCGAGCTGGGACTCTCTGAGCAACACTTAGGAACTGTTCAACATCGTCGTGCGTTAGAGCTGGCTTACCTCTTGTCCCTTTGAATCGGGGGTAGGCTGCTCTTGTTGACCGTGCTCTGGACAAGTCCCTTTCGAAGGGTCAAGTGCCTGCGTAAAAAGCTGTGATAGACGCTCCGCATTGTGAGGCTTCGGGAGTCTCTATTGCCAATCAAGTACTTCGAACTAAGCTAATCTATGGAATCTCACTGTTACGTCAAAGGCTGTCAGTCGTATGGAATTCTATCACGCTGTAGGGGCTGTCTGCAACGGTTCTGTGAACGACACTACCTTGAGCACAAATGCAAGTTCAAGTAGGCTCCCATCTTTTATACAGAAGGGAAGGCTTCTCCCCACGTGAGACCGATTAACGTAGCCCTGCTTGTGTTCTTGGTGTCCCTAGTTGCCTACGGCTGGATCGGGTTCCTTTGGATACTCTTTGATCTGTCCTTTGTCTCGGGCACGGGAGGGTTGATTTCCGAAACGTCCAAAATCCAGACAGTGGCGTTTCTCTCTATCTTCGGAGGACTCCTAACGGCAATCGCTGCCTTCGTGTTCGAGTACAAGAAGATTTGAAACTGCTTCGGGCACCTCTGAGTTATTAGTTATCAAAGCTCAAACTGAGCTTTCATGACGACCGCTAATTGGAGTATTCGTGTGAGAAGAGGCGAGATAGAGGTAGAAGTTGCCGGAGTGACTCAGAAAGTACTAGAGCCAGACGAGCTACTTGAGAAGGTTGTCAAGAAATATGCTCCTGAGTGGGTCAAGATTACTCATTCTTCCTAGCGCTAGGGGCTCTTAGGGATAAGAACATGCATTCCCGGTTAGCATCTGCCATATAGTCGTGTGACCATTGGCTCTGATTCCAAAGGGAAAACTAACTGTGCAACCCACAGGCAGAACGAAAACTACGTAGAATACAATTACCAGTATGACAACAGTTACTAGGAGTTTGACTAAAGGCGCATACTCTGACTTGGTCGGGGCGGGCGGAGGAGCCAAAGACATAGAAGCGCCACAGAAATTGCAGAAGCTTGCTCCCGTAGCATTGTCCTTTCCACATTTGGGACAGAATGCCAAACTCGCACCAAAGAAGAGCCGAGTATCTTTTCGCGTATTAAGCCCTACCCAACCTCGCGTGGTCGGGAGCGTGATGGTACTCGACACCTAAAGCTCCCATACTGACTGCTTAAGGCTGAAACGATAGAACTGAAAAGTTAACTCGAAGCGAGTCTCTCGGCGAGACAGAGAAGGCGGCGCAGTGGCATCCTCAAAGAACCAAGCGTCATACGAGACTTTTTTTCGAGCCCTTTTCCGGCTGGAAGCAACCCGCTTGAGTGACGA
>WNGL01011946.1_pt1 | contig 14455 bp, 10 predicted proteins | sample 5400591 | NCBI WGS metagenome assembly WNGL01 (sample SAMN13153377, study PRJNA577476) | soil metagenome | isolation source: 80 cm soil or saprolite under Garry oak tree replicate 1 | place: USA:California | collected 2016-06-15
CCGGATGGGCACGTGGTCGGCAAACCGGTGCCGTTATTTCCACGAATTGAGTCCTGATTTCCGGGGAGCGCGATTCACTGCGCGCATTCTTCAAATGCGGCCGGTTCACCGCGCAGATGGGCGAGAACTTCGCCGGCGAAGTGGAGTGAGCCTGTAACTAGAATCGGATTTGGCTTTGCGCGCGCGAGCATCAGTGCGTCACCGATCGATTCGGTGATGGAGCAGGGGAGGGGGCGAGTCGTGTTGGACACGACTTTTGCCAAATCCTCTGGGGCGGTCGCGCGTGCACTACGGATTCTGGGGAGGATCATAGAGTCTCCAATTTCTGTGAGCGCTTCGCAGATGCCGCGCAAATCTTTGTCGGAGAGAACTGCTAGGACAAGCGTTGCGCGCTGATCGCCAAGAAATTCGCGCCATGTTTCGGCGAGCGCGCATGCTGCGGCTGGGTTATGCGCGCCATCGATGATTGTGCGGTCGTCCCACTTCTGAAAACGAGCGGGCCAATCGATAGTGGCTAGTCCACGCGGAATCGTGGAGTCGTCGACGGCGATCCTCGCCGCGCGTAGCGCAGCGATTGCCACTGCGGCGTTCTGTTTTTGATGGTGGCCAGGCAACGCAATTGGCGAGCCGTCGTAAGATTCGTTTACAAATTGCAGTGGCGTTTCGCAGTCAGCGGCTCGCGCGCGAATGACCTCTTCGGCGTCAGGCCGCTGCGCGGCAGCAACAACGGGAATTCGGGGTTTAATAATTCCAGCTTTTTCAGTGGCGATTTCAGCGAGCGTGTTTCCCAGCCATTCTTCGTGATCAAAGTCGATTTGCGTAATAACTGAGACATCAGATTGGATGGCGTTGGTCGCATCGAGGCGTCCGCCGATTCCCGTTTCAAGAATGACGACGTCGATATTCGCTTCGGAAAAACATTTCAACGCAAGCGCCGTTGTGATTTCGAAAAACGTCGGATGCGGATCCCAATCCGCGACCAGATTGCGAATCGTGGTCAAACCATCAGCAATGGTACGCTCGGAAACCATTTCGCCGTTCACACGGATCCGCTCGCGGAATGTGACGAGGTGAGGGGATGTAAAGAGGCCAGTGCGATATCCTTGCGCGCGACAGATCGAATCGATCATGGCGCAAACGGAGCCTTTGCCGTTTGTGCCCGCGACGTGGATGACCTTCCAAGGAAGGGCGATCTCCAGATCGCCCACGGCGGCTTGGAATCCGCCGCTCCTTGATAGCGCCGCCAGCAAGCGCCGAATGTTTTCCAAGCCGAGCTTGATGCCAAAGCGCTGGAGGCTGTAGAGCCAACTGAGCGCCTCTTTGTAAGTCATGGATGTACGGCCCAGTCAAAGGTAGGGACATCGCGCTGCGATGTCCGGACGCCGCAGCGCGGCGTCCCTACCAGAGGACCCGAATGCTTTCGGGAGCCTACATTCACAGGGTAACAGTGAAGTAGCTGAGCAACCGGCTGATCTCGTCGCGCATTTTTTTGCGATGAACGATCATGTCGATCAAACCGTGTTCCTGGAGAAATTCAGCGGTCTGGAATCTTTCCGGTAACTCCTGATGCGTGGTTTCCTTGATCACACGCGGTCCGGCGAAACCAATCATGCTTCTTGGCTCTGCAATGATAACATCGCCCAAGGAAGAAAAACTGGCCATCACACCGGCAGTAGTCGGGTTTGTAAGAACTGAAATGTACGGAAGTCGCTCCTCGGCATGTTGCGCGAGTGCACCGCTTGTTTTTGCCATCTGCATCAAGCTCAGCATTCCTTCGTACATGCGCGCGCCACCGGAAGCAGCCACGATGACGACCGCGCAGCGCTGGGCAGTGCCATACTCAATCGTTCGCGTGATTTTCTCACCAACCACCGATCCCATGGTCGCAGCGAGAAAACCGAAATCCATCACCGCGATCGACACCTTGTAGCCGTCAAGAATTCCGTAGCCTGTGATGACAGCGTCGAAAAGCCCCGTGCTCTCATGGTATTTTTTGAGCCGATCCTTATAGCTAGCCATTCCTTGAAAGCGCAAGACGTCGACCGATTTCAAGTCGGCATCTGTTTCTACAAAAGTCTCCGGGTCGAGCAAATTTTGAATCCGCTCCTTGGCAGGTTGCGCAAAGTGATAGTCACAGCGTGGACAGACACGTTGATTTTGCGCGACCTCGATTTCCGGCACCACTTCGGAACAGCCAGGGCACTTCTGAAAAAGACCGCGCGGAATTTCCTTCTTTTTGCCGGATTGAGCCTTGATTGCTGGCTTCTTGAAAATTGCCATGGTTTTATGCGCGTGCTGCCGTGGCACCGTAAACGGAAAGCGCGCCCGCCCGTTTTAACACGCGCGCGCACTCATTCAATGTAGAGCCTGTGGTAAGAACATCGTCGATTAACAGCACTCGCAAACCTCGCACGTCTGCGTTTTTTCGTAAACGGAATGCGTTATGCAAATTTTCCATCCGCTCGGACCGATCAAGCGCGGTCTGTGTGGTGGTGTAACGAATCCGCTCGAGGTGCAGCTTCAACGGAATTGAAATCTGCGCGCTCAATAACTCTGAAAGCAGGCGAGCTTGGTTAAATCCACGTTCCCGCTGCCGGGCGGGGTGCAGGGGGACTGGAACTAATACATCAAAGTGGTTTCCGTGCAGCCGTTCGTCATCCAGCGCAGCACGGAGCCAGCGCGCTACGAGATGGCGCAGATGAATTTGCCGCCCGTATTTAAATTCATGAATGATATGACGAACGACCCCACGACCGCGGTATGCGGCCACTGCGGCTTCGAAATGAAGTGTGCGATGAGCACAGTTCGCACACGTGAACGCGCTCGTGATCGAACCTTCGAAAGGTTCGGAGCATTTCTCGCAAAACGGCGCGATGATGCGGGCTGCCTTTGCTTCGCAAACATTGCATAGATACTCGTCACCTCGAACGCTTCCCCCGCAGATTGTGCAAGTGGGCGGGTAGAGAAGTGATACCGCCGCTTCTAGCAAATCAATTTTCTGCAGCGCGATCATATTTCAGCCAGGTTCGCATCATTATCCATGTCAGCGCTGCTACGCCCAGCGGGATAATTCCAATAAGCAGATTGTTTCCCAGCCAGGGGAGGACGACCGTTTGCCGACGCACCAGCAAGCTGAAAGTGCCGCTCCCAAAAATCCATCCAGCATGTAGTCCAATCGAGAGCCATAACGAGTGTGTGAGCACGCGCGCGTCGGCGAGAATACAGCCAATCAGAAACAACGTCGCAAACGCGGACACCAGCATCATTGGGTCCCAAACGCTGGCAAATGAATGGGCGATCGAATTGAAGCCGGAAGTCCATGTTACAATCGCGGACGTTCGTTCCGATCCCTTCAAAAAATGGACTACTGCAAAGAACGCGGAAACAACAAATAAGGCGATGTATTTTCGACCAGTCCTAAGCAAGATGCCCAAAACGATTCCTCGAAAAAATGCCTCTTCAATCAATGGAACGGCGATTGAAGCAACCAGCAACTTGGCAAAGCGTGACCAGGCAAAGACGTGCCGAAACGAGTAAATATGCAGTTCGATGAGCAAAGCGCCGCAACAGAGCAGGGGAACTACAGATAAGAGAACCCCCGCCAAGACATCGCGGCCCCAACGCGGGTTGGGTGCAAGTTCCAAATCGGCCATGCCAGACACATGGCTGACCCGCAATAAGGGCCATAATAAGACCGCAGCAGCAATCAGGATCGCACGATGAAAAAACGTTTCGAAATCGTACTTCGCCAAGAAGGAAAAAACGCCGTGCGCTGCAAGTGATTGGGCTGACCAATAAAGGATTGGAGCGAGAACCGCTCCAACGACAACCATCCCAATGAAGTAAACCGCCAGTTTAACTGCGTCTTTCAAGCTTGCTATTGTAAGGTCTTACAGCAATGCCGAGTCAACATATATGGACGGACAGGAACCCAGATGGCAAGAGACGCGAAATGCGAGCCACAAAATTCGGCGGCGCCTGGCGGTTCCAAGCAAAAACTGCAGGTGATCTTGAGTGGACCTATTATGAGCGGCCATTGTTGGAGGATCTGTTAGCGCTTAAGGAAATCCTCACACGAAAATATCAGCGACGGCGTGCTTCAATTGAGGATGTCGCCTCGATCGAGAAACTAATTCAACGCCAACGTGGGAATGATTGAGTTTTTGTGGGGAAAGCTCACCAATACCTACGGCAACGCTTGTAGCTCGATCTCACCAAAACTTAACTGCAGCGCGTCTCGGGCGACGTTCAGAAAATTATCCGCGGCATCCGTCAGTGCTACATGCAGCTCACCGCGGTTTTGCGGCGCAGCTCGCAATGATTGTTGATTCAACATTTCTTCCACGGCGCGCGCACAATTTTGGGCTGAATCTACAAGTGTGATCTGGAGTCCGAGCACTCGCGTAATCGCGTTGGTGAGCAACGGATAATGCGTGCAGCCAAGCACAAGCGTGTCGATGCCATCGGCAACCAAGGGCTGGAGATAGCGCAGGATCAGTTGGTCGGTCACGTCATCCTCAAGTAAGCCTTCCTCGATCAACGGGACGAGCAATGGACATGCACGACTACTTACGCGCACATTGTTATCAGTTGCGCGCAACGCCTTTTCGTACGCCCCGCTGCGAATCGTTGCCCGGGTCCCGATCACGCCGATATGGCGGTTGCGACTGGCTTGCAACGCGGCGCGCGCTCCCGGCTCAATCACTCCGATCACAGGCAATGAGACCGTGTTGCACGCAACAACCAGCACCTTTGCGTTTCGCCGCGTCAGCAGCTCCGCCAATTCCAATGCGTAGCGCTGAACGGTTTCCGCGCTTTTCGGGCCGTAAGGAACACGCGCCGTGTCGCCAAGATAAACAATGCTTTCATTTGGCAGCAGATCGCGCAGCGCCTTTACGACGGTCAGACCGCCAATGCCCGAATCGAAGACGCCAATAGGTCGCGGATCGCTCATACAGCGGGGAAAACTCATCGCAGGGCCGATTCGCTGCAAGTGGTCGCCTCTCCTTTGTCAAGGGAGAGGGTAGGGTGAGGGTTGGTTCGTGGAAGATGAGCGATCCCTCACGCCAATCCTCTCGGCGCTCCGCCCGGTCGCGATCCCAAGGGAGAGGCGGAATCCTTGACGCAATGTCAGTCAGCTATTTGCAAACGCGCTCCGGCTTTCGGATGATTCATCGCGATGGCTGAACTCCCAAAGAGGTACGATCCGAATTCGGTTGAACCGAAATGGTATCAGCGCTGGATCGACAATCGCGATTTCGTGGCGAACGCGAAATCGGCGAAGTCACCGTTCTCCATCGTCATGCCGCCGCCGAACATTACCGGCGTGCTTACTCTCGGACACGTGCTCAACGACACCATTCAGGACATTCTTGCCCGGCGCGCGCGAATGCGCGGCTTTGAGGTGCTTTGGTTGCCGGGCATGGATCACGCGGGAATTGGAACGCAAACTGCCGTTGAGAAATATCTGCGACGGACTGAAAACAAAACGCGCCTCGATCTCGGTCGCGAAGAATTTTTACGGCGCGTTTCCGAGTGGCAGGACAAACACGGCGGCATCATCATCGAGCAACTCAAGCGGCTCGGCTGCTCCTGCGATTGGTCGCGCCAGCGTTATACCCTAGACGAGGATTACGCGCGCGCAGTCCAAAGCGTTTTTGTTGACCTTTACAATAAAGGTCTGATCTACCGCGGTCGCCGAATGATTAACTGGGACCCGGCTGCGCAAACTGCGCTCTCGGATGAGGAGGTCGTCTCCAAGCCTCAGAAAGGAAATCTCTATTTTGTTCGCTACGAGATCGTGGAAGAACCCGGTCGCTTTCTCGAAGTCGCAACCACGCGGCCAGAAACGATCATGGCCGATACCGCGATGGCTTTTCATCCCGGCGACAAACGTTATGCCGATCTTCTGGGCAAACACGCATGGCGGCCACTCGCGCGCGAGAAAATTCCCATCATCGCCGACGAAGCAATCGATCTGGAGTTCGGCACGGGCGTTCTAAAAGTTACGCCGGCTCACGATGCCGTGGATTTCGAGATCGGCCAGCGCCACGACCTGCCAATTGCCGATGTGCTGCATCCGGATGGACGCATCAATTGTCCGACAGAACCGGAGCTAGATGGCCTTGATCGATTCAAAGCGCGAGAAAAAGCCGCGGACCTGTTGGAGGCGAGGGGAGCGCTGGCCAAAACCGAGCCGTATGAAAACAATGTTGGATTCAGCGATCGGACCGATGTGCCGATCGAGCCGCGCATCAGCGAGCAGTGGTTCTTGCGTTATCCAAAAACGAAAGAAGCGATGGCTGTCGTGCGTGATCACCTCATCCGCTTCTTTCCAGCGCATTGGGAAAAAGTTTACGCTCAATGGCTCGAGAACATCCGCGATTGGTGCATTAGCCGGCAGGTGTGGTGGGGACATCGGATACCGGCTTGGTACCGGAAATCTCAAATCCCAAATTCCAAATCCCAGGCGAGTGAGGAAATTTATGTCGGCCTGGAGCCGCCGCCTGATCCGGAGAATTGGATCCACGATCCGGATACGCTCGATACATGGTTTTCGTCGTGGCTATGGGCTTATCAAACGATGGACGACGAGACGCGGAAGAAATTTTATCCGACCAGCGTCCTCGTCACCGCACCGGAGATCATCTTCTTCTGGGTGGCACGCATGATTATCGCGGGGCTTGAGTTTAGGCCGGGTAAATCGAATCGCGATGAAGAGAATATTCCATTTCGCCATGTTTATTTCACAGGCCTGATCCGTGACAAACTCGGGCGAAAGATGTCCAAGTCGCTGGGCAACTCGCCTGATCCGCTCGAGTTGATTGATAAATATGGCGCCGACGGCTTGCGATTTGGACTGATGCGCATCGCACCCAGCGGTCAGGACGTTCGCTACGACGAAAAACCAATCGAAGAGGGCCGTAACTTTGCGACAAAACTCTGGAACGTCGCTCGCTTTCGGCAAATGCAAGGGCCGAGTTCCGCCGAGCCGAAGATCGACACCGAACAACTGTCGATCTACGCGACAGAGGTCCTTGCCCGATTAGACGCCACAATCGACGCAGTTGAGGCGGCGTATCGCGAATATCAATTCAACACGGTCGCGCAACGTCTCTATGATTTTGTTTGGAGCGATTATTGCGACTGGTTTGTTGAGGCGGCCAAGACCGACATTTTCAGCGAGGACGAGACGACCAAAAAATCCGCGCTGGCGGTGATGGATTTTGTGCTTTCCGCAATATTGCGATTGCTGCATCCGTTGATGCCGCACATTACCGAAGAGCTGTGGTCCTTGTTGGGCCTTGGCGAAGGTTCGATTCAATTTGCGGTGCCGCTAGAAAAGGTCGCATTGGATCAGGTCGCCGACGTTCCAGGCAAGCGGCAGCTTGTATCGGCGATTTACCAGGCTGTGCAAGCCGGTCGTAATCTTCGTGCTGAATCCAAGCTGCCTTCGAACAAGAAGATACGCTTTATTTTACGCACAGATGAGAAATCGATTTTCAAAGAAATTCCGACGCTGAAGCGGCTGTTAAATGCCGAGGAAGTAACGCTGGACCCAAATTACCAAGCGTCGGCTGGCACTCCGGTGGCAGTCACGCCCCTGGGCGAGATTTTTCTGGCCATACCTGGCGGGGACAAAACGCGAGAACGCGAGCGATTGGACAAGGAAATTGCAAGAATCGAAAGCGACGCAAAAGCGGTCGAGGCAAAATTGGAGAGTCGCTTGTTCCTCGACCGCGCGCCAGCGGCCGTCGTCGAAGAACATCGTCAGCGACTTAAGGAGTTCTCCGCGCAACTGACAAAGTTGAAGCAGGCGCGCGAAGCCCTGATGTGAAGATTACCTTGTGCTCGTCAATCCGGGCGCCGCGCTTTTGGAAGAATTCCTTTAACTCGAGCGTGTAGAACGTCCCGTCATATTCCTGGTTTAACTCAAGCCACACACGCCCGCGGGGCGTGAGATGTTTTGCCAAATCGTCGAGAAAAAATTCCCACTCCGGCACCTTCCAAAGACCTGGCATTTTGTGATCGTTGAAACAAATCATGAATGCCGTGATCAGATTGAATTTTTGTCCAAGGTCGGGCAGGGGGCGGAAAGCTTCTATCCGCTGGACTACCCGACGGACGCCGAGAAGACGCGTGATTTCTCGAAACATCGGCAGCCGGTCGATGTCGAGCCCGAGTCCGGCATGGCCGAGTAATTGAGCAATGTAGAGAAAGTATCCGGAGCCGCAGCCGAGATCGAGAATGCGTTTCGGCCCCGACAAATCGAGCTCGAGCTCGCGAATCCGGCGAATGTTAATTCCGATCCAACGTTCGAGATTGAGATATTTAGGCCAGTCCGCGCCGGGATTTTCAACAGCATATCGCTGACGGATCTGCTGGAAACCAGCGGAATTCATCGTCTCGATTACCCGTTTCGTCTCCAGTGGGAAAGGCTTCGTGCGCAGCAATCTGAGCGTATGTTTCCTGGCGCTGGCCAGGCTGCGGCCATCTACCAGTTTTTGCATTTTGTGACGAAATCGCACGTGGGACACCTTGTAGCGAAGCGCAACAATTTCAATTAAACTCTAAACAGGGATGAGCATCTGGAAGAAACTGCTGTGGTTTGGCGTGGCTGTGTTAGGCACGTGGGCCATTGCCATTCTTGCGTTATCGCGCGGTGAACAGATCAGCGCGCTCTGGATAGTCATCGCCGGATTCTGCGCTCTATCGATCAGCTACCGTTTCTATAGCAGCTGGTTGGCGACAAAGGTGCTCGTGCTGAATGAAGAGCGTGCCACACCGGCAGTTCTAAAGAATGACAATAAAGATTATGTGCCAACGAATCGGTGGATGGTGTTCGGGCATCATTTTGCGGCAATTGCTGGGCCGGGGCCTCTCGTTGGACCGGTGCTGGCGGCGCAGTTTGGTTTTCTTCCTGGCACACTCTGGATCTTGATCGGCGCGACCCTCGGCGGCGGAGTCCATGACATGATCGTTCTGTTCGCCTCAATCCGGCGCGGCGGCAAAACACTCGGCCAAATGGTGAAGGACGAAATCGGGCCCGGCGTTGGGTTGCTCGCTCTTGTCAGTGTCCTTGCGATCATGATTATTCTGCTGGCCGTGCTGGCGCTGGTAGTGGTTCAAGCGCTTGCGCAAAGTCCGTGGGGCGTTTTCACAATCGCTGTGACCATTCCGCTAGCGTTGATTATGGGCATTGCACTGCGCACGGGAAAAGTAAGCGTGCTCGTCGTTACAATTTTTGGATTGCTCGGTCTCGCGTTTGGTGTGTGGGGCGGACAGTTTCTCGCGCACTTTCCTGCGATTGAAGCGTGGTTCCGCCACGATCAGAAATGGCTGGCGTGGGCAATCATGATCTATGGACTTGCCGCGTCCGTTCTACCGGTCTGGATGTTGCTCACGCCACGCGATTATCTGAGCACGTTTTTGAAGCTCGGCACCGTCGGTATGCTCGCGGCTGCTGTGGTCCTGATTAACCCAACGCTCCAAATGCCGGCACTCACAAAATTCGTCGACGGCACCGGACTTGTCTTTGCTGGTCCGGTATTCCCGTTTGTCTGTATCACCATCGCCTGCGGCGCAGTCTCAGGATTTCATTCGCTAATTGCCTCCGGCACCACGCCCAAAATGATCAGACGCGAATCGCGGATACGCCCTATCGGTTACGGTGCGATGGTCACCGAAATGATAGTCGCGCTGATGGCGATGATTGCCGCGTGCGTGCTACAACCCGGCGAATATTTCGCGATCAATACGAAGGGCACACCCACTGAAGTTGTGGCAAAAGTCTCCGCCGCCGGCTTCCCAGTTACCGAGCCACAGATGCAGTCGCTCGCGACGAACTTGGGCGAGTCCACGATGTTTAATCGCGCTGGCGGCGCGCCGACTTTCGCAGTCGGGATGGCACACATGTTTGCACGCGTTTCCGCAAAGCCGACGGCGCTGGCGTTGTGGTACCACTTCGCCATCATGTTCGAGGCGTTGTTCATTCTCACAACGATTGATGCCGGGACACGTGTGGGACGTTTTTTGCTTCAGGATTTTTTGGGCAACGTGTGGCGGCCACTCGGCAATACGCGTTCCTGGACGGCGAATTTTTTCTCCAGCGTTTTGCTGGTCGCAGCGTGGGGCTGGTTCTTGTACGAGGGTGTAATTGATCCGCTTGGCGGCATCAACTCGCTCTGGCCGCTGTTTGGGCTCGCGAATCAATTGCTTTCGGTGGTGGCGCTTTGCCTCGGAACAACGCTGCTGATCAAGATGCACAAAAGCAAATATCTCTTCGTCACGCTCGTGCCGCTTTGTTTCATGTGCGCAGTCACGTTCTCGGCCGGCTATCTCAAAGTCTTTTCGGCCGATCCGCGACTTGGGTTTTTGAGCGGCGCGCGATCACTTATGCAGCAGGCGTCGGGAATGGCCGACTCAACGAAGGCTGCCGAGTTGATACGGCAGGCAGGCGTCTGGCGATTCGATGCACTGGTTGCCGTGTTCTTTCTCGTGCTCGTGCTCGGAATCGTGCTCGGCTCCGCGCGACAATGGTGGCAGCTCATTCGCGGAACAAAACGCGTCGTTTTGCACGAAAGTGAATTTGTGCAGATCAGCCCTGCGCAGCTCGCACAATTTTAGCTCAACGCCCGAGTCTGGCGGAAATCACTGATCTTGAATTGCTCACGCTTGATTTTAGCGCGTTTTTTTCGTTCGATCAGTCTATGAGTCCTCCCAAGGACGAAGTGACTTCACTAAGCGCGACTGGTCCGGCATATGCCGGCGCGATCGCCTTTACGACCACGCACTGGAGCGTGGTCTTGGAAGCGCAAGGCGAATCGCCGGCAGCACAACAAGCGCTGGAAAATCTTTGCCGCACTTATTGGCGGCCTATTTATGGCTTCGTCAGGCGACAGGGTGCTCAACCAGAGGACGCGAAAGATCTCACCCAGGGTTTTTTCGCGCTGATCTTAGAGCGCAAAGATTTCCAATCCGTGCGACAAGAAAAGGGGCGCTTGCGTTCCTTTCTTCTGGCTTCGCTCAAGCATTTCATGGCAAACGAGCGCCGTGATGCCGCGGCGATCAAACGTGGCGGCGGCCGAACGCTGACTCCGCTCGACGATGTCGAATCCTACGATTCTGGCGAGTTCGATCGCAGCGACATGCTGAGCGCCGACCTGCTTTATGATCGCCGCTGGGCGTTCACCGTGCTCGACCGGGTGTTCGCGCGCTTGCGCGAGGAATCTCAGGCATCAGCTAACGCGCCGTTGCTTGAGCGGTTGAACACATTGCTCTCTGACGAACCGGATCGACCGTCGCAAGCGGAAATCGCGTGCGAGTTTGGCATGACCGAGAACGCCGTCAAACAAGCATTTCATCGACTGCGACAGCGTTACCGACAGCTGTTGCGTGAAGAAGTCGCGCACACGGTGGCAACGCCTGCCGATGTTGAAGATGAACTGCGCCACCTTATCGCCGCGTTGCGCTCGTAAAGACACGAATTGGACGGATTTTACAAGACACGAATTGCCACGAATACGGCAGGACACGAATTACACCAATTACCACCAATTTTATGAGAGCTGCTGAGCCGTTCGAACCTTGGTGTAAATTCGTGAAATTAGTGTCTCAATCGTAACCTGGTGGGAATTTCCGTGCATTATTTGAGTGAAACGAATGGCCGGACGATGAGAATCACAACGGGCAGATTTTGTCGCAAATGCGGAGCAGCTATTCCACCTGATTCCCCGCAGCACTCCTGCGGCGCCTGTCTGCTGGAGACGGGTCTCGGCTCTGACGAAGCTGTAGCCGGGGTCGACCTGTCCGCCGGAGCCTCGGCGAAGGCGGATGACCCCGGCCCTCCGATGCCGATGTTGATGGATTTCGGCGATTACGAATTGCTCGAGCAAATTGGCCGCGGCGGACAGGGTGTAGTATTTCGAGCACGCCAAAAGAGCCTCAATCGCATCGTCGCGCTCAAAGTCATCGGATTAGGCCATTGGGCCACCAAAGCACACCTCAAACGTTTCCGTCTAGAGGCCGAAGCAGCAGCCAGCTTGGAACATCCCGGTATCGTTCCAATCCATGAAGTCGGCGAGCGTGATGGCTCATGCTACTTCAGCATGAAGTTCATCGAAGGAGGTCAGCTCGACGAGGTAGTCAAGCGAACCCCGATGTCGATCCGCCAGGCGGCGGAATTGATCGCGAAGGTCGCACGCATTGTTCATTACGCGCATGAACACGGAATTCTCCATCGTGACATCAAGCCGGGAAACATCTTACTCGATGCAAAAGGCGAACCGCATCTGACCGATTTCGGCCTGGCCCGATTAGTCGAATCTGAAAGCAGTGTCACCCAAACATTGGATGTATTGGGCACGCCGAGTTACATGGCGCCAGAACAAGCAGCAGGAAACAACACGGCTGTTAGCAGTAACACAGACGTGTATGGGCTTGGCGCCGTGCTTTACCAATTGCTAACAGGTCAGCCGCCTTTTGCTGGTGGGACAACCTACGAGACCATCAAGCTGCTCTTGGACACCGAGCCACGGCAACCACGCCTCTTAAATCCGAAGATAGATCGCGATCTCAGTACAATTTGTCTCAAATGCCTCGAGAAACATCCAGAGCGACGTTACCCGTCCGCTCTTGCACTGGCCGAAGATTTGGAACGCTGGCTAAAGCATGAACCGATTCAGGCGCGCCGCACGGGAGTTCTCACCCGGGCAAGAAAGTGGGTGAGACGCAAGCCAACCAGCGCCCTCCTGGCAGCGTGCCTAGTCGTGATTGCAGCGGCGAGCGGCTGGATCGTTTGGAAAAGTGAATTGATCCGTGGTCCGATAACAACCGGAATCGCCGTGCTGCCGTTTGAAAACCTGAGCGAGCAGAAAGAGAATGCGGCTTTTGCCGATGGCGTGCAGGACGACATTTTGACCAAGCTGGCGAAGATCGCCGATCTCAAAGTCATCAGCCGGACGAGCGTCATGGATTACCGCGGCAAACGAAATATGCGCCAGATCGGTAACGAGCTGCGGGTATCTCACGTTCTGGAGGGCAGCGTCCGCAGGACCGGCACGCATCTTCATCTGAACGCGCAGTTGATCGACACGCGGACCGATACCCACGTCTGGGTTGAACAGTATGACCGCGATTTGAACGACGTGTTCGCAATCCAAAGCGAGATCGCGCAAAAAGTCGCTAACCAGCTTCATGCCAAAATTACACCCGCTGAGAAACAGGCCATTGAGCGCAAACCGACCGAGGATCTCGTCGCTTTCGATCTTTATTCGCGAGCCAATGATACTCTTTTGGGGAAAAACAGCCGGGCAGCGGATTTCGTGCAAGCTATCGATCTGCTGAACCGGGCCGTCGCGCGCGATCCATCATTCCTCGAAGCGTATTGCCAGCTCGCCTTCGCTCATGATCAGCTTTATTTCGAGGGGATCGACCGCACCCCAGCACGGTTGGCCATGGCGAAGGGCGCGATCGATTCTGCTTTTCGTCTGAAGCCGGATTCGGGCGAAGCGCACTTCGCACAAGCGGTGCATCTCTATCGAGGCTACCTCGATTATGATGGCGCGCTGGCCGAACTGGAAATTGCCCGCCACACCCTGCCCAATCAGGCGCGAATATTCCGACTGATGGGGGCCATTCAGAGGCGTCAGGGGCATTGGGAAGACTCCAGACGAAATTTGGAGCGCGCAGCTGGGCTCGACCCCCGCGACTTAGACACGCTCGATACGCTTTCAGCAGATTATGCCAGGTTTCGCCGCTATGCGGAAGCAAAGGGATGGCTGACCCGCGCTCTAGCTGTCGCCGAACCCGACGACGTCTTTATGAAACTAGCTCTTCCGAGCTGGGAGCTGGATGTGAACGCTGATCCGCGGCCGCTGCATCAGGCGATCGATTCGCTTCGGGCGACAAATCCCGGTGCTGTAAGATCCGCTACCGCTGAGAATTGGCTCTTCTGCGCATTAGCCGAACGTGACGGCGCTGCCGCAACACAAGCCTTGAGCGCGCTGGGTGACAAGGAAATTTCGCTAGTGGACCAAGTTCGATTCAATCGCGGGTTTGTCGAAGCTCTCATCGCGCGCATGACCAACGACGAGCAGAAAGCGCGGTCGGCGTTTGCCGCCGCGCGCGCGGAACAGGAGAAAGTCCTCGAGGCACAACCCGATTTCGGCCCGTCGTGGTGCGTGCTGGGTTTGATCGATGCCGGCCTCAGCCGGAAAGAGGAAGCGCTGAGCGAAGGCCGCCGCGCACTTGAGCTTCTTCCGGTGGAGAAAGACGCACTCGTAGGCCAGTACCTAGTCAGATACTTTGCGGTGATCGCAGCGTGGGTTGGAGAAAAAGATCTCGCCTGCGAGCAGGTTGCCATCGCCGTCCGGCCGCCCAGCAACGTCAGCTATGGTGAACTGAAACTGATGCCGTGGTGGGATCCGCTCCGAGGCGAGCCGTGCTTCGAAAAAAT
>WNGL01017271.1_pt1 | contig 14453 bp, 10 predicted proteins | sample 5400591 | NCBI WGS metagenome assembly WNGL01 (sample SAMN13153377, study PRJNA577476) | soil metagenome | isolation source: 80 cm soil or saprolite under Garry oak tree replicate 1 | place: USA:California | collected 2016-06-15
GTTTCCTGTTTGGGCGTTCCCGGAATCATAGTGATCGTTGGCTTCGGCATCACTGGGGGTTCCTGTGGTACAGGTGGCACATACGGCCCTTGTGGCACAGGTTTTGCCGGAGCCGGAGGCGGTGATGGCGCTGGCTTCGGAGCAGGTGCAGCTTGCGCAGGCGCGGAGGCTGTGCTGGCCTGGAAGGTTGAGGCCCCACACTTCGGGCAGAAGGCCACATCTGGCTTTATCTCAGTCTTACAATTGGGACAGTACGTCTTGGGTGGTACCAGTGAACGGCCACAACCGGAACAGAAGGTATCGCCAGCTTCATAGGGTGTATTGCAGCTTGGACAACGGAGTTTGCTCCGCGCAGATGGCGGTGCAGGTGCTGGAACTGGTGGTGGCATATACACTGGCGCAGGTGGCGGTGTATACATGGGCGCAGGTTGACTCACAATGATTTGTTGTGGGGGAGATGAATAGGGTGGTGGTGCCCACTGTTGTTGAACCTGCGGCATGACCTGTACTGGAATCGGACCCACCCGTGCCTCGGGCTGCTGTTGACGAACCAACCCATCAACAACATTCAAGACAGCATTAGCGAGGCTCGCCTGGCGCACTGCCCCTACACCAGCAGTGAGCGCGAGCGGCCAGAGCACAGGGAAGGCAACAATACCAACTGCACCAACAGCAGCCTTGTCGATCCATCTCTGCTGACCAATCATCGCCAGCGTGCCACCAGAAGTGCGCTGGATCGTCAAAGAGAGGGCAGTTTGCATACCAATCAGCGCCTCAAAATCACCGCCCTTCTTCAACTGAACGAGCATCTGATCTTTGTTGCCAATCTGCTGGGCCTGGTAGCCTTGTGCCAGGTAAATGTTCACCAGGTCGTTGGCAAGTCGCTCAATATCAATTTCTTCACTATTGTAAAATCGTGCATCCATCCTATCTCTTCTCCTTGTAAGGGCATCCATGTGCGCGATAATGCATGTTGACAAATTCATCGGGCTGCGACTGGCCGATAAATCGGCCCCTACGGTCTGGCCGGAGTATTTTGTTCATCTACATAATCGGCACTCTACCGTGGCAAAGAAGTATGGGACAAGAGAGCGCGAGATGCCCTCCGGCTCTCAGCGACTAAGCCTGTCCCTGCTAGCTTGCTGGTGCCGACCCTGTTTGTATGTCAGGTTGCTGCTGGCGCACTAACCCATCTACCATGTTCAATACCTGATTAGCAAGGCTGACTTGTCGCACGGCTCCTAAGATTCCAGTAAACATCAGCGGCCAGAGTGCCGGGACTGCTATGCCAACTACACCAACTGCTGCCTTGTCAATCCATTTCTGCTGGCCGATCGTTACCAGTGTTCCGCCAGCAGTTCGCTGGATGATCACTGTAAGTGCTGCCTGTAAGCCGACAAGAGCCTCGAAGTCGCCGCCTTTCTTCAACTGTACCATCTTCTGCTCTTCATTGCCAAGTTGTTGCGCCTGGTAGCCTTGCGCTCTGTAGACGTTCTCCAGATCAGTAGCAAGTCTTGCAATATCAATGTTGCTGCTCTTGTAAAATCGGGCATCCATTGTTTTTCTCCTTAGATCAGTTCCGCTTCATAAGGTTTTCATCATAGTAGTGTGTTCCCATATATGAGTTATCCGTTGGAATATACGGTTTATATACTGTCAAGGTTAGAAGGTTTTTGGTTCACTCTAGAGTATATCACCTGGGTAGGAAGAGGGAAACTGCTGCCACTCCTGCTTCCGGTAAATCGCCAGCGTCTGCTGGTCCCCAGGCACATAACTCACCAGCGAATAACTATTGATACCCGTAAACACAGTTGTTGCGGTGCGAAGTGCCAGGCGACCAAGCTGGCTGTGCTGCACATGGAAGACAAATGAAGGAGCAGGTCGCTCTACGGGGTAAGTGGTCGATGCTATACGCCGAAACTCTGGCAATGCTCGTAAACGCTTCCACAACTCTTTATACTCAGGCAAATGGGTAATCGTCTGAGTGTTGTACTGAAAGTCACTGACCAGGCGGTGGGCCAGGTTCTCCCAGCCATAAAATCGATGCCGCAATTTTGGATCGAATAACAATTCCAGCAGGTGACGTTTCTCACCACTGGCAAACTCCTCCTGTACCTCAAAGAGCATAATCGCCGCATTGTTCCATGAATGCAGGAACCAGAGACGATCCAGGGAGTGGGCTGGATAGGAGGTATTATGGACGAGCAAACGTGCCAGTTCGCCGAGATCAAGCAGCGTACTTTCACGTTGCTCATAGTCGATCTGTTGCCCCGTGAGATTACTGTAAGCAACATAGAGACAGCGCCGTTCCTCACTCTGTAACTCCAGGGCACGAGCGATATTCTCGACAACGTGAGGGGATGGATTCCTGCGCATACCCGCCTCTAAATGGTAGATGTAGGTGCGCGAGAGGCGGGTAGCCTGGGCCAGCTGCCCTTGCGACATGCCCAGTTGCTGCCGAAAACGGGTGATCAGTTGTGCAAATTCCGATGGAATAGCTGCTGTCATGTTGTCTCAAACCTGGCCTGTTGATGCACATTGATAAAGGCAGTCCAGATGGGCTCTTCCTTGTCTGGGTTATTTTGTTCATCTGCATAATCGGCCCCTACGATCGGGCTAGGGGGAGAGCCGTTCCGCGAGATACTTCAGGCTCAAGGGATAACGGTACTCGATGCTCATGTGGGTAGCGTCGAACAGTTCGAAGAAAACGTCGGCAACACCAATGCGTTCAAGGGCTCGCCGGAACGCCTCTGCACCAAGATCGAGGAAGAACTCATCTCGCTTGCCTGCATCGATGTAGATCGCCTTCATCGTCCGCAGAGCCTCTGCATGAGCGGGTACCATTCGCACAGGATCTCGGGTCAACCATCTCTCCCAGACCTCTGGAATAAGCTCTCCGGTCGCAATGTCATAGGGTAGGCGAACGGTGCCATCCTCGTCAGCCGAATAGCAAGCGGCCATGCACCAGTCGTTCAGCAGGTTTTCGTCACCCTCCCTGGAAAAAGCTGGTCGGCTTCGGAAATCCTGCCAGAACTTCTCGAACGAGCCATCGTAATGATCCCGAAGTGCCCGTACAGACTGCGGAAAGAGCGGAAGATAGCACATTTCGAACAGCGCATCACCAGCATGGGTTGCTAACCCACCCCAGAGATCTGGTCGAAGCATTGGAGTAATCATAGCTCCATAGCCACCACTCGACTTTCCGGCAATTCCTCGATGCTCACGCCGGGGCAACGTTCGGTAATGTGCGTCGATCCATGGTACGATCTCATCGCAAAGGTAGGTGTGGTAGCGACCAGTAGCAGGTGAGTCCAGGAACTGGCTCCCTCCCAGCGAGGTCCAGCAATCTACCCACACAACAATGCAAGGGGGAACTTCGCCTTTTGCGAACAGTTCGTCGGCAAGTTCCGGGAAGTTCTTCCTGAATGATGGGCGGTTGCGCCACATATCGAGTTGGCCCGTGAGGCCCTGGATCTGGTAGACGGCCGGGTAGCGCCGACCTGGCTCATCGTCATAGCCAGGTGGCAGGTAGACCCACAACGGGCGTTTGTATGGATCTCCCAGGCGATTATCCTTGAGCACCTGGCTCTCGAATGTTATCTCCTCATAACGGCCACGGAAGTCGATAGACCACGGAAGCATGAAGTTTCTCCTCTCGGGTTCACTCTAATTATATACCCATTTTTGGTACAACCATCAGCAGGGCTATTTAAAAGTTCTCTTTTGCCGCACGTGCTGGATAAATCCGCACTCTACAAATAAAGAGGCGGAAGGAGTGAAGCGAGGGCACCTCACTCCTTTCAGACCACCTGGGCGAAGCCAGAACGAAGTTCGTTGGTGGTCTGAATATCACCTCGCGCGAAGGCTTCGGGCGGCCGCCCTCTGCACTCCTGCTGGTTGGCCACTTTTACATCGCCCTGAACCATCAGAGCAGAGCATTGCAGCACCACTCTTACTACCGTATAATACGCATATCCAACGAAGAAGACCACAAGAGGGAGAATCGTAGTAAATGCTTGACCATCCAGGCAGGTTAGGTTATAGTTGTCACGAACTAAAAGGATGAAGATGTGGCTACCACACACACATTACATGTTAGCCCGGAGAGAGTGGAGGAATGATGTCAATAACCAGTCAGGCAGCGGAAACTGCCGAATCTCAACCAAGAGATATCTACGAATACCTTACCCAGCTTGTGAAACAAGCAACTATAACTTATCTTGACCAGGAACGGATAGACTTCGATGTTGAACAGTTGCCTATTCAATTACGTTTCTCAGCACAAGCCAGTTTCGGTGATTATTCGATACCAGTCATGGCCTGGGCAGGCAAGAATATGCTGGGTCGCCCACCGATGTCAATTGCTGAAGCATTAGCTACGATCCTTCGTGGTATGCCTATTCCTGGCATTGCGGAGATTACCGTCACGAAACCAGGCTATCTCAATTTTCGTCTGAATCGGCCCGCGGTCGGGCAAGAGATTATGGAGCGTATCCTGGAAAATGGTGCCGACTTCGGTCAGAACAATTCAGGTGTGGGGACGAAAGTTGTTGTTGAGCATACCAACATCAATAGCAACAAAGCTGCCCATGTTGGCCACCTGCGTAATTCATGTCTTGGTGATACTGTCGTTCGTATGTTGCGCTCGCAGGGCTACAAGGTTGAAGCCCAGAACTATATCGATGACACAGGTGTCCAGGTTGCAGATGTCGTTGTTGGCTTGATATTACTCAACGAAGGTCTCCTGGAGCTTCCAGAGGGAAACGAGCAATTACCAGGCGAGCCTTTCGACTACTACTGCTCTCGGCTCTATGTTGCCGTGGGCAAAGCGTATGATAGCCAGCCAGAACTCCTGGAACTGCGGAAAATGGTGCTGCATGCTATTGAGCACGGGGACAATGGGGACAAACCTGCGGAGGGGCCGGACTATGCAGCCATGGCAGCCGATCTCTCGCGCAAGATTGTGCGGGCGCACCTGGCAACAATGGCACGACTCAACATCTCCTACGACCTCTTGACCTGGGAATCTGCCATTCTGCATGCTGGTTTGTGGAAGCGCACCTTCGAGATGCTACGTGAACGTGGGGTACTGGAGCATCCTGAGACGGGAAAGCTGGCAGGCTGCTGGATTCTTCCTTTTGGCGAGGGAGAAGTGCAGACTGAGGAAGGTGATCGCACGAGCGACAAGATTCTCGTGAAGAGCGATGGCACAGCAACCTACACAGGCAAAGATATCGCATACCAGCTCTGGAAGTTTGGCCTGCCTGATGATCCAGGAGTACAATTCCATTTTGTTCCATGGGGACTGCAGCATGATGGGCGGATGCTCTGGACAATGCGCGCCAAAGAGCATAACCACACGATAGGGGAAGAAGCTGACCCCAGACGCTTCGGTCACGCAAAATGGGTGATTAACGTGATCGATGTGCGCCAGTCTTATCCTCAGCAGGTTGTCTATGAGAGTCTGCGCCGACTGGGCTATGTAGAGCAGGCCGATCACTCGACGCACCTTGCCTATGAGGTGGTGACACTCTCTGCAGCCACCGCTGCCAGCCTGGGCGTAGATACGTCTGATGGACGCGAGTTTTACGCAATGTCCGGACGAAAGGGCATCGAGATTAAAGCGGACGACCTGATTAATGCAGCGATTGCACGCATGCAGGAAGCCAAACCAGAGCTAGCGAAAGAGACAGCAGCCATCCTGGCAGCATCAGCCATTCGTTACTTTATGATTCGTTTTGGTTTGCAACAGGTCATTGCCCTGGATATGGACGAGGTATTACGTGCCAATGGCGATACTGGCGTCTACCTCCAATATGCCTATGCGCGAGCCAACAGCATTCTCCGCAAATTAGAGGAGTCAGACTACCAGTTAGCCGAACGTCTGGAGAGGCTACCCGACCAGCTTGAACAGAGCGAGTGGGAACTGCTCCGTCATCTCGACGCCTATCCTCGCACCCTGGAGGATGCTAGCAGGCAGCTTGCGCCCCATATGTTGGCCTCCTATGTGTATGACCTGGCAGCCCATTTTAGCGACTTCTATGAGCACACACCTCCTATCGTCAAGGAGACAGATGAGCGGGTGAAGGCATTCCGTACCTGGCTGGTACGGGCGACTATCCAGACAATGGATAATGCATTGCGTGTGATGGGCTTCGTGCCTCTTGAACGCATTTAGTACCAGGCAAGAATCACGTCCAAATTTTCTGAGCGGCCGTGCCGTTCAAAAATGGATATTGATAAAATAAGCGGACGAACACTGGCCGATAATGAAATTTACCCATCAAAACCGGTACTGTCATGCCTCGCCTCGCGAAGCATCTCTCTGCCCATAGCGATAGACCCTTCGCGAGGCGAGGGGTGACAAAACATTGCCGATCTTGGTTGTTAAAGTTCATAATCGGCGGTGGGCTGCGATAAATCGGCCCCTACGGTCGGGGCGCGGGAGTTTGTCAATATGCATATTTGGGCGTGATTCTTCTTATTTTGCGGTGGATAACAATGTGGATAACTTCGTGGATATGTGGAAATAAATGGGGATAACCCAACCTGTAAAGTGGATAAGTCGGGGATAAATCGAGATTATGTCACGTAGTCCGAAACACCCATGCACAACTACCCCGACTATTAAGGACGTTGACCCGTGGAGAAGCTTTTACCGCAAAACATCGAAGCTGAGAGTGGTGTGCTTGGGAGCATCATCATCGATCCAGAGGCCATTGTGCAAGTGGCAGACTTTCTGCATGCCGATGATTTCTATCGCGATGCCCACCGTACCATCTATGAAGTGATTCTCCAACTGTATGAACAACACGAGGCGGCAGACTTCATTACGATCTGTGACGAACTGGAACGCCGAAATCGACTGGCAGAGGTAGGGGGAGCCAGTTATATCACCTCACTCATCAACCAGGTACCAACGAGCGGTAACGTCGAATTTTATGCACGGATTGTCGAGCGTACTGCTATCCTGCGCCGCTTGATTCATGCTGCAGGCCAGATCGCAGCGATTGCCTACGAAGAGGGCGATGCCGACATTGCCCTGGACAAAGCCGAACAATTAATCTTCAACATCAGCCAGCGCCATAGCCGCTCTGACTTTTCGCACCTGCGCGATATCCTCTCCGAGTTCATGAATAAACTCGACCAGTTGCACGAGCACCGCGGCAGCATTGTCGGTGTTCCCACCGGCTTCTCCGACCTGGATCACCTGACCGGCGGATTGCAGAGGTCGGATTTGATTGTGCTGGCTTCCAGACCTGGCGTTGGGAAGTGTCTAACAGCAAGAACACTTATCGATGACCCAACAACAGGTGAAAGGCTGACAATTGAAGAGTGTGTACAACGCCGTTTGTCCTCAGTATATGGTATCTCTGAAGGAGGCAAAGTACGTCAAACAAATATTAGTGATTGGATAGACAGCGGTATACAGCCTTGCTATCGAGTTCAAACACGCACAGGTCGAATGGTAGAGGTAACGGGACACCATCCATTTCTTACTGTTCATGGATGGACACCTTTGCATGATTTACATGTTGGGCAGAGTATCGCAGTGCCAAGGGCAATACCCGCTTTTGGTGCTGATGAGAGTTGGCCCATAGATATGGTACGCCTTCTAGCCTACTTTATCGCAGAAGGTGGGCTTACGCACAGTTCGCCATACTTCACGAATACTGATCCTGTGATTATAGAAGACTTTAAGCAAATTGTTCAGTCGCATTTTTTTACATGTGTAATTAAGCAATACGATATCTCATATGCAGTTGTTCAGCCAAGAGATCCTAAGGCCAGACGTCGAAGTGCTAATTTTCGTAAAAACCCTGTGACCACATGGCTATATGAATGGGGACTGATGGGTAAGCTAGCCAGGGAAAAGTTCTTTCCACCGTGTGTCTGGAAGTGGAGCCGTCGTTACCTGGCAGAGTTTTTGCGAACGCTGATGAGTTGTGATGGCAGCATCTATTCTACTGATAAGGGATACCCACGTATTGAGTTTACGGTCGCAGCACAGCAGTTAGCTGCTGACCTACATCATGCCTTTATTCGATTTGGCATTATCACTAAATATTATTGTACTTCACAAGGGGCCTGGCGTGTTGAAATGACAAATCCTGATAGCATAAAAAGATATCAGGAGGAAATAGGGTGGATAGGAGAGAAAAGTAACCGTTTTGCAGAATATGCACATGTGATCTCATCACGTATTGGCAATGTAGGGCATCCGCCAAAAGAGATATGGAGTTCTGTGTCTGATGCTGCTAAGCGTCAAGGATTAGCTCTTATAGAGTTAGCACGCAGGAGTGGAGAAATAACCAGAGATGGAAAATACGTTGGATACAACCCTCATAAGCAACGAAGTATTCCTCGTTATCGCCTGGCAGCTTATGCTGAGGTATTAGACGATACTTCTTTACGGTTGGCAGCCAGCCCAGACGTATATTGGGATGAAATTGTTTCTATTGAACCCATAGGCGAGCACCAGGTATACGACCTGACTGTACCTGATGGCGCAAACTTTGTTGCTCAGGATATCTTTGTTCATAATACCAGTTTAGCATTGAGTGTAGCTCATAATGCAGCAGCCAGGTACCAGCGTTCCGTCGCTGTCTTCAGCTTAGAGATGAGCAAAGAACAACTGGTGCAGCGCCTCCTGTCAATGGACGCCGGAATAGATCAGCAGCGCCTGCGCACTGGCTGGATTGAAGATGAGGAGTGGGACCGTATTATCTTTGCTATCGACAAGCTATCAGAAGCCAACATCTGGATTGATGATACGGCCAGCATCTCTACCATGGAAATGCGCAGCAAAGCCCGCCGTTTGCAGGCAGAACACGGCATCGATCTAATCGTTGTGGATTATCTGCAATTGATGCAGGCTTCAGTAGGTGGCAAGCGCAACGAGAACCGTGTGCAGGAGATTTCAGAGATTAGCCGCAGTCTGAAAGCGTTGGCACGAGAACTGGATGTACCGGTACTGGCACTTGCACAGTTGTCCCGTGCGGTGGAGAGCCGGCAGTCGAAGGTACCGCAGCTTTCAGATCTTCGTGAAAGCGGCTGCCTGACTGGTGATACACCGGTATATCTACCCGATCTTGGCACTTACCAACCAATCGAACAGTTAGTCGGCAAGAGCGGCTTCCAGGTACTCGCCTTGAATACTGAGAGCTGGCAACTGGAGCCATGCCTGGTAAGTCGTGCCTTTGCAACAGGATACAAACCCGTCTATCGCATGACAACTCGCCTGGGGCGCAGCATTCGGGCTACAGCGAACCACCAGTTCTTGACGATACAAGGATGGCAGCGGTTGGATATGCTTTCTGCTGGGATGCGCATTGCTTTACCGCGCCGATTACCTGGCCCTACACAGGCTACAATGAGCGATAACGAGTTGGCGCTTCTTGGTCATTTGATCGGGGATGGTTGCACTTTGCCGAGCCATGCTATCCAATATACTACTCATGAACTGGAGCTGGCAGAAACAGTGGCCAGTTTGGCCACTGCAGTTTTCGGCGATGCTGTAGCACCTCGTATTCACAAAGAGCGCGAGTGGTACCAGGTCTTTCTACCTCCAAGCTATCACCTTACTCATAGAGTACACGGCCCTGTCGTTAACTGGTTAGATAAAATGGGGGTCTTTGGTCTACGCTCATATGAGAAACGTGTACCTGACCTGGTATTTGCTCAATCCAGCATAGGGATTGCGCGTTTCCTACGTCATCTCTGGTCTACTGATGGCTGTATTCATTCAAACGATAATCACTATGCCACTATCTACTATGCTTCGAGTAGCATTGAATTGGCTCGGCATGTACAGTCCCTTTTGTTGCGTCTAAATATCAACGCTACCTTATCAAGGCATAAGCAGGTGGGCAAAGGAAGAGACCAATATCATATCACGGTTAGTGGTAAACCGGATATTGTGGGCTTTTTCGATCAAGTCGGTGTACTTGGTCAGAAAAAAACGATACACCAGAAAACAATAATTGAGTTCTTTGCTCAGCGTCCGGCTAAAACTAACCGGGACGTAGTACCATATGAGGCATGGAGAATTTTTGCCGTTCCAGCTATGCAAGTGGCTGGTTTGACCTCAAGGGAAGTGGGAGCCTCGCTAGGCTATGCTGGTTATATAACAAGTCTCTACAGGCAAAATTTGAGTCGCGAACGTGCTGCTCGTCTTGCACAGGTTGTCCAATCAGAGATCCTGGTGAAGTTAGCTCAGAGTGACGTTTACTGGGACGAAATCATTGCAATTGAACCTGATGGCGAAGCCAACGTTTATGATTTAACAGTAGAGAATCTGCATAACTTCGTCGCAGGGGATATTGTGGTTCACAACAGCATAGAGCAAGACTCGGATATCGTTATGTTTATTTACCGCGACGACGTATATAACTCTGAATCGGAACGCAAGAATATTGCAGACATAATTGTAGCCAAACATCGGAATGGGCCTGTTGGTGAAGTTAGCCTTTATTTTCAAGCTAACCAGACGCGCTTCCGCGACCTGGAAGCTAGTTCACCAGCCGAGTAATCGTATTGGACTTTTTGTTATGACATCGTTCACCGGATTCCCTTCGGGGAAAAATCCATACGTGCCGGTGCCGGAAGTCTTCTTCACGGTACTGCTGCCAGAGATCGAGGATAGCGCCGAACTCAAATTGACGCTCTACCTCTTCTGGCTCTTCTCACAAAGACATAGTGAACCACGCTGTGTCAGCGATCGCGAGTTGCTGGCAGATCGCACCTTGCTACGTAGTCTCAAGCGTCGAGGTGATCCACGACCATCAGAGGAGCGGCTGCGGCAGGGCCTGGACCTGGCAGTTGCACGAGGGACCCTTTTGCGGATACACTTAAGACTGGTGAGCGAAGGCAACGATCAGGGTGAAGTCATTGGTTGGTATTTCTTTAATACAGCACGTAGTCGAAAGGTGGTGGCCGAGTTGCAGGGAGGCGAGATTGTACCAGTACGTCTGCTCGGCGTTGAACGTGAACAGAACGAAGGGGAGAACGAGTTCACAGTTCTTGAGGTTCGTAACGTCAATGGACAGGCAGACGAGACTGGCGGAGATGGACGTAAACCACGTAAAGCGTCTAAAGGGCGTGAGACCACTCTGAGTACGCAGGTGCAGGTGGAACGCCCAAATATCTTTGTATTGTATGAACAAAATATTGGATTACTTTCTCCACTTATTGCAGATGAACTAAGAGATGCGGCTGACCAGTACCCGGCGGAGTGGATCGAGGCAGCATTCCGCGAGGCTGTCCAGCACAACAAGCGAAAATGGAGCTATATTCGCGCTATCTTGAAGCGCTGGGAAACGGAAGGCAGACAGCCATGGAAAGCCTGAATGATATTCTTTTGAAGGCGGCACAACGACGCCAGCAGATGCTAGAACAACAGTCACCAGAGGGTACATCACCTGGAGCTCCACAACAGCAGGATCAGAGGCAAGGACAACAGGGGCAAATCCTCTCACGCCGTCCCGCCCCCCCGTCTCAACAAATGTCACGTTCGGGGCAACAGGCTCCATATGCCTCCTCGAACCAACAGAACCAGCGCAGCCCGAAGAGCCAGCAGAGTCAATATACCGCACCGCCACGAACTCGCAGCGCTCAGGGAGAGCCAATGCCACAAACGCGACGCGATATGTATACCCGTCAGCGCTCTCAGGCCAGTGGGTCACTCTATCACCAGCGGCCGCGCCCTATCCAGGAATCACAGACTAGACCAACGAGTAACTATTATCAGGCAGATTCTTATCCTCCCATAGTGCAGGCAGATGTTGTAGAGGAGTGGGAAGATGATGCAGCGGATATGCGCTATGGTGATTGGGAAAACGAAGGGGACGAGGCAGAAGCATATCCACACTCGAACGTAGAGCGTTTCTCCGCCGATGTTACCCCTGCCAGGCGGGAAATGCCTGCACCCCCTCTGCCCACTGCGCCCAATATACCAACAGCATCGAATCAAGATCCACGGCTGTATGGTCATCGCACTGTGCGGAATCCACGAGTGCCGCCAACCCAACCATCGATGCCGCAGGCAATTCCAGCTTCCCAGGAAGCTCGAAACTATCACCGTATCACCCAACCACTCAATTCGCAAGCAGTGACAAGGGTGAGTCAGCACATTGAGCACATTGAGCACATAGCGCAAGAAGTTACCCATGCTCAAAAACCATCGCGTCAACTTGTTGTGCGTGAGCAATATGCTCCTGCACTCCCGGCATCATCCGCAATGCAGAGAGGTGTTTGCCCTAAATGCGAGGGTGCAGGCTTCCTCCGTGCAAGCGTTCCTTATGGGGATCCCAACTTTGGCAAAGCGATTGCCTGCGAATGCAAAGAAGCCGAGCGGAAAGAGAAGAGACGCCTGGAGTTGTATGAGATGTCCAACTTAGGGGCATTTCGCAACAAAAGTTTCAAAAACTTTAATACCCGTATCCCTGGGGTCCAGGAAGCATACCAGATGGCACTGGAGTATGCACAAAATCCCAGTGGCTGGCTCATTCTGATCGGCCCAACGGGTTGTGGAAAGACCCACCTGGCCGCAGCTATAGCCAATCAGAGCCTTGACGGTGGGGCTGTGGTGCTCTTTATGACAGTTATTGAGTTGCTCGATCACCTCCGCGCAACGTTTGTACCTACCTCGCAGGTGGTCTATGATCAACTCTTTTCCAGCATGCGCGAGGCAGAGTTACTCGTCCTCGATGATCTGGGGGCGCAGCAGAGTTCACCATGGGCCAATGAAAAGCTCTTCCAGTTACTCAATTATCGCTACAATTCGTCTTTCCCCACTGTCATCACAACAAACAATAAGGGTCTGCAAGGTATTGATGAGCGCGTTCGCTCACGTATGATGGATACAGGCCTGGTTGTCACAGTGACGTTTGATCGAGCACAAGATTATCGTCCACACAAGCCAAGAAGAGAGTAAGTTTACATGAGAAACAGGATGGGGCAAGAGGGCACGGCTGCCCTCTTGCCCCATCCTGTTTCTCATGTAAGATCAGGGCGATTTACAAGTGCTCTTTTGCCGCACGTGCTGGATAAATCTCTTCCCTCTCCCCCGGAGAGGGTGCTCTACAGGCGGCGAAGGAGGAAGGAGTTTTGCGAGGACACCTCGCGCTCCGGCAAAGGGCTGCCGCCCTCTGCACTCCTGCTTGGTGGCAACTTTTAGATCGCCCTGACGTAAGATGTCTCACGCTTGCGTTTGTTTCTTGCAGGTGCTATCATAACGGTACACATCCCCATTTTTGTGGGATTCCTCTGCACATTCAGTCTTTACCGATAGTATAGATACAGGAAGCATATCTCGCCCAGGTAGAATGGAAGAGAGATAAGCCGTTTTAACAACGAAAAGGAGCGACAATGGGTTCTGTTTTCAATCCAAGGGACCCCAAATGGATCAAAGAGACCCAGGAGATTATGGAGCGCACGGGGTCTCCATTAGCACAAAGAATGCCCTATGGCGAGCGCATCATGGATATTGATGAGATTTATTCACATCTATTGAAGGAACGCATCGTCTTCATTGGTACGCCAATCTATGACCAGGTGGCAAACTCAATCGTAGCGCAGTTGTTGTATCTTCAGAGCGAAGATGCAACCAAGGATATTAACGTCTATATCAACTCCCCAGGCTCTCCTGGTGGTAGTCTCTACATAGGCTTAGGCATCTATGACACGATGGAGTGGCTCAAGCCAGACGTTTCCACGGTCTGTGTAGGTATGGCAATGAGCGTGGCCGCAGTACTGCTGGCTGCTGGTACAAAAGGCAAACGCTTCTGCCTCCCCAACTCCACTGTCATCATCCACCAGCCGCTGAGTGGCATCAGGGGCCAGGCCAGTGATATCGAAATCCATGCTCGCGAACTTGTGCGCCAGCGTCACATGCTCTACGAGATTCTCGCCAAGCATACTGGCCAGACTATTGAGCGCATTACGCAGGACGCCGATCGTATCAACTACCTTTCGGCCGATCAGGCAGCTGAGTATGGCATTATCGATGAGGTACTCGCTTATGGTGAGCAAGCCATTGCACGGTGGCACTAAGAGAGAGAAGGAGCAGAAATGAACACACCTTTTAACCCTCGTGATCCCAAATGGATCAAAGAAACCCGCGAAATCCTGGAGCCCCGCGGCATCATCGTTCCGCGCAACATGCCCTCCTATGATGAGTACCGCGGTGAGCGCAGTATGAGCATCTATGGGCGGCTGCTGAAGGATCGCATCATTTTCATTGGTACGCCTATCGATGACCAGGTTGCCAACCTTACGGTGGCACTTTTGCTGTACCTCCAGAGCGAGGATGCAACGAAGGATATTAACCTGTATATCAACTCACCAGGTGGCGTCATTTATTCTGGCCTGGCCATCTACGATACAATGCAGTGGCTGCGACCCGATGTCTCCACGGTCTGTGTGGGTATGGCGATGAGTATGGGAGCAGTGCT
>WNGL01005957.1_pt1 | contig 14449 bp, 14 predicted proteins | sample 5400591 | NCBI WGS metagenome assembly WNGL01 (sample SAMN13153377, study PRJNA577476) | soil metagenome | isolation source: 80 cm soil or saprolite under Garry oak tree replicate 1 | place: USA:California | collected 2016-06-15
CAGAACCGGGTCGCCTTCGATGCGCATGTCGCGATCTTCGAGGCGATCAAGGCGCACGATCCAGAACTTGCCGATGCCCGCATGCGCTCTCACCTCGACCAGGTTGCCAAGCTCTACTGGAAGGCCCGGAGGGCAGCCAAATGAACAAAATCTGTGATAGCCCCGCGGCCTTCGGTACTCACTTGCCGTCGCCGCACCTCGCCACATTCGACACGACCAAGCGCCGAGCTGATGATGAACGAGAACGTTGCTAAGCTTCATCTCAGCTTCGAGGGATCGAACAACAGAAGTTAAGCGGGAGGATGAACGATGGCTCGTGCCGGCCTCAAGCAAATGACCCGGACGCCAGACGCCAAGCTTGGTCATTTCATCGTCGAGTTTGCCACTCCGGGAATCGGCCATATCCTCAAACAGGCGGGTTGCGATTTCGCCCTTTTCGACCTGGAACATTCAGGTTTCGGCTTCGAAACCGTCAAAAGTGCTGCGCGCTATTTTGAAGCCGCGGGGCTGCCGGTCATCGTCCGCGTGCCTTCAAAGGAATATCATCACATCGCGCGGGCCTGCGACATGGGTGCGGAAGGGATCATGATCCCGATGGTCAGCACTGCCGCAGAAGCAAAGGCCGTCGTCAACTGCACGAAATATTATCCGGATGGGCGACGTGGCGTTGCCTTGGGCGTTGCGCATGATGCCTATGGGCAGGGCCCGGTGCACGAGAAGCTTGCGGCTGCCAACGAGCGGACAACGCTGTTCTGCCAGATCGAGACCGCCGAAGGTGTCGAAAATGCCGACAAGATTGCCGCTGTCGATGGCATCGACTGCCTGTGGATCGGCCATTTCGACTTGTCAGTGTCGCTTGGCATTCCGGGCCAGTTCGACCATTCGAAATTTCTGAAGGCGGTTGAGCGCACGATTGCCGCCACCAAGAAGCACAAAAAAGCACTGGGCCGCCTTGTGCCTACCACCGAGGTTGGCATCGCGCTCTACAAACAGGGCTTCGATTTTTGCTGCTATTCGGGCGACGTGTGGGTGCTTCGGGACGCGCTTGCCGCCGCAATCACCACGTTGCGGAAGGGATGCATGAAATGAGCGCCCCATTCCGTGTTGCCCTTTCAGGCGATTTCAGGAAAGCCGACGGCTCAGCCGTCTACCCCGATTTCGATCTAAAGCCTCTGCTAGAGGCCTCCGATGTAGAGACGGCCTTTTTGGACAACGCCAATCCTCTGCGCAGCAGCGATCTTGAAGACTTCGACGCGCTTATCCTGCTGGCTCACCGTTTTGCGCCCGAAAGCGCACCCAAAAGCGGAAGGCTCAGTATCATCGCCCGCTTTGGCGTCGGTTATGACACGGTGGATGTGCCCACCTGTACCGCCGCGGACATCGCGTTGGCGATCACGCCCGATGGCGTGCGCCGCCCTGTCGCCGTGTCGATCATGACTTTCATTCTGGCACTCACCGGAAGGCTGATGGTGAAGGACAAGCTGACCCGGCAAGGCCCATCGGGTTTTGCCGCCCGCGGCGAGCACATGGGCATTGGCCTCGTCGGCAGGGTGCTGGGCTCGATCGGTATCGGCAATATCGGCGCTGAGCTATTCCGCCTCGCCAGGCCGTTCGACATGAGATTCATCGCCCATGATCCATTTGCGGATACCAAGCTGGCGGCCGGGCTCGGTGTCCAACTCGTTAGTCTCGACGACGTCTTCGCCCGCGCCGACATCGTTACGGTGAACTGCCCGCTGACGGCCGAGACCCGCCACCTCGTGAATGCTGAGCGCCTCGCCCTGATGAAGAAGACCGCCTTTTTCATCAATACTGCGCGCGGACCTATCGTCGATCAAAAGGCGCTCACGGACGTTCTGGCAAGCGGGCGGATCGCTGGCGCCGCCCTCGATGTGTTCGACCAGGAACCGACCGATCCGGCCGATCCTCTTTTCGCGCTCGACAACGTCATCGTGACGCCTCACGCACTTTGCTGGACCGATCAGTGCTTCGCCGGAAACGGCGCAGCCGATATCAGGGCTGTGCTCGACATTCAGCACGGGCGAATCCCACGCGGTATCGTCAATCGCGCAGTACTCGAAAAGCCGAATTTCCGACGCAAACTGGAGGAGTACAGCCGCCAATTCGCCAATTGAGAATTTCTCGCCGCAACGAGCGAGGGACATCTGAATGGCTTCTGCCATTCAAAAAACGGGAGGACACAATGGTCAATAGACGTGATTTCGGAAAGATCAGCCTAGCCGCAGGCCTCGCCGCAACATTGGGAAGGCCGGCATGGGCTGCATCGGCCGCCGACACTGCCGTGAAGGCCGCGCAGCAATACAAGGGCCGCTCGATCACTATTGTCTGGGAGGCCGGGCTTCAGTCGCTCGATCCCACCCACTTCTCCGGCCCGAAATGGAAAGAGCTGACCGGCATGGATGTGAAGGTGATCGAGGTCGCGACCGCCGAGATGTTCACCAAGGTCATGCAGGACTACAAGTCGGGAGCCGGCGCCTATGACGCGCTCAACGTCATTCCTGCCTGGATGCCCGATCTTGCCCAGGCCGGCGCGCTAGAGGCGCTCGACCCCTATGTCGAGAAGTACGGCTACGCCCCCGAGCTCCAGACGATTGCGTCGACATTCCGCGACAACCAGATGAAAGTGGGGGGCAAGATCTACGGCTTCCCAGATGATGGCGACGTTTTCCTGATGTACTATCGGCGCGACATCTTCGAGGATCCGACCGTACAGAAAGCCTTCAAGGACAAGACTGGCAAGGACCTCGCAGTGCCCAAGACCTGGGCAGATTTCGATGTCGTCGGAGCTGGTCTTACGGATATCCTCAAGGACAAAGGTATCTACGGCGCCTCCTTTTTCCGACAGCCTCCTTACGCGATGTACATGTTCGAGGAACGCTTCCGCAACGAGGGCGGCAAGTTCTTCGACGCCGACACCATGAAGGCCACGATCAACTCCGATGTCGGCGTCAAGGTCTTCACCGGCATGCGCAAAGAGAACAGATTCATGCCGCCCGGCGTGGAACAGTTCGGCTTCGTGGAGAATCTCGCAGCCTTCCTGCAAGGCCAATCAGCTATGACGATCTCCTGGCCACCTTATGGGCGCTGGGCCGAGGGTTATGGTACCGACCAGGAGGCGCTGAACTGGGTCCCGAAAACGGCGATAGCGGGCAAGGTGGGCTACGCCTTACCGCCGGGAGGACATCCCGAGCTCGCCGCGGGCTTTGCCTTGTCAGTTTCGTCCACCTCGAAAAACAAGGACGCCGCCTATCTGTTCATCCAGTGGCTCAACAGCGAAGATGTGAGCCGTCAGCGCGTTCAGCTTCCCTATACGCTGCGCGATCCGTTCCGCGAATCGCACTACACGGACCCTGGCTATCTGGCCCTGTGGCCAAACGCTAAGGACTATCTGGCGGCCCTGAAGCAGGCCTCGGAGACGGGCCTTCTCGATCTGTCGCTCTTGCAAACCGACAAGTACGAGGAGGTCATGCGCCAGGCGATTTCAAAGCTCTGGGCAGGCGATGATCCAAAGACGATCCTCAATGCGGCGGCAGCTCAGTGGGACGACATCACCCAGAAGATCGGCGTCGAGAAGCAGAAGGTAGTCTATGCAGGCTGGGCCGCCAAGTCCGGCGCCTATCCGAAAATGTAAGCAGGCCTCTCTTCCCTCTCCCGCCATCCGGCGGGAGAGGCTCCGTCTGCCGTTTACGACGGCACGAGACCTACGGAACGCACCCCGACTATCAGCCATGGCCGCCACCGCCCATCCCGACCGCAACTTCAAATACTGGCTGATCTCGCCGGCCATCTTCCTGCTGTTGCTGATCGGCCTGTTCCCACTGATCTTCTCGCTGGTGGTGAGCTTCATGCGCGTCACCATGCTGGAGACCGACACATCCTTTGCCGGACTAGTGAATTTCGTTCAACTCTTTCATGACGCGAGGCTCTGGCAGTCGTTCGTACATACGGCGCTTGTCATCGTCATAGCCCTGCCCATCGAGCTGCTGCTCGGCCTCGCCATGGCCTATCTGTTCCTCGACCGCATGCCGGGGCGGCAGATTCTGGTTTCGCTGCTGATGCTGCCAACGATTATCTCGCCGATTGTCGCCGGCGCCACATGGCGGCTCCTGTTCGATAATCGTTATGGTCCGATCAACCAGATCATTGGCTGGTTCGCCGGCCACCCGGTGCCGGCCTTGTGGACGGTTAATCCCCAACTCGTCTATCCCGCCATCATCTTCTGTGAGATCTGGCAGTGGACACCCTTCATGTTCCTGATCCTGCTGGCCGCTCTTTCCAATGTCGACCGCTCACTTACCGAGGCCGCAGAGATTGACGGAGCGCGGTTCTGGCGCAGTTTCCGCTATATTGTTCTCCCCGCAATCTGGCCTGTCATGTCGATCGCCATTCTGATCCGCGGCCTCGACCTCTTCCGCATCTTCGATATCATCTGGGCGCTCACGGCGGGCGGCCCCGGCACTATGACCGAAACTGTTTCGGTATATGCCTATGTCCAGGGTTTCCGGCAGTTCGAGTCGAGCTACACGGCAGCGATCGCCTTCCTTGTCATCGCGCTTCTCACCGTCATCGTCACCTGGGCCATCCGGCGCATGGGGCTGGCAAAATGACAACCGTTCCATTTCATCGCCGCAAGGAAACGAAGCTCGTCTTCCGCTACCTCACCGCGGCGTCGCTCGTCGTCATCTTCGTATTTCCGATCTACTGGCTGTTCGCCATTTCCTTCAAGACGCCAGGCGAGATCTTCGCTTTTCCGCCGGTGTGGTATCCGAAGAGCATCCAGTTCAACAATTATGCGGTGCTGTTCAGGGATGGCGATGCCAAAACCGTCGGCAACAGCCTGGTGGTTGCTTCGGTATCAACCTTCTTCGCCATGATCTTCGGCACCATCGCCGCCTACTCACTGGTGCGATTCAGGACAGGTGGCGAAAACCTCGCAGTGTGGATCATCTCGCAACGCATGATGCCCCCCGTGGCCATCGTATTCCCGGTGTTCCTCTTCTATGTCTGGCTCGGCTGGGTCGATACCTACATCGGGCTCATCATCCTCTACACCGCCTTCAGCTTGCCCTATGTGATCTGGATGATGCGCGGCTATATCGAGGATATTCCGCTGGAACTCGAAGAGAGTGCCCTGATCGACGGCTGCAGCCGCTGGGAGGTCCTGTGGAAAGTCGTATTTCCCATGGCGCGCTCGGGGCTCTTTGCCACCGCTGTCTTCACCTTTGTCTTCTCCTGGAACGACTTTCTGTTTGCACTGGTGCTCACCCGCACCGAGGTCACAACCTACACAGTCCAAGTCACGCATTACTTTGGCGGCCAGTCGAATTTCTGGTCCAAGATCGCCGCTATGTCGGTGCTTGGAACCATTCCGGTGTTCATCACCGTTGCAACGCTGCAGCGCTATCTTGTGCGCGGCATATCCATGGGCGCAGTCAAGGGTTAAGTCGTGTCGGACCTGAAGATCACCGGACTTCACAAGCACTACGGCGCATACCACGCCGTCAAAGGAATCGATCTCGAGGTGCCCTCGGGCGAATTCACAGTCCTGGTAGGCCCATCGGGATGCGGCAAATCAACCCTGCTCCGCACCATCGCTGGGCTCGAGGAAGCCAGCGCCGGCACGATTGAAATCGGCGGAAAAGATGTTACGTGGGCACGCCCACGCGATCGCGACATCGCGATGGTGTTCCAGAATTACGCGCTCTATCCCTATCTCAATGTCTATGAAAACATTGCATTCGGCCTGCGGGCGAGGAGAGTTGCATCGGCCGAGGTCGACAAACGTGTGAAGCGTGCCGCCGAAATGCTCGGCATTGCGCAACTTCTCGAACGATTTCCACGTGAGCTTTCCGGCGGTCAGCGCCAGCGCGTCGCGATCGGCCGCGCGATCGTGCGCGACGCGCTGCTCTTCCTGTTCGATGAACCGCTCAGCAATCTCGATGCCCAGCTTCGCGACGACATGCGGGTTGAAATCAAGCGGCTCCATCAGGAACTCGGCCGCACCATGATCTACGTGACTCACGACCAGATCGAGGCGATGACGCTCGCCGACCGCATTGCGCTTCTGCGGGACGGCAAGATTGAACAGCTCGGCGCGCCGCTTGATCTGTTTGAGCGGCCGGCAACGCGCTTCGTGGCCGGTTTCCTCGGCAGCCCGAAGATGAACTTCCTTCCCGCCACCATCGAAGCCGGCGAAGTGATCCTTCGCGACGGAACCAAGCTCACCCTGCCCCCCGGGCGGAAGGCGCCGAACGGCCAAGCCGTTGTTTTGGGGCTCAGGCCCCAGCATATTGCCAAAGCCGGCGCGAGCGCTGCGCTAGGTCACGTGCAGTTGCCGTCAACCATAGAGCTCGTCCAACCGACAGGCTCGCGGGTGCAGGTCAGCATGCCGCTCGGGGGAATCAGCATCACCGCAGAATTCGCGGCTCACGAGGTCACCGCTCCGGGCGAACAGGTCCGTATCGACATCGATATGACCCGCGCCGTTCTGATCGATCCACAAACTGACAAGGTCATTTGAGGAGGCCGCCATGGCCCAGAAGAAGCCGAGCCGTGCAATCAAGCTCTTCGGAACCGAAGTTCCTAACGGTAAACGCCGCGAATTGAGAGCAGGTCCCATCTCGGCAGTCTTCGACAGCGGCGCCTTACGCTATATCCGCTATCACGGTGAAGAGGTCTTGCGTGGAATTGCCTATATCGTCCGCGACAAGGACTGGGGCACCTATGCTCCGGCAATCGAGAACCTGAACATCCGCCAAGGCAAGGATGGCTTTGCCATCGGTTATGAGGCCATCTGCGACGACAAGGATCAGGCGATCCGCTATTCCGCCAAAATCGACGCAAGGAGCGATGGAACACTGAAATTTTCGGCCGAAGGAACGCCACTTTCTGACTTCCTCACCAATCGGACCGGCTTTGTGGTGCTGCATCCGCTCGCAGGAACGGTGGGGCGCCCAGTTGAAGTCGTCCACACGGATGGAAAGAAAGAGAAGCGCAAGTTCCCCAAATTCATCAGCCCCGGTCAGCCCATTTTCGAAATCCGCTCGCTTAAGCACGAGCCGTTTTCGGGAGTTGCGGTGACCGTTCTGATGGAGGGAAACAAGTTCGAGATGGAGGACCATCGAAACTGGATGGATGCCTCCTACAAGACCTATGTGTGCTCCCTGCTCGATCCCTGGCCCTACACACTGGAGAAAGGCAAGAGCTTCAGCCAATCAGTAACCCTCACCGTCTCTGGCAAACTGCCGAAATCAAGGCCAACGCGCGCTGCCGCCGATACAACCGTAACCCTTGCAGGCGCGAAGGGCCGTATTCCGCAAATCGGCCTCGGCGTACCCATGGTGGAAGCCGCGGCGGCCCTCCAGGCCGCGCACCTTATCGCTGCGGCGAAGCCTCAGGTGCTCGTTTGTCAGATCGATGGACGCGAGCGAGGGCAAGAAGAGGCCGCTGCAAACTTCCGCGATCTGTCAAGGCAAACGGGAGCCCCGGTCACACTTGAGATCATTTTGCCGGCCAAGGAGCCGGCGGATAAGGAAGTGGCTGCGATCGCCAGCGCCGTGAATGCAGCGGGGCTCACACCTGCGTCCGTTGTCATCACCCAGATGCACGATCTCAAATCGTTTCAGCCCAACACACCGAGGCCTTGGGGGCCCACCTACGAGGAAATGGTGGCGGCGGCACGAGCCTCCTTCCCGGATTCCATGCTTGGCGGTGGCATGCTTTCCTATTTCACCGAATTGAACCGTAGGCCCGCGCCCAAGGGCGTGTTTGACTTCATCACCCACACAGGCTGCCCTATTGTTCATGCGGCAGATGACATCTCGATCATGGAGACGCTCGAGACCCTCCCGTGGATCTTCGCCTCTGCGCGCGCCATGATCGGCAACGTGCCCTATCACATCGGGCCGACCGGTATTCCCTGTCGCGACAACCCTTATGGCGCAGCGGTTGCGCCAAACCCCGATAATGGGCGAGTCTGTCTCTCCGATATCGATCCACGCCAGCGCGGTCTCTTCGCCGCCGCATGGAACCTCGGCTATCTGTCGGCTGCCGCAACAGCCGGTGTCAACACCTTGGCCCTTGGCTCTGCCACTGGCTCGCAAGGGATGATCTATCGCAAATTGGCCCATGCCCAGCTGTGGTTCGACCGCGCTGGCGCCAGGGTCTATCCCATCTACCATGTGATTGCGGGTCTTGCTGTTGCCAGCGGCGCAAGACGCATCGATACGGTTTCTTCTGCACCTTCAAAGATCGCCGCTCTTGCCCATCGCAGCAAAGGCGGCCAAGTGCTTTGGCTAGCCAACCTGTCAGGCGAAACCCAACGCCTGAAGGTCAGGGGTTTCGATGGCCCTGCCAGACTGCATGTTCTCGACGAAAGAAGCTTTGAAGCGGCGGTGCGTGATCCCGCTTGGCTCGACAGCGGCGGCACTTTCATCCGCAAGGCGGGAAGCCTTGAGCTTCCGTCCTATGCGGTTGCCCGAATCCAGGGCGGCTGATGTCTAGCCAAGCTAGCCTTGCAAACGCAGCAAGGCTGCTCTTGCCCGCTCGCTTGCACAAAACGAGGCAACGATCACTTAGCACCCGCACCAGGCTCGCACCGGAAACGACCTCACCAGAACGCAACGAACACGATCAATCTCCAACTGGGAAAGATGGTAGCGGGAGGGCGCTACCGCCTTTCCCCACACGACCCAAATCTGCGATATTTTCTCCAATCATCCGCCTAAAGTGTAGGAATCTTGTGGAGGGGTAGGTTCAAATCGCGGACAGGATTTGAACCTGTGCTTTTTGACGAGGTGACGCAGTCCGCACCATCACTGCCCCTCTTGCCATCAAACGACGTTCAACGATCAAATGCGAAGCGTATGCGGCACTTCCGAAGGTTGCAATCGAATTTTTATGAATATGAATTTCGGAATACATTTTCATGAGTTCTTTCTGCGTTGGGGCAAAATTCTGCATCATCAAATTCGCTTGCGAGCGCTCAGCACTCAATTCAATTCCTAGTTGATCCCTTTTGCGCAAAGCTTCAACGCGATTTCATTGATTGACGGGCGCGGCGATTGCTTCTTGGTATACTGGAAGAAGTCTGACGTCAGCATCAAAAAAGAATTGCCGCTATTGAAATAAATAGTGCCAATCATTGAGCCACCCTCCCGGAGTCCCGCTTCGCGGCCTGAACAAAATTCCCGAAGCGATCGATTGCTTCTGGATAATACAGAGTGCCTCCGGGCGGAGACATCAGAGCCCAGTCCCGGAAACGCGACGACCAAAAAGCATGGCGTTTGATGGCGACCTCGTTACCACTAGCGATTGCCGCAGCGAACCTGACAACAAACCAGGCGCGAACGGGAAGTGCCGTAACCACTCCGCGATATATTTTGGAATTGCCCGGCTGCAACTCGCCGCTACGTCCCGACAGGCACGCCTGACCCCAGCCATAGTGGAAACGACCCCTTCCGCGCCCTGCGAAAACATTCGATTCAACAACCTGAAGTTGACGTACGCTAATACACCTGGGGATTGCAAATGAAATTTGCACGACAGTCAAATTTAAGAAATGTTGCTGTGAATTCCACCTGCGCTAGGCGAAGACAACACGATCGATTCGAGAGAGTACGCACTAAAGTCTTTTCAAATGATTCCGGTCAAGCATCGCGAAGTTCCTCTGGCTTTGATCAACGACAGCGGGATACCATCCACGCTGTTGCGTAGAGTTTCCAAAATCTTGACGGCTCTGGCCTCATCGTCGGTGAGATCGACGTCTCGATCGACTGAAACGCGAGATGGCGCATCCGGTCGTCGTTGATCTTCGCAACGTCTATGATCCAGATGAGCTGACAAAGCGCGACTTTCTGTATCAAAAATATCGGGCGTGCTAGCTATAGCTAGAGGCGCAAGCCCTAGGATCGCCTGAGTGTCGATCCGAACATTCCAAGGATACCCGGCAGCAACGCAGGTGCCGACAGATGAAGAATGCCGTCGCTACTTTCCAGACGATCAGCACGATGGTTGTTGCGATCGCTGCGCCGGTCAGCCCAAGCATGCTGATGAAGAAAACCCTGGCGACGACGTTGACGGCCGCGCTCAGGATCAGCAGGCCGCTGCGCCGCGTTCATGTTCGGTCATCGTCATGACGGACAACTGCGACCGGCTGATCCGAGAGATGAGCATTGCAAATCCACGGCGGGAAGCGCCCCGGGTCCATGGAGAGTTTCTCATGCTCGGCATCAATATCGGACAGACGAGCGTGGCCGATTTTATCCGCATTCTCGCTGACGGCTATGGATCTGTTTGTCGTGCCGACAGTCTCGTTTCGTTTGCTCGATGGTTTATTGATCATGGAGATGGCCGGCGGCAGATTCGATGGTTTGGCAGCATGGGCAAATTTCGCAACGATCTCCGCAACCCAAATTGTCCAACGAAAACAGGCGAAAGGATAGCTCAGTGCGATGCAATCAACCACGCACTTTCAGTCTGCCGGCACATGGCCAATGCCGCGAGAGTGGTTCGATTGTTGATTGCGAGCTTCTGATAGATGTTGTGCAGATGGACCTTGATCGTACCATCGGAAATATCCAGCCCGTGCCCGATCTCCTTGTTCGACAGTCCTTCTGATACCAGATGCATGATCTGCCGTTCCCGCTCCGTCAGCAGGGAGAGCATATGCTGAGTGTCACCGTTTCGCGCACAGCCTCCTTGCACGTGTCGGGGTTCTTCGCCCGACGACGCGAACGGCAACATTCTCCGGCCGTCCGCCACCCGCCGTAAGCAGTGAATCAATGTCTCAGGCGATGCATCCTTGGGGACGACGCCATACGCTCCCCTGGCTGCAGCGGTCGCCAATTCATGCGCTTCCATCGACGCGGTGAGCAAGAGCACTCGTGTGCACAATCGTTCCGACGCCGCGGTCGCGAGAATCTCTAATCCGGACAGGCCCGGCATCGAGATGTCGAGGAGCGCTATGTGCGGAGACAGCTTCCGAATGGCTTGAATACACTTGGTGCCATCGCGGCAACTTGCCACAACATCGAAATCGTCCTGCTCGCGCAGGACACTGATGAGACCGCACAGAAATACGGGATAACGGTCCGCTATGATAACACTCACGCAGCCCATGGCACACCAGTCCAAGAATATGACATATTTATAACACTTTTTTATCACGGTCCAGTTATTTCCGAGCGTGGAACAAGGATCAACTACAGGGTGTGCAATAGGCGCATGAACAGCGCAGGAGCGGGCTGAAGTTGTAGCCGGCGGCGGAACCGCGTCGATGCGTCGCCGTCGCGGTCCTTGAGATAGGTGCAACCCATACGGTGATCTTCCTTGAGATGGCCGATCACGGACTCCACGGCAGATCGGCGTCGCATCTCGCGGCGAACGGCCTTGTTGGTATGCCGGACCTGGCCGCTGATAAAGACCTTGAACCGGTCGGGACAGTTGTGACCGCGATAGCCCTTGTCGCTGTGGATGCCGCGGACGGTAACCCGTGCAAGCTTTTCGAGGTTGGCGATGACGAGACCGATTGTATAACCGTCGCAAGGATTTGTCGTCCAGTGCCTTGGCATACAGCAAGAACTGCCCGCTCCTTGGTGCGGTGACCGGCGTAGCCGCCAAACTAGGGAGCCCGAGCCTTGCCGGGGCCGATGCACCTGGGTCGTGCAACGAATAGATCTTCGGCCCGCGCTGACGCGGCTCTTGATGGCGCACACGCCACGCGAGATCGAGTAGCGGGCCCAAGCGATCTTCGAGCGCTGGGTTGCCCTCGATCTTGCGGCGAAGGTCGCGGACGACGCGGCCGAGCCGCTTGTGCAGGAACTTCAGTTGCCGCCTGGCGCACTTGAGCTGAAGCGCGCGTGTATAGCGCCAGTCCGTGATGGCGGCGCGCTTGGCCACCCGCCGATAGTTCCGGTGCAGTCCGACACCCTCGCGTTGGCAGATCGAGCAGCCTCTCGATCGCGGTGGGCGAGCCGGGCGTCGGTCGGATGCGCGATCGCTTTCTCCTGCACGGCGGTATCCAGCACGACGCGCTCGGGATCTTTGGTCTCTATCATTCCCGCTCCTGAGACTCTCTTGCAACAGCGCGGCGATCTGCTCCTCCCCCAGCTGCTGGCGTTAGCCCACCAAGCGCAGAAAGTCCCTTCTCGTATAACGAAAGGTATAAGCATTTTGACCGTTTTGATTGTGTGGGGCTTTCGTTTAGCTTTGTGACGGGCGCGCGGGCGGCGGTCCAGCAGATCTGCCCCCTCTGAGAGAAAGTACGTAAAACACAACTATTCGGAGCGCGGGGTGGCGTTTCGCTGATTGAGATTGAAGGGGGACAGGGACAGGGCAGGAAAGCCACACGGGCCGGCCGTCGGGCCGTCCCAGATCAGCGAGGGCTGCAATGGAGCGGGGACCTACCGGCCCTATTGGGACCGTTCTTGTTGGGCCAAATGTGCTGCTGAGGGAAGGCTTAGCCCGGATTTTGAGTGCGGCCGATTTTCGTATCCTTGCTTCGGCGTCCGGCATTGACGATCCCGTCCTGAGCTCGCTTCCGCAAGCGCAACCCATCTTGCTCATCATCGATGTCAGCGACGATTTTGATACGGCATTGGGACAAATCGAGTCTTTCAAGCATCGGTATCCGGCCGGACGCGTCGCTGTACTGGCTCATCACCATCAGCTGACCGACATGGTGTCGGCGTTTCGATTGGGCGCCAACGCGTATTTGGTCAAGGTCGCGACGTGCGACACATTTATCAAATCCCTCGAATTGGTCATGCTCGGTGTGACACTTTTGCCTCCAGAAATTTTGACTTTCATCTCTGACCGGCAAGACCGCGGCCGCAACGGCCGCGCAGCAGGTCACAGTGGCCACGCAGTTGACGACGAAGATGATGCTGATGACGGACACGCGGATGACGACGATGATGGTGTTGGTGACGATGGTGAAATGGTCGGGACCGAGGTTGGAACGAATGAACATGCATCACAAGCCAACAGCACCTACAGGCCGCGGCTATCGGCTCGGCAACAATCCATCTTGCTCTGCCTGATTCAGGGTGATTCCAACAAGACCATTGCGCGCAAGATGGCCATCGCCGAGGCCACCGTGAAGGTTCACGTCAAAGCGATCCTTCGGAGGATTCGGGTCCACAATCGCACGCAGGCCGCGATTTGGGCGATGAGTAATGGCCCGTTCATCTCGGCAAAGGACGACGCTTCGCCTGCCTTAGAGCAGCTGCCGGGGGAGCCGTTGCCCAGTTTGGATGTCGCACAAGTCCTATCTGCAGGGCGCAAGAACGGATCAACATCGTTGCCGATGCTCAAACTCAACGGAGCGAGCCATGTCGCGTTGCCGAGCATCGTGCGTGGTGTCAAGGGTATTGGTAGGAAAAACGATTGATCTGCTAGTGCCATGGCTCGCGGGCATGGTCCCGCTGGCGCATGGCGCGGTGTTGCTGCTGGCTGTATCAGGACATGGAGCTGGAGCGGGGCCGATTCATCGCCATCGCCCGACGGATCACAAGTGATCTGACTCTGCAACTGGGGTCAGACCGGCGAGGCTAGCCGGCGACTGGATTGCTGGGCCGGGACGTCCCCAGCAGCCTACCGTTAGAAAGGAAGGACACGGTGACGAAGCTTGTGAGGGTCACCCGCATGGGCGCCAGGCTAGCCGTGCTGACCGTCATTGTTCTGTCGGTGGTGCCTGGCAGCATGCGTCCTCATGTATTGGGAAATGATTATTATGAGCATTTCGCCGCGTATTTTATCACAGGCAGCCTGTTGGCTGTTGGATATCTACGTCCTATGCATTTGCTGTCGAGCGGCGTCATGCTCGCCCTATGCGCCGCCTTATTGGAGTTCGTTCAATTGTGGATTCCAGGCCGGACCGCGAGCGCCGCCGGATTCGCGACTAGCGCGATTGGTGCGTGGATCGGTCACCTGGTCATAGTCATCGTCAGACGGGCTCATGAACGCGCGTTTTTCGTCTCTTCAAAATGAACCAGACTGCTTTGCAGAATTGCGGCGGGCAAGGCGCGCGTAAATCGGTTAAAGCCGACTCGCGCGTCAAAATTTGCCGGTCTCGGGTAAACCCGAGATCGGTCTTGCCTCGTCGCCTGCAACTTCCGTGGATGGCGCAGCGACATCCTCCCCGGCTTCGATCTGACTTTCGGCGGGCGCCTCGCCTGGTCTGTGGCGCACGCCATCCGGATCGGCTTGGTCCGCAGCGTTTGCTGTGACATAGCGATCCAGCATCAATTGCGCCGCCGGATGTCCATGCTCGGCCGCCGCGCGGAGCCAATACTGGGCGGCAGCGTGATTTGCCGCCACGCCGTGAACGCCTCCACAGACGACGCCTGTTGCAAACATCCCGGCCGGATGGCCGTTCGCCGCCGCCGTTTCGAACAATGCCAAGGCACCCGGCGGATCGCAGGCCCCG
>WNGL01012908.1_pt1 | contig 14446 bp, 11 predicted proteins | sample 5400591 | NCBI WGS metagenome assembly WNGL01 (sample SAMN13153377, study PRJNA577476) | soil metagenome | isolation source: 80 cm soil or saprolite under Garry oak tree replicate 1 | place: USA:California | collected 2016-06-15
AGGGGCGAGCGGCGGAGCGGTCAAGCAAACGCGTCGGTCGGTTGTGTCGTAATCTGGAGGGCCACGCTCCCGTCGTGGCTTTGGTTGCGTTCAACAAACCCAGACGCGGCGGAGCGCGTCCGTTCGGCACCAAATTAGGACACTACGGGGAGCTAGATACGCTTGACTAGCCCGCGACCCGCTCAGATGCAACCCTGTGGATCCTTCGTGGAGCAAGGGAGCAGATCGCTTTTCGTGATTCGGTGCGCGATTTCGCTCGCCAGGAATTGAATCGGGGAACCGACGACAGAGATCGGACCGGTCAATTCCCAGCTGAGCCTTGGAAAAAATCTGCGAAGTTTGGGATCTTCGCACTTCCACTTCCAGTGGATTACGGCGGGCTCGCCGTGATATGCTCGCGCTCCACAGAAGCGAAATCGTAGCGGTATGAGCTTCGCTCTAGCAACTGCTGCATCCGAACGCTCTCTGATTCCGGGTCAAAGCAACACTTGGTGAAGAATCGAGGCCGCGCAGTGGAGGGAGGGAGGAAGCGTGTATTGGCGAACCCCTTAACCTGCTCCAGGCTCAACGCCAAGCCTGTTCTCCTTGGGAATGATCAATTCTCTAGCGATCACAGCGAGGAAACACCGACAGGCCTTTTGAGTCCTCGAAAGGCGGCGATTAGCTCAACGGCGAGCGCTACGAGAAGCATCAGGCTCAAGCGCCTGCAAACGCCGCGTTGCGCTCCGCGTCGCGTGCGACCATGTCGCGGAAAACGTCTTCCCATCGGGCGTTGCAACTGGGTTTAACGAAATCTTTGCGATCGATGACGAATTTCTTGTATCGCTGAAACTGCTTCGGGTCTTCGAGGAGTGTGAAAAAGTCATCGTACTTTTTGTAGTTCTCAAAGAAGTCTCCCGAGAGCATGTAATGGCCTGCCGCCATCGCGCTCTCATGCGCCTTGTGCGTCACGCCATCCGCGCCGGCCTGCGCCCATGTCACGCTGTGCGGGTTGTAGAAAAGACGGATCATTCGATGCACGAAATTGTAGGCGCCGGAGATATGCTTGTAAGCAGTGACCAGCATCTCGTTCTCGCCGTTGAGTCCTTCGGTGAGCTGTTTATGGACGGCTGGAGCGACGAGGTGTGCGCTCTTCATCGAGAGAAAAATGCCGCTCGAAAAGATCGGGTCGATGAACCCGCGCGCATCTCCGACCATGGCGTAGTTGGAGCCGTAGTGGTTCTGGACTTCGTAGGAATAGTTCCCGTTGATCATCATCGGAATGACCTGTGAGCTACCCTCCAGCAGCTCACGAACGAACTTCGACTGCATGAGTTCCTGCATGCAAAGGTCGCGCTTCCAATCGGTCGAGCCACTCTCCTTCAGTTTCCGCTGCTCGTCGCGGATGTAGGAATTCTGCGCAACGAAGCCGGCCGTGATGCGGTTTTCTCCGATAGGAAAAACCCAGATCCAGCCCTTCTGTTCTCGGCCCATGTAAATGATGATCGAGAGTCCTTCTTCGAGTCCGCCGCGAAGTTTGACACCGCCCCAGTGCGACCAGATCGAGGTCCGATCAAGCTCCTCGCGCGGCTTGCGCCAGCCGTTCTTGGCGCCGATGAAAGCATCGCGCCCGCTGGCGTCCACGAGGAACCGCGCGCGATGGACAGTCTTCTGGCCAGTCGAATCCAGACTCGTCACCCTCACGCTGTCACTCGCGCTCGTAATGTCCGCATCGACAACGGATGTCTCCTCGCGGACCTCGACGCCGCTTTTCGCGGCATTTTTCAAAAGCATTAGATCGAAGTCGGCGCGGATTACTTGGAATGAAAGATATGTCTCATTCTTGATGATGTGGTCAAAACACCAAGTGGTCGAGGTCGTGCCGTCGCGATCAATGAAACGCACGCCCGGTTTGCGGACGAAGTTCTTTTTCATTTCTTCGACCACGCCAAGGTTTTTGAGGAGCGAATAGCAGAACGGCAGAAGCGATTCACCGACGTGTTCTCGCGGAAATCTTTCTCGCTCGAGCAACAGAACGCTGTGCCCGTCGCGCGCGAGCAACGTTGCCGCTGTCGAACCGGCCGGTCCGCCTCCAATAACGATAATGTCGTGGTAAGTTTCTTGTTTCATCGTGTTCCTACTTAGATTTCGGCAAAAATTGTCTGCCTGTTCCTAATTGAAGCTGGTAATTATGGGCATTCGGTTCGCAATGTCAAAAAGGGGGTCGTGTTCCAAGTTCGAGCGGCGTTCCCTATGGTTGGTCCACTGGTGTCACAAACACGATTTGGAGAGCTTACCGTTTGACTTTTCTAGGCGACAGCCGAAAACAAAGCGCTTATGTTGGAGCTTTGGAGAAGGTGCAGAAGCGTAATACACAGCCATTTTCGAAATCCCGCCGGTGAATTGGTCCAGCACTTCCGTTAAAGATTCGATTGCGGTTGAGGCGAAGAAATAACGATTTGCGTGAAATCCTCAATTCTTGCGTGGATAAGATCGGCTGCTCATCCGGCAACCGTTAGGCGTGCATTAATAACTGCTGTGATCGTCGGCTTCGTGCTCATCGCGGTCAATCATTCATCCGCCATTATCTCCGGTCAGATAACCCGTCCGCGCGTTATCCAGATGTGTCTCACCGTCCTGGTTCCCTACGTCGTTTCGACAGTGTCTAGTGTTGCGACACGGAATGAGCGCCGCTAAACTTAATTTCAACTTCAAATTCAGTGATAAACAGTTGTCGCGATTCGAGATGAATAAGCGCATCGCAAGTCTGATGATCCTGCCGAAGAAGGGGCAGTGCGCCTTACAGAGATCAAACCGCAGATTTTCTTCTCGCCAAGCGGTTATATTTATGACAATTACCATACTGTAATGTCAGAAATGCTTGCTTTTCGATTCGAGCTTGCGGCAGAGGATCATTGAAGATGCTGCGCACGTTTGAACGCCTGGCAAGTTGAAAATGGCGATTGTGCATGGCAATGAATTTCGCGAAAATTCAATTTTCTAAAACAAAGATATAGTATGATCTCTTCAAAGAAATACGACGTGGTCATTATTGGCGGCGGACCGGCGGGTTCGACAGCGGCCACCTTGCTCGCGATGAGCGGGCATTCGGTGCTGGTTTTGGAAAAGGCAAAATTCCCTCGTGATCACGTAGGCGAATCGCTGCTGCCCTTCTGTTATCCGCTTTTTGAACAGCTTGAGATCCTGGATCACATGAAGAAAACGTACGTTCGCAAGCCGGGCGTGCGATTCCTGGATACCGATGGCAACCACTACACGACATGGTGCTTCGGCCACGTGATGGAGGGCCCGGATTCTCTTTCGTTCCACGTACCGCGAAACGTTTTTGACCAGATGCTGCTGGAAAACTCGCGCAAGCACGGCACGACGGTCGAGGAGGAAACCAAGGTCACGCGGGTGGATCTTGATGACCCCGATGGCGGCGTCGAAGTCACTGCGATGAAGGCCCGCGGTGCGAAGGTGAAGTACCACGGCCGGTTCCTGCTCGATGCCAGCGGCCGGGACACGTTCATGGCCAATCGCAACGGCTGGAAGAAGCCGCACCCCCAGCTCGACCGCACGGCACTAAGCACGCATTGGATGGGCGGGAACCAGCTCGGTGGGATTGCCGAAGGGCTCTTGCAGATTCTTTACCTCGGCGGCGATAAACAGGGGTGGATTTGGGTCATCCCCATTCTCGAAGGCCGCCTTAGCGTGGGGGTGGTGTTGAATGACTCCTACATTCGCGAGCAAAAGAAAAAGTTGCTGCCCACGCATGGGAAAGAATGGCAAGTGGCGCTCTACAAGCAGGAGCTGATGGAGTCGCCATTTCTGAGAAACGTGCTCGATGGCGCGCGGATCGTCCAACCGTTAATGGTCAATGGTAATTTCTCCTATTTCATCGACTCGGATAAGAAACATGGAGGGAACTTTGCGCTGATTGGCGACGCTTCAACCTTCATTGACCCGATTTTTGCCAGCGGGGTGTATCTTTCAATGAACAGCGCGCGCATGGTGGCCGATGCGCTGCACATGCGCTTTACCGAGGGAGAGGAGCAAGGCGGGGCGGCTATGGACCGCGCCTACGCGCAGATCAATGGCGCCTACAAATTCGTCAACAAAGCAATCATGTATTTCTATAATCCGCAAGCGATCAATCTCGCGCAGGCCGGATACGCGGCGCCCGCTTTGGAGAACCACCAGTATTACGAAGATATTATGGCGGTGGGCCATTATTTGCTCGCTGGCGATTTTTTCGAGCGACACAAGGAATATAGCGAATTCCTGGACGTACTTCAGGACGAGCGGCTCTTTAAGAGGTACAAAAAGTTTGTCATCGAGCGACCCGAGTTCCAAGCGGATACTTGTGGTATAGCGCGCTCGTCTGTTTTCCCCGCGGAGCCGCCGGTCCTTCCGGTGATGCAAAATTGAGCGACGCGTCGCACGTGTAATCGATCGGGCTTCTACGAGCATGAGGATGATACCGGCGCGATCTGGGATTCTCGAGGTGTCACTGAGTTAAGTGATGGACTTTTCATGGAACAAAGAGCAGCTGACTCTTCGAGCGCTCTCGCCAGCCGTATCTATTCAGGAACTTGGGAGATTCAGAACGTGATCATCTCCGCATATCTCGGCCCTTAGGCCAATGGCCTACGTTTTACATCAACTGCTGACCGAGAGCGCCGGGCAACGCCCCGATGCTGAAGCGGTGCGCCTTCTTGATCAAACTCTCACTTATGCGGAGCTGGAAAAACTCAGCAACCAGCTGGCGCACGCGTTGATCGAAAGCGGCGTAGCGCCGGGTGATCGGGTCGGTCTGTATCTAAGCAAGTCGCCAGCGGCGATTGCCAGCATATTCGGAGTGATGAAAACCGGCGCGTGTTACGTTCCGGTCGATCAAAGGGCGCCTGGATTACGCGTCGTGGAAATAGCCCGGCAGTGCAACTTTCGCGCGCTCATCACGAGTTCGTCGCTCTACCAGAAACTCGGCACCGCTTTGCATGATGAATGTCCGATGGTAGGCATCTTCTTCGTTGATCAACCCCCCGATGCGGCACTTCCTGTACCGGTCTTTATCTTTGCCAATTCGCTGGCTGGCTACCCCACTGAGCCACCCGCAGTCGAGGTTATCGACCAGGACCTCGCCTACATTCTTTTTACCTCGGGGTCCACAGGCAATCCCAAGGGCGTGATGAATCATGCGCCGTTTAACTTCGACGTGTCGGTCTTCGACATTTTCGTCGCGATCAAAGCCGGTGCGGCGATCTCGCTGGTGCCGGAAGGACTATCGGTTTTCCCCGTGCAGCTCTCCGCGTTTATCCAGAATCAAAAGATCACCGTCTGGTATTCCGTACCGACGGTTCTGACGCTTTTGCAGTCCCGCGGAAAGCTGGAAGAGCGCGACTTGAGTTCCCTCCGGTGGGTGCTCTTTGCCGGCGAGGTCTTTCCGAGCAAACACCTGCGTGCCCTGATGGAGAAACTCCCGCACCCGCGTTACGCGAACCTTTACGGGCCGACTGAAACGAATGTCTGCACTTGGTACGAAGTTGGTCAAATCCCCGAAAATCAAACGACCCCGATCCCGATCGGCAAAGCCTGCGCCAACATGGCGGTCATTGCTATCGACGAAGCCGGCAGGCGCGTCGCCACGCCAGGAGAAGGAGGTTTGCTTTTTGCCCGCGGGTCGAACGTCATGCAGGGCTATTACGGGCGTCCCGCGGAATCCGCGGCTTCCTTCATCAGCAATCCGTTCGCGCCAGGCCGCGATGAGAAGCTGTACTGTACGGGCGATTGGGTGACACTAGATGAGAACGGCAATTACTTGTTTGTCGGTCGCAAGGATCACATGATCAAAACGCGCGGCTACCGCGTTGAGCTAGGTGAGATCGAAGCGGTGCTAGTCGCGCATCCGGCCGTCGACGAGGCGGTAGCTTTGGCGATTCCGGACGAGGCGATTGGCAATACCATCCGTGCAATTGTGACTATTAATGACAGCCGTTCGCTGACCTCGACTGAGTTGAAGCGACATTGCGCTGAGAAGTTGCCGCCTTATATGGTGCCGGAAGAAGTCGAGATTAGTGACACCCTGCCCAGAACCGGGAACGGGAAGATTGATCGACAACGGCTGCTCCGCGAGAGGATGACGCCAGCCAAATAAATTACGATTGCGAAGGAAAGCATAATGCGCTTTTGCAATGGCGCGGAATTCCGGCTGGATAGGTATTGGTCATCCTTCCCTCCTGAAAGAGCTTGCTAACGCCCTCGAGCTTTGCCAGATTGGAACCCGTCACTTATGGAAATACCACAGAAACTCAAGGAATACCTCGATAATAAACGCGCTCCCTTGCCGCCGATAGGCGATCTGAACGAGCCGCTACAGCTTGACTCCCTCGCTCTTATCCGCCTGGTCGCATTTTTGGAAGGTGACTTGGGTGTTCGGATCGAAGACGACGAACTTGTAGCAGAAAACTTCGAGACCTTAGGTCGACTTGCCGACTTGATTGCGTCAAAATCGAAGGCTATCGAAGCCTCAGAAGCGCCGAAGCAGGGTTCCTCTTCCGTGCCGTCTTGAGCTGGGCTGGTTCAAGCAGAGGCGTGTTTTTCGGCCTCTAGATGCGAGATTTCGATTCGCTTGTACGGGACTTTTGACGGCTTAATCGGCGACGAAGATGGCGCGACAATTATGTTCACACAGACATGCGCCGAACCTCTAGCATAGGTGAAGGGAAGGTTGGAAGCGCTTCCTGCGGATGTTTACGCCCGGCTCCTGACACGGCGAGAAGATAACCGGGGAACGAGGTCGCGGCCACGGTCGGTATCAATCGTGACGACTTCGTGGATTGTTGCGCGTTGACTCATGACGACAACACAATGTATTCCCCTCTAAGCTCTTCTTCTGATTTAGCTTTTGTTTCCCGCTAGCGCGGCTCCCGCGAAGTGCAGAAGTTCCAAAATGTTACTCCGCAGGCGGAGGAAGTCTGAGCTGCTGCGATCGCGTAGTCGATTAAGGTCCACCGGGATAGTTTGGTCGATTTTACCCGGACGCTGGGTCATAATAACGAGGCGGCCGCTCATGTAGATGGCCTCGTCGATGTCATGAGTAACAAGCAGCCGGTATCTATGTTCCTGGTTCGAGAAATGCCGGATTGACGAGGCTCCCTTTAGAACATGACGACAAAATCCATCGCAGCAGTGAACATATCCTGATCCGATGAATTATTGAAGGGATGGGTGCCGTTGAGAGAGCGATCGTAGCGAATCTCCGGCCGGATCATCAAATCAGTTATCAGCGCCGGCTTGGGTGGCTTGATCGTAACCCCTGCCGTAATGGCGCCGTAAGTGGTGCGGCCGCCACCGGTCGTCCGCGGATCGAACACGGTGTTGTCGCCACGCTCGAAATGTATGAAATCGTTGTTGGACGCGAACTGCGCGACGAAGAAGCCATCCCCATCACGCCAGACTTCGCCGCGGATGCCGATCGTGCAGCAATCATTGATCGCGTAGGTTAAATACTGTGCGATGCCATATCCCTTTGTGTTAACTGACTCTTCGTAAATAAAGTTGATATCGGTAATGCTAGTTAGCTTGTCAGTGATCTTCCAGGTGGTGACGATGTCACTGAGATAACGATAGTTGTGATTGTCACGGGGGTTCTCAGGTCCGGCATGAATCATCGCCACGCAGCATGCTTTTCCCTCGCAGCAATTCATCATCGCCCCTCCATAGAATGACGGAGAGTCATTATTATCCTCGAATGCCACGTTGACTCCCCGATCGATCCCGGCGTAGAGGTCGAGCTCGGGCGCTGCATGCAGAGTCAGTAGCGCGCCGGTTCCGTAAAATGGACAGCCGAAATTAAAAATGTAGTCACGTGAGTAGAAGACATTGTGGCGCGGGTCGCTCATGTCCGCGCCGAAGCAAGTCATGAACTCGCCCAGCTTGACATCCAGCCCTCCCGCGGTGCCCGAGATGGGGAAATGCGCCAGGAACCAGGCCTCCGGGATATCCGGCTGCACCAAGTCGTCAGTAACCAGGTCGAACAGCCCAATGGATTTCAGGTAACGCGTGTCGCTGCCGTAGAGAAACTGGAGCCTGAACGCCCAATCGAATTTGTCAGCCATCGCCGGGTCGAGCCCGCGTTCGGCGCCGAGAACAAATTGATTGAGAAGCGGTTCATTTGCTCGATCGTCAAGTAGGCGACCGAAGTTTTGGTTATCCTTAGGGAAGGCAAAGTTGCCCGTGATGCCGGTCTCAATCCAGCCGTAAAGTCTAAAACCGGGCTGGGGCGGCGACATCGTTTCCATCATTCCCGCCATCGGATTTGATTGCGCTGGATTGACCGCAGCCATTTCGTCAGCCGGAGCATTTTTCACTGACAGCGTCGCGGCCAGAATAAGGCTGAGAGTTCGAAACGGTCTCATCACTTCAAATAGCCGAGAAGCAATGAACTGTTTGCACATGAAACGTCAGGTCAAATGCGGATCTAATCAGCTAGACTCAGACGCCATTTTCAGCCAGCGACCGACCAGCGAAGTGCATCGTCTCCAGAATGTCACTGCGGAGGCGCAGGAAATCCGGGCTGCTCCGGTCGCGTGGCCGGTCCATGTTTACCGAGATTATCTGCTCGATCCTCCCGGGACGCGGAGTCATGATAACGATGCGGTCGCTCATGTAGATGGCCTCGTCGATGTCATGAGTAACAAGCAGCATGGTTGTGCGGTGGGCGCACCATAGGCGCAGCACTTCATCCTGCATACGCATGCGGGTGAAGGCATCGAGCGCGCCGAGTGGTTCGTCGAGCAGGAGCACCTTGGGATGGTTAATCATCGCCCGCGCGAGGGCAACGCGCTGGGCCATGCCTCCCGAGAGATGATGCGGAAAGGCATCAGCGAAGCCTTCCAGACCTACCAGGCGCATGAATTCATCGACCTGACCGCGTTCTTGTTTCAGCACACCGCGCGCGACGAGGCCGGCTTCAATATTGCGTCGGACGGTGAGCCACGGAAAAAGATTCGGATCTTGAAAGACAAGGCCCCGCTCTGCGCTTGGCGCGGTGATGGGCTCGTCGCCAACCAAGACGTCGCCCTCGGTCGGAAGAATAAGGCCGGCGATAAGACGCAGTAGAGTGGACTTTCCGCAACCGCTCGGTCCTACGACCGACACGAGCTCCCCAGCCGAGACTAAGAGTGACACCCTGTCTAAAGCCAGTGCGCCCACCGCAGCGCCATTAATTGCCGCAAAGTATTTGCTTGCGCCGCGGACGCGGAGGGAAGAAGCTTCCGTGGCGGCAGGTTCGGTCATAACGGCTACCATTTGATAACTCCCTTTTGCCAGACAAGCACGCGGTCGCGCACCTTGAAGAGCACCGTCATGATGGTAGAGAAAAATGCTGCCATTATAATAAGCGCCCCATAGACTTTTCCATACTCAGCCCAGCCCTGGGCCCAGCTCACATACCATCCAAGGCCCGATTTGACACCGACGTTCTCAGCTACGACCAGAGTGAGAAATGAAGTGCCAAGGCCCATAAATAGCCCGATAAAGATATTAGGCATCGCAGCCGGGATGGCAACTCGGAAGACGAGGTAGAGGCGGTTCGCCCCGAGGGTGCGCGCGACATCGAGGTAAGAGGCGCGAGTGCTGGAAATGCCTGAGGCTGTGAGCATCGTCACCGGGAACCAAACGGCCAGCGAAATCAAGCCGACCGCGGAGAGGAGTGCGGAAGGGGCGAGTACCATCGCCAGCGGGATCCAGGCGGTTGCGGGAATAGGTCCGACGATTTTTAGCAACGGCATTCCCCAGTAGCGAGCGTGAGGAAACCAGCCGATAGTGACTCCGGTAACCAACGCTATTAGTACACCGATAAAGTAACCGCTCACCAATAAGATCAGCGAATGCCAGGTGCTGTCGAAAAGAAGCTTGTAGTCGCTAACCATGCTTCCGAAGACTCCTTCAGGACCGGGAAAGTAGGGTAGTGGTAGCAGTCCAAGGCATGAAGTCACCAACTCCCACACGCCGGCTGTAACCGTTGCGATGCCAATGATTGGGCACATCTGCCTCATCCATTTGCGCAGGCCCTCAAAGAACGGGTAAAGCGCCGCGCCCAACAAACCGAGGCCGAGCATTACGAAGAGTAGCAGGGGATAGTAATGGGTAGGAAAGACCGGTTCTCTTTTCGGCACGAAGAAATGGATCGCGAGCGCAATGCAGGCGCCGACTGGAACAGCTAGCAATTTCTGCGGAGGTGTTTTCACCACTGGCGGAATAACAAGCGAAGTTTCTGCGCTGGGACGCTGGGCCCTTGAAACGATCCCGGTTTGCGGGCGGAGTTCTTCTATGATGGTACTCATTTCTGGGAGGCCATCATACCCTTGTCGAGGCACGGGGCGTCTGGGTCGGCCAGATTCGGCGCTTCCTGGTCCGGCTGATCAAACATCTTTCTGCGGCAGCATGAATCCTGGGTATCTCTCTGGAGCAATGCGGCGTAGAGCCGGATATCTTCGTTTGGATCGACCTGGCCACCGGGAACTTTTTCCACTTTGACAGTCTTGAGCCACTCATCGGTGACACCTTGGAGATGGTGAAACGCTTTCTTCGCCAAAGCATCGGTATCAGTGGTGGGAGAAAGCATCTTGGCCTCTCTCATTTCTTTGGCCGCGGTGTAGAGGGTCTGTTCAGCGTCAGAAACCGAAGGAATGTACTTCAGGCGGCTAATGGCGACGGTGTTAAGTTCAACGGTCGAGGCGAGATATTTTTTGTCCACTGCCAGCTGGGCAGCGGCTTTCGGGTTTTCCTGCACCCACTTGGCCCCTCTCAAAATGGCCCGGGTCGCCCGCGCGGCGGTGTCCGGATTGGCATCGATCCATTTGCCATTGGCGATGATTTCGCAGCAGTACTCGTTGGCATAAGGCATGTCGGTCGCCTCGTCCATACCTTCAACATTTCTCGCTATGCCCTGTGCAATCAAAAGCGTGCCGATCGGCTCGGCATCAGCTACTGCATCTACTTCTCCCTTGCGCAGCGCCAGGCCGAGTTCGCCGGCCGGAAAAACTTTCCAGGTAATATCTTTGCCGGCATCAACGCCGTGCGTTCCGAAAACGCGGTTAGCAAAAACGAATGGCGGCGTACCCATGCCGGGAACACCGATTCGTTTTCCCTTCAAGTCTTGGATCGCATGAATTGGACTGTTCACGCCGGTTTGCACTCGCAGACATCCGGTATGGACTCCTCCAAGAAATCGCACATCCAGGCCCTGCTCGATTGGTTTGAGAAAATACATCACCAGATGGTGAGTGATGTCATAGCTTCCGAGCGCGAGGTTGTCTTTGTAGTTTGCCCACGAGCATTTCACCAGTTCAGGCTCAAGGCCCTCTTCCTTAAAAATTCCTTTCTCGTAAGCGTAGTAAATCGGCGCTTCGCAGGTCAGGCCGATGTAGCCGATCTTGACGTGTTTTGAATTGACGACCTTGGTCGTAGATTTCTTGCTGCAGCCGCCCAGAAGCAGGCAACAGACGCTGAGTGCGAGGATGAATTTTGCTGGTTTCATACTTTGCGGAGCGAAAGTTTTAACAATAGAACAATAATTAATAGTTTGGGAAGAAAAATTTTCGCAAAATCGATCCGCTTCTCGTCGCGAACCGATGAACGGCTTCAAAAACTGATGATCGCCTGGACATAACCGAAGTCGGCATCGTCGCTCGGGCCGGTATCTGCGAGATAATCGCCCGCAAAGAAATGGCTGTAGCCGGCAACGAAAGTGAGGAATTTTACCGGCTGATACGTGGCTAGGAGGTCAATTTCCGCACCCACGTAGTTACTGGCAGAGGGCGTGATCGGCCGGACCCTCGTGGTGCCGTTGGCGCGATACCAGGCGTCGTTGGTATCTGCGAGCCAAAAGGCGTGACCGTCGAGCTCAAGGGTAAGCGGTTTGATTGGCTTCACGCGGAGACTAAGTTCCGGGTTGTGAAGGTTCTGCCAGGAGAACAGGTCCATGAAACCATATTTGGGATGGTTCGTTGGAAAGAGATTTTGAAAAGTCTCGATATCGCCATCGGTCGAATCGTGGTCGCCACTGGCATAGTTGTACTCGGCAAAGAGGCGCGGACTCCAGGGACATTTGAAATTGTAACCTCCTCCAATATGCGCGGCGAAGGCGGTGAGATTGAGATCGCTCACCTGGCCAGCCTGAAAGGCGAACTCCCCCTCATATTCCCAGCCATTGAGCTTTTTCGGATCAGCTTTCAACCGCGTGCCGATAGTGGCGAAATCGGTTCGCGTGCCAGGAGTTGAAAGGCTCGTCCCCGGGTACGTGATTCCTGGTACAATCACGGTGGGATTGCGCTCGTCGAGGATTAAAACATACAAATCGATCGTTAGGGGATCGACCGCTGTCGTGCTCCCGTATATCCCGCTGAAAACCTGATCACGATGCGTCTCGGCGCCGTTAAACAAATCCGAGTAGTCGAACTCATCACGGATGATATAAACGGCAGTTGAGGCAAAGACATCGACCGAAAATTTGCCCTGCTCGTAGTGCAGTTTCGCGGCGTCGAAAGTTCGGGTGAAATTGTTCCATTCCGATATGCCGACAAGCCGTTCATCCCCGTAAACCAACGTTTGGCGGCCGATCGTCGCGTTCACCCACTTCGGCCCAAGTTGGAGATAGGCCTGGCGGAGATCGAACTGGTCGTCGCCCTCCGCACCCATGGCGCCCGGAATCTTCGGGCGATCGGAGAACCACTCCCGTGAGTCTTGCCCCTGAGCGTAAATCTTCAACCAATCGACCGGCTTGATTGCCACGCCGATCCGAAACCGATTCAATAACCAACTATCATCAGTTAATGAATCAACGCCGCTGTTAAAGTCGAAGTTATTGTTGCGGGCTTCGAAACGAAAACGCTCCTGGATATCGAAGCAGACCTTGCCATCCAAAAAGCAGAGTGGATTTGGCTCCGGCTTTTTCTCGATAACGGTTTTGTCTGCGGCGCGTTCCGACGGCGCGATCGCCTCGCCGCCGATGGCGGTCGAGCCTTGAGTGATGAGCAGCGCGAGCAGCGCCCCCAAGCATTTCGGCAGATGTTTGTGCTCTCGCGAGGAGCGATTTCGGTTCGGGCGGGCTCCCCCGAGTGAAGCTTTGGAAAGCGTGCCTAACAACCGGATGGCAATCAGTTTTGGAAAAAACATATGATTTTTTGGATCAGAAGTTTCGACAATAGAACAATAGGCAAGACTTATGAAAGCAAATTTTTTTAAGAATTTTGCGCCTCATTTGTCTGCAGCGATTGTCCGAGAATCTGGAGGGGACATCAGTCGCCGAACAGGCCGGGGTCCGGACGGAAGATTTGAGAATAAGGCAATAGGCAAATCTTAGAGGAAGGCAGTTTCTCGCAACCATTACTTCGTTGCATTGGCGTAGCACGCGAGGTCATATTGGAGTCGCGATGACACATGATCCTCTGGAGATTCGCCACCTGCGCTACTTCCTGGCGGTGGCCGAGGCCGGCAGCTTTAGCCGCGCGGCCGACCGGCTTGGAATTTCCCAGCCCGCTATTTCCCAACAAATGCGCGATCTGGAAGCGGGCCTTCGAGTGTCCCTCTTTCAGCGCCGGGGAAAACGCATTCTGCTTACCTCAGCTGGTCTGATTTTTCAGGAACACGCTCGCGTCCTTCTGCGTGAGCTTGAGAACCTGTTACAGGAACTCAGCAGCGAACCAGGACAATTGCGCGGCGCCCTCCATCTGGGCGTCGTTCCCATCCTCGATGTGGCGCTGGTGCCGCATCTGCTGGGCCTGTTTGCCGCAGGTCATCCGGGCATCAGCCTCACGGTTGAGGAAATTTCATCCACCGAGATTGAGACGGCGCTGGAAGAAGGACGAATGGACGTTGGCCTCGGCTTCCTCACGCGGCACTCGCCTAATTTGTGCTACGAACGCCTCTGCGCCGACCAATTTGCCTTGATTGTTTCTGAGGCGCACCCGTGGTGGAACCGGCACGTAATTCATTTTTCTGAATTGCACCAACAGCGGTTGCTGCAATTGCCGGACAGCTTCGTCATGCGTCGGATGACGAATGAAATTTGCCGAAACCACCAGGTACGTCCTCGAACCGTTGCGGAAATTAACGCGATCGGGACGCTTCTTCGCTCGCTGGGGCCGTTGGAGGCGGCTGCCTTGATGCCGAAGATTGCGCTGCGAGGGACGGAAGGTTTGAAGTTGAAGGCAATTCGCCTTCAAGGCAAAAACCTCGCGCTGGAGATTGGGCTGCTGCGGCTCATCGGCTCGGGGGCAAACAGCGCGGTCGGCGCTTTTACGAAGCTTGCTCAAACTGCCGTTCCGAAGATGATAAGAAAATAACGGCCTGTTAGGTTCGGACTATCGGTCCGGCGCCGTGCAAGTTCACGGCGGCGTGAAGGAACGCGATCAAAATGAGCCAGGCCATGGCGAATCCGATGATTCTTTCGTGAAGAGCG
>WNGL01007725.1_pt1 | contig 14444 bp, 15 predicted proteins | sample 5400591 | NCBI WGS metagenome assembly WNGL01 (sample SAMN13153377, study PRJNA577476) | soil metagenome | isolation source: 80 cm soil or saprolite under Garry oak tree replicate 1 | place: USA:California | collected 2016-06-15
AAAGTGTCCACCCATTCCGAGCATTCTTGGCGTAACATCTCATAGAAGAACTCATTGACCCGGTAGTTTGAGAAACCGCCGTGGGTGAAAAGGAGCCGAAGCAGTGATGTCAGCGCCTACAGCGACGGAGCTTCAATAACTTACAAGCGAACTTCGCTCGTCGAAACACTCTGAAAAGAGTTTTTCAACGGGTGTTAGCAACAGTTTGCTTCCGGTGCAATTAACGGAAGGTTGTCGACGGAGACTCGTTGACGCCCGGTTCGAGTTGACGCAGGTATTCTGCACTGTCGAAATACCCGCCTGACTCGCCAACAAGTCCGTCTGCTCCCATCCTCCACTCTTCAAAACCGCTGATGTGAACGCGTTTCCCGGTCCCGCCTGGACCGGTGTTCGTACCCACGAGTGTCCAGCAGTAAACCGTCTGATCACCATCAACAACAATGTCGTCCATGATTACCTTCAGGTCGGGGAAGGCGGCCATGACGGGGGCCGCAACGGCGATGGCATCACGACCCACAGCCGGGGGCTCAGCATTGACGCGGAGCGAGCCGTCCAGCGAGTAGCCAGCTACTCTCGCGGCGTTCTGGCTACACCACGCTGCGGTGTAATTCTCTGCGAGAGCCGTAGCTGGCCCTCTCTCTGGCTTGTCATCTCTCGGACCCTTACATCCCGAGCCGGAAATTACCTCGTCGCAGCTTTCGCTGACTTGGCTGCCTTACCCTTGAGCTCGATTACGACCAGATCCATCCCCTGCTCACCGGTGTTCTCCGGCAAGTGGGTTGTGGCCAGGCTGTACTGGGCATCGCCCCCCTTGATGACTAAATCTTGCGTTTTGCTGTCCGGAAACGTGAACTGCGCTTTGGCATCGGTAAGGAACACCGCAACCGTGGCGGGATGACTGTGCATTACCGATTTCTCGTGTGGGCCGTAGTGCACCTTCAAAACCCTTACTTGGTCATTTTCGGTCACTACTGTGTAATGCTTGGGATCAACCTTGACCGCATCCTGGGCGCAGAGGGTCGGGGCGAGATAGAGACACAGCACAGCCCCAAAAAGCGCTAGTCGCACTCGCATGTTTTTCTCCTTGAGTGGTTTGTGATATGGGCTACAAAAACACCCAAAGCTACGCCGGAGGCGCCGCGATGTCAAACTGGTGAAAAATCGCCTCACACTCACAATCAAAGTCAATGAGCGAGAGGCCTGTTTTCGAGAACAATCTCCTGCTCAAGCCGCTAGTAAGGCAGTTCGATTCGGTCGGAATGCTTCTTGTCGCGCTCGTGCTCTTCCGCCAAGACTTTTTCCAGCCACTTTGCTTGCTTTTCTGCGACCTGCCTATCTACCGATTTTGGGTTGTGGCCGATAAAGAATTCCTCCCCGCAACCGTCACACCTGAACGTTCCCATCTCTTGGAAACCTATGGTTTTCTCGCGGCTACTCTTTTTTATCGCCACTGCCTGCATGTTCTAATTTTAGATGAGTTGGCAATTCTTTTGGCAGCCACCTCCATTTCACTGGAGATCTGCTTCGTGAATCTACTCAGGCCACTTCAGCCCAGTCTGGCCGTACTCGTCGGCTGTCGCCCCCATGGGACATCGCCCTGGACATCGCCCCATAGAGCGAAGCGAAGTAGTCCGCGCCAGCAGAATCCTTCGCGCCTCTTTGTTTGGTACTGGCTGAATCCGTTCGTACCACTCCGGGCTCATTTCACGTGGGGACTCCAGGCACGCATTTGATGTATGCGAGACCGCGCTCGAATTGATCGCAATCAAGTCCTCATTTCGTCTTCGGATTATCGTTCCCATGACCGGCGCGTACTTCGTTCTCGTCAACTGATCGCACTTCATCACTGTCGACGTCCACGTTCACATCTTCGTGCCTCACCACTGTGGAGCCATGCGGAACCACGACCGCTCCATCCTGCGGCACTGTCATCCCCACGTTCGCCAGCCCCGCTAGACTCGTCGCTAGCGCGTGCAGTTCCTTTATGGTTTCCCTCGTCTTCCCCAAGGCCTTGGTGTAGTCTTCCATTTCCTCATTCAACCCATTGTCAGCCGACTCCAGAGATGAACCCATTGATTTCACCTTCAATCCAGCGAAAGGTGAGCTGTACTCCCTGGCACTGGTCGCGGGGGACAACAGGGTGGCTGTCGTTATCGTGCCCGACCCCATCTTTGCGAAGGACAGAGGTTGCACTTCGAGTGTCGAACGTCTGCTTCCACATTTCGAACTGGCATACTTTGTAGGTAGTGGGTTCCCCCCACAGCGACGTGTCTTTCGATGGCCAATCGTATGGCGAGAAGCATCCGGTGAAGACCAAGGCAGATAGCGAAGGCAACATCCCGTTCGCTCCGATGCCCTTTGTATCAGGCCACCATAAGGGCACCACCACGATTAGAGGCGATCGGAATGACTTGCGACTGGGGCAGTAAGTTACACCTGACCGTAGGCTTCTTGGCGAAAACATCACCAATGCACTCATCGACCAGGTTCTGAGTGGTAATTGACGCCTGCTCTCACCAACGATGTATATGGTTAGTAGTTTGGCTGGGCTTGCTCTGGGAAATAGCAACCCATCGAAATAGACAGCCTACGGTTTAGCGAACTGCCTTGCCCAATGCGGCAACGGTTTGAGCCGGGCTGAGGCGTACTGCAAACTTGTCCTCGTCTCCGCAGCTGATTACTGTAGTTTGGCCGGGATACTCTCTGACCCAAATAACTCGTTCGGGGTTCACAAAGACTTCCATGCCGTCCACATCTTCAAACATGACAAAGTCCACGTCGCCTCCTTTTGGTAATCTCTACTCGTGCTTTTGAGGAAGGGCAAAATCACCGCGCCGTTCGGTCGATTGCGCCGAAAATCGCCGTTGCACCCACAACCAATCGTGAATAGCGTATGTTCCAAACCTCGGCAGGCCACCGCTCACGCAAGAATTCGGTCGAGTTTACCGAAAAGAATGCAGATCTTCCAGCAGTCGGCGGCGAGCCAGTATTGTCCCGCTGCGCACGAATAGAAAGCCCAGCTCAGTCTCGCGCTCAAAGACTACATCGCCTTGCGCCGCCAACGACCCTGTGGCGCGAATAGCTGAACGACAGCGCTCTTCGGCGCATGAACGAGAGGAGGCTCCGAGCGAGGCGGCCTGATCCGAATCGAGCCGCAATATCGTGCTCCACAAGTCGGCTACTCCTCGAGATCCCTACTCAATTGGTTCGACCACAACGGATGCTTCTGCGTCAGCGCGGCTGGGAAGTTGCACGATGACGATAGCCGCCAGAACCAGCACGATCCCCACGGTCTGAACCGAATGCATCACTTCCCCAAGCAGCGCCGCAGCCAGCAAAATTGAGAACACCGGCTCGAGGCAACTCGCGATGATGGCGCGTGTGGGTTCCAGATGCTGTAGTCCGAGGAAATAGAGAGAGAAGGCGCCGAGCACCGAGATCATCGAGAATACGAACAGGAATGCCCATTGCACAGCCGCGTAGTGCACGGCGGCGATTCTCCAGGGCGGATTCACAAATAACCAGAACGCCGATGCAGAAGTAAGAGTCCAGAGCAGCACTCGCCAGCGGTCGTAGCGGGTGAGAACGCCATGTCCGACAATGTTGTAGAAGGCAAAAGAAAATGACGCCAGGAGAGCAGCCAAGAGTCCCGCGGGATTCAGACGCAGAAAGTTGTTGGCATTCTGGCTCGTGCTGGTTCCGCCCACAATGCCGATGACTAGCGCAATTCCCGTGACTGCGAGTCCGACCGCTGCCACTTTTTGCAGCGACAGCTTCTGCCGCCCGCGCGCCACCACGTAAAGGAGCACCCACACCGGCGCAGTGTATTGCAGGATGATGGCGGTAGCCACGTTCGTCTTCTGAATAGCCACATAATAAAAGTAATTCGATACGGCCACGCCCAGCACTCCGAGCACAAGGCACTGAGCAAGATCCCTGCCAGGAAGTTTGAGACGCTGCCAGCCGCGAAGAACGAGAAGCACCGGCAATAGAACCAGCAAAGAAAACGTGGTGCGCGTCTGCGAAAGAATCAGCGGATCAATAGGCCGCAACGAACTGCTCGTGGAGGACAACTTTCCCGTGAATGCAGCCCGGCCAAGCGCGGCCGATATTCCCCAAAGAAACGTGGCGGCAGCGATAAACGCGTAGCCCCGAAGAGGATGCGGAGAACGCCAGACTCCGCTTAGATTCTTCGAATGTTGGATGGTCGACCTCCGTTCTCTGATTTTCTCCGTTCAAACGCCGATGCCAGCTTGGAAATTAACTTTGCGTCCGTGGTGAGTTCGAAACCTTTTCGACACGGTCAGCGGGGACGCGGAGCCTCCCTTGCCCGCATTTCCTGATAAGCTCAAAACAGCCAGTGGGGAGATCGCAAGCCGTTGCCGCCGATTATAAATGCTCAGGGAATCTCCAAAGCCTTTGGAGCCAATCCGCTCTTTCAGGACGTCTGCTTTACCCTCTCCGAGGGCGATCGTATCGGTCTCATTGGCCCGAATGGCTCGGGTAAGTCCACACTTCTTCGGATTCTGGCGGGCAGCGAAGATCCCGACGACGGCGATGTGGCGGTCCGAAAACGGATTCGAGTCACCTGCGTTCAGCAGGATTCTAAGTTCAAGTCCGGTGACACGGTGCGGTCTGTTGTAGAGCATGCAATGGAAGGCGCTGGAGTGCCACCGTCGGAGCGCGGCACGCGCTTCGCCGAGACACTGGGCCGTGCGGGCTTCGAACATGTGGAAGCGGAAGCGACGGCCTTGTCTGGAGGCTGGCAGAAACGCTTGGCCCTTGTCGAAGCGCTGGTTCAGGAGCCGGATATCCTGCTGCTGGATGAACCTACCAACCATTTGGATCTCGCCGGAATCGAGTGGCTCGAAACACTGCTCCATCAATCGCCATTCGCATGTGTCGTCGTGAGTCATGACCGCTACTTTCTCGAAAATGTTGCGACCGAGATGGCTGAGCTCAATCGCATATATTCAAACGGAATTCTGCGCGTGCACGGAAACTACAGCACGTTCCTCGAGAAGAAGGAAGAATTTCTGCACGCTCAGTCGAAAAGACAGGAAGCGCTCGAAAACCTGGTTCATTCGGAGATTGAATGGCTGCGTCGCGGAGCCAAAGCCCGGACAAGGAAGTCGAAGGCCCGTATCGACAAAGCGAACGAGTTAATTGGAGACCTTGCGGACTTGAACGAAAGAACCCGAATCGGCACAGCTCAAATCGATTTCTCGGCCACCGATCGCAAGACTAAACGGTTGATAGAATTGAAGAATGTCGCGTACCAGATCGGAGATCGTACGCTCTTCGAGATGCTCAACTTCATCCTTACCGCGGGAATGCGGGTGGGGTTGGTCGGACCGAATGGCAGCGGCAAAACGACGTTGCTACGACTCTTGCGCGGAGATCTGCCGCCAACTGCTGGGGAGATTCGGCGGGCCGAGTGGCTACGCGTTGTCTACTTCGACCAGAGCCGCGAGCTTGACACGAGTGTCACCCTGCGCCGCGCTCTCGCTCCGGAAGGCGATTCAGTAATTTACCAGGATCGGGTGATTCACGTGGCAGCGTGGGCGGCGAGGTTTCTGTTTACTGGAGAGCAGCTCGATCAACCCGTCGAACGCCTCTCTGGAGGCGAGCGGGCTCGCGTTCTCCTCGCTCAGCTTATGCTCCAGCCCGCCGATGTTCTCTTGCTAGATGAACCCACGAATGACCTTGACATTCCGACGCTCGAAATATTGGAACAGAGCTTGCTCGAGTTTCGCGGCTCCCTGGTTCTGGTCACGCATGACCGCTACATGCTCGATCGGGTGTCGAGCATCGTAGTTGGCCTGGATGGCCAGGGCGGTGCCGAAAGTTTTGCTGACTATTCGCAATGGGAGTCATGGCAGGGAGGGCGCACGTCCGCGATGAAGGCGGAAGCTCGTCTCGGCAACCAGACTGCAGTTTCGGTAGAGTTACCGCTGCCGGCGAAAAGAAAGCTCTCATACCTGGAAGCGCGCGAATATGCCGTCATTGAGCAGCGCGTCGCCGACGCCCAAGAGGTGTTAGAGACGAAACTCGCCCAGCTCGAGGAACCGGCAATCGCAAGTGACGGCCCACGTCTTGTGACTGCGCACGCAGAGATGGAGGAAGCTGCAAAGAAAGTGGATGCGCTTTATACGCGTTGGGCGGAGCTAGAAGAGAAGAAGGCCGGGGTGTAACCACCCCACAAGGTCCCAACGCACTTCGCGGTACCCAATTCCTTCGGGATGGGTGATTCTCTAAACTACCGGACGTTACGACGCACCAAACGCGTGTTTGTACTGTTCCCAGTGCTGCCGAACTTCTGCCATGATGCGCTGGTATTCGGGATCACCGCGTAAGCTGTCGTAGTTCTTGTCCTTCTGAAACCACGGATAATTGTGATTCCCGACCTCCACCGCCCTCCGCAACCAGGCGAGTGCCTGTTCTTTTTCCCCGAGCAGCGCGTGAATGCCTCCTGTCCAGTAAGCAATGTCGCCGTCAATGACCTCCGCGGGTCGAGATTTTAAGATCCTCGGGTCTATCTTGTCCCGCTGGCCCCGAGAGGCATACAGGAACGCCGCCATCACCTGGGCAGAATTATCACCATTGTCGCGGCCCAGTTCCACGGCCCGTTTGAGCACCGGCTCAGCCTCGTCGACCTTGCCCTGGTAGTAAAGGAACTTGCCCAGGAATGCCATAGCCTTGAAATGGTTCGGATTCTCGGCCAGCGCTTGCCTAATCTCTTGTTCTGCCTCGTGCGCGCGTCCCACGTAAAGGAGGGCACGTCCGTGCATCCAGTGGATACGAGTGGTGGTCGGGTTTAACTCAACGCTGCGGCGGAAAGCTTTCTCGGCAGCATCGTCCAGACCGGCATAGTGGTACACGTAGCCGAGTTGATCCCATACCCACTCCGAGTTAGGGGCCAGTGTCATGGCCTGCCTTAACGTTTGAATGGCCTCCATGTTGCGTCCAGCCTCGGTCAGTATTGCGCCGAGAGAGAGAAGCCCCTCCAACGAATTCGGCTTCAACTCGAGTGCTCGACGTGCTGCCTTCTCCCCTTGGGCCAGATTCTGCGCGCCATTTGCTATAACGTTCGCACTTTCCAAGCCATAGAGATATGCCAATAACGCGTACGCGTCGGCAAACGAAGGATCCAAGACTACGGCTTGCTGAAGAGCGCGTTGTCCCTGATGAAGACTCTCCAGCTGCGTGCGCATGAAATATTCGTTCTTGTAGAACCGCGCCTGCAAGTACAGATTGTAGGCTTCTGGTGAAGTCGTAGGTCTAACCGCCAGGGATTCCTGCTCCTGGCCGGAAACCTGTACCCGCAGTCCTTCCACGACTTTCTGTGCGACCTCATCCTGGAACTTCAACATGTCGTCAGCCCGCAGATCGTAATGTTCTGCCCAACGCATAGCGCGGTTGTCGCGATCGACCAGTTGTACCGAGACCCGCATCACACCCGCAACCCGCTGGTAAGTGCCATCCAGGACCGAATCCACCCCGAGTTCCTCTGCCGCCTTGCCAGGGTCAGCAGGCTCTTTGGCGTATTTCAAGACCGCGCTCGTGGGTCGCACAGCAAGATTTTGCAGCGACGCCAGTCGCGTGATGATGGCGTCGGTCATGCCAATCCCCCAGGATTCTTCACTGGGGCGAAGGGAGAGGTCGCGAAAGGGCAGCACCGCCACGCTCCGCACCGCAGGTTGCGCGGCGGGTGCGTTTGCCGCGGGCATCGCGTAAGGCTTCTGAGAGGAAGACCACCGCCAAAGACCGAAGGCTCCCAACAAGACGACTGCGGCAACCGCAGCGATGGCGACTTTCTTCCCCAACCCTCTCAGCCGCCTCGTCTCCTCTAAACCTAAAGCAGAACTCCGCCCCGAATCCGACTCCCTCTTCAGACGCTGCAAGTCAGCGCGCATTTCCGAAGCATGCTGGTAGCGGAGGTTGCGGTCTTTTTCTAGCGCCTTGTTGATGATTCGCTCCAGTTCGGCGGGCAGATCGGGATTCAGCCTCGCAGCCGACACCGGTGGCCGTTCCAGAATGGCATTGAAGATGACCGCGGAACTTTCGCCCCGAAAAGGTAGCGTCCCGGTTGTCATCTCGTACAGAACCGCCCCAAAGGAGAACAAATCCGTACGCGCGTCAAGATCCTTGGCGCGCGCCTGCTCCGGGGACATGTAAGCCACTGTACCCAGAGTCGCACCCGGACTCGTCAGGTGCTCCTCGCTCATGGCTGTCTCTTGTACGGTTGCCGCTGCTTCAACGACTCGGCCGCCCAGCGGCGTTAGCTTGGCTAATCCAAAGTCAAGAATCTTGGCGTGGCCGCGTTTGGTCACGAAAAGATTCGCAGGCTTGATGTCGCGATGAACAATCCCTTCAGCGTGAGCGGCGTCGAGTGCGTCCGCAATCTCGATTCCCAGCGTCAGCACCGTCTCCATCTCCAGCGGACGTCCGACAATGCTGTGCTTGAGCGTCACGCCATCGAGAAATTCCATGACGATAAACGCCATTCCATTTTGCTCGTCGATCTCATGGATGGTGCAAATATTAGGATGATTCAGGGCCGACGCGGCTTTGGCTTCGCGTTGAAATCGGCTCAGAGCTTGCGGATCTTTGGCGACATCGTCGGGGAGGAATTTGAGAGCGACGAAGCGCCCGAGTTTTACGTCCTCGGCCTTATAGACCACACCCATCCCGCCGCCACCCAACTTCTCAATGACTCGGTAGTGCGAAATGATTTGACCAATCACTCGGAGATTTCTCGCCTCAGCGCAGCAATCTTAGGGTGGAAGCAGAAGCAAGTCAACGGATCGGCCACGCTTATACGGTGCACTGCGTGGCAACGCCAGTGAGGTTTTGGTTAGAAGCGTTTAGGCTTCCACGTATTCGATAGCAGTGGTAATCTTCGCGGTTTTCTCCAGCATCGCCGAGACCGAACAGTATTTTTCTTTCGACAAACGAACGGCATCCTCGACGGCCTTAGGCGAAACCTTCCCGCCTACGCGGTAAGTGAGCTTGATCTCTGTATAAACGGCGGGATAGCCTGTCGCGCGTTCGGCCTGCGCGCGTACTTCGAGGATGGTGAACGGCTCGCGCTTCTTGCGCAGAATGCCTTTCACATCGGCGGCGGTGCAGCCACAAAGCGCAATCAGCACCAATTCCATCGGAGTATTAGCAGTCTTTTCCTTGGCCGCGTCCATAACGAGGGCATGTCCCGACGTGGCTTGCCCGATGAAACGTTCGTTGTCAGTCCACAGGGCAGTGGCTTCAATCATGATGACTCTTACCTCCGATTGTCCGTGCGGGGCTCGGGATGAATCAGCACTCGAAACAGTTCCGACGCGTCCTGCTTGAATCGAATCTCGAGATCGGTCTGGATATCATGCACGCGCGCCAATGGCAGATCGTCGGAGAACGTGCAGTGGCACGAAACATACAAACGGCCGCGCACCCGTTTAATCACAATTTCGTGCATGTCGAGAATCTCGGGAAACTCCGTGGCCACCGCCTTCAGTTGGCGCTCGAGCTTGGCGTCTCGCAGTACCTCGTCGCCGGTTTCAATGGTCGCCGGCTCGCTCTCGATGTGAGTAAGGATGTCAGCAATCTCAGGCACGTCGCGGCGCATGTCAGCTTCCAGCTCGGTGACGCGATCGTGAGCGTCCTTCAGAGTCATGCGTTCGTCGAGTTCCACATGCTGCTCCACATGCAGGCGCGCCGCCAGATCTTGCACGCTGATGTCGTGGACGTTGAGGTTGTGCCGCGTAGCCACGGCCCGTATCCGGTCAAAAATGTTTTCCGAGCCTTCAGCTCGGGGCAAGGGCTGCACGGTGACATCAGCATCGGGCAGCACCTTATGAACCGCTTCGGTCACGGCACTCGCCAGTTGCTCCGATCGCTGAAAGGTTACGGTGCGCGCAAGCCCCACGGCGAGATCGGCGAAGTAGCGATTGCCGGCGCGGCGGATCCTCACTCGATCGACTTCCAGCACACCTTCTACGCGCGACACAGCATCCATGATTTGCGATCGCACTCCGGAGGGCGCAGCGTCGAGCAAGGCATCAATGGTGCGGCGGGCCAGCCGCCAGCTCACCGAGATCACTACGCCGCCCACGAACAGCGCGGCAATCGGATCGGCATCTCGCAGCCGTTGCACGTGGTAGATGCGGCCTAGCAGCACGAGCAGCAAACCGAGCAAGACTACGCCCGCGGACCATATATCGGTGGAGAAATGCAGTGCGTCCGCTTCCAGCGCTTGGCTGTCATACTTTGCGGCGATGCGGCCGAGCGCACGCGAACGCCACCAGTCCACAGCCATGGAAAACAGCATCACCGCAAATGCTGCGAACGAGGGTTCGATCTCGACGTGCCGATAGAAGAGCCGCAACACCGCCTCATAGACGACCCAAACACAGGTGGCTAGCAACAAGCCGGTTTCCACGAAGGCGGAAAAGTTCTCGACCTTGCCATGGCCATATTGATGATCCGCATCCGCCGGTTTGTCGGAGACGCCAACTGAAAAGAACGTGATGAGCGCGGCAATCAGGTCAAGTCCGGAGTGCGCCGCTTCGGAGAGAATGCCCAGACTGCCCGTACTGACGCCGACAGCAATCTTCAGCCCAGTGATGACGACCGCGGCAAAAACAGAATTTCCCGCCGCAGTGCGCTTCTCCGCGCGCATCGACTCAGGCGAATAAAGGGCGGGCGTTCCCGACATCCACGAATTATCGCCGTTTGTGGACGAATGCGCCAACCGCCAGACCGCGTAGCAACTAACTCTCACCCACTCTCACCCCGCTCTCACCTCTGTGCCTTGGTATCCCAGTCGCGCGATGTGCTAGGATTCCAAGTTCTGGTAATGACTCTCTGCAGCGCCAATCCTGGAGGAACACGGTTATGAGTAAGAGCTGGCTGATGTGTGTGTTGCTTGGCACCCTTGCCTGGGGCCAAGCTCAGCCGGGAACCCCTGCGCCTTCGCCGGGTGCGGCGCCGGCAGCAAGTACAGGCGGCCAGGCACAAACGCCGGCGCCCGCGGCACAGCCTGCCCAGACTCCGGCCGCAGGCAACGCCGCACCGGCGCCGGCAGCAGCGCCGGCACCCGAAGTGGCTCCGACTGCGCCAGTGCTGACCATCAAGGGCGTCTGTCCAGCTACGGCACCCAAAGCCAAGACGGCAGCACCTGGAACAAAGTCGCCCGCGGCTGCAAAAGAGCCAGCCAAGAGCTCGGCGAATTGCGAAACCGTCATCACGCGTGCCGAGTTTGAGAAGATGGCCAGCGGGATCGCACCGAACATGACGCCACAATTGAAGCGTCAGTTGGCCAGCGTATATCCGCGACTGCTGGTGATGTCGCAAGAAGCGGAGAAACATGGCCTGCAAAATAGTCCGCAGTACAAAGAGGTCATGAAGTTTGCCCGCATGCAGATTCTTACCAACGAACTGCAGCGCAGTATCCAGGAAGAAGCCGAGAAAGTTTCGCAGCAGGACATCGCCGACTATTACAAAAAGAATCCTGAAGCTTTCGAGCAGTACTCGCTCGAGCGGCTGTACGTTCCACTCACAAAGCAGGCGGCCGAGGAGGCCGAAGCAAACGAAAAAAAGGACAGCGAGAAGGAACCTGAGAAGGAAACTGAGCAACCGGAAAAGGCCAAGCAGGAACAGGACGAACAAGAGATGTCGAAGCTCGCGGAAAGTCTGCGGGCAAGGGCTTCTGCCGGAGAGGACTTTGCCAAGCTGCAAAAAGAAGCTTTCACCGCGGCCGCAAGGAAAGTGGAACCACCAACGGTCAGCATGCCTAAGGTCCGCCGTACGGGACTGCCTTCGTCTCATGCGGCTGTTTTCGACCTGAAGCCGGGCGAAGTCTCGGTGGTGTTCAGCGACGCGGGCGGTCATTCCGTGTACAAGCTGGTTAGTAAGGAACAGGTGCCGCTGGATCAAGTGAAGGAAGAAATTCGTGGCACATTGCGAACGCAGCGAATGCGCGACGCGATGGATAAGGTCCAGAATTCATTCAAAACGGAAACGAACGAGGCTTATTTTGGGCCGGCGGGACCGGGTGGAATGCGTCAGCCTCCGCCCCGCATTCCGCATCCGACGGCTCCGGGCGCTCCAGGTCAGCCTCCGGCTCAGCAGCCACCTGCGGCACAGCCTCCGGCGTCGAAACCTGACTGATGGCCAATTCGAAACCCATCGTCGTGGTGACCGGCATTGCCGGGAACCTTGGCGCCAGGTTGTTACCTCTGCTCGCGGATTTCTCAGTGATCGGGGTGGACGTCAATCCACCCCGAACCGATTTGCCGCTACGCTGCGAGCGCCTGGACCTGGGCGAAGAATCCTCTTGTCGCGCGCTCTACGAACTGCTGCGTGACACCAAGGCTCACGGCGTCGTCCATCTGGCTTTCATACTTGATCCCGTGCGTACGGGGGTGCTCGATGTCGAGCGCATGTGGCAGATCAATGTGGCAGGCACGGCGCGAGTGATGGAAGCCGTCACCGAAGCCAATCGCTCTGACGAAGGAAGCATTAAGCAATTTATCTTTCCCAGCAGCGTCTCGGCGTATGGACCCAGTCTCCCCGCTCCGGCCACGGAGGACTATCCGCTGGCGGCACACACTCTGCCTTATGCGATTCACAAGAAACAGGCCGATGAAGTTGTACGGAAGCGCTCGCCCGCTCTGCGCGGATGCAGCGTCTACATTCTGCGCCCCCACATCTTCGCCGGGGCCAGCATGGAGAACTATATGGTAGGCGCGTTCCGTGGCACTCCGAATGGCAAAAGCGCGCTTGCTGAAAAAATGCGCATGCGAAGCAAACGGCTGCCCTGCATGCTGCCCATCGGACAGAAATACTTGGCCAATAGGCTACAGTTCGTTCATGTCGACGACATGGCCCGGCTGATCGCATACATTCTCAGCCGCGATCCCGAGTCGCAACGTTTGACCGTGCTTAACGTTGCAGGTCGCGGCGAGCCCCTCAGCGTCGCCCGCTGCATTGAGATGGCGCATGCCAAACTGGTGCGCGTACCTGGAACATGGGCGATGCAGCTGGTATTGCGGTTTCTGTGGAAGCGGCAAATTTCAGCAATTCCTCCCGAAGCCCTGCCCTACATGACGGGCGAATACATCATGAATACCGACCGCCTGCGGAAGTTTTTGGGCAGTGCCTACGAAGACGTGATCCGCTACACGATTGCGGATGCGTTTGCCGACAGCTTCACAGCGGAAGCGTCACCGTCAACCGAAAGCGCCGGCGCAAGATAGATCTCCTCTGCGAAGTATCTGGAGATCGACAAACCTGGCGTCCCGCACTATGCATACGCCACCACCACCGCACCGGAGAAAATGAATAGTCCCCCGACCCAATGGTGCCAGGTGAGTGGTTGGTGCAGAAAAAATTACAGCCAGCGCCATGGCCACGACCACGCTGAGCTTGTCGACCCACACGCGAGGCTTCTCCCAGTTGGAGGGCTCGGAAGTAACACAGCCAGGACAGTCCAGTCGCCAGCCCGGAAAGAATCAGAAAGATCCAGGTCCGCCTGCTGATTGCTGAAAGCGGCTGAGTGGGGTAAACATTGCAACCGCCCAGGCAAAGACAAGGATCACGACCGTGCGACTCGCAGTCGCCAGATTGGAATTGATCTCCTTCACGCCAATCTTTGCGAGCACTGCCGTAGCTTTCGCGAAAAAAGCCGACAATAAAGCCCAGATAAACCAGTTCATGCGGTGTGAACTCCTAGAGCGCCCAAGTGCGTTCAATCAATCGGAGAGGAACAACTCGAAACAGCAGCGGCCTCACTTCTTGCCGCGGTAGAGTCCCGCAATCCCGAAGGTATAAGGCGTCCAAGTTGCTTCGCGGAAGCCTGCCCTGCGCATGCGACGCAGCATTTCGTCCGGCGACGGAAAACGTTCTACGGAGGCAGGCAAATATGCATAGGGCCCGCGAACTCCGGAAATCATCGTGCCCACGCGCGGCAAAACGTGTTTGAAGTAAAGGCGATAGGCGCTGCCCATCAGCCCTTTGGGCTCGCTGAAATCCAGGATTCCACACTCACCTCCGGGACCGAGGACGCGCACAATTTCGCGGAGTCCGGCATCGTAGTCGGCGAGGTTGCGGAAGCCGAACGCCGATGTGACCAGGTCAAAATATCCGTTCGGGAAAGGAAGACTTAAGGCATCAGCCTCAACCCATCCTGCAACTCCGAGAAGCGACGTTCCGTTCTCCTCGCTCCTCGTGGCCGACTTCGCCCGAGCTCGCTGCAACATGGCGTGGGAGAAATCGGCCCCCAGAAGTTGAGGCGATGTCCGTCCAGCTTGTCGCCGCAGGGCAAAGGTCATGTCGCCCGTGCCGCAGCAGAGGTCGACGACGCGAGAGTTTGGCCGCCAAAGGATCTCGCGAAAACTGCGTGCTGTGCGCCGCCACCAGAGACGATCGACATTGAAGGACAGCAGGTG
>WNGL01005963.1_pt1 | contig 14441 bp, 14 predicted proteins | sample 5400591 | NCBI WGS metagenome assembly WNGL01 (sample SAMN13153377, study PRJNA577476) | soil metagenome | isolation source: 80 cm soil or saprolite under Garry oak tree replicate 1 | place: USA:California | collected 2016-06-15
CGTGCGGGATGCTCACCACGCCCGGCGCGATGTCGTCGGTGACCTCGACGGTCGCCTCCACCCGGCCGACCCGGGAGGTCACCGTCGCCTTTCCCCCGGCCGTCAGGCCCAGGCGGGCGGCGTCGACCCGGTTGACCACAAGCGTGCACAGCTCCCGGCCCTTGACCAGGATCGGGACATTGTGCATCCAGGAGTTGTTGGTCCGCAGGTGGCGCCGGCCGACCACGACGAGGGTTCCGTCGTCGGCCGGCGGCGCTGCCCCGAGCCGAGCCACCTCGGCGGCGATCGGCTCCGGGCACAGCTCGATGCGGCCGGACGGGGTACGCAGGATCTCCGGGATCCGCGGCTGGAGCGGGCCGAGGTCGACGCCGTGCGGGTTCTCGCGCAGCTTGGCGAGCGTGAGCCCGTCCGGTACCCGGCCGAACCCGTCGCCGTACGGGCCGATCCGCAGCCGCAGGTCGAGCACCCGCTCGGCCGGGGTGCCGCCGTCGAGCGCGGCCAGCAGCGCCTCGACCTCGACGCCGGCGGCCTGCGCCGGACCGGCCAGAGCGGTGCGCAGCTCCTGCTCGGCGAGCGCGTCGAGGTCGGCGTCCGGCCCGAGCCCGGCCACGATCGCCGCGAGCCGGGTGATGATCTCGCACTCGTCGACCGCGCCGTCCTCCAGCGGCAGCGACGGCGGCGAGAAGTTCGCGACGTTGCGGACGGAGAAGTAGGTGAACGAGAAGTCGTAGTGTGCCCCGCGGCTCGGCGGCGGGGGCGGCAGGATCACATCGGCGTGGCGGGTGGTCTCGTTGACGTACGGGTCGACCGCGATCATGAACTCCAGCCCCCCGATGGCCGCGTCGAGCCGGTCGGCGTTGGGTACCGACAGGCACGGGTTGCCGGCGAGCGTGACCAGCGCGCGTACCTGGCCCTCGCCCGGGGTCTCGATCTCGTCGGCCAGCGTGACCGCGGGCAGCTCGCCGATCACCTCGGGCAGTCCCCGTTCCCGGCTGTGCCAGCGCCCGGTCCGGAACCCGGGGCCGCTGCCGGTACCCCGGCGGCTGGTCGCGGGCAGGGGGAACATCGCCCCGCCGGGCCGGTCGAGGTTGCCGGTCAGCACGTTGAGCACGTCGACCAGCCAGCTGGTCACCGTGCCGTGCTCCACCGTGGTGGTACCGATCCGGCCGTACACGGCGGCGCGCGGCGCGGCGGCGAGTTGCGCGGTCAGCTCCCGGATCGTGTCGGCGGGTATGCCGCAGCGCGGCGCGACGGTGGCCGGCGGGAACGGCGCGACGAGCTCGCGGACCGCTTCGACGCCGGTCACGTGGTCGGCGAGCCGGTCCGGCCGCACCAGGTCCCGGGCGAACAACTCGTGCACCATGCCGAGCAGCAGGTACACATCGGTACCCGGGCGGATCTGCACGTACCGGTCAGCCACGCGGGCGGTCCGGCTGCGCCGCGGGTCCACCACGGCGAAGCGGCCGCCCCGGGCCTGCAGCGCCTTGAGCCGGCCGGGCACGTCGGGAATCGTCCACAGGCTGCCGTTGGACGAGTACGGGTCGGCGCCGAGGATCAGCAGGAAGTCGGTCCGGTCGATGTCCGGTACCGGCACCGCCAGCGGGTTCCCGAACAGGTACCCGCACGAGACGTGCTTGGGCATCTGGTCCAGCGTCGAGGCGGTGTAGACGTTGCGCGAGCCGAGCGCCTTGCGCAGCGCGCCGGCGTAGAGCCCGCCGGCGATCGTGTGCACGTTCGGGTTGCCCAGGTACAGGGCCACCGCGTCGCGCCCGTGTGCCTCGATCACCTGCGACAGCCCGGCATGTACCGCCGCAAACGCCTCCGGCCAGGTCGCCGGCAGCAGCTTGCCGTCCCGCCGTACCCGGGGCGTGCGCAGCCGGTCCGGGTCGGCGTCCAGGTACCCAAACGACGCCCCCTTCGGGCACAGGAAGCCCTTGCTGAGCACGTCGGCGTCGTCGCCCCGGACGCCGACGATCTCGCCGCCGTCCAGGGTCAGCTCCAGCCCGCAGGTCGCCTCGCACAACGGGCACGTCCGGTACGCGGTGTCGGCCATAGGAGTATGCAAGCCCGCGACTCCGGCGCAGGCAATGCGGGAACCACAACAACTAGCAATCAGCGATGAGTTTCCCTGCCCATAGCGGTCGGTAGGGTGAGACGAGTCGAGAGGGGACGATCCGATGATCGGCAAGGTCAGATCCAGCGACGGTACCGTCATCGCGTTCGAGCGCTCCGGCGCGGGGCCGCCGGTGATTCTCGTGGGCGGCGCGTTCAACGACCGGACGACCGCCGCACCGCTGGCGGCCGCGCTGGCGCCGCGGATGACCGTGTTCGCCTACGACCGGCGCGGCCGGGGCGACAGCGGGGACACCGCGCCCTACGCGGTCGAGCGCGAGGTCGACGACCTGCGGGCGCTCATTGCCGAGGCCGGCGGCGCGGCTGCCCTGTACGGTCTGTCCTCCGGTGCGATCCTCGTCATCGAAGCGGCGATCCAGGGGGCCGCGATCACGAAGATGGCGCTGTTCGAGCCGCCGTACGTCACCGACAGGAGCCGCCCCGCGCAGTCGGCGAACCTGCCGACGCAGCTCGCCGAGCTGACCTCGGCCGGCCGCTCGGGAGAGGCGGTCGAGCTGTTCCTGACCAGGGCGGTCGGCGTACCCCCCGACGGCGTGGCCCAGATGCGCAGCACACCGATGTGGCCGGCGCTGGAGAAGATGGCGCACACGCTGGTGTACGACACGACGATCACCGGGGACGGCGAGGTGCCGGCCGGACGGCTGGCCGCGGTGACGGTACCGGCGCTCGTGCTCGACAGCACCGGGAGCCCCCCGTGGCTGCGCGCCAGTGCGCAGACGCTGGCCGGCGCCCTGCCCGACGCCACGCACCGCTCGCTGGACGGCCAGTTCCACGACGTGCCGCCACCGGTCCTCGCGCCCGTCCTGGCCGAGTTCCTCCTGCGCTGAGGGGAGCGCCATGTTCACCGACACCAGGGCGTTCGGCAGCTTCGCGGTACGGGACATCGAGGCGGCCAGGCAGTTCTACGGCGGGACGCTCGGGCTGCGGGTCTCCGAGCCGCGCGCGGGACTGTTGCGCCTGGACCTCGCCGGCAGCGGGCACTTCCTCCTCTACGTGAAGCCCGACTACGCCCCGGCCGGGTTCACCGTGCTCAACTTCCTCGTCGACGACATCGACCGGGCCGTTGACGAGCTGGTCGCGCGCGGGGTCCGGTTCGAGCGGTACGAGCAGCCGAAGACCGACGAGAAGGGCATCGACCGCGCCGAGGACGTCGCGTGGTTCACCGACCCGTCCGGCAACATCCTGTCGGTGGTGCGCGAGCACTGATCAGGCGGTGGCGTCCATCGCGTCCAGCGCCCGGGCCAGCTCCAGCCGCGAGGAGACCCGCAGCTTGGCGTAGATGCGCGACAGGTACACCTCGATGCTGCGCGGGCTGTAGTGCAGCGCGGCGGCGATGTCCCGGTTGCGCATGCCCTGCTGGACGAGGCGGGCGACCCGCTCCTCCGACTCGGTGAGCAGCCCGGCCGCCCGGGACCGGTGCCGGGGTACCTTCTCCCCCAGCTCGTGCAGCCGCCACCCGGCCCGGCGGCGCAGCCCGTCGACACCCAGCCGGGCGAACGTCCGGTACGCCTCCAGCAGCCCGGCGGGCGCGTCGCCGGCCAGTTCCCCGAGGGCCAGCTGCGCGCGGGCCCGCCCGAAGACCAGCCCGCCGGTCTCCGCCGTGGCGACCGCGCGGGCCAGCTGTGCCGGGTCGCGCCGGACGACGCCGACCGTCCGGTACAGCGTGGTCTTCGACCAGGGCGACACCCGCTCGGTCGCGAGCGCCACGAGCGTGTCGAGCAGGCCGGTGACGTCGTGCCCCCGGTCGAGCTCCAGCTCGATCAGCCGGGCCAGCAGCAGGCAGCCGTAGGGCGCGGTACCCGGGTCGGCCAGCGCCAACCGCAGCCGCGCCCGCGCACCGTCCGGGTCGCCGGTGGCAGACAGGTACCCGGCGACCGCGGCCGCGTGCAACTCGCCCATGTTGCGCGCGGCCGGGGCGGGGCGCGCGGCCAGCCGGCACGCGCTGACCTTCGGGTACCTGGTCGGCGAGGTGGTCCGCCGGGTCAGCGGCCGCAGCCTCGGCAGGTTCTTCGCCGACGAGGTGGCCGGGCCGCTCGGGCTGGAGTTCTGGCTCGGCCTGCCCGAGGAGCACGAGCACCGGGTCGCGCCGACCATCCCGGCGAACCCGCCTCGGCCGGGCGATCCGGTACCCAGCTTCTACGTCGCCGCGCTCACCGACCCGACCTCGGTACAGGGACTGGTGATCGGGAACAGCGGCGGGTACATGCTGATCCCCGGGGAGTCCGACACCCGCGCCGCGCACGCCGCCGAGTTCGGCGCGGTCGGCGGCATCACCAACGCCCGCGGCCTGGCCGGCATGTACCGCCCGCTCGCGCTGGGCGGCGCACCGCTGGTCGATCCGGGCCAGGTCGCGACGATGGCCGCGGTCAGCTCGGCGACCTCGGTCGACGCGGTGATGCTGGTACCGACGCGGTGGACCCTCGGCTTCGTGAAGACCATCGACAACCGGCACCTGCCGGTGGCCGACCGGGAGGGCGTGCTGATGAGCGAGGACGCGTTCTCGCACACCGGGATGGGCGGCTCGCACGGGTTCGCCGACCCCCGCGCGCGGATGTCGTTCGGGTACACGATGAACCGGCAAGGTACCGGCCTGGGCGTCAACGAGCGCGGCCAGTCCCTGATCGACGCCGTTTACCGCGCCCTCAGGTACCGCCGCCTCGGGGACGACGGCCCGTGGTACCTGCTACCGTCCATCGCATGACCGATCCCGAACCCGAGCCCGCTGACACCGGCGAGGCCGGCGAGGCTGGCGAAGAGCCGGGCGACGCCGAGGAGGCGCCCGCCTTCGAGAACCGTGCCGCGCGGCGGGCCCGGAGCAGGGGCGCCGGGAAACCGCCGCCGCGCGGGAAGGGACCGTTCGGCGCCGGGCGCGGCCCGTTCCAGGGCCCACGGCAGTGGGGCAACCGCCGCAGCGGTTGAGCTGACGTGGACACCGCGGCCACCCCACCGCAGGCGTCGGCCGAGCCCGGCCTCGACGGCGCGCGGCCGGTCGCGAGCGACCGCGCGAACCTCGTCACCGCGCTGCTCGGCACCTGGTTCACCGTCGGCCTGTTCCTCGACGCGTGGGCGCACAACAACGTGCCTCGGCTGGAGACCTTCTTCACTCCGTGGCACGGCGTCCTGTACTCCGGATTCGTGGCGAGCGGCGGATGGATCGCCTGGACCGTTCGGGACGGCTTGCGGGCCGGCCGCTTCGACGTACGCGCGGTGCCGCTCGGGTACGCGTCGTCCGCGGTCGCCGTGGTCGGCTTCGCCATCGCGGGCGGTGCCGACCTGGCCTGGCACACCGCGTTCGGCATCGAGCAGAACATCGACATCCTGTTCAGCCCGACGCACATCGCCCTGATCGCGGCGATGCTCGTCATCGTCACCACGCCGGTACGGGCGATGTGGGCTGACCGCTCGCTGGCGGCCGCGCCGGGCCTGCGGCGCCTGCTGCCTGCTTTGCTGTCCGCGTGCCTGGCCACCACGCTGGTCCTGCTGTTCCTCCAGTACGCCAACGCGCTGGTCTTCACCAGCCGCGACGTCGTGATCGGCCTGTCCCGGCTGGACCTCGACTTCACCGCGCGGCTGGTCACCGCGATGGCGGTGACCAACCTCGTCCTGGTCGCGCCGCTGCTGACGCTGGCCCGCCGCTGGGAGCTGCCGTTCGGCACCGCGACCCTGCTCGCCCTCGCCGCCGGCGGCCTGTCCCTCGCGGTCACCGCGTTCCGCAACGTCCCGCTGATCGGTGCGGTCGTCCTCGCCGCCGCCGGCGTGGACCTGCTCGCCCGGTGGCTGCGGCCGGCGCCGGACCGGCTCATCCGGTACCGCGCCTTCGGCGGCCTGGCGTCGCTGGTCACCTGGACGGTCTACGTCGCGGCGGGCTATGTGACGGCGGGCGGCGGTTTCGCCGGATCCGGGCCGGACGAGCATCCCGAGGGCGTCGTGGCGCTGTACACCGGCGCCCCGGTCGTCCAGGCTGGCCTCGGCGTCCTGCTGGCCATACTACTTGTACCGAGCCGCCAGCCGCACGCACGAGCGGACGAGCCACCGACGGTGTGACCGGGCGCGGCGGCTATCCAGCTTTGTGTACCAATGCGGCCAACACCGGGATCTCCGCCGCCTTCTCGCTGCTCAGTTGGTCCAGCACGATCCCGCTTGGCCGTCTCGATGGCCCGCACCGGATGACGTCGTCCGGCGTGACGATCAGATCCACGCTGAAGTCATGCTTCGTCTCGGGCAGGTTCTCCTCGACGACCTGGATCTGGTGCACAGTTGTCGCGATCACCGTCGCTGAGCGGATCAGACCGGCCTCGGCAAGCAGTGCCACCTCGATGTCCGCGTAGCCGGCGCCTTTGCCCACCCGCACACCCTGGCGGTTGACCGCAACGCTGCCGCAGACGATGAGATCAACCGGGGACATCTCATCGACTCCGATCGTCCGGGCTGCGCCGGCCGCCCCCCCGCTGGTGGCGGCCGTCTCGAACGCGACCGTCAGAGCCGCCGCGTCGAGCAGGTAGAACGGCTTCGGCGTCGCCAGCCGCGGTACCGCCATGTAGAGCAGCTTGCCCTCATTAAGGGCACGGACCCGGACGGGCAGTTGCGCTTTGTCGGGGTTCGACTTGACAACTTCCGCCGCTCGCCACGCCTCCAGCTCGGCTAGGCGTTGCGCCGCACGATCAGCGCCGGCAAAGTTGGGGATGTGGCCGTGGACGCCGACGCGCACCGCACCCTCGCGCTCCAGCAGTGCCCACACCCGCTCGCGAGCAGCCTGCTTGGCCTCGTCGATGTCCTTCGTCATCGAACCCGAACTCCTACGCTCAGATCATCAATCCCAGAAGCCTATCGTTGACCTCTTGAACGGCGCGCTCGTTGCGCCACGGGCGCAGTTCGCGGGCAGCCGTGAAGACGACGTTGAGGCCACCACCGCCACGGTTCTGCTCGACCACGTCGATCGCCTCATGCAGGCGGATCACCGCGGTGTCGACGTTGCGTTGCCGGACGCCGGCGAGCGCCAGGTTGCCGAGCACGATTGCCGTGGACTTCTTCTGGTCCTTAAGGATCTCGCGGGTGGCGTCGAGGATCGGCTCGGCCTTCTCGGGCCTCCCGAGAAACAGGAAGCACGACCCAGCCAACCGGCCGTGCTGGGTCGGCGAGAACAGGACGCCGGCCGGATCGTCCGGGGCGATGCGGGCAAAGTGGTCTTCGGCGAGGCCGAGCGCTTCAACGCAGGCGTGCTCGTCCCCGAGCATGGCGTAAGCCTCGCCGACGTGCAGCATGGCAAGCCCGGCAATCACGCGACTGTCGGGCTCGGCGGAGACGGCTGCCCGGTGCGCCATCGCCAAGCCCCCGCGCGGGACGAGGAACCGGGTGCCGAAGACCCAGGCGAAGTCCGGGTACCGGCGCGGGCTGACCCACATCCCGGCGAGCATCCGCGCCGCCGCCCGGTACCCGCGCGGCAGCGGATCGTCCGGCGTGGCGAGCGGGAACGGCAGCGCGAGCAGCACAATCGCGATTGCGACGGCGAGGTACCCGTTGACGTAGCCGGTGACCACGGCCGTCACCAGGACCACGCCCAGCACCAGGCACCTGGATCGGCGTGAAGAAGCCCATGAACACGCCGAGGTTCGCCAGTACCAGCAGGGCCACCCAGCGGCGGCGGACGGGTACGGTCGGCTCGGCCAGGGCCGACGGTGCCGCCAGGGCCGACGGTGCCGCCAGGGCCGACGGTGCCGCCAGGGCCGACGGTGCCGACGGTGCCGTCGTGGTCATTGTCGCGACCGCGCGATCAGGTCGCGGAGCCAGGTGAAGGACGCCCGGGGGGTACGGGCCTGGGTGGCGTAGTCCACCTGTACCAGCCCGAAGCGCTGGGTGAACCCGTCGGCCCACTCCCAGTTGTCCAGCAGCGACCAGCAGCAGTAGGCGCGCACGTCCACCCCGGCGTCGATGGCGGCGCGCAGCGCGCGCAGGTGCCCGTCGAGGTACCGGATCCGGTCATTGTCCACAGTGGACTCCCCGTAGGCGCAGCCGTTCTCGGTGATCCAGATCGGCGGCAGCACGCCGGCGTACCGCTCGTGCAGCGTGACGAGCAGCTCGCGCAGCCCGTCGGGGACCACCGGCCAGCCGTACGCGGTGACCGGGAACCCGGTGAGCTGGCGCAGCTCGAACGGCAGCTCACCGATGCCGCCGCCGGGCGGCGCGGCGCCCACGCCGGTCGGGTTGTAGTAGTTGACGCCCAGCACATCAAGGGGCGCCGCGATGACCGCGAGGTCGCCGTCGAGGACCACCGCATCCACGTCGCCGGCCGAGAGCAGCTCGATCCCGTCCGGGTACCGGCCCAGCAGCAGCGGGTCGGTGAACACCCGGTTGTGCAGGACCTCGTAGACGAACGCGGCGGCCCGGTCGTCGTCGGTCGCGCTGCCCGGGGTACCGTCCGGCCCCACCGCCCACACCGGGGCGTAGTTGTTCGCGATGCCGACCCGGGCACCGGGGAGACGCCGGACCGCAGCGGCCGCCAGACCGTGCCCGAGCAGCTGGTGGTGGACGACCGCGAGCAGGTCGACGCTACCGGCGATGCCGGGTGCGTGGACGCCGAGCACGTGTCCCAGCGCGAGGTGGATGAACGGCTCGTTCAGGGTGAGCCACAACGCCACCCGGTCGCCGAGCGCGTCGCAGACCAGCTCGGCGTAGTCGCCGAACCGGGCGGCGGTGTCCCGCTCGGCCCAGCCGCCCTTGTCCTGCAGCGCCTGCGGCAGGTCCCAGTGGAACAGCGTGACGGCCGGCTCGATGCCCCGCTCCAGCAGCGCGTCGACCAGCCGGTCGTAGAACGCGACGCCCTTGGTGTTGGCCGGGCCGGCGCCGGTGGGCTGGATGCGCGGCCAGGCCACCGAGAAGCGGTACACGCCAGCGCCGAGGTCGGCCATCAGCGCCACGTCGCCGGCGTACCGGTGGTAGTGGTCGCAGGCCACGTCGCCGGTACTGCCGTCGCTGATCCGGCCGGGCTGGTGGCTGAAGGTGTCCCAGATGGACGGTCCGCGACCGTCCTCGGTCGTGGCGCCCTCGATCTGGTACGCGGCGGTGGCCACGCCCCAGCGGAATCCGGCCGGGAACGCGGGCATCGGTTCGGTCATGAACGCCTCCGGAACGTGAGCGTTCTTCGGACCCTAGCGGGCGCCGCGTCCGGCGCAAAGATGTCGATCATGGCGGTAGGGTGACCGGCATGGACCAGCCGGTACGTGCCGCCGACCTGATGGCGGCCGTCTCCGCGGCGACCGACTTCGCCAAGGGCCTGCCCGAGGAGCAGGCGCTGCGGACCTGCCGGATCGCGCTTGCGCTCGGTGACCGGGCCGGCCTGGGTGCCGACGAGCGGCGGGCGGTCTTCTACGTCTCCCTGCTGCGCTTCGTCGGCTGCACCGCGACCGCCCCGGAGATGGCCGCCGCGCTCGGCGACGAGCTGGCGGTCAGCGGCCGGTTCGCCGCGGTCGACCCGCGCGACCTGCGGGCCGTCGTGGCGACCGGGACGACCCTGGTCAGTACCGGGCATGCGCTGCCCCACCGGGCGTTGGAGGTGGCCCGGTTCCTCGCCGCCGCGCCCGGCGTCATACGCGAGCACGAGGTGGCCAGCTGCGAGGTGGCGCGGCTGTTCGCCGAGCGGGCCGGCCTGCCGGCCGGCGTCACCACCGCACTCGGGCAGGTCTTCGAGCGCTGGGACGGGCACGGCAACCCGGGCGCCACCGCCGGTACCGGCATCGCGCTGCCGGTCCGGGTGGAACAGGTCGCGCACGCGACCGAGCTGCTCGTCCGTACCCTCGGCCCGGACGCCGCCCAGGCCGGGCTACGCCGCCGGGCCGGCTCCTCGTTCGACCCCGACGTCGTCGCGCTCGCCTGCGCCGATCTCGCCGGCCTGCGTGCCGACCCGGACGACGACCTCGACCAGACCGCGGTACTGGCCGGCGAGCCCGAACCGTGGCTGGAGCTGTCCGGCGACACGCTGGATACCGCGCTGGCCGCGATCGGCGCGGTGGCCGACCTGAAGTCCGGGTACACCCGCGGGCATGCGGGCGGGGTGGCGTCCCGCGCCGCGGCGGCCGGGCAGGCGGCCGGGTTCGCCGATGCCGAGGTGACCCTGCTGCGCCGGGCCGGGTTGCTGCACGACCTCGGCCGGGTCGGGGTGTCCGCGCGGGTCTGGGACCGGCCCGGTCCGCTGACCGCCGCACAGTGGGAGCAGGTACGGCTGCACCCGTACGTGACCGAGCGGGTGCTCGCCCGCTGCCCGGGCCTGTCCGAGGTGGCCGCCGTCGCGGGCGGGCATCACGAGCGCGCGGACGGCAGCGGGTACCACCGCGGGGTTGCGCCGGGACGGCTGGGCGCGCTGCTCGCCGCCGCCGACCTCTACCAGGCGGCCGGCGAACCGCGGCCACACCGGCCGGCGCTGGGCGCGGGCGAGCGCGCCGCCCTGCTCCGCGCGGAGGTCGCCGCGGACCGGCTGCCCGGCTGGGCGGTGGACGCGGTGCTCGCCACCGCCGGCCACCCGACGAGCCCGCGGGTCCCGGAGACGCTGACCGCGCGGGAGCGGGACGTGCTGGCGCTGGTCGCCCGCGGCGCCACGAACCGGGCGGCCGCGCAGGCGCTGGGCATCACCCCGAAGACCGTCAACGCCCATCTGGAGCACATCTTCACCAGGCTCGGGGTGACCACCCGCGGCGCCGCCGCCTTCGCGGCCATCGAGCTGGGGCTGCTCGACCGCTAGGGCGATCGCCCGATGCCCGCGGGCGGCCGGGTTCCTACCGTCGGCACCATGCAGACCCTGACCTACCCCACCGCTGTCGACCTCGCCGCCGGCGTGCGCGCCGGCCGGCTGTCCCCCCGCGAGATCGTGGACACCTGCCTCGCCCGGATCGCCGCCACCGATCCGGAGATCGGCGCGTTCCAGCTCGTCGACGCCGACGGTGCCCGCCGCGCCGCCGGCGCGCTCGCCGGCCGCGCGGACCTGTCCGACCTGCCGCTGGCCGGGGTACCGGTCGCGATCAAGGACAATCTCGACGTCGCCGGACTGCCCACCCGGCACGGTTCGGCGGCCACGTCACCGCGGCCGGCTGTGCGCGACGACCCGCTCGTGGCCCGGCTCCGGGCGGCCGGCGCGGTCGTCGTCGGCAAGACCCGGATGCCGGAACTGGCCGTCTGGGGGTTCACCGAGTCGCGGGCATTCGGCGGTACCCGCAACCCGCGCGACCCGTCCCGCAACGCCGGCGGGTCGACGGGTGGGGGTGCCGCCGCGGTCGCCGCCGGCATGGTGCCGCTCGCGATCGGTTCGGACGGTGGCGGCTCGCTGCGCATCCCGGCTGCCAACTGCGGGGTGGTCGGCGTCAAGCCCGGCCGCGCGGTCGACGCCCTCGCCTCCGACCACTGGTACGGCTGCACCGCCTTCGGTCCGATCGCCGCCACGGTTGCCGACGCGGCCCTCGCGCTGGACGTGCTCGCCGGCGTGGACCGGTGGCGGCAGGTTCGCGACGACGGCGCGCCGCTGCGGTTCGCGGTGTCGCTGCGCTCGCCGTCGCCGATCGGGCGGCCCGATGCCGCCGCCCGCGCCGCCCTCGCGCTGGCCGCCTCGCTCGCCGGTCGGGTGGTGCGCGCCGACCCGCCGTACCCGCGCACGCTGATCAACCAATGGGCCCGGTGCTGGCTCGCCGGGGTGGCGCGCGAGGTCGACGAGCGCGGCCTGGACCCCGCCCGCCTGGAACCCCGTACCCGCGCCGCCGTGGCCCGCGGCCGCCGCCTGCGCCGGCGTGGACTCCCCCGGCCGGCCGAGGCGGCCGCGTGGCGGGAGCGGATGCTGGACTGGTTCTCCCGCTTCGACGTCCTCGTCACGCCGGTCATCGCGCGCCCGGCGCCACCGGCCGGCTGGGGTACCGGCGCCGGGTACCTGCGGGCCTACCTCAACGGCGCCCGCGGAATCCCGTACACCCAGGCGTGGAATCTCGCCGGGCTGCCCGCGCTGAGCCTGCCCCTGGGCGGTACTTCCGCCCGGCCGGGTGCGGTCCAGCTCGTCGGTACCGACGAGGCGACCCTGCTGCGGGCCGCCGCCCGGTTGGCCGCCGCCGCTCCAGTTAATCGATGAACCTCGCTAGACTGGCCGGATGCTGCGGCGGATCACGACCCTCGTTGTCCTGACCCTGCTCACCGCCGGGACGGCCGCGGTCGCTGGAGCCGGCCCGGCCACCGCCGGGCGCGCGCTGCCGGAAACGATCGCGCTGCCCGACGGGTTCCAGCCCGAGGGCTTCACGGTCGGCCGGGGTACCAGCTTCTACGTCGGCTCGCTGGCCGGCGGCGCGGTGTTCCGTGGCGACCTGGTGACCGGCCGGGGCGGGATCCTGGTCCCGGGTACCGCCGGTGCCATGAAGACCGGCCTGAAGGTGGACCGGCTGGGCCGGCTCTGGGCCGCCACGGCGAGCGGCGGTGGCGCGGCCGTCTACGACGCGCGCACCGGCGCGCCGCTCGCCACGTACCGGTTCACCGACGACCCGAACACCTTCGTCAACGACGAGATCGTCACGCAGGACGCGGTGTACTTCACCGACTCGACCCGGCCGTTCCTGTACGTGGTGCCGCTGCCCCACGACGGCCGGCTGCCCGGCCAGTCGGCGGTACGCACGCTGGCGTTGAGCGGCCCGGCCGCCGACCTGACCGCGTTCAACAACGGGATCGTCGCGACGCCGGACGGCCGGCTGATCGTGGTGCAGACGGTCGCCGGGCGGCTGGTCTCGATCGACCCTGGGACGGGTGCGAGCCGGGTCGTCGACCTGCAGGGGCACTCCATGGTCAACGGCGACGGGCTGGTACTGCGCGGGCACACCCTCTACGTCATCCGCAACCTGAGCAACCTCGTCGCCGTCCTGCGGTTCGATCCGGGCTTCGGCTCGGCGCGACTGGTCCGCGAGATCACCAGCTCGCTGTTGCGGGTACCGGCCACCGGCGACCTGTTCGGCCCGTGGCTGTACGTCGTCAACGCCCGCTTCGACGTGACCCCGACGCCCAGCACCGACTACGACGTGGTCCGCCTGCGCGCGTGAGCCGAACCGGTTCCGTCCCGGGCCGGGCCGGCGTAGCGTGAACCACGCCAACTCGGTGAACCGGCCTGAACAGGGGGAGGCAGCGATGAAGGCACGAACCGGCGACCGGCTGGTGATGGAGAGCGCACACGTCGGAAGCCCGCGGCGGATCGGCGTCGTGCTCGAGGTGCACGGCGAGGACGGAGCGCCGCCATACCTGGTCCGCTGGCAGGACAGCGGGCACGAGACGCTGTGCTTCCCGGGGCCCGACGCGCACGTGCAGCCCGAGGCGCAGCCCAGTACGTGACCACCCCGAGCTTTCCCTGATCCGACCGCGAACAGGGCAGCGGCGGCCGCCCCGCACCCGGCGGGATCGCACCGACTGGTCGGGGACTTCAAAAGGGGCGGACATGACCGGGGCGGATGCCGACGGCCGGGTGGCAGCCAGGGCGGTCGGAGTGAGCAGGGTCTACCGCGAGGGCGAGGCCCAGGTACGCGCCCTGGACGGCCTCAGCGTCGAGTTTCCCGAGGGCCGGTTCACGGCGGTGATGGGGCCGAGCGGCTCGGGCAAGTCGACGCTGATGCACTGCCTGGCCGGGTTGGACCGGGTCACCAGCGGCGAGGTGTGGATCGGCGGGACGAAGCTGGGCGACCTGTCCGAACGGCAGCTGACGCTGCTGCGCCGCGAGCAGGTCGGCTTCATCTTCCAGGCCTACAACCTGCTGCCGACGCTGACCGCGGCGGAGAACATCGGGCTGCCGCTGGCGATCGCCGGCAAGAAGCCCGAGCCGGCGTGGTACGACCGGGTGATCGACGCGGTCGGGCTGCGGCCCCGGCTGGGGCACCGCCCGACCGAGATGTCCGGCGGGGAGCAGCAGCGGGTCGCCGGGGCCCGCGCCCTCGTCGCCCGGCCCACCGTCATCTTCGCCCGACGAGCCGACCGGCAACCTCGACTCCAAGACCGGCGCCGAGATCCTCACCTTCATGCGCCGCTCGGTCGACGAGTTCGGGCAGACCATCGTGATGGTCACCCACGACCCGATCGCCGCCTCGTACGCCGACCGCGTGGTGTTCCTCGCCGACAGGCACGTGGTCGACGAGATGCTCGAACCGAGCGCGGAGAAGGTCCTCGACCTGATGAAGCGGCTCGGGGACTGATCGCGCATGTGGAAGGTCGTTCTGCGGGGGCTGACCTCGCACAAGCTGCGGATGGCACTGACCGCGCTCGCCGTCGTCCTCGGCGTCGCGTTCGTCGCCGGTACCTTCGTGCTCACCGAC
>WNGL01006450.1_pt1 | contig 14441 bp, 8 predicted proteins | sample 5400591 | NCBI WGS metagenome assembly WNGL01 (sample SAMN13153377, study PRJNA577476) | soil metagenome | isolation source: 80 cm soil or saprolite under Garry oak tree replicate 1 | place: USA:California | collected 2016-06-15
CGACGGGCAGACCTCCCGGCCGGTCGACCTGGACGCGCCCGCGGTCAGCGTGGACATCAGCCGGGTCGGCGCGGCAGGGGACCACCTGCTCACCGCCGCGATGCTGTGCACCTGGGCGCACGGGTACGCGATGGTCGACGCCGCTGCGGCCCTGGCCGAGCAGCGCCTGGCACCTCGCCGCTCCTACCTGGCGGTGATGGACGAGCTGTGGCGGGCGCTGCGCGGCGCGCCCGGCCTGGTCGACTACGCCGACGCGCTGACCCGGCTGAACCGCGCCAAAGGGATGGCCAGCATCATGATCACCCACTCGCTGGCCGACCTGGACGCGCTGGCCACCGAAGAAGACCGTGCCAAGGCACGCGGGTTCATGGACCGTCCCGCGATCACCATCCTGGCTGGGCTGCCACCCCGCGAACTCGCCCGCGTCACCCAGGTCACTCCGCTCACCGCACCGGAGCAGGCGCTGGTGGCGTCGTGGTCGGCGCCGGAGTCGTATCAGCCCGGTGCCCGCCACCCCGGCCGCGGCAAATACCTCATCAAAACCGGCGAACGGCTGGGCATCCCGGTCCAGCTCACCCTCGTCGGCCGCGAGCACGACTTGTATGACACCGACCAGGCCATCCGCCTCTCCGAGGACGGGGGTCTGTGGTGAGCCGGGCGCTCGGGCCACGCCCCACGGCGGCACCGGGCGGGACGGCCGCTGGGTGGGCGGTGCTGACTGGGCCGCAGCCAGGGTCGCTGCCGTGATCACGGGTGGCACGACGGAATCGTTCGGTGCCAAATTCGCCGGTGACGTGGTGCACGGGCGCACCGGGCGGGCCTGGCCACACACCCCAACCATCGCGGTCACCGTCATCACCCTGGCGCTGACCGGGCTCGCCGGGGCGCTGATCATCGGCGTGGTGTGGCTGACCGCGCGGTGGCGGCCCGCCCCGGCGGACCCGGTCGCGGCGCTGGCCCGCAACCCCCGGCTGCGGGCACTGACCCGCCAGCAGGTCACCCGCACCGCGATCGGCCTGCGCAGGTCCCTCACCGGCACCAGCGCCAAGGGTGTGGACCCGGCAGAAGCGGGGCTGGCGCTCGGGCGGCTACTGCGGCCTGGCGGTCGTCCCGGGCCGGCCGTGTACGCCAGCTGGGAAGACACCGTGGTCGCGTTCATGGCACCCAGGACGGGCAAGACCACCGCCCAGGCCGTCCCTTTTGTTCTCTCGGCGCCGGGCGCGGTCATCGCGACCTCGAACAAGTCCGACTTGTGGGCCGCGACCGCCGCGTTGCGGGCCGCCCGCACGGGTGGGCGGGTGTGGCTGTTCGACCCGCAGCGGATCACCTGGCAGCCGCAAACCTGGTGGTGGGACCCGCTGCGCGGGCTGGGCAGCGTGGAAGACGCGCACCGGCTGGCCGGGCATTTCGTGCTCACCGTCGCCGACGAGCACCGCCGCGACCTGTGGGGGCCAGCCGCCCAAGACCTGCTCGCCGCGCTGTTGCTGGCCGCCGCCAGCTCCGGGCACTCCCTGCACCAGGTGGCGGAATGGCTGAACGAACCCGCCGTGCCCACCCCCATCGAACTGCTCGCCGAAGCCGGGTTCACCGCCATGGCCGCTTCCCTGCGCGGGGCGCAAAACGGGGCCGTGGAGACCCGCGACGGGATCTACCAGACAGCGCGGACCGCCGCCAAGGCCATGACCGACCCGGAGATCATGGCCTGGGTCACCCCACCCAGCCACGGTGGCCTGCCGGTGTTCGACCCGGGATGGTTCGCCGCCAGCCGCGACACCCTCTACCTGCTGTCGAAATCCCGGTCCGCCGCCGCGCCGCTGATCGCCGCGCTGTCCGACACCGCCATGCGCGCCGCCGAACGCCGCGCGGAACGGCTCGGCGGCCGGCTCGACCCGCCTTTGGTGGTGCCGCTGGATGAGGCGGCCAACATCTGCCGCATCGCCGACCTGCCCGACCTGTACTCCCACCTCGGGTCGCGTGGCATCACCCCGGTCACCATCTTGCAGTCCTACGAACAAGGCGTCACCGTCTGGGGCGAACATGGCATGGCCACCCTGTGGGGCGCCGCCACCAAGAAAATCATCGGCGCCGGGGTCGACTCACCCCGCCTCGCCCGCGACCTCGCCACCCTCGTCGGCCAGCACGACGTCCCCATCCGCACCCTCAACTACGGCGACGGCCGCCTCACCGAATCGGTTTCACTGCGCCGCCAGGACATCCTCGAACCCGCCGCGATCAGAGCCTTGCCGCCCGGCACGGCGCTGCTGCTCGCCACCGGCATCAAACCAGCGCTCATCCACCTCATGCCCTGGTACGCAAGCCCGAACGCGGCCCAGATCAATGCCGCCCAGCAGGCGGCACAAGAACAGATCCGCCGGCACGCCATCCACGCCGACCCGGCGTTCAACACACAGCCAGCCGCGCCTTTCCTCCCGCAGCGGGCTGCGCCCCTCCCCCAATCCGCCGCGCCCTTCCTGGAGCCGCAATGACCGACGATGCCGCAACGCTGAGCCCGGCGGGTGACGAGGAGCCTCGCGAGACGAAACCAGACGCGCCCGCGGTGCCGGCCGTCGCCAGAAAGAAGGTGCCCGAGCCTGTCTACACCGAACTCGAAGACTGGGTGATCGACTACTTCCTGCCCATGTTCCGCCGCACACTCGGCGGGGAGTTCCGCTGGTGCGCCCAGTGGTGGCGGCACGGCGAGGCCATCAGCCGGCTCAGTGCGCTGTGGCACGCCTGGGAAGTCCTCCGCAGGCGGCCCGGGACCGGCATCTCTACCTGGTACCGAGACCACCTCGACCACCAGCTGCCGATCCTCATGGGCGCCCGTGGCCCCTTCTACCAGTGCAGCGAAACCGCCCACCGCGAATCCCGCGAAGCGGTCGCGGCGCCCGCGCCTGGCGGCTGGTGGGACATCGCAGACGACACCGTCAGCCAGGCCACCGGGGCCCCTGTGGCTGGGGCATCACACGAAAGCGCGGGAGCAGGCCATGACAGCGCCTGACCCCTATCCTTCTGGGCTCGACCCGGCGCACATAGTCGCTGTTTGCGCGCAAGCAACCGAGGGCCAGCGGAGCTTGGCAGTCGGAGCGGGAAACGGCATCGCCGTCTGCCTACCGTCCCGGCGTGCGGCCCGCGCCGCCAGCGCCGCCCTGACCCGCGTGGGTTACCTGGCCGGTCCCGCCCGCGGCGGACACGGCCGGGATCTCATGGTCAGCGGCTGGAGCCCGGCAGGGCTGGAGGCCCGGCTGACCGCCATGCGCGCCGTGCTCCACCAACTGTCGGGCAACCCGTCAAGGACCGCTGTCACAGTGATCGGACGCGCCCGAGCCGTACCGGCGAGTTCCGCGGCGCCCGCCGCGGGCGCGGAGATCCTCCGGGCGGCTGGGCGGCAGCTTCGCAGCTGGGTGCACGCCCGTTCCGGCGTTCACGCGCCCTTTCCCCCGGCGGTCATGCCAGCAGAGATTGGCGTAGCGCTCAGGCTGCGCGCCACCTGGGCGCTTGAGCAGATGATCAGCGACTTGGCCGAACGGCACCTGCGCGTGGCCGGCCACGCCCTTGAACTGTTCAGCTCCCTGCGCGAGCGGCTGGGTGATGACCTCGCGCAGGACAAGGCGATCCGCTGGGCCGGCATCACCTTTCACCTCAGCGGCCCCGCAGTCCACGACCCGGTAACCCGCGCCGCTGCCCCTGCGCCCGGCGGCGCCACACCAAGGCCCACGTCACCAACGGCCCGGCACCCGGGCCGATCGCGGGCTACGCCTGCCCAGGCCATCGTCCGCGAGTTCCCAGTCCCAATCACCGCCATTGCCGCCACAACCGGCACTGCCCAGCTAACCCGCACTCAGCCGGGCCGGGCAGCGCGCCCTGCGGAGCGCCCCAGGCGCCGCCGCTGACCACCGCCGATCACCGCCGGGAGGGAGGACCGCTGCCGTGAGTGACCGGGTCCTGGCTCCCGCCTCCCGCCGCGGGGAAGCGGTGAGCGCCCCGGCTGGCCCCGTCGCCCGCGCGCGGGCCAGCCTGCAGGCGCTGGAAACCCTTGACCGGGTCAGCACCGAGGGCACGATCCCATCGGAAACCGACCTGGCCGCCCTCCGCGGCTGGGCGGGCTGGGGGCCGATGGCGCCAGCCTTTTCAGCCGGCCGCACGGGCGCGTGGCGGGAAATCGGGCAGCGGCTGGAGTGGCTGCTGCCACCCGATCAGTTGCGGGAAGCGGAGCAGGCCACCCCAAACGCGTTCTACACACCACCCGGTCTGGCCGAAGCCTGCTGGCAAATCCTGCACGACCTGGGTTTCCGGAGCGGCCAGATCCTCGAACCTGGCTGCGGAGCAGGCGCCTTCATCGCCGCCACGCCGGACGACGTCACGGCGGCCTGGACCGGTGTCGAGCGTGACCCGGTCACGGCGCGGATCGCACAACTGCTGCACCCCCCGGCACAGATCATCAACCAGCGGTTGCAAGACGCCGCGCTGCCAGCGCACAGCGCGGACGCGGTCATCGGCAACGTGCCGTTCGGCGAGACCCCCGTCTATGACCCGACCGCACCGAGGAGCGTCACCAGGAGCCTGCACAACTACTGCATCTGGCGGTCCGCGCGAACGCTGCGCCCCGGCGGCGTGGCGGTCCTGATCACCTCCAGGTACACGATGGACTCCCGCGAAGCCGCAGCCCGGGCGGCGATCGCCGACGAAGCAGACCTGATCGGCGCCATCCGCCTCCCCAACAAGGCGCTGGCGACCGGGGGCACCGAGGTCGTCACCGACATTCTCGTGTTGCGCCGCCGTGACAGTGACCAGCCGCCCCACCCACCGGACTGGATCGACACGACCCAGCTCTGCGACGTCTTCCCGTCCCAGCAGTGGGCTTACGACGACCGGATCAACCAGTGGTTCGTGACCCACCCCCGCATGGTGCTCGGCGAGATCCGCCCCGACCACGCAGCCCAGTACGGCCGCACGGTCCACGTCACCCGGCCAGACGGCGCCCGCCCGCTGCGCGACGCACTGGCAGACGCCACAGCCTCAATGGTTGCCGGTGCGGAGGAACGTGGCCTCACCTGGAAACCCGCCGCCCGGCAAGGAACCGACTTCAGCGCCCTCGGCCTCCCCCAGCGCGCCGACGGCAGGAAAGAACAGTCCTTCCATCTGATCGACGGCGCGGTCTGCCAGGTCCAAGACGGCGACCTCATCCCGGTCGCCACCCGCGGCAAGGAACTCGCCGAGCTGACCGCCTTGATCCGGCTACGGGACGCCGCGCTCAACCTGCTTGACGCCGAAGCCAACCACGACCGCAGCGACGACTCCCTCACCCCGCTGCGCGCCACGCTCAACGCCGCCTACGACAACTACACCGCCCGTTACGGGCCACTCAACCGCGCCACGATCGTCAGCGGCGAACCAGACCCCGAAACCGGCCTCACCACCATCTCCCGCCGCCGCCCACGCATGGGCGGGTTCCGCCACGACCCGGACTACGTGACCGTCCTCGCGCTGGAAACCTACGACGACGAGACCGGCCAGGCCGCCAAAGCCCCCATCTTCACCCAGCGGGTCAACAAACGCCCGCAGCGGCAGACCCGCGCCGAAACCCCCGCGGAGGCGGTCCAGCTCTGCCTCGACGCCCGCGGCCGCCTCGACCTGCCCACCCTCGCCGGCCTGCTCCAAATCCCCGTTGCACAGGTACCTAACCAGCTCGACGGGCTGGCCTACCTCGACCCGGCTTCCGGCCAGTGGGTCACGGCGGATGAGTACCTGTCGGGCAATGTCCGCCAAAAGCTCGCCGGCGCCCGCGCAGCGGCCGCCCAGCCCAGCACGGCAGGCACAGAGGACGGCGCGCAGGAACAGCGATGGGACGCCAACATCACGGCGCTGGAGAAGGTACAGCCCGACGACCTCAGTCCCGGTGAGATCCGCGCCAAACTGGGCGCGCCCTGGATTCCCGTCAGCGACGTGCGTGCCTTCGCGCTGGACCTGCTCGGCTACTCCCCCACCATCACCTACCTGCCGGTCACCTCCCAGTGGGAGGTGAAGATCGACCGCGACTTCGCCGACACCGCGGCCGCCACCGCGGAATGGGGAACCGGCCGGATCGACGGCTACCGGCTGCTGGAACTCGCGCTCAACGGCCGTGCCCCGGTCGTCTACGACACCGTCCAGACCCCCGACGGTGAGACAAGGGTCCGCAACCAGAGCGAGACAATGCTCGCCGAGGAGAAACAGCGGGCGCTGGCGGCCCGGTTCGGCGAATGGGTGTGGGAGGACCCGCAACGCTGCGACCGGCTGTGCGCGGACTACAACCGCCGCTTCAACTCGGTGGTCCCGCGCCGCTACGACGGCTCCCACCTCACCTTCCCCGGCATGGCCGGGGAGTTCACCCCGTACCCGCACCAGCGGGACATGGTGCACCGGATCATCTGCTCCCCGGCAGCGCTGTGCCCGTACCCGGTGGGCACCGGCAAGACGCCCACCATGTTCATGGCCGCCCGCAAGCTCAAGGAACTCGGCCTGGCGCACAAGCCGCTGATCGTCGTCCCTAACCACCTGCTGGAGCAGACCGCCAGGGAAGGCAAACGGCTGTTCCCATCGGCCCGGATTCTGATGGCGGCACGCGAGGACCTGGCCAGCGCGCAGGCGCGGAAACTATTTGCCGCCCGGTGCGCCACCGGTGACTGGGACGCGGTGGTGATGACCCACAGCGCGTTCACCGCGATCCCCGTCCACCCGGCAACCGAAGCAAAACACCTGAGCGAACTCGCGGCCCGCTACCGGCAGTCCCTCACCACCGAGCCGGGGGCCGGCAAGCGCAGCATCAAACACATCGCCAAGATGGTCGACACCTTCGAGACCCGCGCCCGGCAACTGCTGGCGCACCGCACCGACGACGGTGTCTATTTTGAGCACCTCGGTGCCGATTTCCTCATGGTGGACGAATCCCACTACTTCAAAAACCTGGGAATTCCTGTCCGAACGGATGGCTTTTCGGTAGCCGCATCCAAACGCGCCACCGACCTCGACATGAAACTTTGCTTGCTGCGCCAGCGTGGCGGCAAAACCGGGGCGCTGTTCACCGGGACGCCGGTGTCGAATTCGCTGCTGGAAATGTACGTGCTTCAGCATTACCTGCAGCCGGGACGGCTGGAGGAGCTGGGCCTGCACAGCGCCGACGCCTGGGCCGCCACATTCGTTGAGTTCCAGACCGGCGTCGAAGTCACCCCGGATGGCTCCAGCTTCCGGATGAAACGCCGCCCGGCCAAGTTCGAGAACGTCCCCGAGCTACTCACCCTGTTCGGCGAGGTTGCCGACCTCCGCCCGCCCGAGTCCTTCGCGGTGGAACGCCCGGCCGCGCAGCACCACACGATTGTGATCCCGGCCTCGCCGGAGTTGCGCTCCTACGTGGCCAGCCTGGCCGAGCGGGCCGACCACGTCCGGGACGCGGACCCGCACACCGACAACATGCTCAAGATCTGCGGCGACGGCCGGAAAGCGGCCCTCGACCTGGACCTGGTCGGCATCACCAGCAACAGCCCAGCCAAGACCGACGCGGTCATCAGCAACATCGCCCGCACCTACCACTCCAACCGTCAGTTGGCCCTGCCAGGCGACGGCCCAGATGGCCCGCGCGGCGGGTTCCAGATCGTCTTCTGCGATCTCGGCACCCCCGACCCCGCCGCCGGCCCTCAGGTTTACGGCAAGATCCGCGACGGGCTCATCAGCGCCGGCGTCCCCGCGCACCAGATCCGGTTCATCCACGACGCCACCACCAACCCGCAAAAGGCAGCACTGTTCGCCGAGTGCCGGGCGGGCAAGGTCGCGGTGCTGCTCGGCTCGACCGACAAACTCGGGGTCGGCACCAATATTCAGTCCCGATGTATAGCGCTCCACCACGTGGACGCCCCCTGGCGCCCCGCCGATGTGGAACAACGCGAGGGCCGCGCACTTCGCCCGGGCAACCTCAATTCTTCGGTCGACGTTTTCCGGTACGTCAGCGAAAAGTCGTTCGACTCCTTTATGTGGCAGGCGCTGGAGAGGAAAGCCAGATTCATCGGCCAGGTCCTTGGCGGACGGCCTGCCGGCCGGGATGTCGACGATATCGGCGGCGCAACGCTGAGCTATGCCGAAGTAAAGGCGCTGGCCAGCGGGAACCCTTTGCTGCTGGAACTGGCGGAAGCTAATGCGCAAGTGCTCCGGCTTCGCCAGCTGGCCACCGGGCACACCCGGGCCAGCCGCCGCCTCGCAATGCCATGTAGAAGAGCTTGATCACGCTGGCCTGCTGGCCGTCGGCGGGTCTGGGTGGCGGCCGGGTTTCGGTTACGGATCGTGATCGGGGGCGTGGCGCGGGCAGCTGTGACCGCCAGATGGCGGCGCAGGGGACGAAAGCGTAGCCCGGACAGCCCGGCGGATGGGCATGGCGTTCGGCTGAGTGGCAGGTGCGGTGCCGGGCTGGTGCGGGCCAGGCGGGTTTGATCACGATCTGGCAGGCGCGGCGTGTCACGCGTGAGAATGCAGCGAAGCTCCGCTAGCGGTGGGGATTGCTCAAGATCTCTACCAGCCAGGGAGCTTCGTTGCCCCGCCATTGTGACATGCCCGCCGTGCCGTCCTCCAGTGCCGCCGTCTCTGCTCATGCGCAGGCCGATGCCGGCCGGGCGCGCCCCGGCGCGCCGCCGCCGGCTGGCGCGGCGCCCGGTCCTGCCCCGGCTGCCGGGGAGGATGACGCAGGTGAGCTGCTGGGCCGGGCGGGCGTGGTCGCGGTCCGGGTGGCGGACCTGGCCTCGCCGGCGGGACGGGGGCTGGGGAAGGACGGCCGCTCGGCGCTGGTCACGCCCGGGGCAGGCAGGATCGCCACCGGGGACCTGGTGGTGTTCTGCAAGCCGGTGGCGGTCGCGCGCGCGGTGGTCCGCCGCGACGGGCGGGTGCAGGCGGCCGGGCACCCGGCTGATCACGCCCGCCTGGGGCTGGCTGAGGAAAGGCTGGACGCGCTGACGGGCACGCCGGGAGTCATCGACGAGATCGCCGCCACGGTGACCCTGAAGGGGAAGGTCAAGGGCTCAGCGCGGCGGGCGATGACGCCCGCGCTGGCGATCCGGTTCACCCTGCTGATGACGCTCCTGGCGTCGGACGCGGACTACGCCGAGGTGATGGCCGCGCTGCTCGGGGACCTGGCCCTGGTGCCGTGGCAGCGCCGGTATCAGCTGCCGACCGCGGCGGTCGCCTCCACCTGGCGGGAGGCGACCGGGCCGCAGCCGCTGCAGGAGCTGCGGGACAGGCTGCTGGCCGGCACGGGCGCCGAGCACCGCGAGCACGACTGGCGGGCCGTCACCGTCGGGGACCTGGATGTCTTCTCCATCGACGGGTCGCTGACCCGGGTGCCGGACACCCCGGCGAACCGCCAGGCGTTCGGGTCGGCGGGCACCGCCGATGACTCCTCGCCCTACCCGCAGCTGCGCGAGCTGCGCTGCTCTCATGCCTCCACCCGGGCCGCCCTGGCCGTGACCTCCGGCCCGTCCGGCGCCGCGGCCGGCGGCGGCCGGGACAAGGGCGAGGCCGAGCAGGTGCTGCTGGACAAGGCGCTGACGGACTACCCGCAGGTGTTCACCGTCGGCCGGATCTGGATCATGGACAGGAACTTCCCCGGAGCGCCCCGCATCAAAAGGATGCTCGCCACCGGCACCCACGTGCTGATCCGCGTCAAGGACGGCATCACGCTCAACCGGGCCGGGGACTTCCTGCCCGACGGCTCCTACCTGGCCAGCATCTGCGGCGGCGGGGTGACGCTGACCGTCCGCGTGATCGAGTACACCGTCACCGTCGCCGGGCAGGACGCCCCGGAGCTGTTCGCCCTGATCACCGACCTGCTCGACGATGCCGCCTACCCCGCGGACGTGCTGGCCGCCGCCTATCACTGGCGGTGGACCGGGTCAGAAACCTGCCTGAAGGAAGCCAAGTCGGCGATCCGCGGCGCCGGGCCGCCGACCGGGCCGATGCTCCGGTCACAGTCCCCGGCCCTGGTCGCCCAGGAGCATGCCGCCTGGATCCTCGCCGTCGAGCTGGCTCGCGCGGCAGCGCGCGCCGCTGCGGGCATCGCGGTCCCGGCCGGCAAGGGCAAGCGCGCCGGCCAGGCGGTGCACCCCCGCGAGATATCGTTCACCGCTGCCCGCCGCGCGGTCGTCACCTCCACCCGGTCCGGCGCGGCCACCGCCAGCCTGCCCGCCGCGCTGACCCGGGCAACCCGCGACACCATCCTGGCCGGCCTGGCCCGCCGCCGCATCGACACCGACCGCAACCGGCACCGCGACCGGAAAACCAAGGCCCGGCCGGGCTTCCCGCCCGGCGGGCCGCGCCTGCCCACCCGGACCGCGACCGCCCAGATCTGCGTCTGCGGCCCAGTCGCCGCCTGACCCCGCGGCCACTTCCCGCCCCGCGCAGTCACCGCAGAACCCGCCGGCCGTGGAACCGGACACAGCCCGGAGCGGCATCCGGGCCGCCGCCATGCTCTCACTCTCCGTGAACAACCCAAGCCGGCCGCACCAGTCAGCGCCGCCACGACTCCAGCCCCCGATCACGCCGAACTACATGGCATTGCGGAGGGCCGCCGCCGTCCGGACAGCCACGCGTCGCGGCCCGCGCCAACGTGAATCCCGGCAGCTCGCTCAGCATGGCTTCCCCGTTACCCTGCCGTTCCTTAGCGTTCGCTAAGAAACCAGCCCCAACGAACAGGCCCCCAGCCGCGCTCATCATTTAGCCGACGGTCTCGCTCACAGCAAGAACCATCGCCCCGCCACTCGCTTATATTCCCACTAGGTAAGGAGATGGTCAAGAATAAGTGAGTTTTTGGTAAGTCGATGAGGCCAGGCGGTCCGTGCCTGGCCTGCGGCATGCCGGTCCCCGGACGCGCGAAACGCAGGCCCAGCCGGCCGGTGAAGTTGCGCGTTCACGGTCTGGATGTGCTGTTCGCGGCGTCGCTTGCAGTATCGTCACGGCGTCTGTTCAGGTCGGCAATAACAGTTGAGACGTAGTCCTCGGTCTCGTGCTGCAGTGCGTTTCCCACCCGCTCTGCGAAGAGCGGGAAGGCCTCGTCGTAGCCGGTGAAGCGGGAGTAGAACCCGGCAAGTGCGAGGTAGAGGCGACCCTCTGCCTTCAGCGCCTCGGCGATGGCACGGAAGTGGACCCAGCGGCGGCCCGATCCCAAGAATGCCTCCACCCCGAGGGCTGCGGCGACGAACGCGCTCAGCGCAGCGGCGGTCAGACGTCCTGGCCAGCCAAGGTCAACGGCAGCCACAGCTGGCACGACTGCGGCCACGATCACGGCCGGAACCCGCAAGCGCTGGTATCTGCGCAGGTCACGGCGCGCGAAGTGCTCGAATCGCTGGAGCCGGTCGGTATACCACCTGAAAAAATCGGTGCATCGTGGCTCCAGCCCAAGATCTACAAGCGAGACCCGGAGATTGCTGACCTCTCGTTTCCACTCATCGGGCGCCCAGCTGACTTGTGCGCGGCGCGGCAGCTCGTTTGGTGTCGAGTCGGACACGGTAGATCACCCCTTGTGAGAACCCGGTTGGCGTTTGTGCGACACGGCCGCCGACCCGGGGGCAGGCTGCCATCACACGCAATCATGCATAATCGCCATTCGGGCGCGGCACGAACGCCCAGCCGGTCGGCACACACTGGCGCCCATATCGGCGGATATTCGCGCTACGGACCCGAGGCTTTAGCCACACTCCGTGACCAGCCGACGGTCTGCATGCAATCGTTGCTGACCGTCCGCAGGCACACGGGCTGAGGTGACTGGGTCGCTCTGGCCCGTCTCCGGCCAACGCCGCGACGACCGCGGCGCACCCCATCGTCGATTCGTGCACGCGGTCACGGGCGTACATCATCGCCGCAGATGTGCGCGTTTGAGGTGGCAGCTTCTGGCATGCTTCGGGATCAATGGTCAGCGATTCCAGGAGGATGCGCTCGTGGGTGCCTGGGGCAGTGGGCCATTCGATAACGACGACGCGGCGGATTTCGTCGGCGATCTGATGGGCATGGCGTCAGCCGGCCGGGCGCAACGGCTGCGAGCCGCATTGACGCTGCCCGATGGCTACCTGCAGATCGACGACGCATCTATGGCGGTAGCTGCGGCAGCGCTGATAGCAGCTTCGAATGGGATGCCGGTAGTTGGATCCGTTGCGGTTGAGGAACTGATCCGGTCGGGAACCGTCCCGGTGGACGACCTGGTCCGCGCGCAGGCCGGCGCAGCGCTGTCTCGCGTGAACGGTGACGAGAGCGAGTGGCGCGATCTCTGGGCGGAAGCCGACTCGCTCGCGGAAGCAGCCGACGTGCTTAACACCATCCAGCTCCACCTTTAGCGCGGATTTCCACGCAGCGGATTCGGCGCAACGTTCAGGCGAATTCGTAGCGGAGGGCCCGGCCTCCCCACCAGGGGATGGGGGTCTGGCGGGGGAGGCTGGCGTGGCGGAGGACGGGTGAGAAGGCGCGGCGTTCGAGGCGGACGGTGATGGTGTCGCCGGCGGTGGTGATCTGGCCGGGGGTTTCGAGGAAGCGGCGCTGGAGGGTGTCGGGAGTGACGGTTGCGTATCCGGGGAGCCGGGCGCGCAGCGCGGCGAGGACGGCCTGGGCGAGGACGGCGAGCATCACGTCGAGGTCGACGTTGAGGTTGACCGTAGATGACAGGGCGTCGGCGCAGAACGCGCGGATGATCTCTGCCAGGCGCTGTTCGATGGTCATCCGCCGTGCGTACCGCTCGATCAGCGTCTTGGCCCTGGCCCCGCTTTCGTTGGTGATGATGACGGTGGGCGCCTCACGCCCGAGACCGGTGACGACCAGCTGGCGGACGGTGCCGGGGTAGCTGGTCAGCTTTACCTCGGGGTCTTCGTGGACTTTGGGCCGGTTGTAGGGGCCGGGCCGGTCCAGGGTGACGGTCGTGAAGTCCTTGCTGGTGAGCGTGTTGATGTGTTTCACCAGGGCAGGTGAGCGCATCCGCAGGGTCAGGAACTTCACGCCCCGGCCGTCGAGCTCGCCGAGGACTTCCTGGGTAGTGACCTTCTGGTCCATGATCAGCATCACGGGGTCTTTGCCGCTGACGGCCTTCCAGTGGTCGCAGAAGGCGATCGCCTCACGGGCCTGGGTGGCCTTGGAGATGTCCGCGTTGGCGTAGACGAGGTTGTGGGTGCCGCTGTCCTGGGCGAAGAACGTGAGCACCGACCGGGCCCGCTGGGAGCGTTTCGGCACGTAGTGCTTCTCGAGAACCGGGTCGCGGCCCCAGTGCATGACCGCGTGGAAATCCAGGTCAAATATTGCTTCCTCACCGGTGGCTAGCCCGGCCGAGATCATCTTGGCATCCAGGGCGGCGAGGAACGCCCGCTGGTGGTCGTGGGAAAGCCGGTAGGAGTAATCGGTGAGCGCGGATTTCTTCGGCAGCACCGCCAGGCCGGCCAGCAGCGCGGCGGCCGGGTCGGCGAGCAGGTCATCGACGTGGGACACCCGCCGGGTCCGGGTGAGCTTGAGGGCCAGCAGGGACAGCAGCCAGCTGGTGGCGGGGATGACGCTCGTGCCGGGGTAGCCAGCTGACCTGGCGAGGGCGGGCAGGTCGAGGGCGGCCAGGTCGGGCAGGACCAGCAGCAGCCCGGCACGGACGGTGTCCAGCCGCTCCGGCCAGGCATCCCAGCCGATGACCTTGGCCCGGGGCAGGTTCGTGTCCCGGCCGGGAGTGGCCGGCGAGATGCTGGCCTCGGGCTCTGGGTGGCGCAGCAGGCGGCCGAACCCCTCCTCGGCGAGGATCTCCCCCACCGATGTGCGGTTGAGCGGGGTCCCCTCGCCGGCCAGCCGGGCGGAGATCTCATAGGTGGAAAGGCCCTGGCGGCGCAGCTCGATCACCCGTCCCCGGGCGGCGTCTTTGGCCGGGGCGGTGCCGGGCGGGCGGCCGGGCCGGCCCGGCGGGGCGAACAGCGCCAGCTTCCCGGCCCGGTGCTGGCGCGCGAGGTCCACCATCGCCCAGCGGGTGTAACCGAACCGCTGCCCGGCCTCGGCGTAGGAAAGCCCGTCCACGAAATAGGCGCGCATCGCCTCATACCGCCGCTGGTTCACCTGGCCGGGGGCGGTGAAGAACTCCGCCCCCGGCCGTTGCGGTGATCGGGCTGCCATACCGGTTTCCTGTCAGGCGGCCCGGACCGGCGCTGGCCGGCGCCTGGCGCCCGGTACCTGCCCGTCTGTGCCTGGCACTGGCCGTATGTCCATGGTGGGAGCGACCGTGGGAACCGGAGGCTGTGCCCTCCTCCGCCAGAGTATAAATTGCATGAGTGTAGTTTAACATTCTTATCACCCCAACGACAGGGTGCAGCCCCGGGCGTGTCGCATGGTGGTTACCCCAGGCCAGGGACCCAGCCCTTGCCTCTAGCTGCGATCGCGCGTTGAGGCTAATTACCCGGCGTGGAAATCCGCGTTAG
>WNGL01009723.1_pt1 | contig 14441 bp, 10 predicted proteins | sample 5400591 | NCBI WGS metagenome assembly WNGL01 (sample SAMN13153377, study PRJNA577476) | soil metagenome | isolation source: 80 cm soil or saprolite under Garry oak tree replicate 1 | place: USA:California | collected 2016-06-15
GGTGGCCCTTGGCCAGACCGCCGATCGCCGGGTTACACGACATGCGCGCCACCGCCCCGGCGTCGAGCGTCACCAGCGCCGTCTCGCAGCCAAGGCGCGCGGCCGCCAGGGCCGCCTCGCAGCCGGCATGCCCTGCCCCGATCACGACCACGTCGTAGCTGTCTGCGGCGATCCCGCTCATGCTCCCGGCGTCACTTCCCGATGCAGAAGCTCTTGAAAATCCGCTCGTAGATGTCGTCGATCGCGACTTCCCCGGTGATTTCGCCGAGCCGGTCGATGGCCTCGCGGTAGTCGAGGAGCAGGTACTCCTCGCTCACGCCGTCGCGCGCCCCTCGCTCTGCGCGCGCCAGCGCCGCCGCGGCCTTGATGAGCAGATCGCGGTGGCGTACGTTGGTGATGAACGCCTCCTCGCGCGAGCCGGCCGTCCCCGCGGTCACGGACTCTTCCAGTCTCAGCCGCAGCGCCTCGACGCCGGCGCCGCTCCGGGCCGAGACCTCCAGCGCACCGTGACGTCGCTTCAGGCGCAGCGCTTCGTCCGGCCCGACGCCGCAGGCCAGGTCGATCTTGTTCAGGACCACGATCGAGCGCCCGGCATCGAGGCCCTGGAGGAGGGCCCGGTCGTCCTCGCCAAGCGGCCGCGACCAGTCGAGGACCAGGAGGAGGAGATCGGCCGCCGTCATCGCGCCGCGCGCCCGGCGCACCGCCTCGGCGCCCGCCTCGTCCCGCGGTTCGTGCAGACCCGCCGTGTCGAGAAGCGAAACCGGAACGCCGCGCAGGTCGAGGGTTTCCTCCAGGATGTCCCGGGTGGTGCCGGCGATCGGCGTGACGATGGCGCGATCCTCCTCGAGGAGACGGTTGAACAGGCTGGACTTGCCGACGTTCGGCGATCCCACGAGGGCCACGGACGCTCCTTCGCGCACGCGCCGGCCGCGATCGTACGTACCGGCGAGGGTCTCGAGGGCGCTCCGCACCTCCCGCACCTCGGCCCCGACGCCGCCTGCCGGCAGGAACCGGCCGGCTTCCGCTTCGTCCGAGAATTCGATCGACGCCTCGAGTCGCGCCAACACCTCCGCCAGGCGGTTCTTCAGGCGATCGACCTCGGAGGAGATCCGGCCGAGCACCTGGTCGTGGGCCACCTTGACCTGGAACGCCGTGCGCGCCTCGATCAAGTCGCGGATCGCCTCGGCCTGTGTCGCGTCGATTCGTCCGTTGAGAAAAGCGCGCAGCGTGAATTCACCGGGAGTCGCCGGGCGCGCTCCCAGCGCCACCGCCGCCTCGACGAGGAGCCGCGCCACCGCCGGGCTGCCGTGGGACCAGAGCTCCGCGGTCTCCTCGCCGGTGAAGCTGCCGGGGGGACGGAACGCCACGAGATATCCGTGATCGATCGCCGCGCCGCCGGGCCCGACGAAACACCCGAACGCCGCCTGTCCCGGGGAGACCAAGGCCGGGTCGAGTCCCTTCCTGCCGGGCCGGAACAGACCCCAGGCGACGGCGATCGCCCCCGGCCCCGACAGACGCACGACGCCGATGCCGCCGCGTCCGGGTGGGGTCGAAATGGCGACGATGGTCTCCGTGCCGGTTGAAGGGGGCGTGGATGTCTCCGGTCCGTTTTCACGACGGGACGATCGGGGCTCACGGTCGATCATGGGCGGGAGACCTGCCTGGACGCTGCGCGCCCGCGGCGCGCTCAGGACTCTTCGCGGTCGCTCCCGGACTTCGCCGCGGGGAGGATCGCGATCCTCTTCAGGAAGCCGTCGCCGACGCTGCGCGTCTCGACCCCGCCGATCTCCGCGAGCGCCAGGTGCACGAGTCGCCGCTCGTACGGATTCAGCGGGCTGAGGAGGCTCTCCTCGCCGCACGCCTTCACCTTCTCGGCGGTGCGCACGGCGATCTCCACGATCTCCTCTTCGTGCAGCTTGCGGAACCCGCCGCAGTCGACCTGGATCTTCTTCCCCTTGCGGCCACGGTAGATGATCCGGTTGAGGAGGTATTGCAGCGCGCCCAGACCCTCGCCCTTCCGGCTGAGCAGGTAGTCGCGGTCGACTCCGGCGAGGTCGACCTGGATCGTGTCCTGATCGTCGCGCGCGCTGGCGCGGATGTCGAGGCCCAATCCGCGCAGGATGCGCTCCGCCAGGCGCTCCACCTCGCCCGCGTCGGCCGCGGGTGCGTGGCCCTCCCCCTGTGTCCCGGTCTCGCCAACCCGATCGTCGGTCATCCCGGAACCCCCCGCCGGGCGGCGGGTCCGGACGCCGCGCGAGCCGGGCTCACGACGGGCTCTTCTCGGACGCCGCCTGCCGGTTGATCAAGTACTGCTGCCCGATCCCGAGGAGATTATTGACCAGCCAGTATAGCACCAGCCCCGAGGGGAATTTGAGGAAGATGTAGGTGAACATGATCGGCATGATGTACATCATCCGACGCTGCGCCGGGTCCGGAATCGACGAGGAGGTCATCACCTGCTGCACGAGCTGCGTTCCGCCCATGATGATCGGAGTGACGTAGTACGGGTCCTTCTGCGACAGATCGGAGATCCAGAGCAGGAACGGCGCCCGGCGCAGCTCGATGGAGATCGACAGGATGGTGTAGAAGGCGTACAGGATCGGGAGCTGCAGGAGGATCGGCAGGCAGCCCGACATCGAACCCAGGGGGTTGATGTCCTCCTCCTTGTAGAGCGCCATCATCTCCTCGTTCATCTCCCGGCGCAGTCTCTGCCGCGCCCCCAGGTTCCCCTTGTCGGCCTCCTTCTTCTCGAGCTTGCGGTAGCGCTCGCGCAGCGCCTTGATCTTCGGCTGGATGCGCTTCATTTTCTCCTGCATCGCGCGCATCCGGATCTGCCCGCGGTACATGATCGGGAAGAACAGGATCCGGATTCCCACGGTCAGGATGACGATCGCCCAGCCGTAATTGCCGGTGTAGCGCTGCAGGAACTTCATCGAGTAGAACAGCGGTAGCGCGATGAACCCGAAGAATCCGAAATTGAGCAGGTTCTCCAGACCGATCCCGAGCCCCTTCAGGATGTCGTAATCCTTCGGACCGACGAACAGTCGGACGCGGGAGACGCCAGGCAGGCCCAGCGCCATCGACAGGTGCTGCTCCTCGCGCCCTTCCTCGACCAGTCGCAGGAGCTCGAAGCGCGCGCGGCCCGGGACGGGCGCCTCCGGTACGAACAGCGCGGCGAAATACTTGTCCTCGACGCCCGCCCAGTTCATCGGTCCCTCGTCCAGCCACGGCGCGTCCGGCTTGAGGCTGGTCTGGGGTCGTCTCTCGATCGGTCGCCCGCCGACGTTCAGCACGGCCCAGCTCATGTCGGCGTAGCGCCCGGTCTCGAGCCCGTTGTGACCGCCGAATCCCGCGCCCCACACCAGAGTCGGACTCACCGGCACGCCGCCCGCCTCGGCGGCGAAGCGCAGCCCGGCCAGGTAGGAGTCGTGAGCCACGCGCAGCGTCTTGGTCGCCGCCATGAATGACACCTCTGTGTACGCCGCGCCTGCCTCGCTGCCCTCCTTCCGGGAGACACGGTACAGCGCCTCCTTCAGGCGCTTCGTCGCCCCGGTGTCCTCGAGGAGGAACTGCAGCGGCAGATGGTCGAGCGCGCGCCCGGCTTGGGACACCAGCTCGAGCGGATGGCCCTCGTCGTCGAGGTACTTCTTCAGCTTCCAGGAAACGACCCGCGCTCCGCGATTCGTCAGGTGGATCGAGGCCAGCGGAGTTTCAATCGCGACCTCGGCCTCGGCCGCCGCCTCGATGCGCTCACCTTGAGGCACCTCGGGCCGCTCGGCCCGCGCCGCACCGGCCCCGCCGACGCCCGCCAGGCTGGGGGCGCTGGACGGGGCCGCCATCCCCGCCGCCGGTCCCGGCGTGCTGGAGGCGCCCGCTCCGGAAGGCGGTGCGGGCTCGGTCTTCTCCGACGTCTCTCCCGCAGGCGGGGCCGTCGCCTTCGGCGGCGTCTGAGGCGGGAAGAGGATCCACCAGACGATCAGGAAGGCAGCCGACAGGACGATGAACAGGACCGTTCTTCTGTCCATAAGCGCACGGGATCGAATCCGCCGCGTGACAGCGGGTGGCAGCGCAGCAGACGGCGCGCGGTCAAGAGGCCGCCGCGGAGAAGGCCGTGACGCTCGATGGCCGCGGCGCCATAGTCCGAGCAGCTGGGCAGGAAGCGGCAGGCCGGCGGCACGAGCGGCGCAACGAACCACTGGTAGAACCGGATGAGGGCGACGCCGGACGCCCGCGCCAGCCTCGCGGTCACGGGCTCTTTCTCCTGAACGGGCGGAGGCGGGACAGGAACTCGTCCTCCAGCCGCGCGTACTCCGCGCCGGGCAGCGACGCTCGAGCGTTCACCACGATGTCCACGCTGTCGATGTCCGCCTTGTGCCTGCGGAAAATCTCCCGCACCAGCCGCTTGGCCCGGTTCCGCTGGACCGCGCCGCCGATGCGGCGAGTCGCCGTGATCCCGAGCCTCGGCCAACCGACCGCGTTGCGCATGACGAACAGGACGAAGGACCCGGAAGGAATCCTCTGCCCTTGGTCGTAGATGACCTTGTACTCGCTGCGCTTGCGGATACGGTCCTGGGGTCGGTAGCGGGCGTCGCCCTTCACACGGTGAGTCGCTTGCGACCCTTGGCGCGCCTGCGTTTGAGAACGAGACGACCGTTCTTGGTGCGCATCCGGGCCCGGAATCCGTGTGTCTTCCTGCGGCGGCGGTTGTTCGGCTGAAAAGTGCGCTTCATGACGTTGATCTCCGTTGCAGGAAGGCGGGATTATGGACCCCCCGTGCGGGGCCTGTCAAGGATTGCCGGAATGCGGAGGCAGGCCGCAGCGCGCCGCGGCTCATGCTCGCGCGCGCGGCATCTCCGGTGCCCATCCCAGGCGCATGGCGCGGCTCGAAATCGCCAAGGCGCGCTGCGGCCTGCCTCCCGCTCGGCTCTCGATCTCTCACGCAAAAAAAATTCCAGAGAAAATGAGGCTAAGGGTGTTGACACGCTCGCGTCACGCGGTGCTATAGTGCCGGCCGATCACGAAAAGCACAATCCGAGCTGCGCTGCGGTCCCAACGAGACAGCGAAGCGTTCCGTATTTCCAGGGAGAGATCCTGGCGTGAGAATTGGTGTCTCCGAAGTCCGGTTTCGCCCCGCAGAGGAACGTCCTCTCGCTAAATGTCTTGACGCCGTGATCGGCGGCCCCATATCTGGTGGGCGGGAGGTCGGGTTGACATAAGACCGCTGCCCATCAAGACTCACGACCGAGCAAGTGCCATCCTGTCAGCGTCTTGAAGTCCGGGAACTTTTCCACACCTGTGGAAAAGTTGTTGAAAATCTGAGCGCCGAAACGGGGTGAGTGGCCTCCAACAAGACCTTCGGACGATGAGATCGGGCGAACGCGGCCCGGTTGGCCGAACGCGGATGGTGAACATGTGGCAAAGGATTCTCTTCAGCCTGCAGAACAAAATCAACCGGCAAAGCTTCAACACCTGGCTAAAGCCCACGCGGCAATTGTCATTCGCCGAGGGAATGCTGGACGTCGAGGTGCCGAGCCTGCTGTTCGCCGACTGGATCAGCCGTAACTACCTGCCGCTGATCGAGGAGAGCGCCAAAGAAGTGCAAGTCGGCTCCCTCCAGTTTCGTTTCACGAGCCGTCAGCAGGCCGCCGTGGCGGGTGCGCCGGCGAGATCCGAGCCTCTTTCCGCCGCCCCGGGAGGCGATCCGGACCGGAGCTCGAGGACGGAGAACGCGCGCACTCTGTCGCCCGGGGCTGCCGCCGCGCGCGGCCCGGTCCGGGATGGCACGGTGCCGGAGCCCCCGCATCCGTCTCTGCCCGCGACCGGGCTGAACTCGCGATACAACTTCGACTCGTTCGTTGTGAGCTCATGCAACCAGTTCGCGCACGCCGCGGCCTTGGCGGTCGCGGAGCAGCCGTCCAGCACCTACAATCCGCTGTACGTATACGGCGGGGTCGGCCTGGGCAAGACGCACCTCATGCACGCCATCGGCAACCACGTGATGCGCAACAGGCAGGGGGTCAAGCACCTGTACATCAGCACGGAAGCCTTCATGAACCAGCTCATCAACTCCATCCGCTTCGAGAAGACGATCGATTTCAAGGAACGCTATCGCAACGTCGACGTGCTGCTCATCGACGACATCCAGTTCCTGGCGGGCAAGGAGCGGACCCAGGAGGAGTTCTTCCACACCTTCAACGCGCTCTACGAGTCGCAGAAGCAGATCGTCATCACGAGCGATTGCCCTCCGCGCGACATCCCGACGCTCGAGGAGCGGCTGCGGTCGCGCTTCGAGTGGGGCCTGATCGCCGACATCCAGCCCCCCGACCTGGAGACCAAGGTCGCCATCCTGACGAAGAAGGCCGAGGCGGAGAACGTGCAGCTTCCGGAGGACGTGGCCCATTTCATCGCCGGCCGCGTGCGCTCGAACATCCGCGAGCTGGAGGGGTCGCTCATCCGGCTGGTGGCCTACGCCTCGCTCACCGGCCGCCCGATCGACCTGGCGATGGCGGAGGACACGCTCAAGGACCTGATGGACGACCGCGGGCGCATCGTCACCGTCGAGGCGATCCAGAAGCTCGTCGCCAACCACTTCCACCTCAAGATGGTCGAGCTGAAGTCCCGCAACAACTCGAAGCACATCGCCTTCCCTCGCCAGGTGGCGATGTACCTGTGCAAGAAGCTGACGGGCAAATCGCTGCCGGCCATCGGCGGGGCCTTCGGCGGCAAGCACCACACCACGGTCCTGCACGCCGTTCGCAAGATCGAGCTGATGCGCGAGCGGGACAAGGAGTTCGCCCGGGTCCTGAACGGCTTCCAGGGATCGTTCGAGTGAGGCGTCCACACGTTTCTGTGGACGGCCGCGCGCCATCCTGTGGATCGCCCGCCGCCCCGAAACGCTCCACAGCCGGGCTCCCGTCCTTCCACAGGCCGGTCCACTCGGTCCGCGGCTCCGCAGGCCACTCCATGCGGGCCGCCGGGAGGTTTTCCGCGCTGTCCACATCCCCTACTAGTGCTACAATTCCTACCGATCTCAAGAGCAAGAGCCGATCACAGCCGTTGGAGGACGTATGGATTTCGTGACCACCAAGGAAAACCTTCTCGCGGAGCTCGATGTCATGCAAGGGATCGTCGAGAAGAAGAGCACCATCCCGATCCTCTCGAACATCGTCATCGATGCGGGCAAGGATCGTCTGGAGCTGCTGGCGACCGACCTGGAGGTGGGCATCCGGACGAGCTGCGAGGCGAAAATCGCCAGGCCCGGCTCGGTCACGCTGTCCGCCCGCCGCCTGTTCGACATCGTGCGTCTGCTTCCCGATGCCGAGGTCCGGCTGAAATCCGAGGACGGCGGATGGACCCAGATCACCTGCCAGAAGGCGCGCTTCCGGATCGTCGGCCTCTCCCGGGACGACTTTCCCGCCATGCCGGAGTTCGACTTTGCCCAGGGCATCCCGATCGAGCGGTCTCTCTTTCTCGACATGGTGTCGAAGGTCCTGTTCGCGATCACCACGGACGAGACGCGCTACCAGATCAACGGCACCCTGATGATCCTGAACAAACGGAACCTGACCATGGTGGCCACCGACGGGCACCGCCTCGCGTACGTCACCGGCCGTCTGGAGAAGGGGGCGTCGGAGGAGCGCATCGAGGTCATCATCCCCCGCAAGGCCTTCCAGGAGCTGTCGCGCATCGGAGGAGGGGAGACCGAGGTCCTGTTCGGCCAGAAGGACAACCACGTGTTCTTCAAGGCCGGAAAAACGATCATGAGCTCCACGATCGTGCCGGGCAAATTCCCCGACTACGAGAAGGTCATCCCGGAGGGAAACGACAAGCTGCTGAAGATGGAGAGCACGGTCCTGGCTGAGGTCGTGCGCCGCGTGGCGCTCCTGTCGAGCGAGCGCTCGCGGGCGGTGAAGTTCACCGTCTCCAAGGGCAGCGTGGAGATCTCATCGAATAATCCCGAGGTCGGGGAGGCGGCGGAGAGCCTGGACGTCGACTATGCCGGCGGCCCCATCGAGGTCGGATTCAACGCCAAATACCTGCTCGACTTTCTCCAGGCGATGGGCCCGGGCCCGGTGATTCTTGCCTTGAAGGACGAGGCGACCCAGGGGCTTCTGCGCCCGGTCGGCCTGGAAGGGCGCGATTATCGCTACGTCGTCATGCCGATGCGCATCTGATCCGGGATGTCCGTAATTAAGTATTTGAATACAAAAGGCTTATAACAATATAGTCTGTCGAATAGCCGTATCATCTTATATAGTGTCACCTCCGGACGCAAATCCCGCCCCCGTTCCGTTGCTGCCGGCTTCCACCCTGTGATAAAATCCCGCCCGGTTGAGGCCAAGAGATCGGAGAAGATCAGCGGACGGGCTCCCGGGTAAGAGCGAATACGCCGTCCGAACCGTCCCCCCGAATCGCGCGAACTTCATGGACCAGGAAAGCCCGTTGTCCCTCGCGCCGCCGTCGGTGAATTGCGAACCAAATGGAGCCCGGTGATGGCTGCCGGCAAGGGAGACAAGGCGATGGATGCTGACGCGGTGGTCCGCCCGTCGCGCGGAGCGGAGGCCTACGACGCCTCGAAGATCAAGGTCCTGGAGGGCCTCGAGGCGGTCCGCAAGAGGCCGGCCATGTACGTCGGCAACACCTCTTCGGGCGGCCTCCATCACCTCGTCTATGAAGTCGTCGATAACAGCATCGACGAGTCCCAGGCCGGGTTCTGCGACCGGATCGAGGTGACCATCCACATCGACAACTCGGTGACGGTCGTCGACAACGGGCGCGGCATCCCCGTCGACATGCACCCGACCGAGAAGCGCCCGGCGGCCGAGGTCGTCATGACCGTCCTGCACTCGGGCGGCAAGTTCGACAACGACAGCTACAAGGTGTCGGGCGGGCTGCACGGCGTCGGCGTCTCGGTGGTCAACGCGCTCTCCGAGTTCCTCGATCTCGAAATCTGCAGGGACGAAAAGGTCTTCGAGATGCGCTTCGAGCGCGGCAAGCCGGTCACGCCGTTCCGCCAGACCGGCACCACCAAGAGACGCGGCACCAAGGTCCGCTTCCGCCCCGACCCGACCATCTTCGAGGACGTCAACTTCGCGTTCGACGTCCTGTCGCAGAGGCTGCGCGAGCTGGCGTTCCTGAACGAAGGCGTGACCATCGTCATCGAGGACGAGCGCGCCGAGAACAAGCGGCACGAGTTCAACTACAAGGGCGGCATCGCCTCGTTCGTAGAGCACCTCAACAAGAACAAGACGCCGATCCATCCCAGGCCGATCTACATGCGCGGCGAGCGCGACGGGGTGCTGACCGAGATCGCCCTGCAGTACAACGACGGCTACAACGAGATCGTCTTCTCGTTCGCCAACAGCATCAACACGCAGGAGGGCGGCACGCACCTGTCCGGGTTCCGCTCGGCCCTGACCCGGACGATCAACAACTACGCCGCCAAGGTGATCAGCAAGGAGCAGGTCAACCTGTCGGGCGACGACGTCCGCGAGGGTCTGACCGCGGTCATCAGCGTCAAGCTGCCGCGCCCGCAGTTCGAGGGCCAGACGAAGACCAAGCTGGGGAACAGCGAGGTCAAGGGCATCGTCGAGGCGATGCTGAACGAGAAGCTGTCGGCCTGCTTCGAGGAGAACCCGGGGATCGCCCGGAAGGTGCTGGAGAAGGGGCTCGAGGCGCTGCGCGCCCGCGAGGCGGCGCGCAAGGCGAAGGAGCTGACGCGGCGCAAGGGGGCGCTCGACTCCGGGACGCTCCCCGGCAAGCTCGCCGACTGCCAGGAGACCGACCCGGCCCGGTCCGAGCTGTTCCTGGTCGAGGGCGACTCCGCCGGCGGCTCGGCGAAGCAGGGCCGCGACCGGCGGGCCCAGGCGATCCTGCCCCTGCGCGGCAAGATCCTCAACGTCGAGAAGGCGCGCTTCGACAAGATGCTGTCGAGCCAGGAAATCCGGACGATCATCACCGCCCTCGGCACCGGCATCGGCGAGGAGGACTACGACCATACCCGGCTGCGCTACCACAAGATCATCATCATGACCGACGCCGACGTCGACGGCTCGCACATCCGCACCCTGCTGCTGACCTTCTTCTACAGGCAGATGCCCCTGGTGATCGACCGCGGCCACCTGTACATCGCGCAGCCCCCGCTCTACAAGGTCAAGAAGGGCAAGACGGAGACCTATCTGGCGAACGACGACGAAATGAGCCGTTACCTGATGGCCACGGCGGCGCAGGAGCGGCAGGTGAAGCTGCCGAGGGGCGGCGCCGTCCTCGAGGGCCCGGCCCTGCGCAACGTCCTCGAGAAGCTCGTGCGCTACCAGGTGCACCTGGACCTCCTGAAGAAGCGCGGTTACGAGGCCGGCCTGGTCGAGACCATCCTGGCCGCCGGGGCGGGGGAGATCGAGGATTTCGAGGACGCCGAGGCGCTCGAGGAGCTCCGCCGCGCGGTCGAGGAGGCCGGGTTCAAGACGGACGAGATGCAGAAGGACGAGGAGCACGGCCGCTACACCTTCGAGGTGGCGGCGCGGGCCCGGGGGCACGCCCCCTCCGTCGTCGGCTGGGACCTGGTCTCGTCGATCGAATACAGGACGCTGAAGAGCCTGGAGGACGACCTCAAGGAGCTGCGCCGGCCGCCGTTCGTCATCGCCGAAGACGGCCACGAGCAGTCGGTCGATTCCCGGCTGGACCTCCTGCGCCACCTGATGGAGGAGGGAAAGAAGGGCCTCACCATCCAGCGCTACAAGGGGCTCGGCGAGATGAACGCCGAGCAGCTCTGGTCGACCACCATGAACCCGGAGACGCGGCGCCTGGTGCAGGTGAACGTCGCTGATGCCGTGGAGGCGGACGAGATCTTCACCGTCCTCATGGGGGACATGGTGGAGCCCCGCCGCAAGTTCATCGAGGATAACGCGCTCGAGGTCCGCAACCTGGACATCTGATGCCGATGGACGATTCGTCGCAGGCCACCCCCGACCACAGCCGCGTCTCCATCGAGACCGAGATGCGGCGGTCCTACCTCGATTACGCGATGAGCGTGATCGTCGGCCGGGCCCTGCCCGACGTGCGCGACGGCTTCAAGCCGGTGCACCGCCGCGTCCTGTACGCCATGCACGAGGCGGGCAACCACCACGACAAGCCGTACAAGAAGGCGGCCCGCATCGTCGGGGACGTGATGGGGAAGTACCACCCGCACGGCGACACGGCGATCTACGACGCCATCGTGCGGCTGGCGCAGGACTTCTCGATGCGCTACCCGCTGGTGGACGGACAGGGGAATTTCGGCTCGATCGACGGTGACGCGCCGGCCGCCATGCGCTACACCGAGGTCCGCATGTCGAAGCTGGCGCACGAGATGCTGGCCGACATCGACAAGGACACGGTCGACTTCGGCCCGAACTACGACGGCCAGCAGCAGGAGCCGCTGGTCCTGCCGACCCGGTTCCCGAACCTCCTGGTCAACGGCTCGTCCGGGATCGCGGTCGGCATGGCGACCAACATCCCGCCCCACAACATGGGCGAGATCATCGACGGCATCATCGCCCAGATCGACGACCCGGAACTTACCATCGACGACCTGATGAAGCACGTCAAGGGCCCCGACTTCCCGACCGCCGGCTACATCCTCGGGCGCGAGGGGATCGCCCAGGCCTATCGCAGCGGCCGCGGCATCATCGTGATGCGCGCCCGGGCGACAGTCGAGGAGGGCGGCAAACGCGGCAAGGACCGGATTGTCATCACCGAGATCCCCTACCAGGTCAACAAGACGCGTCTGATCGAACAGATGGCCTCGCTGGTCAACGACAAGAAGATCGACGGTATCACCGACATACGGGACGAATCGGACCGGGACGGCATCCGCGTCGTCCTCGACCTGCGGCGCGACGCCGTCCCGAAGGTCATCCTGAACAACCTGTACAAGCACACCCAGATGCAGGAGACGTTCGGGGCGAACTTCCTGGCGATCGTCAACAACCGGCCCCAGGTGCTCAACCTCAAGCAGATGAACGCCGACTTCATCGAGCATCGCCGCGAGGTGATCAACCGCCGCACCGCCTTCGAGCTGTCCCGGGCGGAGGAGCGCGCCCACGTCCTGGAGGGCCTGAAGATCGCCCTCGACAACCTGGACGAGATGATCGCCCTGATCCGGGCCGCCGTGGCGCCCGACGAGGCGAAGCAGGCGATGCGGCTGCGCTTCAAGCTGTCCGACATCCAGTCCCAGGCGATCCTGGACATGAAGCTGCAGCGGCTCACCGGCCTGGAGCGCCAGAAGATCGTCGAGGAGTACGCCGAGACGCTGAAGCAGATCGCCCGCTTCAAGGAGATCCTGGCGAACGAGCGCCTGGTCTTCGGGATCATGGTCGACGAGCTGAAGGAGATCCGGAAGAACTACGCCGACGCGCGGCGCACCGAGATCGTCGCCCAGGCCGGCGAGATCTCGGTCGAGGACATGATCGCCGAGGAGGAGATGGTGATCACGGTCTCGCACGCCGGCTACATGAAACGCAACCCCCTGTCGACCTACCGCAGCCAGCGACGCGGCGGCAAGGGGAAGATCGGCATGACCACGCGCGAGGAGGACTTCGTCGAGCACCTGTTCGTCGCCTCGACGCACGCCTCCATCCTGATCTTCACCACCCGCGGCCGGGTGCACTGGCTGAAGGTCCACGAGATCCCGCAGATCGGCGCCGCCGGCAAGGGCAAGAACATCGTCAACTTCGTCGAGCTGACCCCCGAGGAAAAGGTGGCCTCCCTGGTCGCCACCAAGGACTTCGCCGAGGACCGCTACGTCGTCTTCTGCACCAGGAAGGGAATCATCAAGAAGACGCCGCTGGCGGCCTACGGCAACCCGCGGGCCGGCGGGATCATCGCCATCGGCGTGGACGACGGGGACGAGCTCCTGTCGGTCAAGCTGACCGACGGCAGGCAGGAGATCTTCATGGCCACCGCCGGCGGGCAGGCGATCCGTTTCTCGGAGGAGGACGTGCGGACGGTCGGAAGAGGCGCCCGCGGAGTCATCGGCATGCGGCTGGCCCTGCTCCCCGGGCTGCCCGATCCCGACTCGAAACGGCCCGACGACAGCGATCTCGTCGTCGAGATGGACTCCCTGTCCACGAAGGAGGGGAGTACAATCCTCACGGTCACCGGGAAAGGCTGCGCCAAGCGCACCGAGATCGCCGAGTACCGCCTGCAGGGCCGCGGCGGCTCGGGGATCATCAACCTGAAAGTCACCGACAAGACCGGGCCCGTGGTCAAGGTCATGGAGGTCGCCGCCGACGATCAGGTGATGGTCATCACGGCCTTCGGCAAGATCATCCGCACCAACGTGCGCGACATCTCTCTCCTGGGGCGGCCGACCCAGGGCGTGCGACTCATCCATCTCGAGGAGGGCGACGCGGTGGTGGCGGTGGCGCGGGTGGCCGAGGGTGACGCCGACCCGGCCGGCGACGGCGGGCCGGGCGGAGGCAGTGTCGGGGCGGCCGGCGAAGGGGCCGCGGCGCCCGCGGGCGGGAACGGGGCGGATCGGGACGGGGAGGAGACGTCATGAAGATCTTTCTCGATACGGCGAACATCAACGAGATCCGCGAGGCCCAATCCTGGGGCATCCTGGACGGCGTGACCACCAACCCCTCCCTGGTGGCGAAGGAGGGGAAGGACTTCCTCGACGTCGTGCGGGAGATCTGCGCCATCGTCCAGGGACCGGTCAGCGCCGAGGTGGTCTCCACGACATCGGACGAGATGATCCGCGAGGGCAAGGACATCATGCGGCGGGTCGGCGCCCCGAATGTCGTGATCAAGATCCCGATGATCCGCGAGGGGCTCCGGGCGATCCGGGCCCTGTCGTCGGAGGGGATCCGGGTGAACACCACGCTCGTCTTCACCGCCCCGCAGGCGCTCCTGGCCGCGAAGGCGGGGGCGTCGTTCGTGAGCCCGTTCATCGGCCGCCTCGACGACATCAGCCACGTCGGGATGGACATCGTGCGCGACCTCCGGGCGATCTTCGACAACTACGACTTCAAGTGCGAGATCCTGGCGGCCAGCATCCGCAACCCGCTGCACGTCGTCGACGCCGCCCGCCTCGGCGCCGACATCGCCACCATGCCGTTCTCCGTGCTGGAGGCGATCATCAAGCACCCCCTCACCGACATCGGCCTGCAGAGGTTCCTCAAGGACTGGGAGAAGCTGCCGCAGCAGATGCGGAAGGGTTGAGGTGGCCCTCGACCGGCTGGAGGAGCTGCGGCGCAGGAACCGGGAGGCCGAGGCCGGCGGAGGCCCGGAGCGCCTGGCACGCCAGAAGGCCGAGGGGAAGCTCTCAGCCCGCGAGCGCGTCGGTCTCCTCCTCGATCCCGGCAGCTTCGAAGAGCTCGATCGCTTCGTCGTCCACCGCTCCCAGGACTTCGGAATGGAGACGCAGCGCATTCCGGGCGACGGCGTGGTCACCGGGCATG
>WNGL01012931.1_pt1 | contig 14436 bp, 7 predicted proteins | sample 5400591 | NCBI WGS metagenome assembly WNGL01 (sample SAMN13153377, study PRJNA577476) | soil metagenome | isolation source: 80 cm soil or saprolite under Garry oak tree replicate 1 | place: USA:California | collected 2016-06-15
GGCCCGCCGGGCTCGCGGGAAGGCCTCCAGCCCTACCACAGTCAACTCCAGCGCCACCAGCGCCATGAGGATCGCGTGGAGCGTCTCCTTGAACGTCCAGAAGTCCGACGTGTAGAACTGCTCCGGCCACCAGGTGACGAGCCGGTTCGTCGTGAGCGCCAGGGCGACGTAGACGGCGAAGGACCGGCAGAGCAGGACTCGGCCGCGGACCGCCAGCCCCGCCAGGGTCGCCAGGAGCAGCGCGGCCACGAGATTCGCGATGAGTACCTGCTCAGGCTTCATGTCGTCCCGGGCTGAGTCTTCCGGATACGCAGGCGGTCGATCCCGAGCCGCGCCATCCGCTTGTAGATGGTGACGCGGGTGATCCCCAGCAGCCGCGCGACGCGCGAGAGGTTCCATTCGTTCCGGTTCAGCAGCGCGAGGAGCTGGCGGCGTTCGACCGACTCCGTGGGCGTCGCCTCCAGATAGGAGTCGATCACGGCCGCGGCCGTCTCGGGGACGCGCCCGACCAGGCCGTCGAGCTCCACGGCGGTCTGGAAGAGTCCGGCCAGGGCCGCGATGGCCTCGCGCACCACCGGGATCCCCAAAGGCGGGTCGCCGGCGAGGTAGACGAGAGGGGCGCCCCGCGCGGACTCGAGGGGCCATACGCACCAGGCACCCTGGAAGAGCGGCCGCCCCTCACGGAGCCGCTCTTCCTCCCGGGCCCAGGCCGCCCGGACCCGGTCGAGGCTCACCTGGTCGATGCCCCGCCCGGCCACCAGCTCCACGTCACCCCTTGTGATGAAGAGCCCCGCGGATGAGGCGTGGGTGTGAGCCATGAGCAGTCCCAGCGTCTGGTCGATCGACTGCCTGGGGTCCGCCGCGATCAGCCGCTCTATCGCGAGCTCCCGGATATCCGTCATACGTTCTTCTTACCACAGAAGGTCGCCAAGTGGTCAAGAGGTATACGTCACACGACCCTGAAGGGCGGAATACGTGTAAACAAAGGTTTACGGTTTGTGTATAATCTGACCCGACGCGCTCTGGGGCGCGGGGGAGGATGACCATGGACCTGCTCGGCCTGATCATGCTGCTGCTGGGTTGGGGGGCCTTCGGCGCCCCCGCGGGCGGCGACGGCGCGATCGTACCTTCGAACGAGAGGGAGAGCGTCCAGGCGGCCAACGACGGCACGCCAATTCCCCCCAGGTAGGCTTGCTCGCCGGGAGCGTTAGCCGGGGCTTCGGACGTGGCCACCCTTCGGCGGCTGAGGGAGCCTCCCGTTCGTCGGCACCGAGAGCAGCCCAGCCGTGGCCGTGCGCCAATACGCTCCGCCATCTCGTGACCCTGAAAGCCCGGCAGACGACTGCCCCGGCGTTCGGCCTAGGATGATCGTCTCCACGGGTGGTTTCCGTATTCCTCTGTGACTCGCTCCCTCTTAGTCCGCCACCGAAGGCTGGGGGCCGGGCACCCGCTCGACCTTCGTTCCCCCGCCATGTTTCCGCTGCTGTACATCGTGAGTCGCCGAGTGTAAGCCGCCGAAGCCTCGACAACTGAACACCCCCAGCCTCACCCTCTGATCGTCAGCGGCGCGCGCCCTCGACGCCTCCATCTTCTGTCTCACAAGGGCTGTTCCGCCGGCGTCTTCAGGAGAGGGTCTGGATGAAGCCGAGCCGCGAGACTATCCGTCGCGCCCTGATCCTGCTGGCCGTGCTCCTGGTGCTCTTCCTGCTGTTCAAGTACCCGGCTCATCCGCCGCGGGGCTTTCCAGCGACGCCGTCGCCCACGAAGACGGGCAAGAGATCCTCTCTCGACACTTTGCCATCGGAGGCGTACGCGGGACCGATCAAACCGCGGAGACGCCGGGTTCCAAGAAGGAGAGAGGCTGATAGCGCGCGTGTTGCTTCGTTCCCGACGACGACCGAACCGTCCTGTGGACGTGGGAGAGCCTCGCGGGAATGCCCACTGATCCGGCGTCCCCAGCGGCTCTTCCGTCCCCGTGGGCTTGTGACAGTCGAGAAACTGTCACAACAGGACGTCCGGGGTCAATTGCACGGGGGCATGATCCTTCCCTACCTCTGGTATCGCCCTGAGGTATCGTGACCATGCTCACCCTCACGGTTGATCTTGGGTCGTTACATGGCTACGCTTTGGTCTTTCACTTTTGCCGACGGGTGCTGCCAGCATCGGGCTGCCCCGTGTGGTGGGGAGGAACGATGCAGACGGTGCCGGGCTTCCGGAAGAGGTACCTCGAGGAGCTGGAGGATCGCGGCTTCTCGATCTGGCCCAGCGGGCCATCTGCTTACGGCGTCGACCTTCCACGAACGACCGGCTACGACATCAGAGTGATCCAGGAAACAACGCTGAGGCCCTACACCGTCCGTTACAAGCGTGTGTGGCAGAGAGACGATCCCAACCTCTGGCGGCTCCGCTGGAACGCTCGCCATCCCGTCTCGGTGGGCGGGCGATCAGTAGTCGTCCGGCTTCCCGGCGAGTTCCTGAGACCATGGAAGACCGTGATCCTGGTTCCCGATCAGAACCTCGTTGAGCCGCCGTTTCCTCTTCCCCTCCCACCTTCGGCGGCCGTCGTGAGGGTGGAGTGGAGCCCGCGGTCACGGCCGGTCCAAGTATTCGTCGACGTCGTGGCGAAGATTCCGCCCGAGACGTTCGTCCGGTACTACCGGGAGAAGCTTTCCGGATCGGGCACTCCGAAGTTCGACTCTCCGGGAAACTTCTTTCTCATCTTCGGCGACAAGCGACCCGCGTGGATTCCCGAGGGGGCGGAAGACTTCGCCATCCTGCCCCAGGACACGCTCTCCCGTGAGGTCCCAGTTCGGGACGCGCGGCACGTGTTCTATAGGCCGGCCGCTGCAGACGACAACGGGGAATACCAAGCCAAGTCCCTGAAGCACGTCCCACCCGATGCGTACATGTACCGGGTCAGAGTCGGCCTCAAGCATGAAAGGATCCCTTGATGAGTTCCGGTTCCGGGCACTCGAGTGTACTGCGAACGGTGGCAGCGACCCTGTTCGGCCTCCTGCTCATTGCTCCAAACGCTAACGCCTGGAAGGTGACGACACACATGGTCGTGGCCGAGCGGGGCGCGACGAACGTCAAGGACGACGCGCTGCGCCAGCTCCTCCTCAATCCCAGCAACATCGATAATGAGCTGAAGGGTCGGCTACATGAGACTAAGTGTCCGCTCTTCCGGGCCCGGTGGGCTTGAAAGGAACAGATGCCAAGAGTAGCGAAGATAGCCGCGGTCATCCTCGGGGCCGCAGTCGCTTGGCTGTACCTTCCACCCGTCGGGACGAAGGTCGAGCTTCCTGATCTGGAGCCATTGCTCGAACCGCCTGTGTCTCATGGCAAGCCGGTCTTCATCATGACCGCTGACCACGTGTACTACCGCGTGCGGCTCAACGAGCCCGTTGCCCCAACCTTCGGTTCGGACTACTTCGAGGAGCTCCTGAGACGAGGAATTCAATTCAAGGAGGTAACCACCTCGCCACACCGCCTCATCCAGCGCCGAACGGGGTGGACTGTTGCGATGGCACGGGAGAAGGAAAAGGAGCCGTACACCATCGAGTACTGGACGGCGCGGGATAGCAAGACCCCCTGGCGCCCTGTCCAGCTTCGCTGGCCTTGGCTCTACGTGCGCCTGGGAAGGGGGATCCTAGAATCGAAGACGGCGGTGCTTCTCCCTGAAAAGGACACCGTGTCCGTGAACCCAAGTGTTCCGCGATATCCGGGGTCCATCCTGCGCAATGCTTTCCGCACGCGCGAGTTTGTCCAGTTGCGTTTCGTGGCTCGCGCCAGGCGACACGAGATTCTAAGGTACTACGCCGAACACTTCAAGGCACAGTCGGCCGACAGTTTGTACGTGTCGTTCAGCTTGCCCGAGGAGATTGCTGTTTCCCTCTCGAGGCCTGACAACGTTCACATCGAGGTTCAACCATATGTCTACGGCGACGAGCCGCTCGTCGTCTACAGCGCGGAAGTCGCCGCTTCTCTTGAGAGCAACATGTATCCGAGGCAGCCCGCCTCTCTTGCCGGGCTGCCCGACGCAACGCTTTACGCGCTTCACCTTCGCTATCCGAGTGAAGCCGAAGCCAAGCACATTTTCCCCTCCTTGCAGTCACCCTGAGACCATGCGCACGGTTCACACGACTTCGGCAAGGAGGACGACCGCATGAAGCGCGCACCGCGGCACCTGTGGGTTCTTACCTCTACCGTGACCCTTGCATTAGGGATTGCGCCCCGCGCGGCCTTCGCGTGGAAACCGCTCACGCACGCGGACCAAGCGCGGCAGGCTGTCGCGGCGCTGCCAGAAGACGATCCCCTCAAGGCCAAGCTCGCCGCGAACATCCAGTACGTCTACGCTGGTTCCAGCGGTCCGGACATCTACTACGCCTTGCTCTTTGATCCGGCCAGCATCCTCGGAGACTTGGCCCATTACTGCAAGACTGACGAGCTGGTCGAGAACATGAAGAAGGCGGCGGGTGGCAGCCCTCGGCTCGAGGCCCTCGCCTTCGGGTGGGCCTCGCACAACGTGGCGGATTCCGTGGCGCACCCGTGGGTGAACGGCTTTGTGGGTGCAGCCTTTACGGGCGGCGGAGGAAGGTCCTTGATACCCGGCACCATCAATCACCTCCACGGTCAGCTCGAAGCATGGATCAACCGGGACTTTACGGGAGGAATGGATCAGAGTGCCTTCGAACTGGCCATCTGGCTATATGCGACGGATCCGGACGTCAAGAGCATGGTCGGCCAGGCGTTTCAAGACACCTACGGTGACGTCTTTACGAACCCTACGTGTGGAAACACGACGTTCATGGGTCCCCTGGGCGAAATGGAAGAGATCACGCGAAAGGTGAACGTCGAGAAGGCGACCGACAAGGCCGCAAGGTGGATGGTTCGCCTCTGGAGGCGTGGAGCATTCGCGTCGGAACCACTGCTCTTTGGTCAAGATCCCTCTCTGCCCCTCAGGACGGCACCCGAGTACCTCGGTCTCACAAGGGCCTACGTCGCAACCAACTGGCTGTCGAGCACGAGACTCTTCAACTTCAACCTCGATCTAGGCGTCGACCCCGGGAAGCAGGACCTGAACGACTTGTACGGGCCGGTCTCGGTGCCGGGGTCAGTCAGGCAGAGAGTCTTCCCCACGCCCGGGACGCAGTTTGTGCCCGGCGGGCTGGCAGCCCTTGCGCCTCGCCTGGAAGCCGCACTGAACGCAAAGGACTTTGCCGGCATCGCGGCGGTGCACGCAGAGATGGATCGGATCTCGCAAGGGGGAGCCGCGACCTCGTCACGATTTAGGGATACCTTCGTGACCACGGATCGCGCGCCAAGCCGCGCGCCGTTCTACGAAGCGGCAGACGTACTTCTGCTTCGGACCGGTTTCGCGAACAACGCGACGGCGGTGGTTGAACAGTTGGAGGAGCCTGTACGTTGGGTCTCACCTGACCTGTTTCGGGCCGGCGTCGACTTTGTGCGCCAACATCCTGTGTTCGTGATTCCGACGGGTGGCCTCTATGGGCTGGCTGACGAGCAGCAGTTTCCCACCATCCTTGCCGCGTACGTGTCGCAGGGGGGCATCGCCGTAGTCTTCGCCCAGCAGCACGGCTCTGATTACTCCGTCCTCCCAACCCCGACCGGCCGTCCCATCCACGCCTGGGGCTGGCTTGAGGACAATTCGTGCTACACGAATGCGGCCTACATCGACACGTTCCACCCGATGCTCGCGTCGCAATCCAACGCTCTCGTGACGTCGAACCTCGACGGCTTCTTTGACGACATCCCGGAGAACGCCACGGTTCTCTTGCGGCGGGTGAAGAACAGCCAGCCCGCTATGTTCATGTACCCCTACGGCCAGGGGTGGGTGGTCGTGACGAGCAGCTACGACGACTGGGGCGGGTTCAACCAGGTGGGTCCGGGGGCCCGGGCGATCATCCGCGACGCCATCGCCTGGGCCAAGAAGCCCGCGGACCTGCCGGTGAACGCCCCGGGATCGACCGCCTCGATCACGCTTCATGTCAAGAACCTCACGGACCTGCCGGCGAGCCAAGTGAAGCTGATCCTCATGAGCCCTTCGCGCGACCGGGTGGTGATGGAACAGACTGCCTCCGCCGCGGTTCCGGCGGGTGGTACCGCCGACGTGGCCTTCTCCCATGGGTTCCCCGCGGATGCTGAGCTGGGGATCTACCACGTGGACTACGAGCTCCTGGACGACGCGGGTGTGACGATCCAGCCCACGGCCGAAGAAGACAGCGGGAGGATCGTGGTGGCCAAGCCTCCCAGCTCGTCCGCGTACCAAGCGCCCGATCTCTCGTTCTCGACGGTGATGCCCGGAGGCGAGGACCTCCTGATCGGCGACCTTGCGGTCTTCCGCTATCGCCTGGTCAACCGGGCGGCGACCCAGCGGCACTTCCGGATCTGGCGGGATATCAATCACGCGTTCCTGGCGCTCGCCGATGAGGTGGATGTTCCTGGCAACACGACCATCGAGCGAAGCTTCACCGTGATTCCCGGTGCAGCGGGCGGGTACCAACTCAATATTCAGGTCTACGAGGCCGGCGGTGTCCCGCGACCGAGGAGTCGTTGGTGGACCGACGTTCCGGGCGAAACTGGCGCCTACCAACTCACGGACGTCAAGGGATTCCGAGTCAATTTTCCGAGGGCAACCGTCCGCGTCACCTCTGACCGGCCCGTTTACGCCCCCGGCGAGAGCGCCACCCTCTCGGTCATGGTCGAGAACCAAAGCGCGTTCGCCTGGGATGGCACGCTCCAGCTCCTCCCGGGTCTCCTCGCCGAGCAGCCTCTTTCAATGAACCCGGGCGGCTCGGTTCACCTGACCGTCACCGTTCAGGCGCCCGTACCCCCGGTCGTTGGCTACTGGTCGAAGCTTTACATACTCGAAGCGCAGCGACAGGGGCATCCCTTGGCGACCGACTGGATTTCTCTGCGCGTCCTGGAGCCGGACCTGCGGACGGACGGTCTGGCCTTGCCTCGCTGGTCGCGGACGTCTCCGAACCAGGTCACCTGGTCGCTCGCGAACACGCAGCCGGTCCCCTTGACGGGGGGAAGCGTGCACGCCCTTCTCGCGAGCGAGGCAGGGACGCTCTTCGATGAGACGCAACCAATGGTCCTGGCGGAGAGCCCGCAAGGAAAGGCAAGTGTCACGTTCACCCTTCCCCCGCTTGGGCCCGACGTGGCTTCCGGGAGCCTCACCCTCACGGCCGACAACGGATTCGGGAAGAGGATCCAGGCATCCGCGGTGATGAAGAGTGCGCTCTTCGTGGCCGCGCCGTTCGACGGTCGGGAGTATTCGGCGGGAGAGAGCGGCGAGATCGCGGTGACGCTCGAGAACACCGGCACGATCGTCGAGGAAGGCATCGCCGGCGGCTCGATCGACGGCGTCGGAAGCTTGACGTCCTCGCCGTATACCCTTCTGCCCGGACAGAGCGCCGTCGTGCGTCTCGGTTTCACCGTGCCGGCCGACGTGATCGGCGGTATGCACCAGGCAGAGATCGTCGCGTCGCACGCATTCGGCACACGCACCTCCGTCGCGATCAAGAAGCCGATCTTCACGATGGTGGTCGAGGACCGGCTTTACCAGATCGGGGAGGAGATACCGGTCACCCTCCGGAACGCGGGCGGTTCCCGCGCGACACCACTCATCACACTCAGCTTCCCACCGGCGCCGCCGAAGACCGCTTCTCTCAGCTTGGATCCCGGCGCGGAAGGCACCGTCGCGCTCATGGTTCCCCGGCAGATCGCCGCCGGCGTCTACCTTGCGGTTGAGGCAAGGGACGAGGTGAGCGACGTCCGCTTCTTTGAGGCTCGTCCGGTCCGGGTAGCGGGCACGGCCGCGTTGCTGCAGGTGCAGACGGACCAGCCTGTCTACGTGGCGGGCGCGACCATTCAGGCGAGCGCCCAGGTGACGAACAGCGGCGTCGCTCTGGACGGCGGTCTCCTCCACCTCGAGATCGCGACACCCTGCGTCCCGCCGCTCGCTGGCCGCACGTATCACTTCGAGACGTGGGACGGCACGAGATGGGTGGAGCGCGCGGCTCGGGAACGCGCGGCGTTCTTTCAGACGGACCAGGTGGATCTCGGCCCCTACCTGCCCGATCCCGACGGCGAATACAAGGTCCGCATCCGACAGGCCGCGGTGTCTCCCGCGTTCCTGGATTACGTGACCCTCGTCTCGAGCGGATCTCTGGTGCCGGCCCAGGAGGCCACCCTCGAGGGCGGCGGCGACGTCCTCCCCCAGTTGCGGGCTGCCGACGACGACGGCCTCCCCATCGACGGGCAAGCGGTTGTTGTCCGCTTCCCGCCGGCCCTCGATCCCACCCTGGTCTACCGCGCGAGGGAGGGCCTCAGCACCTGCTTCCCCTTCCTGCTGTGGCAGAAGGACGTCCCGCTCAACCTGGACGCGGGTGCGGTGCTGAACGAGGCCGATGCCGTCACCGCATCCCCCTCTCACACCGGGCAGTTCGTGTTCTCGGGCACGGTGATCACGCGGGACGGCCAGAAGCTGGCCGAGGACTCGCGGACGTTCGAGATCGTCTCGTCCGGCCTCGCGGTCTCCGTCCGCTCCGATGCCCCCCTGTACCGCCGCGGAACGCGCATGACCATCTCGGGGACCCTCCGTAACCTTTCGGCGGTGGACGAGCCGAGCCTCGCCTTCGATGTGTTCGCGCGGGGCGCGTCTTCTGACCAGGTCATCCATGAGGAGGCCCTCGCCCTTGCCGTGGGGGAGTCCAGAGACTACACGTTCGAGGTCGACGCCTTTTTCGGCCAGGATGGCGAAGACCTGGCCCTCGGAGCCGAGGTCTTCTCGTCCTCGTCCGGGGCGGTCGCTCAGAGTGAATGGCCCTTCAAGGTCGGGACGCCCTCGGTGAGCGCGAGGCTTCAGATCCCCGACCCAGCAGTGCACCTCGTCCCGACGAGCCCGAGGCTCGTGGCGGCAGAGGAAGGGGAGCTCGATGCCGTGACGAAGAGCGACATGGGAGCGCTCGACGGACCGCTGCCCTTCCCGGTTGTCCTCGGCGGCGTGGGCTATACCGCCTTCCATCAGTCCGTGGACGGCTTCGTTGAGCTGGTTCCCGACGGGGGGATCCCGAGGGGCGCCGTGGCGGCGTGCCTGGATGGCTTCGGTGACGCCGCCGTCGTTGCGGGCTTCCTCGGCGACCTCGACGCGAGCTTTTCGGGCTTCGTGGGATACAAGCACTACGGACCCGGCTCGCAGGATCGAGCGGGACGCGTCTTTCCCACCGACACGATCGTCTTCTTCTGGGACGCTCCCGCGAAGGGGGAGACGGCACCGAACAGCTTCCAGGTCCTCATCACGCAGGATGGCCTCCTGCGGATCGACGCCGGTCCGGCCTTCCTTCCCACGACGTGCGCGCGGACAGGTATAACGCTTCCCCTGCTGGGCGCCTTCCCCTACGGAGGTCCGGCTCCCTTCGGTCTGAGGGCAGAGACCGGCCTCGGCCGAGGCCCCTTCAGCGGCTCCGTCAAGCTGAGGAACGACGGCACCTTCCCCGGCGCGGTCACGCTCGACTCCGGACGCGTGGGTGGCAGCCGGACGACGACGACGGTGACGGTAGGGATCGGCGAATCGCGATCGGTTCCCTTCGAGGACACCGCGGCCGGCGGCGGGACCTACTCCGTCGTTTCGACCGGCGACGCGGACGTCACTCTCGTACAGGACCTCCAGACGAGCCAGGGTCTCCGGGCCCGATATACGGGAGACACGAAGCTCGTCCCCGGGGCGACGGCTCTGCCGGTGACGCTCGCGGCAACGGGCGGCGTGGCGGGACCGGTGACGGTCACCTTCACCCTCACGGGCCCCAGCGGCGCGGAGACGGTGGCACGCACCTATGAGCTGGACCCCGGGTTCGTCACTCGCGACGCGATCCCGTTTACGGTCCCCGAGGGAGCGCTGACCCTCGCCGGGGCCGCCGACGGCGTCGCCTTCTCGATGGACCCCGTCTCCCTCCTAGCCGGGCCAGGGGAGAGGGTCACGTTCACCGCGGTGGCCGGCACGGTCACGGGAGGGACCCTCCCGATCTCGCTCGATGCCGCGAACACTGGCCTTTCCGACTTCTCGGGAGAGATCCGGGTCGATGGCGTCGCCGCTTCACGCACGCCGCTCGCGATTCCCTTCGGGCAATCGCTTCACCTCGATCTCTCGGTGAGCCTCGCGGGCCTCGGTGCCGGTCCGCAAGCCCTCACGGTCCAGCTCGTCTCTGCGAGCGGGGTGGTCTTGAGCGAAACACCGATCCAGGTGAACGTGGTCGGTCCGCGGGTGGTGCTCGCCGAATCTCCCGCCGGTGCTTCTTTCGATGCAGCGGCGACTGCCTCTCTGCGCTTCGTCCTCGAGAACCGCGGGGACGAGCAGGCGACCGGCAGCTTCCGCTTCCAGGTCTTCGACCAGGACCGGACGAGCGGGGTCGACATCGCGCCCGGCGCCCGGCAGGAGATCGTCTTCGACATCTACATCGACAACGACGCCGAGACCAAGGTCTACCCGGGGCGGTACACGGTCAGCACCTCGGGGATGGCGGACACGACCGGCCAGATCAACTTCAACGTGAACGGCATCTCGCTCTCGGTCCAGGCCTCCCTCGACAAGCCTGCGTACCGCGACGGCGACACCGCGCATTTCACGGTCGAGATCTCGAACGGCCGCCCGCAGGCGGGCACGGACTACCTGGTCCGCGTCCACTACAGCGGCTTCGAAGAGGTGCAGCCGGTCGCCATCTCGGGAACGACGACAGAGGTCTTCGATATCCCTCTGCCGCAGGTCACGGGCGAGCCGGTCTTCCTCGGCATCAGCACGCCGGACGCCGGGCGCTCCGCCTACATCAACACCTTCAACCTGCGGCGGGCGGACGATGCGGTAGTCGTAACCCTTGATCAGCAGGTCTACGGCCCGGGGGCGACGGTGACCGTCTCCGCCACGCCGGTGTCGCCGGGGACGCTCTCGCTCTCGGCCCCCGGCTTCTCGGAGACGATCGCTTTGACCGGGGCGGTGACGCGGAGCTTCGCGCTGCCTGCGGATCTCCCCGGCGGGACGTATTCGGTCGCCTGGAGCTTCGCGCCGGCGAGCGGCTCCGGCGCCTCCGGCTCGGTCCCGTTCGACGTGGCGGGGCTGCGGGTGCGGGTCTTCGAGGCGCGTCTCGACCAGGGCCGCTACGGGACCGGAGAGACGATCGTCTCCACGCTCCGGATCCACACCAACGAGACTACCGCGGCCGCCCTGCGCGGCTTCATTGTCGATCCCGAGGGCGTGAGCACGCCCCTCGGAGAAGCGACCGTCGCGCTCGACCCCGAGACCGACCTCGTGACCACGAACTCGTGGCCGTTCGCCTCGAATATCGCGGGGCTCCACCGGTTCGTGTACGGCATCTATCAGCCCGGCGGCGATACCCTGCTTGCTTCGGGCAGCCTGGCGTTCGACGTCGGCAATGCGGCTCTCCTCGGACTGAGGACCGACAAAGCGGACTACCCGACCATCACGGAGCCCGTCCAGGTGTCCGTCTCCGCCTTCGTCTCCGCTCCGGCCACGCTCCGGCTCGAAGTGGACGGTCAGGCGGGACCGTCGACGGACCTGACGCAGACGGGCATCGTCGAGGTTCCTCTGACGATCCAGAGCGTCTCCCCGGGTCCGCACCAGCTCGCGGCGGTCGCGGAGGGAGGCGGATACACGAGCCGTCGCACGACGTCTTTCAACTACGGCACCTCCCTGCCCGACCTGGTAGCGGGCATTCCCTTCGCGCGGCCGGTGGCGGGTGGGGCCTGGAAGATCGACGTGACCGTCTCCAATGTGGGCCGGAGCGGCGCCCCGGCCACGGACCTCCTCGCACTCGATGTCGCGACAGGCGCGAGCCTGGGATCGGTCGCCGTGCCGGCACTCTCGGCCGGCGGCTCGGCCGTGACGTCCGTGGACTGGAACGTCCTGGGAGCGGCGGGGAGCCATGAGGTCGAGGTGGTGGTCGACCCTTCAAACGCGATCCAGGAGTTCCGCAAGGACAACAACCGCGCGCGGGCGGTGCTCGAAGTGCCATCGCTCCTGATCCAGGCCATTGCGGCCGCCTCTTACCCGGCGAACGTCCAGGCTGGTCTCGGAGCGTCCGTCACCAACCTGACCTCCGACCACACGTACGCCGGTCTTGCCGTCACGGCGATCGTGACCGCTCCCGACAGGTCGGTCATCCTGCTCCCAGGGGCTGCGCTTACACCCCTGGCGCCCGCCTCCACGGTGGCTGCCTCCACGCCTTGGGCGGTGGGCCGGGCCATCCCCGGCGCTTATGTCTTGACCGTGGCGCTCCAGGACGGAACGGGGTCCGTCTTGAGCTCGTCCACGGTGTCCTTCAGCATCCTGCCGACCGTGGCGCTCACCGGTACGGTCTCGGCCAGCCCGAATCCAGCCGAGCCACAAGGAGCCGTGACGTTCAGCGGTCACGTAGAGAACCAGGGGAACGTCGCCGTGACCGGCACCGCCACCTTCGAGCTGGTCGCTCCGGACAGCACGATCGGCGCGCGCTACCTGACTCCCGTGACGATCCCGCTCGGGGGATCGGCCGACTTCTCCCTGCCCGTGAGCGCGCTCGCCGCGCCTCCGGGCGACTACCGCCTGGAGCTGCGGGTGGAGGTGGGGACCGACGAATTCCTGGTCGCGACCTCGACCTTCTCCGTCCTCAACGCCCTTCGGGCCACCCTGGGTACGGACCTCACGCCCCGCGTCCTCGTCTACCTGCCGCGTGAGGAGCGAGACGAGCACGACGAAGACGGCGTGAACCGTGCGGCCTTCGTCCAGCACAGCCTCCAGGGGACGGGCGCGTTCCTGAAGGTGACCTCGAGCCACGAGGAGCTCGAGCGCGAGCTCCGGTCCGGCGTGTGGAACACCCACGTGCTGATGGGCAAGGAGCCCGTCTCGGCCGACGAGCTGCGGGAAGCCGTCTTCCGGGGAGACGGCCTCGTCGTCGTCCAATGGCAGGGCACCTCGAAGGCGGAGCTGGATGAGGCCCTGGGAGCCCGGATCCAGGGAGGTTTGCCCGGCGAGAACCACACCCTGGCCATTCTCGACGGGCCCCTTGGGCCCGCCCAGACGCTCGCCCTGCATGCTCAGGCCGCCAAGCTCCAGGTCCAGGGTGCGACACGGGCGGGCATCGCGGACCAGAGCGTGCCTATCCTCTGCGTCCATCCCTTCGGCCAGGGGCGGACGGTCGCCATGGCCTTCGACCCGGCGGTGGCGTCGGGCGATCCGTCCCGCTCCGCCCTCGAGGCTCTCTTCGCGCGGAGCGTCGCTTACGCCGCGCCCCACGTGGCGCGTGCCCCGGCCGCGGGTACGGTGGTTCCGCTGGCTCTGGTGCTCAACAACCCCGGCACCGAGCCTCGAGGCGTCACGGTCACGATCGCCCTGCCCTTTGGGGTGAGCATCGCCTCGGTCGAGGACCGCCCCACCCAGAGCGGCTCCCTCGACTGGGCCGTCACCGTCACCGGTGGCGCCAGCCTCGGGCTCCGCTTTCAGGTGCTCCTCCCCGATGTCGTGGGACACTACGAGCTCACGAGCACGGTCAAGGTCGCGGGCGTCAGCATCGGTAGCAGCCCGAGCCTCGTCCTGGAAGTCACGCGGACGGTGGAGGGGGCCCTCGGTGACGCCATCGCGGTCCTGGAGGCGACCGACGTCGCTCCCGAAGACCACGGCCATCTCCAGAGCGCGATCGCTCATCTGCAGACTGCCCAGGGAACCGGTGAAGACACGCCAGGACTCGAGGCCAGGATCCGCCTCGCCATGGAGGCCGACGAAGAGCTGGCCGGCATCCAGAGCGCCGACCTGGGCCCGGTCCGGGCCGCGGTCGATCGCGTGGTCGCCGCCTGGGAGCGAATGTGGTTCGAGCTTGTGGGCGAGGAGCAGACGCGAGAGAGGCGAATCGGCAAAAGAGATCGGCTCGCCTCGTGGGCTCTCCTTGGGAGCTGCGAAGTACATCCCTTTCAGAAGGTCGACCCTTCGGCGGGTTTTCCTGCCCGATTCACTTTCCGCGGGCCGGGCGCTCTTCCTGGCCGTTTGCCTTCAGGGCTGAACGTGGCTCGATTCGCCGACCAAGAAACGTTGCCCGCGAGTTGCCCGGCACTTGGATTTCGCTAACTCCTGACCTGCGAGGGCGACGGAACATCAGCCAGTTTGGAACGCTTCGTGCTTGTGACTCGGGTCGCGAAGATATCGCCGACGCATTGAGCCATCATGGCTCCAAGGGATCAGGTGTCGCCGCCTTCTGCCGGACCGCTCGACAGCGGGTGCTCCGCCCAGCGTCCCCTCCCCTTCGGAACCTCCCCTGGCCGCGATGAGACCTCACTCCTTCGCGCGTTGACCAAGGCGCTCGCCGCCCTCGTCCGGAGCGGCGCTCGGGAGCCCGCCCTCCAGGAGAGCTTCATTGACGCGGTCGCGGG
>WNGL01005970.1_pt1 | contig 14435 bp, 12 predicted proteins | sample 5400591 | NCBI WGS metagenome assembly WNGL01 (sample SAMN13153377, study PRJNA577476) | soil metagenome | isolation source: 80 cm soil or saprolite under Garry oak tree replicate 1 | place: USA:California | collected 2016-06-15
CTCATCATCCCACTCGCGCAGCTCAGCGCACAATTGCAGCAGCCATGCGAATCCGTATGGGCGTTCGAAACTGGCGCGGCCTTCGCCGCGAATGTATGCTGCTTCGCGTTTGAGATTTTCCGCAGTCAGACTTTTCCCGAGCGCGTCGCGCGCCGCCGCCGCAAACGGTGCGTCTGGAAACGTGCGTAACAGTCTCACGAGCAGCCAATGTCCGTGCACCGAAGAATGCCAGTCGTAACAGCCATAAAACGCAGGCGTGAGCTTATGCGGCGGCGCGACGTCTGTGTCGCTGTTCAGGAGATGACTGATTTTGTTCGGGTATTCCTTGCCAACACAGGCGAGCGCGAGCTTCGCGAACCGCTCCGCTGCCTTTGCGTCGAACGTCGATGTTTCTCCGGCGGAAAATGCAAGGCTTGGTGCGAAAAATAACACGGCGAAGAGAATAGGCTTCTTCATGGAGCGTTGAATGTTGGACGTTGAGCGTTGGACGTTTTTGGATAAATCACAAGTCCTTATGCGAGCTCTTCATTCCTTCGCTGTTTGCATTTTCGGTCTTAGCGCGCAAATCACCGCCATGTTCGCTGCTGAGTCAGACAACCCGCTGATAAACGAAAGCGCGTTGCCGTATCACTATCCCGATTTCGATAAATTGAAGGACGAAAACTTCGTCCCCGCGATCGAAGCGGGCATGCGTGAGCAGTTAAACGAAATCGATCCCATCGCGAACAGCTCGGAGAAGCCGACGTTTGAGAATACGATCGTGGCAATGGAACGGACTGGCCGGTTGCTCGATCGCGCGCAGCGGACGTTTTCGAATCTGAACGCGTGCGATACGAACCCGACGCGGCAGAAGATCGAGAAGGAAACAGCTCCAAAACTTTCCGCGCATCGCGATGCGATTTTTCTGAATCCAAAATTGTTCGCGCGCGTGCAGGCGCTGTATGACAAGCGCGACTCGCTCGGGCTCGATCCTGAATCGGCGTATTTACTCGAGCGTTACTACAAGGATTTTGTGCGCGCAGGCGCGAAGCTGTCCGACGCCGACAAGGAGAAGCTGAAGAAGGTCAACGCCGAGCTGGCGACATTGCAGACGGATTTTGAACAGAATGTGTTGAAGGAGCGGAATGCATCGTCGGTAGTCGTCGATAAGAAGGAAGAGCTTGCCGGCCTGACGGACGATCAGATGAAGAGCGTGATCAACGCGGCGAAAGCGGAGCACAAGGAAGGGAAGTTTGTGATCCAGCTTCAGAACACGACTGGCCAGCCGTTGCTCGGCTCGTTGCAAGACCGACATTTGCGTGAGCGGATCATGCAAGCATCGCTGTCGCGCAACAGCAAGGGCGGCGAGTTCGACACGCGCAACATCGTCCTGCGTACTGCACAGCTTCGTGCGGAGAAAGCGAAGTTGTTAGGCTACGATGATTGGGCGGCGTATCAGCTCGAGGACCAAACGGCGCATGATGTGCCGACAGTCAACAAACTGCTGGGCGATCTCGCGACGCCGGCGGTCGCAAATGCCAAACGCGAGGCGGCCGAGCAACAGAAGATTGTCGATCAAGAGAAAGGCGAATTCCAGATCGCGGCGCACGATTGGGATTTTTATTCCGAGAAAGTCCGCAAGGCGAAATATGCGTTCGATGAATCGGAGGTGCGGCCGTATTACGAGCTCAATCACGTTATCGTTGACGGCGTCTTCTTCGCCGCGAACAAGGAATACGGACTCACATTCAAGGAACGACACGATCTGCCGGTGTATCAACCGGACGTGCGCGTGTGGGAAGTGTTCGATCGTGACGGCAAACCGCTCGCCATTTTCATCGGCGATTATTACGCGCGCGCGTCAAAGCGCGGTGGCGCGTGGATGAATGCCTATGTGCAGCAGAGCGATTTGTTCGGTACCAGACCGGTGGTAGCGAATCATCTCAACATCCCAAAACCGCCGGCGGGCGAGCCGACGCTACTGACGCACGATCAAGTCCGCACGGCATTTCATGAGTTCGGGCACGCCCTGCACGGCATGTTTTCCGCCGTGAAATATCCGCGCTTCAGCGGGACGAGTGTGCCGCGCGATTTCGTCGAGTATCCGTCGCAGGTGAACGAGATGTGGGCGAACTGGCCGAAAGTGTTGAAGAATTACGCGAAGCATTACAAGACAGGGGAGCCCATGCCACAGGCGCTCGTACAGAAGATCGAGGCGTCGGACAAATTTAATCAGGGATACAAGACCACTGAGTATCTGGCGGCATCGCTGCTCGACCAGGCGTGGCATCAACTTTCTCCGAACGAGATTCCGAAGGAGGCCGTCGCGTTTGAAGCGGAGGCATTGCGCAAGGCGCATGTCGATTTTGCGCCTGTGCCGCCGCGCTATCGCAGTTTCTATTTTTCGCATGCGTTCGCCGGCGGATACTCAGCCGGATATTACTCCTATCTCTGGAGCGAAGTGCTCGATGCCGACACGGTGGAATGGATAAAGGAGCACGGCGGCTTGAAAAGAGAGAACGGCGATCGTTTTCGCGCCATGTTGCTGTCGCGCGGCGGCTCCGCCGACGCCCTGGGGCTATTCAAGAATTTCGTCGGGCGCGATCCTTACATCGAGCCATTGCTAAAGCGGCGCGGGCTCGATAGCGCACCCGGCTCCGGCGCCACAAAGGGCGAATAACAACTGCCGCTTCACTTGGGATGTCCCTCGTCGTTGGACTTCTAACGAGTTGCCGGTGGAAGCCCGGCGCAATTTTTGTTACTGTTGATCCGGCGTGAGCGAGATTCCTGTTGTGACCGAAACTTGTCGGTCGCGGCGAATAATCATAATCGCTTCTGTCGTCTTCTTGGCGGTTCTCTTGCCGGCTCACTCTCAGACTCCAAGCCCTTCCCAAACACCGCGGAGGCCGCCCAGACATGAAATCGTCAGCCATTACCGCATCGCTCCGTCTCCTACGCCGAACACCGCCAACCCCGTCACTTCGTTCCGTCCGTCGCCGACGGATATCCCCCAACGCCCTGTCAGGGTGAGGTTGACGCCAGACAAAGACACCGTGCAAATCGCAGAGAAGGTAAAATTCACGGCAACACTCAACCCTCCGGTTCGCGAAGCATTTTACATTTTTGACGTCGATGGCACGGTGATAGACAGAGGCATAGACAAAACTCAGACGGTGGCTGGGTTTTCAACGTCGGGTCCGCACGTAGTTAATGTTCACGTCCGCGTTCGTGGAACAGAGGTTGGCGATTCGGCAACAGTTCAGGTCCAACGCGTTCCGCCATCAAGTCCAACACCGGCGAGCGCGACGGCGTCAGTTCCTATCACTCCCACGCCGACTGCTCCCCGCTCGATTCAGGTACGACTGACGCCGAATGAGCCGCACGCGCGGGTTGGAGAAACAGTGACATTCACAATCTCGAGTGTTCCTGACGTGCCAGACCTCGATTATCAATTCGATGCCGGTGACGGTTCCCCGATCGAGCACGGCAACGCGCGGACGATTCGCCATACTTATAGAAAGCCAAGCGACTTGTACACGGCATCGGTTACCCTTGCCGGGGCTAGGTCGCCAGGCGTCGCCAAGCTCGCGATTTCCGCGGATAACCCATCAAGTCCGACATCACCCAGTGCGACGGCGTCAGTTCTCATTACACCTTCGCCACCTTCTTACTCTCCTTCGCCAACAGTCAGCGCGACAGCCGAATCTATCACGTCCACTCCTTCGCAGGGTAGCAACAATGTGGCGAGCCCAACCGCTACGTGGTCGCCATATAGGCGCAACACTGCAACGCCAACTACAACGCCGTTCGTTTCGCGCGGACGACCTTGGCGAGATAAGATCTCATGGATCCATTACATAGTCAGTGCTGGTCTCGCCGCCGCGGCATTATATGGAATACTGATGCTGATCAAACCGACCTTTCGACTGCATTGGAACCGGGACGAGCCACAAATGCCGCTGGAAAATGTGACTATCAATTACGAGTTACATTTTCATTCCAATATATCCGCTGGCCGGGACCAGCTCCAGACTGACGGAACAAGCTTGATTCTGAGAAAGAGGACACAATGAACAATTCATCTCTTAGCCTGCGTACGCTTTTCTCACTTCCCAAACCTCGCGCGACTACCACGCCTTCGAATCAATGGCAGGAGTTCCAAAGTCGCTTGGGTCGCGAGATCAAGACGATCAAATGGATGGCGCCAATGCCTGATCTCGTTTCGAAGGTTGGCGAACTTTTCAACATTCAGTTACCCGATCTACTGGTTCTTTCGTGGAAAAAGGCCAGGCAACTGCAAGACGCGCTCGAGGAATCCAGGAAATCGCCCGAACAGGTCATTGTCCTGGATCTCGCTGAACATGTCATAACCAACCAGTATCATCCATACATCGAAATACGGATTGCCGGAGTGCCGTCGCCGAAAAAAATCGAGTTTACAGTTGAGCTTCTGACGAGGTTAAGAGGAATCATTCTTAGGATCCAAGCCGGGACCATCACAGAGATTGAGGCGGGCAGTTGTGATTTCGAAGGAAAAGTTAAATACCAGGACCTGACAATCGCCGATAAGAAACTTGACCGCCCGATAGAATTTCGGTCCCTACCCACCTTTAAGAAGCAGATAGCGAGCGACGTCCAGTAACGATTCATCGACCGGGGCTCCTCATTGGCGAACTCGGGCGCCGTGCAGGCGACGGAGTTTGCCGTTTTCTTCCGGGATGCGGAAATATTGCCGGTGGAAATGGTGCTTCAATCTGTTAGTTTTCTAACCCCGTGAGCGAACGCCCGGACACTGCCGCACAAACAGCCGCGCCAAACGGCGAAAGAGCCGATTTGCGCCCTGAAAGCATTCAGGACGCAGTGATCCGGCTCGCCGGCAACTCTCAGGACGGAATTCAAACTGCCGGGGCTTTTCTCGCGCGACTTGCTGGGCGCAGCGAGCACGACGTCATGACCTACATGACCATCCCAGCCACCATCTCAGGCGGGCCGTCGATTTTTCAGGTGCGCATCGGTTCCGGCGAAGTGTTATCGGCCGGTGATGAGGCCGATTTTCTAGTCGCGTTTTACCAACACAGTTACCAGGACCACGTCGGGTTTTTGCGCGAAGGCGGCGTATTGCTTTACGACTCGGATAATGTGGAGCCGAACTTGGACGATAAACGGTTCGTTTACGTCGGTGTACCGATCACTGGGTTGACTGTTGAAGCGCTCGGCGGCACGGCCAAGGACAAGGGCAAAAACATTTTCGTGCTCGGTCTAATCTCGAAAATTTTCAATCTCGATGACGAGAAACTGAAAAGACTGATCAGCGAAAAATTCGGGGGCAAAAACGAGAGCGTCGTGAATACGGCATTGATGGCGTTCCAAGCCGGCTACGCGTATCCGGTCGGCAATGTGCTCACGAAACACTATCGGTTCGAGCACATCCCGAGGCCGAGCGGCCGCGCGCAGCTCACGATGGATGGCAACCAGGCGCTCGCGTACGGACTGATCGCGGGCGGCGTGCGCTTCGGCGCCGGTTACCCGATCACTCCGTGGTCGTCCGTGATGGAAACGCTCCGGCGCGAGCTGCCGAAGTATGGCGGGATTTTTGTCCAGGCCGAGGACGAGCTGGCATCGGTCTCAATCGCGCTCGGATGTTCGTACTCTGGTTATCTCGCGGTGACGGGCAGCGCGGGCCCCGGCATTTCTCTCAAGGCCGAAGCGATCGGTTGGGCGTCAATGGCCGAGATCCCGTTAATTATTTGCAACATTCAACGCGGTGGCCCGAGCACGGGTTTGCCCACCAACGTCGAGCAAAGCGATTTGCACCAGGCGATCTTCGGCAGTCATGGTGATAGCCCGCGCGTCGTGCTCGCGCCCGCGAGCGTCGAAGACTGTTTTTACATCGCGATCGAAGCGGCCCGGATCGCACGCAAATACAGCACGCCGGTTTTCATTTTAAGCGATACCTCGCTGGCCACGCGTATCGAAGCGTTCGACGAACCCGATCTGCCGAAGCTAATGGTCGATCCCAAACCGGACCTGTCGCCGCGCCAAACACACAAGCCGTATCCCATCGATCAAATCACGCAGCACGTCCCGCCGGGCACGCGTATTCTCGATGGAAAATATCCGCTTCTCGCCGGACTCGAGCACGACGAAATGGGTCATCCGACCGGCAGCCCCAAGCTGCACATGGCCATGACCGCGAAGCGTCGCAACAAGTTACGAAAGCTTGCCGAAGAAATTCCGGTGCCGAAAGTTTTTGGCGATCAGGAAGGCGACACGCTGATGGTCGGGTGGGGATCAACTTACGGCCCAATCCACGACGCCGTCGTGATGGCGCGAGAGCAGGGTGAAAAATGCGGCGGACTGCATTTGCGCCATCTGCATCCGTTGCCGAACGGCCTCGAAAAAATCTTCGAGAAGTTCAAGCGCATCGTCACGGTCGAGATGAATGATCAGGGCGTTTACGGTTTTGGCCAACTCGCCACGATTTTGCGAGCGCGTTACTGCGAACCAAAAATCACGAGCTTCACCAAGACCGATGGTCTCACGTTCCGGGTGAAAGAAATTTTGGACGGCGTGTTCAAGGGCAAGTCCTTCCTTGCGCGACACATCCCGCGCGAAGGCGCCGAAGTCATTCACGAGGCCGGCGCGGAAAACGTGAAACATCTAAAGGAGGTCGTGCCGCAAGGCGTCGGCTAAGCCGACGCCGATGTTTGATGTATGAGGTTTGACGTTTGAGGTAATGAATCTGGAAACCAGGAGAGCAGGAATAGGAATTGAATCTCGAAACCATGAATTCAGGAAAAGCCAAATGCCAGTCCGGCTCGGACTTCTTGGGTTCCTGGCTTCCTGATTAAAAGTTTATGAGTGAAGCAACAACAGGGAATGGTGAAGGGGCCGCAACTGTAGAGGCAGGCGTGTCGCCTGCGATCGCCGAACCGCCGAGAGAGAAGTTAACCAAGAAAGCCATCACCGCAGACCTTCCGACATGGTGTCCCGGTTGCGGCGATTTCGCGGTGCTCGCCGCGTTTTACAAAGTCCTCGAGAAACGCAATCTCGAGCACGAAAAAATCGTGACACTCGCCGGCATCGGTTGTTCATCGCGTTTTCCCTATTTCGTCAACGGCCACGGCGCGCATTACATTCACGGCCGCGCCGTCCCGCTCGCCTCCGGCATCAGCCTCGCCCGGCCCGATCTCCACGTGTTCCTGTTCGGCGGCGACGGCGACGGCTTCTCCATCGGCGGCAACCACCTCGATCACGGCGCGCGCAAGAACATCAACATGACTTATTTCATCATGGACAACTTCGTCTATGGCCTGACCAAGAAACAGACCTCGCCGACGTCGCCCATCGGGTTCAAGAGCAAGACCGATCCTACCGGCGCGATCGATCAACCGGTCAACCCGATGAAAAAACTGATCGCCGGCGGGGCGACATTCATCGCACGCACGCACGCCGCGAACGTGACTCACATGATCCAACTGATCGAGCGCGCGATGGACCACCAGGGGTTCAGCGTCATCGAATGCTTGTCTGAATGCGTCGAATTTTTCCCGGACGTATTCGATCCCGCCAACCCGAAAAAAGGCGGCAGCTTCGAAGTGATCCAGGAAAAGAAATGGGACAACACGCCCGAGGACGAGCTTCGCCACGACGTCACCGACGAGCTCGCCGCGTACAAACTGGCGCAGCTCCCGTTTCCCGGCGTCTTCGGCGTGTTTTACGAAACCGATCGTCCGACCAAGAATGCGCTGGAGAAGAAGTGGATTGAAAGCACTCGTGAGAAGACTGGCAACGCCAGCGATCTCGCGATTCTTCAAAAAACGTTCGACCGAATAAAATGAGTTCTGTCGTAAAGATTGATCCCGAAATCATGAGCGGCGCACCCTGTTTCGCCGGCACGCGCGTTCCGATTCAAAACCTGATCGATTACCTCGAAGGCGGCGATTCCATCGAAGATTTTCTCGAGGGTTTTCCAAGCGTCTCACGCGAGCAGGTGATTGCGTTCCTCGAAGAAGCAAAGGAGTGCATGCTCGCCTCTGCGGCGAAGTGAAGATCCTGCTCGACGAATGCGTCGATCGCAGGTTCGCGCGTGATCTTGCGGGGCACTCGGTTTCGACCGTTCCGCGTCGCGGTTGGGCGGGAATCAAGAATAGCGAATTGCTCGCGCTAGCTGAAAAGGAATTCGACGCATTCGTCACAGTCGACCGAAAACTCGCAACGCAGCAGGACCTGACGAAATTGAAAATGGTCGTTGTCCTGCTTCGTGCCCGGACAAATCGATTCGAACACCTTCGACCCCTCGCCACTGACCTGCTCGAAAAGCTTCCTCGCGCTAGGGCGGGAGAACTGACCGCAATTGGCGCGTGATCCCTCTCAACGCTCAGCTCTCAAGCCTGAACCGCTGCTGATGCTTCTTACTTCATCCTTTTTACTTCCAACTTTCAAACCGCGACCGTCACGCGCAGGAAGGTTGCAGGAATGGACGTGGCGTTTTGACTGTTGTTTTGGCTGTTGAACAGCTCTTCCAGTTCTTTCTGTAGCTCAGCCGCGCGGCCCTTTTTTTCCGCGGCTTCAAACGCATTCATGGTCGGGCCATAATATTTCCTGAATTCATCCACGTACGCTGATGGTGTATCCGGGAAGTTGAAAGTGAATGTGTCCCGGGCGAACGAAATGTTCTCTGCCGAAACTCCGGCCGCACCAAAACGTTCGATCACATTGCTCTCGACGCCCCACGTCATTGGGCTAACGAAACCTTCCGGCGGTGGCGGCGTGTAGTTCGAGCTGATCTTCAAAAGCTGCGCAACGAGCGTCGGATCATTGGGAATCCAGTTGCCCATCACGATGCGACCGCCCGGTCGCGTCACGCGCACCATCTCTTTGGCGACCTCGAATGGCTTGGGCGCAAACATTGCGCCGAAAATGCTGACGACGAGATCAAAACTCTTGTCCGGCACCTGCTCCAGATTGGATGCGTCGCCTTCCTGAAACTTGAGATTCTTCAGGCCCTGCTCGGCCGCCCGTCTGTTCCCGGCTTCGACCAGGTTCCGCGCGATATCGACGCCGAGCACGTCTGCGCCGAGTTTCGCCGCGGGCAATGCTGTGGTGCCATCGCCGCAGCCGAGATCCAGCACCTGCATATCTTTCGTGATTCCGAGTTTCTCCACGACCGCCTCTCCGCTTTCGCGCATGGTCGCGGCGATGCGCGTGAAATCGCCTTTTTCCCAGAGTGCTTTGTTTGGATTAACGGGAGCATTCATGACGCGACCTTATCGCGATATGACCGAGCAGCACAACAACTCAGGTTGCACTTCTTCCTTCTTCCGTTCTACTTCTTACTTTCTGTAGCTTCCAACTCCGCCCGCATCGCCGACACACTGAGCTCAGTGGGCAAGAAACCTGTGTCGGTGTAGGTGATCGTCGCACTCGGCCCGCCTTCTTTTGAGACAGAGACTACGCCGCTCATGCCTGTGACTGAGGCGACGTCTTCTTTCCAACCCGCTTCGCGAAACTGTGTCCGCAAGGATTCGACGGCGGCTTTGGCTTTCCCCTTGCCGACAGTGAACTTGATCTCGTCCTTGGTCTGCTTCACGACTTTCGCATCCGCGGGCAGAGTCACCGCGACTTTCGGCACCTTGTTCCGCTCGGCCAACTCGGCGGCCTCCTTCGCTGCTTTCGCTTCAGCAGCGGCACGAAGTTTAGGCGCCTCCTCTTTTATTCTGCGATCGAGCTCTGCGATTTCCGCCGCGCTTTGAAAACGAACCGAGAAAAGGAGCTTGCCACGCAGCGCGCCGGTGGCCGCTAGCGTCAGCATATCCTTCGCGGGATTGCGAAAGATCATGGTCGGCTTCTCATCGACGTCGACCATGTGATCGAGCGTGGATTGCCAACCCGCGGCGGCCAGCGTCTTTCGATAGAAATCGACGATGGCGTCCTGGTTCGCAGTCGCAAACGTTAATTCCGGCGGCTCATCGACGTAACGCAAATCCTCGACGTTCGGCGGCGCGGGAATATCAGACGAAATTAGCTGATTCGAATACTGGATCATGGTCTTCCCGCCCCGCGCGGGTGCAGACGAGACAGTCGCCGTCGCGAGAATTGCGTTCTGTTTGAAGTAGTCCGAATCGCCGGCCGTGCCATAAGGCACCCAACCTTGCGCGATGAAGAGACTGCGAATGGCGTCGGCAGTCGCAGCGACGCCGGCCGCGGTTTCATACATCGCGGTGGAGTCGCCGACATACACCGGCTTTGCGCCCGGAGGAACCGGTAGCTTGCCGGGTTTCACGTTGCCCTGATTTTGCAGCCTGACCGACACGTTGCCGTCGCCAGTGGGAGTGACCGAGACAAAAACGATGAACCCGTTACGCGAGAAACTCGCGCTGGCTGATTGATCGGTGACGGAGCTGTTCGGCAATTCTTTCCAGCCTTGCTCGACGAACGCGTTCCGGTTGAATTCGAACGCCTTCTTCACATCGCCTGTTGCGAGATAAGAAAGATTAGCCACATGTCGCTCGTCGGTAGGCTTCGCAGTGTCCATGAGCGGGAACGTTGCGAGATCCAGGACCTTGGCCGCTTGTTCCACTGTGGCCGGCGTTTTGATCGCGTCGTCAGAAGTCGTGTCGTCCCCCGCCCGGTTTTTTGCACCACACGCGAAGAGGCAACCAAGCGCACACACCACGAAAAGCTTTTTCATCACGGTCCCAAGGCAAAGGTGAACTATTGGATTGGGGAGCGGTCGCCGCGGCGACCTGGAGATCGCAAAGTTTGGAAATATCGAGTCCGTTTCAGAACCCATAAGCCGCGATGATATTGAAACGATTGCTCCGTTTCGAGCGCCATGTTTGTGGATTCACTTCATATTTCTTCCTTTTTCCTTCTTACTTTTGTAACCATCCTTCTGACCTTTCTTATGAAGACCTCTCGACTTTTTATTTCGTCGTTCCTCCTTCTACCTTTCTTCTCCGCCTCCGCGGTAACGCCGCAATCGCAGCAGGCGTCGGGCATCACCGCGATCATTCAGAAGGCGATGAAGACCGAGCACCTCCGGGCGGTCATCGTCAAAGTCACGCAGGGCGACAAGGTCGTGATTAGCCAGGCGTTCGGCGAATCGATGACCGGTGTGCCGGCGACCACGACGATGCACTTCCGCAACGGCGCCGTTGCGTTCTCTTACCTGGCCACGCTGCTCTTGCGGTTCGTGGACGACCACACGGTCAAGCTCGACGACACGATCGAGCGCTGGATGCCGGACCTGCCGCAGGCAAACAAAGTCACCTTGAAAATGTTGGCGAACCAGACCTCGTGCTATCCCGACTTCGAGACGGATCCGAAGTTCCTCGCGGCTTTCGACAAAGAGCCGTTCCACATCTTTACGTTCGAGGAGCGACTCAAGATCGCCTTCTCACGCCCCATGGTAGCCGATCCGGGGACGAACTGGAGCTACGCGCACACCAACTTCATGATCCTCGGCGAGATTTTGTCCAAAATCGGCGGAAAACCGTTGGACGTGCTCCTGAAGGAGAAGGTCCTTGTCCCGATGGGCCTGAAGAACACCACCGCCTCGGAGACTTCCGAAATGCCAACCCCGATCCTGCACGCGTACGACTCGGAGCGCCGGGCTGCGCTCAAGATCCCTGCCGACATCCCGTTCTACGAGGAAGCGACATCCTTTAACGCGCAATGGGGGACACCGATGGGAGCGAACGAGACCACGAACATCGACGACATGATCACCACGGCGGTCAAGGTTGGCACCGGCGCACTCATATCGAAGGCCAGCTACGAAGCCATGATTGGACCGCACCTGCTCGGCTTCGGGAAAAAGCAGGACAACTGCGCGCCTTCCTGTTTCACGCAAATAAACGCATACAACTACGGCCTGGGCATTGTGCGCTCAGGCTCGTGGCTACTGCAGAACCCGCTGGTCGACGGCTATGGTGCGGTAGAAGCGTATCTTCCCTCCAAGAAAATTGCCATTGCCGTGGCGGTGACGTTCGCGCCGGAAGCATTCGACTCCGAGGGGAACTATGCGAATTCCAGCGACGCGCTGTTCCGATCAATGGGCACGTACATGGCACCGGACGATCCACCTCCTCCAGTACCAGAAAAAGGTTAGTCACTCGCGTACTTCACAATTTTTTCTGCCGCCGAATCTTAGGCATGTTTTCGCTGACCGTAGAAGCCGCGGATGATCTGCTCGCGAATTCTCGCCTGTTCCGCTGGATCGGTGGTGTTCACCATGCGTTCTGCCAAACTGGCTAACTCGTCTCCGGTCAACTGTCGCTCCGCGTCAAGTTGATAAGCAAATCGAATGACGCCGAGTTGTTGCTCTGGATCGAGCCGCTTGATTTCTTCAATGATCTGACTCGCGGTCACATTTCGATTCTATCGCGCCCGCTCTCAACCCTCACCTGTCACGCCGTAGCCTCGCGCGAAGGCGGGTCACTGCACTTCTAGTGCGCACCCGGCGTCCAGCCGCCGACACCGAGCGCAGTCAGCACGATTTCCACTGCCAGAGAGCAAAGGATGAGTCCCATTACTCGCACCAAGACGGACGCGCCCTGCCGGCCGATCACCCGCAGAATCGCATCGGAAAAAAGCAAGAAGATGTAGGTAATGAAGAGCACCACCAGAAGGACAACGCCGGTTTCGAGCCGCTCCGGCACGGTATAGACATCGTTATCAGTTAAGACGATCACCGCCATCATCGCGCCCGGCCCGGCGATGGAAGGCACCGCCAGCGGGAACACCGCGAGATCGCGTCCCTCCTCCGGCGATCTATTCGTCTTCTCATCCATCTTCCCGAAAAGCATCTGCACACCGAACAGGAACAGAATGATGCCACCGGCCACTTTGAGCGAGTGCATGTGAATGCCGATCGCGTCGAGAATGACCTGGCCGGCGGTCATGGCGACCACGAGGATGATCGTGGCGTAAATCACAGCACGCAGCGCCGTCAGATGCCGCTCTTTCCGGGTGAGCGCAGCGGTCAGCCCGGCAAACAACGCGACATTCCCGATCGGATCGATCGTCGTCCAGAGCGTAGCAAAATCCTTGCTGATTTTGATCAAAAGCGGAGACATATGTCGAAGCGTGTGTTTTATCCTGATACGGATGACGTATCAAGCACGAGCAAAGTTGTTGCGCTCAGCATCGCCGTCTTCCGCTTCAACGCTTTAACGATTCAACGCTTCACGTGGCGACAGCCAGCCTTATACGAACAGCGGATCAAACGCGAGGCAAAGAAACGCCTTGTATTGCGAATTGCTTGCTTGTTCGGTATTCTTTAATCGTGAGCGTTAAAGAGCAGGTTCTTCAGGCGATAAACCGGTTACCTGACGACATCGATTACCGTGACGCTGCTGACGAAATCGCTTTCCTCGCCGCAGTGCGCGAGGCGGAGCGCGATATCGAACAGGGTCGTGTTGTTTCGAACGAGCAGATGAAAGCTCGGATCGCTGAATGGACCGGAAAATAATTTGGTCCGAGAAATCCTCGAGCGACATCGACGGCGATCGTCCGCTACATCGCACGTCGTGATCCGAAAGCTGCCGCTCGCATCGGACTTGGCATCTACGACCGCGTGAAATGATTTGTTTCCGGTTCAACGATTCAACGATTGACCCGGCGACAGCCTGGCGGGTCGCCAAAACGAACTTCCTATCGAAGTCATACTTTGTCGATTTGACTTACATTTCGACCTACGCTTTACTTTTAAGCATGTCGGATACAGCCAAGACAGAAACCGTTTCATTCACTGTCAAAGGGCAGGTAGTCATTCCCCGGCGGATCCGCCGGGAATTTGAAATCGAGAATGGCACCAAAGCGGTCGTGCAGGCGACGCCGGAGGGAATCCTGCTCAAGCCGATCACTGGCGCGGCCATCAAACGCGCCCGCGGCATTCTGAAGCGGAAACCGGGCGAAAAGCCGTTCCGGCAATGGTGGGCTGATTACAAGAAGGAAGAAAAAGCGTTGGAAGAAGCCAAGTATGCCCGGCTCCGTTCTCGATAGCTTTGCGCTCATCGCGTATCTGCGCGACGAAGCCGGCGCGGATAAGGTCGAAAACTTGCTGCACAAAGCGGCGACCCGTCATGAGCCGCTGCACATGACCGAAATCAATTACGCAGAGGTGCAATACATTATTATTCGAAAAAACGGACTAACAGGCTGGGAAGCGGCCGCGGCCAGCCTGGTCTCGCTACCGATCACCTTTCATCCGGTCACCCGCGAGTTGGCCGACGTCGCAGCGCGATTAAAAGCGTCACACCGCATCAGTCTCGCCGATGCGTTTGCCTCCGCTCTGGCCAAACACCGCAATTGCGAACTCGTCACCGGGGATCCTGAATTCAAAACTCTGGAACGCGAGCTGAAGATAGCTTGGTTAAAATGATAACGCGCCTCGCGTTGTCGTGCTGGTTGCCGCGCCGGAGCTGTGCCGCACGAGCCAAGTCGGGTCA
>WNGL01008890.1_pt1 | contig 14434 bp, 11 predicted proteins | sample 5400591 | NCBI WGS metagenome assembly WNGL01 (sample SAMN13153377, study PRJNA577476) | soil metagenome | isolation source: 80 cm soil or saprolite under Garry oak tree replicate 1 | place: USA:California | collected 2016-06-15
TTCCACCGAAGAGCGGGATGGATCGGCCTCGTCCAGGACGATGGTGCCGCGCACGCTCTTGAAGTGCCCCTTGACCGTCGTAAACATCATGTGCTTGCCGGAGAACTCGACCAGCGTATGCGCGGGGTCGAGCTGCCAGTTACTACGGGTTGTAACTCCCGCTTCACTCTGCGTTGTCATGTCATTCCCTCCATTACAAAATACAGCTTCAGGTGTTGCTGGCAAAGGGGACTATTGACCTTCTAGTTCCCTTTGCACTCTTATTTCCTCTCAGGCTGCGCTGGTCGTTTCGCAGCTTTGACACACAATCATGGCGTAGCTCACAGCGCTAACACCACCACTTGCGGTCGGCTCAAATGATGACCCCTTTGAATTAAATGGTTTACATATAAACTACTTTGGCAAAAAAAATTATGTGGGTCCAAGAGCACGATCAAGCATGTGTAACAACTGATGGAGCGTGCGTTGCTCCTCAGGTGCGATCACCGCCATACACGCAGCAACCAGCTCCTCATGCTCCGGGACCACTCGTGCTGCCAGCGCTGCGCCTTGTTGCGTCAGAGAGACCATATGCGTGCGACCATCCTCCGGGTCGGGCCGCCGCTCGACTAACTTGCGGCACTCCAGGCGGTTCAGCAACCCCACCATGTTTCCTTTCGTCACGAACAGCCGGTCAGCTAACGTCTGCTGTGAGATGTGAGGAGCAGCCTGAAGATGGGCCAGCACCCCGAACTGAGCAAGGGTGAGGTCATAGCGTTCCAGGTGTCCCGAGAGTCGCCGTTCCACCGTATGCATGATACTGTTCAGATGCAGCCAGGTCCGGACACCGAGCTTCAGTTGATGCTTCATACCCTCGCTCCCTGCGCTTGATAGTTTAAGTATAAACTACTTTCGCGGTCTTGTCAACCTGGCAAGCGTAGTACCCAACGGCGCCTGGTGACAGCAACGTTGAGATTGTTGTTAACGCCGGAGTATCATTGGCTCTGGCTCACTTTGCGTGATATGGTAGAATACGGGCCATGCTACACTTGGATGCTTCTCACAGAGCCAGGGAAGGGCCCAAGACGATCTCCCCACAGGCGCTGTAGTCGCGTCCTGGTTCGAGAGCAAGCAGGAAACAGATGAGGAGGAAAAGAGATGACACGTGACAAGACAACAGGGGAAAGCGCCGATCTCAGAGCGCTGAGCGATCTCTGCACGCCCTGGTGTGTCCACGTGGTGGCGACCTTGCGGATCGCCAACCTGATCGCTGCCGGCACCACTGAAATCAAGACCCTTGCCAGGGAGGCAGGGTGCGACGCCGATCCCCTGTTGAGGGTGCTCAGGCATCTGGTGGGCAAAGGCGTCTTTGAGGAGCCAGCATCCGGTCAGTTTGCACTGAACGAAGCAGCTCTGGAGTTGCTCGACCCATCGCAGCGTCTCGGCCTTGACCTCAATGGCATCGGTGGTCGCATGGCCTATGTATGGGGCACCCTCCTCACTGCGGTCAGGACAGGCACTCCCGCCTACCACGAGATGTTCGGCCTGCCCTTCTGGGAGGACCTGGATGCCCATCCGGACATCGCGGCGAGCTTTGACGCGCTTATGGGGCCAGCAGGACACGGTATCCCTGACCCAGAGGTTCTGATCAACAGAGACTGGGAGGAGGTAGCGACCGTGGTTGATGTCGGCGGTGGGACGGGAGCACTGCTCGCGGAGATCCTGCGTGCCCGACCCGAGATCCATGGCACGCTGGTCGATCTGCCGAGGACGGTGGCCCGTTCCAGAGAGATCTTTCAGGCTGCCGGAGTGGCTGAACGTGTTCAAACGAGAGGGCAGAGCCTCTTCGACTCGCTGCCAGCCGGTGCGGATCTCTATCTCCTGAAGTCTATTCTCAACGACTGGCCAGATCGTGAAGCAAAGGTGATCTTGAGCCGTTGTGCCGAGGCAGCACATCCCAAAGGTCGTATTGTGCTCCTGGGCGGAGTGTCGTCAGATGACAGAGCTGACCCTCAGTTGCTGATGATGGTCTTGTTGGGAAGCAAGGACCGAACGCTCACGGAGTTCCGAGAACTGGCGAACGCTGCTGGGCTCAAGGTCCAGGCCGCCGGGCGGCTACCGTCTGGCCGCTTCGCTGTCGAGTGTCGTTCGCTGTGATGCCACTATCAACCCGGTGTGGGGTCGATCGTGTATCGCGCATCAAGTGCCATCTTTCCGTCTTGATCTATCCAGATTAGAATAAGACGAGAGGGGCCTTTCATAAATTGAAATCCCCCCGTGTCTGAACGAAACTTTTTGTTTTCACCTTGAAAGAACATAAGGAGATAAGAGATGCTTTTGGATAACTATAAGACCGCCATTACCGATGAGTTTATGCGGCAAATGAGGTCCACTACCAGGCAGTATTGCATCGTGATTTTGAAGATTGGACCAAAGATGAATGAGGTGGGAGTCGAAACCATCATTTTGGAACACGGACGAAGAAATTTTGCCCTCCGCGCAGATGGAGTATTATCGATTGTGTGTCCAATCTCCGATGGAAGTAATGTCGCAGGTGTGGGAATTTTTAATGCGAATGTCGAAGAAGTCAAAAAGATCATGGACGAAGACCCTGCTGTACAAGCAGGAGTTTTGGTCTATGAAATGCATGTTTGCCGAAGTTTTCCTGGAGACAGCTTACCAAAGGAATAACAGATTGCCATCTCAAATATCTCGTAGTAAGCTCCGCAACTCCAAAATAATAGCGCGCAATTTGCGCGCTATCTACCCAAAATACCGAGCACATCTGAAACACTTGAAACTCTTGACATTCTGTTTGAGAAAAAGACCGCTAGCTCACACGCGGACTGGTACACCTGATACAGCTCATTCGTAACCTGCAGCCATAAGACCCAGAACCATTACCGCTATTCCATCACCTCTACCTGTGATACAATACCAGGGATTGAACATGCAAGTAAGCGCGACGAAAGTCACGCCTCAAATAGTATCTGTTGGAGATAGGTGATGATGGAACACATAGATTTGTTGGCTGGACTCAATGAGCCACAAAAGAGAGCCGTGACAATGACAGAGGGGCCGCTGCTTATTCTGGCAGGACCCGGGAGCGGCAAGACCCGCGTCATCACTCACCGCATTGCCTACCTGGTACAGCATGAGCATATCTCACCCTGGCGCATCCTCGGGGTTACTTTTACCAACAAGGCCGCGAAAGAGATGCGCGAGCGGCTGGAGAAACTGGTGGGTGTCAACGAGTCCAAAGAGATGACTATCGGCACCTTCCATGCCATCTGCGCTCGTGTTCTGCGCATTGAAGCAGATTATCTCGCTCCACTGGGACTCAATAAGTCTTTCGTCATTCTTGATACCGACGACCAGACCGTGCTGGTAAAACAAGCGGTGAGAGATTTGAATCTGGATGAAAAGCAGTACAAACCTGCTACCATGCAGGCGCTGATCTCGCGTGCCAAGAATGACCTGCTGGTCCCTGAACAAATGGCCGAGCAGGCGGCAAAATACATTGAAGAAGTGGCGGCACGCGTCTACAAAGTCTATCAAAAACTGTTGCGTGCCAATAATAGCGTCGATTTTGATGATCTGCTGCTGCTCACCGAACAATTGTGGCGGCGTGAAGGGGATGTCTTGCACCGCTACCAGTTGCGCTGGCAGTATATCCACGTCGATGAGTTCCAGGATTGCAACCTGCCTCAATATAAGTTGATACGCCTGCTGGGGTATGGCACGAGCGATAGACACGAGGGGCTGGGGAATGTCTGTGTCGTGGGCGACGATGACCAGATGATTTATAGCTGGCGCGGGGCTAGCTCCGCGAATGTACAGCAATTCGAGGTGGATTTTCCGCGCACGAAGATCGTCATGTTGGAGCAGAATTATCGCTCCACTCAGTCTATTCTCGACGCGGCCCAGAACGTGGTGCGGCGCAACAGGTCGCGCAAGGACAAGAAGCTCTGGACGGCATTAGGCACGGGCGAGAAAATCACCGTCTACGAGGCCTATAACGAAGAAGAGGAAGGGCTGTTCGCCGCTCGCGAAATCACGCGCTTGCTCGCCCGAGGAGAGATTGAGAAGCGTGGCGATGTGGCCGTGATGTATCGTACCAATGCACAGTCACGCGCCATCGAAGAACAATTCCTGCGCGCGAATATTCCCTACAAGGTCATCGGTAGCCGCAAGTTCTATGAGCGCAAAGAGATCAAGGATATGGTGGCCTACCTGCGCTTGCTGCTGAATAAGCACGATGAGTTAAGCCTCAAACGTATCATCAATGTGCCCAATCGCAAGATCGGCCCGAAAACAGTTGGTGACCTGCAGCAGTGGGCGACAGAAAAAGGCGTGACACTCTACCAGGCTATTCAACAGGTGGAGCAGCATCCCACGCTGGGGAAAGCAGCCAAAAATGCCCTGGCTGAATTCGGGCGCTTGATGGCCGATCTCAACAATGCCATAGATGAGCTGGCGCTGCCTGAACTGCTCGATAGAATCGCGGAGAAAAGCGGTTATGGACCCGAACTGCGCGGCGAGGCCGGTACTGATTTGGATCGCTGGGCCAACGTGCTGGAATTGCGCCGGGTCGCCGAAGACTACTCTGAAATTGAAACGCGTATCGCGCTTGAGCTGTTCCTGGAGAATGTCGCCCTGGTGGGCGGCGCGGATACGACGCAAACAGGCGAGAACGGCAAGCTGATTCAGGAAGAGAATAGTGACGCGGTAACCCTGATTACCCTGCATGCCGCCAAGGGACTGGAGTATCCCGTCGTCTTTATCGTTGGGATGGATGAAGGCTCGCTGCCCCATTCGCGCTCTGTAGACAAACCGGAGCAACTGGAGGAGGAGCGGCGCCTGGCCTATGTTGGCTTTACTCGTGCTATGCGCCGTCTCTACCTTGTGCGCGCCTACCGCCGTTCTTTTTTCGGCGAGAGCCACTCTACCGAGCCATCGCGTTTCCTGGACGATATCCCGTCGTCCTTGATAGCCAATCCCGCGACTACTACGAGTACCAGTACGCGTGAGACAGGTGGCACGCGCTCACAAACAAGCCCGCGTACGACACAACGCCGCAGTACGAATTGGGATGACGACGAATACAACGACTACAACCAGGACCAGGGCTACTCGCGCGATACTGGACGAACATTTGGTAGTGGCAAAAGCAACACCTTTGGCGGGAACAGCGCAGCAAAACCAGGCCGCATCATCCCTCCGAGTTGGGCGCCACGTACCGGCTCATACTCATCGCCGACTGTGCCACCATCATCGCCCTTGGGGAAAAATTTACCACCACGGCCCGCGCCGCAACCTGACAAGCCGAAGGAGCAGCAGTACAAGCCTGGTGATAGGGTACGGCACGATAAATTCGGTGAGGGCGTCATTCTCAAAAGCGAGATGGAGCAGAACACTGAGTTTGTGGAGGTACAGTTCAAGGGGAAGACAGGCAAAAAGCGGTTGAGCATGGATTTCGCCAAACTGGAAAAAATATAACTGCCTACCCCCAAAGCCTTCCTACATTACGTTGATTTGTTTCAGCAAGGCAAATCAATAGACCAGATTTGGGGAAGCTTATTTCATTGATCATCGATCTTTCATCTCAGCGCCCTACTGATACAGTTATTATCCATCTTTCATCTGGACCGGGGAGAAGATGTACACATTAGAAGACGACAAAGAGACAACTTCAAGCCTGCGCAAGCGAGATGTTGTTAGCACTTCGCAGGCTCCAGATAGTTCTGGTGGTGCTGCTACAGGCGCTCTCCATCACCCATCATTGAGCACCCAGGTGACAAGCTCTTTCAAAAAGATCACCACGCCCGCGCAGCCACAGGCGGGCGGGAAAGGCATTGCCCTTGGTGCTCTGACCATAGCCTGTATCGGCGTCTTTTTTACGGCGATGGACCAGACAGTGGTAGTGACGGCGCTGCCACCTATTGCAAACGACTTGAATATCGGAGTGACCAAACTAGATCACGCGGCCTGGATTATCAGCGCGTACCTGCTCGGTTTTGTGATTGCCATGCCGCTCATGGGACGCGTCTCTGATATCTATGGGCGGCGGCGTATCTTTTTACTCTGCCTGAGCATCTTTGGCATAGGTTCTATTCTCTGCGGGCTTGCTCCTGTCTTTGGGCAAATGTGGGATCTGGGCTTTTTAAACGCTTTCAACATTGATACTTCTTCTCCAGGATTGATCTGGCTGATTGCCGCACGTTTTATCCAGGCGGTTGGTGGTGGCGCGGTTGTACCGGTGGCGATGGCCATCGCGGGCGATTTTTATGGAGAACAGCGGCGTGCGCTGGCACTGGGTGTCATAGGCGCTGCCACCGAGGCTGGTGGGGTTATTGGCCCGCTCTATGGCGCGGTGATCGTACAGCAATTTGGCTGGCAATATATCTTCTATCTCAATGTTCCTATCGTTATTGGTTTGATGATCACGGCCTGGAGATTGATTCCCGGCGGGTCGCGCCTACGCGAAGGTATCGACTGGGTTGGTACGGTTCTACTCGGTTTAGCACTGACCTGCCTGAGCCTTGGCCTGGCTCAGCAAGGCACCGACCTTGGGCCAACCCCCGCCAACGCCCCTGCTCCACAAAATAATCCGATCGCCATTGGCCTGGCCATTGTTCTCCTGCTAGCCTTCGTACTGGTCGAGCGAAAAGTACGCTGGCCGGTAGTAGATTTATCGCTTTTCAAACGCCTTCCCTTTGGCGCGGCGTCGCTGGTAAGCCTCTTTGTAGGGGCTGCGCTGATTATTGCGATGGCCGATATTCCCATCTTTGTCGATACCGTATTACAACGCCCGGTGCTTGATAGTGGGCTTGCACTGCTGCGTCTCACCGCCATGATCCCGCTGGGAGCATTGTTAGGTGGCTGGCTCTGTGGCCGCATTACCTGCCGTTTTACAGGAGTGGTGGGGCTGCTCTTTACAGCGACCGGCTTTTACCTGATGAGTCGCTGGCCTATCCACGTCGACTGGAATCAGATCACTATCAGTACAGTCACGACCGGTTTTGGTTTTGGGTTGGTGATTGCCCCTATTGGCACGACAGCGATCAATGCAGTAAGAGCCAGGCAAGCGGGTATGAGTTCCGCCATCGTCACCTCGCTGCGTATGGTGGGCATGATGCTGGGGCTGGCCGCGTTGACGTCCTGGGCTCTGGCATACTTCAAACAACTGGTCTCGACCTATCCTTCGCTTCCCCTCACGGCGACGACTGCGCAGTTTGCGGATTGGTCAAGGGGCTATGCCGCTCATATTATTCAATCTGCACATACCGTCTACAGTGCCGTATTTTTCACCGCCATGGCGCTCTGCCTGATTGCCACTATTCCCGCCCTCTTCTTATGGGGCCGCAAGGCTGCGGTGGTTGAGCAGCTTGTGCCGGATAGCAATGCCGCGCCTGATCCACACGAAGCCGACACCGTGGTAGTCACGGTCGTCGCCGCGGCTGATGTTTCGAAAGACCCTGCACCACCTACAGAACTGGCTCAGCCACCACTGCCGCCAATTAATGGGAATGGAGGCAATGGTGATAATATTGGACGCAATCCCAGGAAGCGGCGGCGTTTGATTATAGCGGCGGCGAGCCTCATATTAGTCGTGTTGCTGGTCGTGACAGGAGTATTTGCAGCCTTTCTGTGGCAAGCACCCGCTTCGCCTCCTACTTCAGCGCATCCAATGAATCCGGCAACTGCGACGCCTATTTCCGGCCCGCGTATGATTCAGCTTGCCCTCGATCAGACGGCGCTCACCTCAATCTTTGTCTCGCAAATGGGAATGAAGCAAGGCGCATTGACCGACATGAAGGTCATGCCCATTCCAGGAGATGGAGTGATCATGAGCTTGAACTTGCACATTGACGCAAACGGTATTCACCGGGTCATGCCGGTTGAAATGGATGGCGTCCTTGGCATCGATAAACAGCAAAACATTCAAATCCACGTGCTGCACCTTAAACGCGACGGCATAGACGCTGGCCCGGCGGCAGCCGCGAGCATGGGGAAGGCTGTGAACGAGCTGTTGATTAGCTCGCTTATGCCGGCGCTGCATGGTCAATTCAAGGGTGTGAAACTCATCTCTGTACACACCAGTAAGTCAATCGGGTGTGCCAATGGAACAGAAATGTTTGTACTTTTGATCCAGGCACCTCCCATTCAGGGCATAGCAGCGCAACCGACGCCGGTACCATTCTGCTTCAAAGGCCCGATCGATCTCAATAAACTTCTACCGCATTAAGAAGGTTTCACGAGGAGATGAAGATAGATGAGACAGTCGAAATACAGACGCTATGTTCAGGCTGGTTGGGTCATGTTGCTGTCAGCCCTCATGCTGAGCCTGGTGGTGACACCGGTAAGCGCGACGAGCAGCAGAGCTGTTCATGCAGCACAACGACTGGATAATGCCACACCTGTTGGCGCAAGCATGTACATTACAACAGGTACGCTGGTACCGCTCTTTCAGAACCGTATCGATCAGCATGTTCCCGGGGCGTTCAACAACGCTATCAACAATTTGGTGAGTACTCTGCCGAGGCAAGATCAGGGCTGGGCGCTGCAAATGGCAACTACGCTCATCCAGCCCTCTGCCACGTTAACCGGGCTTACGACGCAACCGGGTGGGCTGGTGACGTCATTGCGTATCAGCCTCTATCCTGGTGACCCACAACCAATTAACTCCAGTATGCTGGTGAGCTTCAGTGTGCTTGATTCGTCAACGATACAGGTCAGCGCGAAGCCGATCAATGGTAGTCCTACATTGGTCAATGGGCCACTGGCAACCTTCCAGATTCCCCTCGGTCAGCTTAATAGTATCAATACGACGTCTGCATGTGGCGATGCTGCCCTGGCGGTAAAACTGCAATTCCCTATTGCTCTGGGGCATGCACAAACGCAGGTTCAACAAAACACGGCATTGAACGTCTTCGCCAGCCCGCGCGAGGTACGTAACACGCCCTCAACAAATACGAACGCCTACGTAGAACTTCCGGCCTCATCTTTGGCCTCGATAGGCGAAAGCATCGGAGACCTGCACATCAATACCAGTACGACAGCAAAAAATATCAACATTAGTGTGCAGGGGAGCAACCTGGTTATCAACTCGGATATTTACGACTCGTTCTGGGGCAAAATTGGTACGGCTACAACGACGGTAGCACCGACAGCGGCAGGAGGAAATCTGGCTGTACACGTGTTGAGTACGACGATTACCATCCTAAATTTATTCACATTCCCGTATGACAGCTACAATCAGCAGATCCAGCAGACATTGAACTCGAAGCTGAATGGTGCGCTGGCTGGCAAGTTTACCGTGACGCGGGCAGCGATTGGCCCCAACGCACAACTCCCCTGCGCCGCCGGCAATAGCCTTGTGCTGACGGGTAGCGCGAGTTTGGGATAAGAGATACTGCACCCATTGCTTTTTCCACGTATTAGGTGTATATAAGGTTCAGCAAACCACTCTATAAAATAAGGAGAGGCCCCCTATGATGCCTACCGTCGAAAAAGCCTCTGGTAAACTTGCCCTCGTCAAACTCGAATACCACCCCACCATCCATGACATGCCCACCGAGGAACGACCGCGCGAGCGACTGCAACACTATGGTCCCAAGGCACTCTCAACAGCGGAATTGCTGGCTATTATCTTGCGCACCGGCACATCGCGCGACAACGTGATCGAGTTAGCCGGCAAGTTACTGGCGAAATACGGCGGTCTCAGCGGCCTGATGCGCGCAGAATTTAGCGAACTATGTACGGAGCATGGACTGGGAGAAGCCAAAGCCTCACAACTGAAGGCTGCCCTGGAGATGGGTCGGCGGCTGGGTATGCTGCAAGATAATGAAAAATATCAAATTAAATCTCCTGCTGACGCGGCCAACCTTGTCATGCCGGAGATGATGTATCTGGATCATGAGCAGATGCGGATTTTAGTCCTGGATACGAAAAACCAGGTCATGGAGAATTTCAGCCGCTACCAGGGCACGGTCAACAGCTCGGTCCTGCGCGCAGCGGAAATATATCGCCAGGCCATTATTCGCAACTGTCCTGCCGTGATCATCTGTCACAATCATCCCAGTGGAGACCCGACGCCTTCGCCTGAGGATATCCAGGTTACCGAGCAGTTGGTTGAGGCGGGAAAGCTTCTAGTGGGTCACTTGCCATTTGCGAAGGGAATGTGAGATGCTGAACAAAAACGCAGGGAAGGAGTGCAGCGATGTCCCGTTCAGTATCTGAGCCTTTAAGACCATTGACCGAAGAGGAAAGCAAGGAGTTGCACCGAGTGAGCCGAGCCTCAAGCGAAAGCCGTATCCGCCATCAGCGAGCGGTCGCACTTCTGGCAGTGGCCGAGGGGAAAAGCTTGAGTGAAGTAGCACGCCTGATCGGCTGGAAGAGCCATGATCCGGTGACGAAGGTGACCAGGCGGTTCAACACGAGGGGACTGGGTGCCCTGGACGATTTACCCAGGCCAGGGCCTCATCGAACGTATGGACCGGCAGAACAGGCACGGATTCTGCAAGAAGTGCGCAGGACGCCTGATCGAAAGGAAGATGCCACGGGAACCTGGTCACTCACGCTGTTACAGCGCGCACTGCGTCAGGCCAGCGATGGGCTGCCCAAGGTGAGCACCTTTACGATCCTCTATACGTTGCATGAGGCGGGCTACAGCTGGCAGAAAGATCGCACGTGGTGCCATACTGGCAGAACGCTCAAGAAAGGGAAAGATGGGACGGTCTACCAAAGTGAAGATCCCTATACGCAGGAAAAAAAACGGTGATTGAACGAGCCTACGTCCTGGCGGAGCGAGTGGGTTTACCCTTGTGGAGTGAAGATGAGGCAGGTCCTTATCAAACCATTCCTCATCCCGGTTCTTCTTGGCAACCAGAGGGAATGCCTGCGTCCCAAGATCATCAATACATTCGTGGCAAGACCTGTAAGATGCTGACATTGTTTCGACCAGCTACCGGGGAACTGCGAGCTGAACCCGTTGATCAGAGCACGAACGCCATCCTGCACCCCTGGCTGAAGCAGGAACTTGCCGCCATTCTCAAGACGTGTCCACCCCCTCCAGAAGAGGTCCCAGAAGGGCGACGGTGGCAGGATTGGGACCCGTTTCCTGCAGCGGAGCAATTGGATCGCATGTACCCTCCCTTGCGCATGCTGCTCATTTTGGATAATCTGGCAGGACATCACAGTCGCGATTTGGTGCAGTGGTGTGGGGAACACGGCATTGGGCTCTTGTACACGCCTTGTGCCGGCTCCTGGCTCAACATGGCCGAATCGGTGCAGCGGATTATCATCCGGCGAGCCCTGGAGGGACATCATGTCTATGATGTGGAGATCCTCAAAGACTGGCTTCGGGACACCATCGAGGGGTGGAATCGTCATCCTACGCCGTTCATCTGGGGCGGCAAGAGGCATGCTCGTCGCGACCGGGCCTATGCTCGTCGTCATCGGCAGGGCGGATCAGGAGCCACCACCCAATATGTGTTGCCTCGACGTATTCGGTCGGTGCGCTATTACAGGCGGGTCGACAATGCCATCGCAAATGGCAAGTGACCCACTAGGAAAGTCGTTGATGTCAACTACTACAGAGCCGTGAGATGTTACAACGACGTCCAGTCCATAAATGTCCAATCCAAAGATTTTACCAATATGAAGTGCCAACTTCCGGAGCTCTGGCGATAGGGGAATAGGTCGTTCAATCCAAAGATTTTACCAATATGAAGTGCCAACTTCCGGAGCTCTGGCGATAGGGGAATAGGTCGTTTGTCCACCTCCACTTCGGGATGGAGTGGCGACCTCTTCGCAACAGCGTAGACCTCTGCACCAGCGACATACAATTTGATATCAAAGCCAGTGTTTTCTACATAGCGTTGTGCCAGGAAAAAACTAGTGTTAGCTTCGGCTATCTCCAATGTTGCTAGGTCAGCCGGACTATCCACTCGATAAATCCCGCGACAGGAACTGCCATTGGTAGGTTTGACCACGAGAGGATAGTATTCCTCAGGAATCTGCGTGAGCAGACGTGGGTGAGCAACAAAGTAGGTCAGTGGGATAGGTAGACCATGGGCCTGGACAACTGCAGTGGCAATGGCCTTATCACGCACCAGGCGGATAGAACGCGAGTTATTGATCGTTGGGATACCCACTGCCTCGGCTGCTTCTAAAATACTCAATCCAGGACCATCGGACACCGTTTTCAAGACGTAGGCATCATAGCCCTGCGTTGTCAAGTCAGTTAAACAGGTTACAGTTTTATCCGGTTCCAACAGATCGACTTCATGCCCCCATTGCAGAAGTTGATCGACAACGACCATGGGCATAGACTCATTTCGATATTGTGCTTCAATGATAAAGCAGAAACGCATATGTATCTCCTGCGCTCTAACTCTTCAGAAGAGTCTGCTCTATTCTTAATGGATGGGTGCTTAGCATGTGAGCTTCTCACTCTTCCCTACTCATATACTAATTGTAGCAGAAGACTCGTGTTTGACAAGGAAACAACTTCGAGGTGCAGCGACATGGAGCAATTTCTTTTTTCTCTACGAGGGGAAAGAAATGGGACAAATGACACTGCTTTCTTGAGATCCCTGGAGTATACTTTGCAAGGAACCTTTCAAGCGCACGTGTATCTACGGTTCTGTATGAAAGGGAAAAATGATGAACGGTACTCGCTGTCGCCCTTTCCGGGTTGCCTTTTTCAGCTGTTGTCTTGCCATTCTGATCATAGCCTGTGGTTCCACCGGTACTAACCAGGGTGTGAGCTTGAGCCCTACTTCTTCAGCTCACACTCCCACTGGTGGTAGCGGTACTGCTCAGCCCGTTACCACAACTACAACTGGCTCCCTGCCGCCGGGATCAACCAGTTGCCCTCCTCAAGGGACGGCACGAGCAGCCGTCATGCCGCTGCTGACATTGGGGAGCCATCAGAACATCGTCTATCTCCTGGGCGAAGGGGCGATAAACACCTTCCCGACCTCCACTTTGAAACGCTACGATGTCACGACCGGCAGCACAACCGAGATCGTGAAGATGCCACACGTCCGGATTACTGAAGCGCAGGTCTCTGCGGATGGACGATGGATTCTCTTTGTTGCGGGGTCAAAGCTGCAAATGATACGCATGGATGGCCAGGATTTACAAACGCTCTATTGTACATCGGCACCAGCAACGGAGATAAGCGGTGTACAGTGGTCTCCTGACCAACGGCAGGTCATTTTCTTTGGGGGCGGGAAGCCTGAAGGTGAGCAGACCTTGTACCTGCTGGATATCGCTCGTGGAACAGTGCAGCCGGAACTGTTCTATACCGGCCAGTCCACGTTCTACATACCACGTACCTGGATCGATAGCAAAAGGGTCTACCTGGTTGGCGTACCCCGGTTGAGCAGTGGGCCAGAACCTACACCTGCTCCGGTGCCAAAACTGTATATACTCGACACTGGCAATGGTGCGAACCAGCATACGAATAACCTCCGGTTCGTTGCCCAGGCGCAATCACCTTACTGCTGGGATTTTGACAGCAGCTACGATACCGGGAAACTCTTTATCGATCACTGCATCCAGCTCGTCGCACTTGGCTCGGCTGGAGTAGGTCTACGACAAGGTCCCAGCAGTATTACTGTACAATCGGCGACAGGTGGTCCGTCGAATACCGTCTATATCAATCCCAAACAAGCCATAATAGCGGTACGGGTAGTCGGCTATACCAGTACGAGTCTATTCCTCATCATCGAGAATCAGAGTGATGGGCATGTCAGTGTTGATACGAGTCAGAATGGATTGTGGAAGATCAACACGGATGGCTCTGGCCTCACACGTCTCACCATGGAGAATGCAGGAGACCGTACCAGCTTGAATCGGTATACACAATATCCCTGGTCGAATTTCTCCCATGATGGGAGTACGTATGCAGCGCGGATTGCGGCATTCCAGGGCAATTCACCTCCCGCCTATTCGCTGGTCTTTGGCTCATTGAGTGGTGGTACACCAACGATGTTCGCGACTGTTCCTCATCCTGGTGAGGTGACTCAGTTAGAGCTGGCCGGCTGGACCACCATGTGATTGCGTGGCTTCCCCACGCTGCCAGTTTTTGCGTTAAGTGGCCTAATTTTTGTGCGCTTTTTGGCATAGTCTTATTCACACGTTACTCATTCAATGCGTGCTCTCGGAATCGAAGCAGATGAAGCATTTTTCTCGTCATGCAGAAGGAGCAACCTCTTTGAAGACCCAAAGGACAACTTTACCAGAACAAATCACCCCTCATCGCGACCCACGCCGCTGGTTGATGCTTGCGACGGTGCAGTGTGCTTCGCTGATGGGCATTCTTGATGCTGCGCGAGACCGCCACGATCCGCCAGCACCAGCAGGTTGACTGAGCGGGCAACATCACCTTCGCCATCGGGTTAACCGTTTTCTTGCTCGGCATCACGTATGGCATTGAGCCATA
>WNGL01014475.1_pt1 | contig 14431 bp, 14 predicted proteins | sample 5400591 | NCBI WGS metagenome assembly WNGL01 (sample SAMN13153377, study PRJNA577476) | soil metagenome | isolation source: 80 cm soil or saprolite under Garry oak tree replicate 1 | place: USA:California | collected 2016-06-15
CCCCGCGTGGACGCGGGAGTGCTGGTCATCACCCGGCGGAGTCGCCCGCTCCTGCCGGTGGCCATGGCACGCCGGTACGCGGACTTCGTGCGGGCGCATTGGCCTTTCTAGATTACCCGCCGCCTGCGATAAGCTCGGGAAAGGCTCCGCATGCCCTTGCCAAACCCGGTGATCGCGGCTCTCGGCATTACTGCGACGGTTCTGTGCGAGGACCATCCCGTGCCGTCCGAGACGATCTGGTCCGCCGTCCTGGACGACGAGCCTCGCGGCCGGCTCACCACGTGAGGTCCCATGCCTGAGGTGACGCTCGTGATGTCAGTCTTCAACGGCGAGCGGTTCCTGCCCGCTGCGCTCGAGAGCATCATGGCGCAGTCGATGCGGGATTTCGCCATCATCGTCGTGAATGACGGCTCGACCGACCGGACCGCGGAGATCCTGGAGGAATACGCGGGGCGGAGCGAGCGTATGCAGGTTGTCCATCAGCAAAACAGTGGAGTCGTGGACGCCGCCAACCGAGCCTGCGCCCTCGCGAGGACTCCGTACATCGCGAGGATGGACGCCGACGACATCAGCCTGCCCGATCGACTGGAACGGCAGCTCAGCTTCTTGCAGCGCCGCCGAGAGGTGGCCCTCCTCGGGGGCGCGGCCGAATTCATCAACGAGTCGGGGGATGTGCTGTTCACGGTGGACGTACCCACCCACCACGACGAGATCAAGGCCACCCTACCGGAGCGGAATGTGTTCGTGCACAGTGCCGTGGTCATGCGGCGTGATGCGCTCCTCGCAGTGGGCGGCTATCGGCGCGCGTTTTCTGATACGGCCGGCGACTACGATCTATGGCTCCGTATCGTCGAGCGGTACGAGGCGGCAAATCTCGCCGAGGTGATCGTCCGCTATCGTGTGCATCGCCGGCAAACGACTACGATGAGGCTGGAGGAGCAGACGCTGGCCGCCATCGGTGCGCGTCTGTCTGCAAGACTTCGGAGATCCGGGCGCCCCGACCCATTCGACGCGATGAATACCGTGACTCGCGACACGTTGATTCGACTCGGAATGACGGCGGCGGAGATCGAGAAGGAGGTGGCCACGGTGGCTGGTAGCTGGGCCAACGTGATGGGCGAGGCCGGCTATCACGACACGGCGGTGGCCCTGGCGAGGGAGGCATGGCGGGGCCCGCGGGAGCTCGGGCTGACGCGCGACGACGTGAGCCGGCACCATGTTGCCGCCGCCCGCGCGAGCCTGGCCCGGGGCCGCATCATCCGTGGACTTGTGGCGGCGGCGCGGGCCGTGCGATGGCAGCCCGCACTGCCGGGCCGTATGGTGCTTGGAGGGTTCCGGAGGATCGCGCGCTGGGTTCGGAGACGCGGACGTCAGCCGGAGATGTAGCTCCGGATCGAACGTGACCAGGAGACTTCGAGAAGAAGGTCGGCCACGCGGCGTCTGCCGATGAGAGGCAGCAACGCGAGGCCGAGAAGGCAGCGGAGCGAGAGCCGGTACCGAGTTTCCGAAAGCCCGAGGGCAAGGCCGTTCAGGAGCCCGCGCACGGGCATGCCGTTTCGCAGCTGGAGGGCATACAGGTTGTGCCGGGCGGAGGCCAGTCTCCACGCAAAGAGGGCACGTGCGCCGGCATCGGGGGCCGACCGAAGAGCCTGCCGGCACAGCGCAATCAGCCCTCTGGTCATTCGCATCGAGTCGTTGCTCATGCTGGCCGCATGGTGACGGACGAGGGCGTAGGTGTCGGGCTCGTCGAGATACTGGAACCAGGTGCCTTGGACGGCGCAGCGGATCCAGTACTCCCAATCCTCGAGGGCGGGCAGCGTCTCATCGAAGCCACCCGCCAGGGCGGTGACATCGCGGCGGACGAGCGGACAGTTGACGGCCATGAAGTTGTCCCGGGCGATGGCGGAGATGACCGGCCGTCCGCGCCCCGACGTCTGCGGCATCCACGGCTCGTCCGGCTCGCGCATGGAGTACCGTCGTTCCCGGCTCCCCGTCGTCGTGAAGTATCGAACGGGCGAATAGACGATTCCTACCTCCTCGTGCTCCGCCAAATGGCGTACATGGCGCTCCAGCTTGCGCGGCTCGATGAGATCGTCGGCATCAAGGAACTGGAAATACTCTCCGCGCCCCGCGCGAATGCCGAGATTTCTGGCGGCCGACAAACCGCGGTGGTGCTGATGCATGTAGTGATAGCGGGGGTCTCGACGGACATACGACTGGACGACCGCCTGGGTATTGTCCGTCGAGCCATCGTCGACGACGATGCATTCCCAGCGGGGGTGAGATTGACGCGACAGGCTCTCCAGGGCTTCGGGAAGGAAATGACCGTAGTTGAAGCATGGGACGATGACGGTCACGAGAGCCGACGAGGTGGAGGTCACAGTTCGAATCTATGTCAGGACCGCGAAGGGCGTCAATTGTTGCGGGCGGTGCCAGGGTTACCGCCCAGTTTTTTGGCGGTGGCCGGCCCGCGCCCCATGGTTTTTGTTGAATGTGGGCGCTTCATTTGCGATCGTGACAGGGCATGAAATCACCGAAACTGCTCTTCATTGGCCTCGATTCCGTTGATAGCGCACTCGTCCGGCGATGGGCCGGAGAGGGCCATCTCCCGACGATGGCCCGGCTGCTCGCCTCGGGCGCGGTCGCTCCGATCGTCACCCCGGAGGCGGTGCTCGAAGGCGGGGTGTGGCCGACCTTTCTGACGAGCCAGTCGCCAGCCACCCACGGCATGTTCGCCTATCAGCAGCTCAAGCGCGGCACGTACGATCTCGAAGTGGCGCTGCACGCGGATCGTCTGCCCGTGCCACCTTTCTGGGAGCACCTCAGCCGGGCGGGAAAGCGGGTCACCATCATCGACGCGCCATTCGCCCGAACAGCCAAGAGATTGAACGGTATGCAGGTCACCAACTGGGGCGCCCACGATGCCTGGTCGTGGGCGTGCTCCTCGTATCCCGCCTCGTTGATCGACGACCTCGTGCGGCGTTTCGGCGATCATCCCGTCCCGAGCTGCAATCTGGGACGGAAGCGCACCGCGGCGGAGTATCAGCGGTTCCGTGAACAGCTGATCGAAGGCGTCAGAAGGAAGACGGCTTTGCTTCGCCACTGTCTGGAGCTCGAGGACTGGGACCTCTTTCTCGGCGTCTATTCCGAGTCTCACTGCGTCGGCCACCATTTCTGGCACTTCCTTGATCCGGGGCATCCCCGCCATGACCCGTCGGCAGCGCAGGAGCTGGCCACGGCGATTCTCGACGTGTATCGGGAGATCGACACGGGCGTAGCCGCGCTTCTCGAGCATGTCGGGGAGGACTCCCACGCGCTCGTGATGCTGAGCCACGGCATGGGTCCCTTCTATGCCGGCGCGCACCTGCTGCAGCCGGTGCTCGATCGCCTCGGGATGAGTGGGATGGTTCCCTCAGCGTCGGATTCGTCGGTGGTGGAGCAATCCACCTGGAAGCTTCGCCATCTCGTGCCAGCTCGAGTGCGACGACACGTCAAGGGCTGGCTGCCCCGGCTCGCCTCCGCCTTGTGGCGGCAAACCCACCACGAGGTGCGCCCCTGGGAGCGGGCTCGCGCCTTTGCGGTGCCTGAGCACTACATGACGAGCGGGATCCGGATCAATCTGCGCGGGCGAGAACCGGCGGGAACCGTTGAGCCCGGGGCCGAGCACGAAGCGCTGTGCCGGGAGCTGACGGAGGTCCTGCTCTCGCTCGAGGATGCTGAGACCGGCCGGAAAGTCGTGCAGTGGGTCGCGCGGCCGGCCGAGCTTTACCAGGGTCCCCACCTTGCCGACTTTCCCGATCTCCTCGTGGAGTGGGAGCACAGCTTCCCGATCAGGGCCGTCCGCTCTCCCCGGATCGGGACCGTCGCGGAGGACTTCCCGTTCGAGCGGAGCGGGGACCATCGAGCCAATGGGCTGCTCGCGGGCCTCGGCCCGCGCTTCCAGTCAGGCGAGATCAAGAACGAGGTCCGGACTGAGGACATCGCCCCCACGGTGCTCGAGTTCTTCGGGGTGCCCATCCCGAGCCATTACGAGGGGCGAAGCGTCGGAGGAGCGCTCTTCAATGGAGCCTCCGTCCGTCACTCCAGTCCGAACACCCGCGCGGCGTTTCCGTAGAGCCACTTCTCCTTGACGGTGTCCTTGAGGGGCAGGCCCAGGTATTCCTGGATCAGCGTCTCGTAGGGCTGGCCGACCAGTCCCGCCGACATGCCCACGAGCACCTTGTCCTGGATCAGCGTGTTGCCGAACTGGATGAGCATCTCCCAGCCGGAGCCCGCCTGGCCGAGGTACTTCGCGCGATGGGCGGAGGTGTCGACGTGCAGGTGGAAAATCCATGGCGATCTGGTCGAGATGCCGAGGATGGCCCAGGTCGTAGGGCCGGTCGTTGGCGTAGTTCATCGAGGAGTAGATCCGCACGGGGATGCCCAGCTCGGCGGCCTTGGTATAGAGCGGGTAGAAGCGGCGATCGCTCGCGGGAAGGCAATCCACCAGCGCGGACACGCCGAGGGCGTGGAACCCTTGGTCGCGGACCAGGCGCTCCAGCTCGCGGACGCCGCTCATCCCCTTGAAGGCGTTGACGCTGATGCGGGCCAGCCCCAGGAACCGATCGGGGTACCGGCGCAGGAGCGCTGCCGTCTCCTCGTTGGTGACGCCGAAGGGGACGGAGCGCACGATGCCCAGCTTCGCGAGCATGTCGACGTAGGCGTCGAGGTCGATCCCCGGACGGTGGTCGGCGCCTTCGCGGCGTGAGCGGAAGATCCGGCCGTAGTTTCCCATGCCGTAGGCCGCGGGCTGCCCGGCGCCGCCGCCCCCCGTCGTACCGGTCGGCGCCGGCGAGGTCTCGCCTTCCGCACGCGGGACACTGCATTCCATGTCGATGATCCGTACCATCCGGCCCTCCCTTCGGGGTCAGGTCTCACAATCCAACATTAGGTCGCCTAGCCGCGATAATCTCCCAAAAGGTCCGCGAGGAAATGTAGGATTGTGAGACCTGACCCCATCTTGAGGAGGCCCCCATGGCCCAGCCGACCCTGCCCCCGTGGATCCAGGAGCTGCAGCAGCGCGATCCCAAGTTCGTGGAATCCTACCTGAGCCAGCGCGAGTACGTCTTGAAAGACGGCGCCATCCCCGCCAAGTACAAGATCCTCATGACGATGATCGTGGACGCGCTCCTCTCGCACCCGGATGGCGTGGCCACCATCGCCAATCGCGCGCGCGGGGCGGGCGCCTCCGAGGCGGAGATCCAGGAAGCGGTCGAAGTGGCGTATCTCTTCGGCGGGACGCCCGCCCTTGTGACCGCCGTCAACGCCTTCCGCAAGTCGTAAACGCTCGCGCGGGCCCGACGCAGTCGTCGAGACCACGCTGCCACGGAAGAATCAGTAGTCGAGCGGAGAGGACGTTGCATGCCGGAGCTGGCCGTGGCGACCGTGGTCGCCAAGAACTACGTGTCCTTTGCGCGCGTGCTGGCCGAATCGTTTCTCCGCCAGCATCCGGATATCCCCTTCTTCGCCCTCCTCTCCGACGAGGTCGACGGCCATTTCGATCCGGCGGCCGAGCCATTTCGCCTTGTGCGGCAGGACGAGCTCGATCGCGGATTCGGGAGCGCGATCTTCCTCGATCCGGACATCTGGGTGCTGGGCCGCCTGGACCATCTCTTTTCGCGCGTGCGCGAGCACGCGGTGGTTCTCATGCCTCATCTGCTCGCGCCGCTGTCGGGCGAGGACGGCGTCGAGCGGGAGCTGAACATCCTCCGGTCCGGCGTGTACAACGGCGGCTTCGTGGGAGTGTCCGCCCGCCCATCCGCTCGCGCCTTCCTGCGGTGGTGGCAGGAGCGGGTCCACGAGCACTGCCGCCACGACGTGGCGCACGGGGTGTACTTCGACCAGCGCTGGCTGGACCTGGCCGTGGTGTTCTTCAAGGACGTGAGCATCTTCCGGGACGCGAGCTACAACGTGGCGCACTGGAACCTGCCGGAGCGGGCCGTCAGGGTCGTCGACGATGCCATCACCGTGGACGGTCGGCCCTGCCGGTTCTTTCACTTCAGCGGCTTTGACCCGGACCGGCCGCACGCCGTCACCCGGTATTCGCCGCGCCTCGACATGTCCAATGTCGGACCGGCGGCCGAGGTGTTTCGCCGCTACCTCGCCCTCCTCGCGAAGGCCGGCTACCAGGAGACCAAGGGCTGGTCCTACGCCTACGGCGCGCCCGGCGCGAGCGACGGCTCCTTCCGCTGGCTCCATCGATCGAGAGGTGACCGCTAGGCATGGGCAAGCTGGCGGTGGCGACCGTGGTGGCCAAGAGCTTTCTCTCGCTCGCGCGCGTGCTCGCGGACTCCTTCCGCCGCTACCATCCCGAGACTCCGTTCTTCGTGCTCCTCTCGGATGAGGTCGACGGGTACTTCGATCCCGCTTCCGAGCCGTTTCAGGTCCTGCGCCTCGGCGATCTCGGCATTCCCGATCTCGCGCGCTTCCGCTTCCACTACACGCGGCAAGAGCTGATGTACGCGGCCACCCCCTACCTGCTGACGCACCTGCTGGAGCAGGGGTTTTCCGGGGCGGCGTTCCTGAAGCAGGAAAGTCTCGTGGTCGGCGAGCTCACCCCCGTGCTCGAGCTGCTGGGCCGACGCTCCATCGTCCTCACGCCCCACTTGCTGGAGCCCCTCTGCGGAGAGGAGGGCATCGAGCGCGAGCTCAACATCCTGCAGTCCGGCGTCTACAATGTGGGCTTTCTTGGAGTGAGCGCGACGCCCACCGGGCGGGCGTTCTTGACCTGGTGGCGGGAGCGGCTGTTCGAGCACTGCCGCCACGAGGTGCCGCGGGGCATCCATTTCGAGCAGCGCTGGCTGGACCTCGTGCCCGCGTTCTTCGACGATGTCGAGGTGGTTCGCGATCCCGGCCTCAACGTGGCGCACTGGAACCTGCCCGAGCGAAAAGTCGCGGTCAGCGGAGACGACGTCACCGTGGACGGGCACCCGGGTCGCTTCTTTCGCTTCAGCGGGTTCGATCCCGAGCGCCCCGATGCCGTCACCCGCTACAACGATCGGCTCAACATGTCCAATGTCGGTGGGGCGGCGGAGATCTTCCGTCGCTATGTGCGGCTGCTGGACGCGGCCGGGTACCACGAGACGAAGGGATGGCCCTACGCGTATGGCCAGTTCGCCAACGGCCGGCCGATCGGCGAGCGGGGGCGCTATCTCTACCGCCGGCTGGGAAGGCGTGCGGACCGCTTTGGCGATCCTTTCGCCACCTCCTCGCCGGAGAATTTCTTTCGCTGGTCCAGGCGTCGGGTCGGGATGCTCTGGACGATCAAGCGAGCGTGGTGGGCCGTCCGCAAGAAGTGGCGGGACGGGCTCCAGCTTCTCAGCGGAGGTCGCTGAGGGGCAGGGGCGTCTCGCCCACGGCGGCAGCCACGGCGGGATAGACGATGCGGCCGCGCCAGATGTTGACGCCGCGGGCCAGCTCGGGGCTCGCGCGCACGGCGCCCAGCGGTCCCAGCACGGCGAGCTGCAGCGCATAGGGCAAGGTGGCGTTGGTCAGCCCGAAGGTCGACGTGCGCGGCACGAGGGCGGGCATGTTGGTGACGCCATAGTGCAGGACGCCGTGGACGGTGTAGACCGGGTCCACCACCGTGGTGGGCCGGATCGTCTCGACGCAGCCGCCCTGGTCCACCGCCACGTCCACCACCACCGCCCCCGGCTTCATGCTTTTGATCATGGCCTCGGTCACGAGCACGGGGGCGCGGGCGCCCGCGATGAGCACGGCGCCGATCAGGAGATCGGTCCGCTGGAGCACCTGCTCGATGTTGTAGCGATTGGAGGCGATGGTGATGACGCGTCCGCCGAAGATGTCGTCGGCATGGCGCAGGCGGTCGAGATTGATGTCGAGGAGGGAGACGTCGGCGCCATAGCCCAAGGCCATCTTGGTGGCGTTGAGACCGACGGTGCCCGCGCCGAGGATGGCGACGTTGCCGTGGGGGACGCCGGGGATGCCCGAGAGCAGGATGCCGCGCCCCCCGTAGGCCTCGCCGAGGTGATGTGCGCCCTCCTGGACGGCCAGGCGCCCGGCCACTTCGCTCATCGGAGTCAGGAGGGGCAGGCTGCCGTCCGCGCGCGCCACCGTCTCGTAGGCGATGGCGATGCACTTGCGGGCCTGGAGACCGCGGATCAGCTCGGGCACGGCGGCCAGGTGGAGGTAGGTGAAGAGGATCTGGCCCTCGCGCGTGCGCGCCACTTCCTCGGGGAGTGGCTCCTTGACCTTGAGGACGAGCTCGGCCTGGCTCCACACGCCGTCAGCCACCGTCACCACGGCGCCCGCGCGAGCATAGTCGTCGTCGCGGAATCCGCTGCCTCCCCCCGCATTCGCCTCGACGAGGACGCGGTGCCCCGCCTCGGTGAAGGCGCGCGCGCCCGCCGGCGTCAGGGCGACGCGCTGCTCGCCGACCTTGATCTCTTTCGGAACGCCGACCACCATGGCTACGACCTTTGCTGCGGGCTCTTACGTCTTCTCGAAGTCGATGCGCTCGTAGACGGGCAGTCCCTGCAGGTAGCGCCGCAGGCAGTCCAGGCCCATCTCAACGGCGCCCAGGCGGACCCACTCGCGGCCGCCCAGGATGCGCGAGCGCCGCGAGGCGGCCTCCGTCTCGGTGGCGATGGCCAGGCAGATGGTGCCGCCGAACTCGATGCGGTCTGGGCCCTCGTCCAGGTCGATGAGCACGGCCAGCGCATGCGTGGCGCCGCTCTGCTTCCTGGCCGCCCGCGCGACCTCCTCCGCCGTCTCCTTCGTGATCTCGCCCTCCAGCGAAGCGCGCGGCAAGCCGACGGCCGCGCCCAGCTCGACCAGATCGCGGGCCACGAGGCCACGGCGGAAGACGCGCTCCGCTCCCGGGAGATGGGCCAGGCGCGCGGCGATCTGCCCGCCCGTGAAAGTCTCCACGGTGGAGAGCGAGGCCTGGCGGCTCGTGAGCTCGGCCAGAATGACGCCTTCGAGCGTCTTGTCGTCCTCGGCCAGGATGAAGTTGCCGAGCCGCTTGCGGATCTCCTGCTCGACGGGGGCGAGCTTCCGCTTGATCTCGTCCATGTCGGCCCCACGCACGGTCAGCTTGGTCTCGAGCTGCGGGTAGTGGGCGCGGAAGCCCAGCTTCACGCTGCCGTCGGGCACCAGCTCCTCCACGCCGGTGAGCAGCGAGTCCACGTGCGATTCGCCGAGCCCGTAGGAGTGGAAGCGCTTCAGGTGGATGGAGGTCTGGAGACCGCTCTTCGCGAGGAGCCGCGGGATGATCTGCTCCTCGAGCATGCGCCGGAGCTCGCGGGGGACGCCGGGAGTGAAGAAGAAGCGGGCCTTGCCGATGTCCACGGCGAAGCCGCAGGCGGTGCCGACGGGATTGTCGATGATCTCCGCCGTCACCGGCAGCATGGCCTGCTTCCGGTTGTTGGGCGGCATGATGCGGCTGCGCCGGTTGAAGAAGTCCTCCATGCGGGTGAGCCATTCTTCGTTCAGGACGAGCTCGACGCCCGCCGCCTGAGCCGCGACTTCCTGGGACAGGTCGTCGATGGTGGGGCCGAGCCCGCCGTTGACGATGACGGCATCCGCGCGCTCGGAGGCAAGCTGAAAGGCCCGGAGCAGGCTCTCGCGGTCGTCGCCCACCGTGGTCTCCCACTGCACGGAGAGGCCCACGTCCTCCAGCTTCTGGCTCATGTAGCTGAAGTTGGTGTTGACGATCTTGCCGGTGAGGACCTCGTCGCCCGTGCAGATGATCTCGAGCCGCATGTGGTGGCCTGGCTTTCCCTGTGGATTCGTTCGGGTCGGTGTCAGGTTCGAAAGTGGGGCATGACCTCGCGGGAGAAGAGCTCCATGGAGCGCCGGATCTTGTCCTGGGCGAGGCCGCCGAAGTTCATCCAGCACAGCACCTGGCCCACGCCCATGTCGCGCATGGTCTCGAGCTTGCGGATCACCGTCTCGGGCGATCCGAAAGCCACCGTCTCGGCCACCAACCCCTCCCACGTCACCTTGGCGAACCGCTCCACCGCCGCGCGGAAGCCGGGCTGCAGGCTCGGATGCTGCTCCTCGATGTTGTCGGGGATCTGGAAGCGACGCAGCGAGTCCTGGTACCACATCTCGGCGTCCTTGGATTCGGCCAGCGCCTGCGCATCCGTGGGCGCCACGTAGATCTGTCTCGACACGCCCCAGTTCTTCATGAGCGCGTCGATCTCGGCCTCGCTCCGCCCGTGCTTGCGCAGCGCCAGCAGGTAGTTGTCGCGACGCTTGAGCAGCTGCTCCACGGGGCCGGTCAGGATGGAGTTCAGCATGGGCCAGCCCCGGGAGGCCGTGCTCTCGATCCCGTCGTCGCTGCCGCACACCTGGTAGATCATGGGGTGCGGCCGCTGCACGGGCTTGGGAATGACCCGCGCGTCCTTGATCGTGAAGAACTGCCCGTCGTACGAGAAGCGATCCTCGGTCCAGGCCCGCAGCATGATGTCCACCGCCTCATCGAAGCGCGCGCGGTTCTCCTGCTGGGGCACGTGGTAGCCCTTGAACTCCGCGGGTCGGTTGCCGCGCCCCACGCCGACGTCGAGCCGGCCCCGCGAGACGACGTCCACGAGCGCGAGCTGCTCGGCCAGGCGCAGCGGGTGATGGAAGGGCAGGATGGCGGCGGCCAGCCCGATGCGCACCCGGCGCGTGCGGGAGGCGGCGGCGGTGGCGAGGGTGGCGGGATCCACGGCCAGCCCGTAGTCGATGAAGTGGTGCTCGGTCAGCCAGATCTGGTCGAAGCCCAGCTCTTCCGTCCACTCCATCTGCTCGAGCTCGCGGTGGACGACCTCTTCGTGGCTGAGCCCGGGCGCGGCCTGGAAGAAGAAGAAGGTGCCGAAGCGCATTCCCCGATCCTAGCCCATCAGGAGGGCGCCCGGGTTCTCGCGCCCCATCGTCTGGATCTGCTCGCGGGTGATGCCTTCGGCCATGAGCCCCGCCACGAACATCTGGAGCCCGTCGGCCGGCGTGGGGTTGCCGCTCTGGCCCAGATCCGTGCCGAGCACGAAGTGCTGGGCGCCCACGCTCTTGATGCGTTCGGCCGTTTCCTTGAAGGGAACCCGCCTCGAGTGACGCATGAATTCGAGCGGCGACTCCGGCCCTCCCAGGATGCCGAGCGCGCACAGCTCCATCTTCCCTCCCATGGCCGCGGCCTTCTTCATCTGCGACTCGTCCATGTCCACCACGTCGAACTGCGCGTGGGTGACCACGATGCGGTCGCAGCCTTCCTCGCGGGCGGCCGCGATGAGCGCGAGCGCCTGCTCGCCCGAGGCGTGGCCGGTGTGGACGACGAGTCGCTGGGCGGCGCACACCTTGAGCACCGCCCGCGTGGCGGGCAGCACCGCGCCTTGCTCGTCCACCACGCGGATCCCCGAGGGCGCGGTGCCGGCGCGGCGCACGTGGTTGTCGGCGTCGAAGGTCGGAAACCAGACAACCCGGCCGTGGCCGCCCTGCATGCGCCACATCCACTCCACGGCCTGGGAATTGATCCCGCCCACGGCGCCGTTGAGCACCACGCCGCCGAAGATCTTCACGCCGGGCACGTGCTTGCGCGCGAGCCACGCGCGATCGGCGGTCATGGTCACGTGGCTCTTGAAGACCACCGCCTCCATCTGGCGCGAGGCAGCAAGCGTGGCCAGCTCGTCGTCGTCCACGGCGCGGCCGAAGACGTCCGGCGCCGCATGCGTGTGAAAATCGATCAGCCCCTTGATGGGGCTGACGGGCGGCGGCGGAGGCGAATAGCCGCGCACGCCCGTCGCCGGAACTGGCTCGCGAGTCTCGGCGCCGGCGGGCCGGCCGTGAGCGGAGGCCGGCGCCTCGCGCCGCTGCCCGCGGTGCGTGGCGAACCTGGCCGAGGAGAGGCGGCCGGCGTGACAGCAGCCACAGATGAGCGGGCGGGGCGGGAGTTCGGGCGCATCTGTGACGGACGGAGAGGCCATAGACCGAGGATCATACACGTTCCTGCTGAGCCCTGCCCCCTCACCCTACCCTCTCCCCCGATGGGGGAGAGGCATACTTGACTTGCTTTGAGCGATCCGTAGACTCGGGGCTTAGCCGTCCAGGCGGCTCACGGTCCGCGTGAAGGGTTGAACCCACCTGTCGTGTGAATCGACATCACCACCTTCCGCCCGATATCGCGGACAACGGGCACTATGGAAGGATGGTGCGTCATGCTCCTGCCGGATCGTCCCAACCTCGAGTACCTGAAGAAGCTCGCCAAGGAAAAGCTCCGGGAGATGCAGCGCGGCGATGCCTCGGCCCAGCTCGCCGACGCGCAGCTCGCGGTGGCACGGGAGCACGGCTTCGCAAGCTGGCGCAAGCTCCGCGCGCATCTGGACGCGTTGCGGCCCGCCGGCGAGCCTTCGCGCCGCGCGGGATTGCCGCAAGAGCAGATCGAGGAATTCTACGGCGCCATTTATCGCGCCGACGAAGCGACGGTGGAGCGGATGTTGAGCGTGGAGCCCGCGCTGGTGAACGCGCGTCATCCCGACGGGACCACGCCGCTCCTCGCGGCGGTGGACCACAACAAGGCCGGCCTCATCGCCCTCCTCCTGGCCCGTGGAGGCGACCCGGACGGCGTCTACGCGCACTCGGCCCATACTCCGCTCTCCTGGGCCGTGACCTCCGAACACTTCGAGGTCGCGGAGGCGCTGCGGCGTGGCGGCGTCGCGCCCGACCTTTATTGCGCCGCCGGGCTCGGCGATGCGAAGGCGGTCGAGGCGTTCTTCGACGCGGAGGGCCGGCTGCAGGAAGGCGCCTCCACCACGGGCAGCTCGCGCTATGCTCCGGACGGCACGCGTCTGCCTTGCCCGCCGCCACCGGCCCGGGAGGTCGTATCCGACGCGCTCTACATCGCCTGCCGCAACGGCAAGGAGGAAGCGGTACGCGTGCTGCTTCGGCATGGGCCGGATCTCTCGTTTCGCGCCTTCGCGGGGGGGACGCCGCTCCACTGGGCCTACTTCTCGGGCTCGCGCGCGGTCATCGAGGCGCTCTTGCAGGCGGGGGCTGATCCAACCTTGCGTGACGATGTGCTTCGCTGCACGCCCAGGACCTTCGGAATCTGCTGGCCCGCGAGCGAGGGCTGGGTGTCCAAGGTCCGGCAGCGTCTGGCGGACGACCCCACGCTCGTGAACATCATGGACGCGGGCCGCGCTCCGCTCCACCTGGCAGCGAAGGGCGGACACCTCGGCGTCGTGAAGCTCTTGATCGAAGCCGGCGCCAATGTCAATCTCCGGGACGCCGAGGGCAAGACGGCGCTCGACCTCGCGGGCGAGCGGCCGGATCAGGCCGGGTCCGTGAAGGTAGCGGAGTGGCTGAAAGACAGAGACCCCCGAGGACATGAAGGCATGCGTGACAGCACCACGATGGATGAGGAAGAGACATTCATCGCCGCTATCCGCGGTGGCGAGCTTGGGAAGGTGAAGTCCATGCTTGCCGCCAGACCTGGCCTGATTCGAAGCCGGCGTCATGGCGCGTCGCCCATCCTGATCGCCCGCTACCACGGCAAGCAGGAGATCGTCGAATGCCTGCGAGGGTTGCTGCCGCCTCTGGACATCTTCGAGGCGGCGGCTCTCGGTGATCGCGAGACGGCCGAGCGCCTGCTCGATGGCGATGGTGGTCTTGCGAACGCGGTGGCGGCGGACGGCTTCGGCCCCCTCGGGCTGGCCTCCTTTTTCAACCATGAAGCGGTGGTGCGGCTGCTGCTCGCGCGCGGTGCGCGGGTCGATGCGGCATCCTCGAATGACATGCGCGTCATGCCGCTGCACTCCGCGGCGGCGGCGCGCTCGGTTCTCATCGCCCGCCTGCTCCTCGAGCGGGGCGCGCCCGTGAACGCGCGGCAAGGCACCAGCGGCCTGGGATTCACCCCGCTGATGGAAGCTGCTCTGAACGGCCAGCCCGAGATGGTCGATCTCCTGCTCGAGCATGGCGCCGATCGGACCATGCGAGACGAGAAGGGACACACGGCGGGGGACTACGCGCGACAGAACGGTCATGCGGCTCTTGCGGATCATCTAGCCTAGAGGACGCGACCGCCCCCTCACCCTGCCCTCTCCCCCGATGGGGGAGAGGGAAAGAGGGAGGGAGCAAGGGTGAACACACCATCAACCAGGGGAGGCAAGCATGTTCTTCGAGCTCAGGCAGTATCACGTCCGGCCGGGGCAGCGCGAGAGCTGGGTCAAGTGTATGGAGGAGGAGATCATCCCCTTCCAGGTCAAGATGGGCATGGTCGTCCTTGGCAGCTTCGTGGGCGAGGAAGACGAGAGCATCTACGTGTGGATCCGGAGATTCGAGAGCGAGGCGGAGCGCAAGCGCCTCTACGACGCCGTCTACCAGAGCGATTACTGGAAGAACGAGATCGCGCCCAAGGTGCCGACCCTGATCGATCGCGAGCAGATCAAGGTCACGCGTA
>WNGL01005974.1_pt1 | contig 14429 bp, 8 predicted proteins | sample 5400591 | NCBI WGS metagenome assembly WNGL01 (sample SAMN13153377, study PRJNA577476) | soil metagenome | isolation source: 80 cm soil or saprolite under Garry oak tree replicate 1 | place: USA:California | collected 2016-06-15
GCTCTCGCGCAGCGCGGCGGCGAGAAACGGCGGCACGGGGAAGAAATCCGTCTCGCGGGCGAGCGCCCGGCCGAGGTAGGAATCGACGTGCGCGGCGGCGAGCTGCACCCGTGCCCCAGGCGTCGCCGCCGAATCCGCGAGCAGCTGGGGGGAGATCCCGAGCCCGTGCTCGAGCCGGCTGAGGGCGGAATCGTACGCTGCATGGATCCGCCGCCACTCGTCCGGCGTGAGCTGGACCCCGGCCGAGTCCACCAGCGCCAACAGCAGCTGTCGCTCAGCGGCCACGGTCAGGAACTGGCGCAGCTGGTCGTCACTCGCCGTCGGCAGAAAGCGCACTTCCTGGGGATCGATCGCGTAGATCCAACGCGCCAGATCGCGCACGCGGAGGCCTCCCACCCCCCCTCGGTAGCTGACGAGCGTCCGCGAATCGGTGCGGGCGCTCACGAGGTCGCCGAACACCTGCCGCAGCAGCGCCGGCGCCCCGCTCTTCACCCGCACGTCGTGCCGCTTCGCCAGGCTGTCCAGGTAGAGCGAATCGAAATGCGCCGTCGCCAGGCGTCCCAGACCCGCCGCGAACGAGTCCCGCACCTCGGCGAGCGGCGGGCGACGGATGATGTGAAAGCCGAAAGGCGAGCGCACCACCGCGCTGATCGCCCCAGGGTCGAGTACCCAGGCCGCCGCTTCGAACGGCGCGACGAGCTCACCGCGGCCCGCGGGGGCGAGATAGCCGCCCGCCGCCTTCGAGGACGCGTCCTCCGAAGATCGCCGCGCCACGGTGGCGAACGCGGCACCTCCCTGGGCGGACGCTTCGCGCCGCAGTCGCTCGGCAGCGGCGCGTTTCTGCTCCACCAGGGGCGGAGCGGCGCTCGCCGGCACCTGGACCAAGATGTGCTGGAACAGGCGGATGGTCCCGCCGCGATACGCCGAATCCACCTGCGCCGGCGCGAGGTCGGCACGCGCGGCAACCAGCTGGTCGTGAAACCGGTTCCACTTGAGCTGCGCTTCCGTGGGCCAGTTGGCCTGCGCCACGAGGAGCGAGTCATCCATGTTTCGCCCTTTCGCGAGCTGCGCGGCGAAGACCATGTAGTCCACGTACAGCATGGCGATCCCGCTGAAGTTCTCGGTCTTCGGCTGGATCTTCTTCGCGCTCGCGACCCAGGTGGTGAGCTGGTCGACCGTGAGATCCTGTCCCGCGGCGGACGCCGCCACGCGCGGGTGCGCCGAAAACGCGTCCCGCAACCCGACGCAACCGGCGGCCGCGACGAGCAACGGAGCGAGGGCTAATCGCTGCATCTGTCTCCCGCTACGAGGGATGATCCTGCTGAAGGGCGGTCAGGGCCCGCACCAGCCCCTGGCCCACCGCCTCCCCGCCCAAGCGGCGGAGCCGGAGGGAGAGCGGCACGGCGCGGCGCACGTCGGCTTCGAACTGCACCGCGTCGAGCGCGGCCGTCAGGCCCGCCAGCCGCGGCTGCGCCGCTCCCCGAAACGTGAGCCGCGCCTCGTCGCCCGTGAGCAGGACCGTCGCCAATCCCACCCGGGCGCCAAGCGCGCGGAGCTCGGACACGAGGAGCAAGCGCTCCGCCTCGACCGGCAGGGGCCCGAAGCGATCGCGTAACTCCTCGCGCACGCTCTGAATGTCGCACGGTTGCTCGGCGCGCGCCAGCCGCCGGTAGAGATCGAGCCGCGCTGCGTCGTCGTCGACGTACGCGTCCGGGAAGTGCGCCGGCTGATCGAGGATCACTTCGGGCGGCTCGGGCCGCGCCGTGGCCCCCGCCCGCGCGCCCTGGTCCCGCAGCGCGCGCACCGTCTCGTCCAGCCACCGCAGGTACGTGTCGAACCCGACGGCCTGCGCGTGGCCCGACTGCGCCCGCCCCAGCAGGTTGCCCGCGCCGCGCAGCTCCAAGTCCCGCAGCGCGATGCGATACCCCGAGCCCAGGTCCGTGTGGTGCTCGAGCACGCGCAGCCGCTCTTCCACTTCGGCGTCCACCAGGTCGGGCACGAGCAGATAGCAGTACGCGCGCCGGTGGCTCCGCCCCACGCGGCCGCGCAGCTGGTACAGTTGAGCCAGGCCGACGTGGTCCGCCTGGTTCACGATCATGGTGTTCGCGTTCGGCACGTCGAGACCCGATTCCACGATCATCGTCGCGACCAGGATGTCCAGCTCGCCGCGCACGAACCGACCCATCACCGCGTCCAGCTCCCGTTCCGGCTGCTGCCCGTGCGCGATCGCCGTGCGGGCCCGCGGCGGCGCCAGCGCCCGGACCCGCTCCGCAATCGTCGCAATCGTCTCGATACGGTTGTGCACGAAGTACACCTGGCCGGCGCGGTCGAGCTCGCGCGCGAGCGCCTCCTCGAGCAGCGCGTCGTCCCACGGCTCGATGAAGGTCAGTACCGGCGAGCGATCCTTGGGCGGCGTTTCGAGCAGCGTGAGGTCCCGCAGGCCCGCGAGCGAGAGGTGCAGCGTGCGGGGGATCGGCGTCGCGGTGAGCGTGAGCACGTCCACCGCGAGCTTCAGCACTTTGAGTCGCTCCTTGTGCCGCACGCCGAAGCGGTGCTCTTCGTCCACGACGAGCAACCCCAGGTCGTGCCACGTCACGTCCTTGGAGAGCAGCCGGTGCGTGCCGATCACGATGTCCACCTCGCCCCGAGCCAGCAGCGCCAGCGCCCGGCGCGTCTCGCTCGGGCTCCGGAAGCGCGACAGCACCTCGATGCGCACCGGGTAGTCGGCGAGCCGCTCGCGGAACGTCCGGCCGTGTTGCTCGGCCAGAATCGTCGTCGGCACGAGCACCGCGACCTGCTTGCCCGTCTGCACGGCCTTGAACGCCGCGCGCACCGCCACCTCCGTCTTGCCGTACCCGACGTCGCCGACGAGGAGACGGTCCATGGGACGGGCGCGCTCCATGTCGCGCTTCACCTCCTCCGTCGCGCGCCGCTGGTCGGGCGTGTCCTCGTACAGGAAGGCGGACTCGAGCTCGCGCTGCCAGGCCGTGTCGGGCGGGAATGCGAAGCCGGGCTCGAGCTGCCGTCGCGCGTACAGGTCGAGCAGCTCGCTGGCCATCGCCTGGATCGCCGCGCGGGCCTTGTCGCGCTGCCGCTGCCAGGTGGGGCTCCCGAGGCGGTGCAGCCGCGGCGGCGGCGCGTCGCCGTCCGCCGCCGCTCGGTAGGGCTCGAGCTGGTCGATACGGTACAGCGGGACGTTGAGGCGATCGCCCCCCTCGTACTCCACCACCGCCACTTCCAGCCGCCCCTCGCCCACCGGAATCGTCTGCATCCCCCGGTAGATCCCGATCCCGTGCTCCAGGTGGACAACGTAGCCGCCCACGGCGAGCGGGCGGGTGACGCTCGCCGCCGCCGCACGATACCGCCGCGGCCGCCGGATGCGGCGCGCCCGGCGGAAGATTTCGTGATCGGTGAGCACGCGCAGCGACGGCAGCACGAACCCGCCGTCCAGCGCGCCGACGGCGAGCTGGACGCGCTCGGCGTCGAGCAGCTCCTCCAGCCGCTCGAGCTGACCTTCGTTGTCGCACAGAATGACCGTGGGTGGCTGGCTCGCGACTACCTGTCGCAGTCGCTTGAGATCACGGTCCACGGCCTCCGGGGCGACGATCGGGAAGCGCGCCGTCGCCTCGGTCTCGCTCACAGACACCCGAGGGAAGGCGGCTTGCCGGAGGCGCCAGTCCTGCGGGTCGAGCCACAGCACCGTGCGCTCCGGAACGTCTTCTCCCAGCCGCCGGGCCACCTCCCGATGGTGCGCCGCTTCGTCCCACGCCCGCACCACCTCGCGGTCGACCGCGGACTCCTGCTCGATCACCAGCACGGCGTCGGACGGCAGCAGCTCGAGCAGCGACGCCCGCGCCAGCGGCGCTGCCGCCTCCACGGCCGCCGCTTCCGTCGCGACCGGCAGCACCGTGATACGCTCGATCGCCTCTTGCGAGCGCTGCGAATCGAGGTCGAAGCCGCGTAGCGACACGATCTCGTCGCCCCACCACTCGACGCGCGCGGGGCCCGCCATCCCGAATCCGTATACGTCGATGATCCCACCCCGAACGCTGAATTGCGCGACCTCGGTCACTGTCGGCACCCGAGCGTACCCCATCGCCCCGAGCCGCTCCACCACAGCGCTGAGCGCCCCTTCGGCCCGCGGCTCGAGCACCAGGCGCATCGTGTTCAGAGCGGCCGGCACGCCCGTCCGCTCGGCACTCGCCCGGGCCGTGGTGACCAGGACCCGCACCGCGCCCCGCAGCAGCGCTTCCACCGTCTCGATCCGCTCGCCGGCGATCTCGAAATGGGGCTCCTCGGCGCCCAGGCCCTCGCGCTGCGGATAGAGGCGGGCGATCGGGCCCGAAAGGGCCTGCGCGTCGGCGAGCCAGCGCTCCGCGTCGCCGGGCGTGGGCGTGAGCACGACGAACACCCGCTGCGGCAGCCGCCGCGCGAGTGCCGCGACCAGCACCGCGGCGCTCGACCCGGGCAGGCCGCCCACCTCCAGCCGCCCGCCGGTAGCGGGTAGCTGTTCCACCAGCGCGCGCGTCGCGGGCAGCGCGTCGAAGCGATCGAGCAGAAAGTCGAGCGCCATCAGGGGCCGAGCGTGGCGACGCCGAGCTCGACCACGGCGACGAGCAACGCCAGGAGGAGCAGCACGCCGCTCGCGTCCGCGCGGCGCGCCCCTGTGAACCGGGCCGCCGCGAACCGGGGCCCATCGAGCACGAGCGCGCCCAGGGCGCGCTCGACGAGCGCCGCGGGAGCGGGCGTCAGATCCGATTCCCGCGGGTCGGGCCCGTACACCGTGGCTCCCACGGTATCGACGCCCTTGGTTTGGAACTCCACCCGTGGCGGGCCGTCCGCCGTGGCGACCGCCGCCTCGCCCCGGGCGAGTCGATTCACCAGGTCGTCCACGAACGGCACGAAGCCCGTCGTGACCGGGAGCACCGTCCAGGCCGTGTCCAGCCGGCTCCCCAGGAGCACCGCGCCTGAGTCCCGCACGAGCCAGGGCTCCCCGTTGACCGTCGCCAGCACGGCGCTGTCCAGGCTCGTCCCCCCCCCTCCCCCTCCCCCTCCCCCTCCCGCTCGGGGGTCGAGGCGATAACGCCGGGTCACGGCTACTCCGGCCAGCAGGTCGAGCCGCGGCGCGGCGATCGGCCCGGGAGTCCCAGGGCCGACGAAGTGCCACCGCACGCCGCGGGCGGCGAGACTCCGATTCGTCTCGCCCACCAGCGCGGGGTCCGCCGGCGGCAGCACCACGCTTGCCATCGGCCCGGGGCGACTCCCGATCGCGACGTCGGCCCCGTCCGCCACGCGCTTGCTCTCCCGCAAGACCGCCAATGCGGCGCCCACGAACGGCCCCGCGTCGGGTGCCGCCCGCACTCGCGCCGGCGGCGCGACGTGCCAGACGAAGCTGCGCCGGTCGTCCGCCCGCAGCTCGTCGGGGTCGAGGGTCGCATCGCCCACCCACCAGCCCGCACCGAGCCGCGGCAGCGGCAGCGTCACCGCCGACCCCGGCGCCGCGAGCGCATGACCGATCGTACGACCGTGCAGGCGAAAAGTGAGCGCGCCTGGGCCTGCGCCGGGCGTTCCCACCACGCTCACCGTCACCGCGCCACCGGCCACCTGCACCGCTCCGATTCCGCGGTTCGCCGGCGGCACGTCGAGCGGCGCGAGCGCCAGTACCCGCACGCCGTGCGGCAGGGCGACGCTCCGACCTCCCAAGGCGGTGCGCTGCAGGTCGCTCACGAGATGCACCTCCCGCACTGCGACCGGCTCCGCGTCCACGATGTGCGCGGCCTGCTGGACCGCCGCGCTCAGATCGAGTCGCCGGGAAGACAGCGTCGCACTGTCGACGGCGGCGAGGAGTGCGGGCCGCGCTCCCCGCCGCGCCACGCCGTCGGCGAGCATCAGCCACGACTGATCCTCCGATCGAGCGGCCGACAGCGACGCGCGCGCGACCGCTCGGAGGCGCTCGAGCAGCGGCCTCCCGTCCACGACGACGCCGGACGACGGTGAATTGTCGAGGATGACCACGAGCGCCGTCGGCTCATGGGCCGCGCCGCCCCTCGTTGGCACGAGAGGGCGCGCCGCGGCGACCACGACCAGCGCGATCAGCGCGGTGCGCAGCAACAGCAGCAGCAGGTGCCGCAGCTTCAGCCGTCGCGCGCTCTGCCGCTCGGCTTCGCTCAGGTAGCGCAGCGCAGGGAACTCGGCTTCGGGCGGCTGGCGACGCTCCAGCAGATGCAGCAGCACCGGGATCGCTGCGGCGGCGAGCCCGAGCAGCACCAGCGGATGAAGGAAAGTCACGCGAGCGAGCGCAACGCCAGACCGAAGGGCATGTCGGTGGGCACGTGGTGATACCCAACGCCGTGGCGCCGGCAGGTGCTGCGCCACGCGGCGATCTCTCGCTGGACCGTGGCGGCGTAGGCGCGCGCCAGCTCGCGGGGGCGCACCACGACGCTCGCCGTCGACTCGGGATCGCGGAACCGCACCTCGGGCGGCCCCGCGAGCTCCAGCTCCGCCCTATCCATGATATGGAAGACGATCACCTGGTGACCCCGGTGCCGCAGATACCGCAGCGCGGTCAGGGTGAGCTCCCGGTCCAGCAGCAGGTCCGAGATCAACACGACGAGTCCCCGGCGCGCGAGCAGGGTGGTCACATGCCGGAGCGCGCCCTCCGCCGCCGTGCCGTATCCATCCGGCGTATCGAGCAGCCCGCGAACCACGCGCGTCCACTGCCCGCTCTTCACGCGAGCGGGGACGACCTGGCGCACCCGGTCGTCGAACGTGACGAGGCCGGTCGCGTCCCGCTGCCGCAGCAGGATCAGGGCAAGCGCCGCCGCCAGCCGATCGGCGTAGGCCCGCTTGGTAAGCCGGTCCGCGGCGCCGCGCCACGCCATCGAGCGGCTGGCGTCGACGAGAATCATGGCCCGCAGGTTCGTCTCCTCCTCGAACTGCTTCACGAACAGCCGATCCGAGCGCGCGAGCATCTTCCAATCGAGGTAACGGGGCTCGTCGCCCGGCTGGTAGGCCCGATGCTCGGTGAATTCGACGGAAAAGCCACGGAAGGGAGAGCGATGCAGGCCGGCGAGGAAGCCCTCCACCACCCCCTGGGCCACGATCTCGATACCGCCGAGCCCGGCGACTTCGGCGGGATCCAGGAGATCGACGCGAGTGGCGACCATTACCGATGCTTCAACCTAATGGCCCAGGGTTTGTCCCCGGTAGAGGACAGTTGCCGTTTCATGCGTCCCATCATAGCCTGGCTAACCGGTTGCCCGCGTGCCTCTTAGATCCTGCACCGCGACCGGCCCTGGGTGGCACGCGACCTGCTCCCCTCACCTGGCTGGGGAGGACTCATGTTCGCACAGCTCGCGTTGATCAGCCTCGCGGCTACCGGGACCAGCGATCGTCCCAAGGTCCAAGTGTGGACCAATCGGGGCGACGATCCTTTCACGACCGGACGGGCCGTCCGCGTCTACTTCCAGGCCAGCCAGGACGCTTACGTCACGGTGCTGCGCGTCGATACCGACGGCCGCGTGCGCATGCTGTTCCCGCGCGAGCCGTGGGAGGACAACTTCGCGCGCAGCGGTCGCGTCTACGAAGTGCAGGGTGTGGCGACGCGCGAAGCCTTCGACGTCGACGATTACCCGGGCGAGGGCTACCTCTTTGCCGTCGCCTCCGCCGATCCCTTCACCTACGACCCGATCGAAAACGCCCAGCACTGGGACTACCGCTCCATCGCCGACGACGGCCGGATTCAGGGCGACCCCTACGTGGCGCTGACGGACCTGGCGCAGCGGATGCTCGCTCCGGATTACAGCGACTGGGATTACGACATCGCGCCCTACTACGTGCAGCAACACTATCAGTACCCCCGGTTCCTCTGCTACGACTGCCACACCTACGTGAGCTATCGGATCTGGGACCCGTACGCGTACTCCTGCGTCCGGTTCCGCATCGTCGTGTACGACGACCCCTACTACTACCCATACCGCTACTACGGCGGCAGCCGGGTGGTCTTCACCCGGCCGTATCGGCCCGAGCCTCGGTTCATCTTCAGGGATCGCACCAGCTCAGAGGCTTTCATTACCCGGGTGGCCCAGCGCCCGCTGAACGACGGCCGGCGCCACGACGTCGGCGTGCGCGGCCGCGACTTGGGAGGCCGCGGCGTGGTGCCGCCCCCCAATATCGTAACGCCGCGCGACCGCTCGTTCCGGCCGGACCTTCCGAGCGACCGCGGCTGGCTGCGCGACCGGCCGGAGCGGCCGGAGCGGCCGGCACGCCCCGCCCCAGACCGGCCCGATCAGCGTGGGCGACCCGATCATCCCGATCACCCGGATCACCCGGATCACCCGGATCACCCGGACCATCCGGACCGCCCCAACCGGCCCGTCAGTCCCGATCGGCGCGGCGGAGGCGCGGGACCTGCACCGGAGCCCCGTCGCGTGGAGCCGCGCCGCGAAGCGCAGCCGCCATCCCGGGGAGAGCCGCGCGCCGAACCTAGGCGCGACGCCCCGCGCGAGTCGCCCAAGTCACGCGACCCCGAGCTGCGCCGTCGCAAGTCGTAATTCGAGACTCTGATCACCACGCGCCCGGTTTCGCTCCTGCTGCTCCCCTGGGTGTTAGCGGCGCAGACTCGAGCCCCAGCCTCGATCGAGCGCGCCGCCAGCTCGATCACGGCAGCCGACATCCGTCGCGATATCGCCATCCTGGCGCACGATTCCATGCGCGGCCGCGACACACCCAGTCCCGAGCTCGAGAAGGTCGCGGGCTGGATCGCGACGGAGTTCCGGCGCTTCGGACTGAGGCCCGGGGGGGACCACGGCACCTACGTGCAGCGCTACCCGATCCCGCGGAGAGAGATCGGCACCACGCGGGCCGTGTCGGTCACGGTGCCGAACGTGATTGGCATACTGGACGGGAGCGACCCGCGCCTGCGCACCGAATACGTGTTCTTGACGGCGCACATGGACCATCTCGGCGTCGCGTCCCCAGCGAACCCGGCCTGCCGGGTCTTGGGCGGGGACTCGATCTGCAACGGCGCCGATGACGATGCGTCGGGGACCGCGGCGGTGCTCGCGTGCGCTCGCGCGTTCGCGTTGCTCGAGCCGCCCCCCCGGCGCTCGCTCGTCTTCATGGCGACGAGCGGCGAAGAGCACGGACTGCGGGGCAGCGCGTACTTCACCGCGCACCCCACCGTCCCCCTGAGTGCGGTAGTGGCGGACCTCCACAACGACATGCTAGGTCGGAACTGGCGGGACACGATCGCGGCCATCGGCAAGGAGCAGTCGGACCTGGGGACGACGCTCGACGGCGTCGCCGCGGCGCATCCCGAGCTCCACCTCACGCCGATCGGGGACATCTGGCCGGCCGAGGGCTTCTACGACCGCTCCGATCACTACAACTTCGCGCGCCGGGGCGTCCCCATCCTGTTCTTCTTCAACGGCACGCACGCCGACTACCACACCGTGTCGGATGAGCTGTCGAAGATCGACGCCGAGAAGGAGTCGCGCATCGTGAAGCTGATCTTCTACCTCGGCCTGGAGATCGCCGACGCAACGGCGCGGCCACGCTGGGATCCGGCGAGCTACAGGCGGGTGGTGGACGGGGCGAACTGACGCAACAGCTCGGCGTTCGTCGGGGTGCGGCGCAGCTGGGTGATGAGGGCGGACATCGCCTGCTCCGGGGGGAGTCCGACCAGGCTGCGCCGCAGCGCCTGCCGCGCGGAGACGACCGCCGGCTCGGCCAACAGCTCCTCGCGCCGCGTGCCGCTCGCCGCGATGTCGACGGCTGGGTAGATGCGGCGATCCGCGAGCTCCCGCGCGAGCCGCAGCTCCGCGTTCCCGGTGCCTTTGAACTCCTCGAAGATCACGTCGTCCATCCGGCTTTCCGTCTCGACGAGCGCGGTGGCGATGACGGTGAGCGACCCGCCGTCGGGGACCGCCCGGGCGGCGCCGAAGAGCGCCTTCGGCTTGGCGAGTGCGTTGGCGTCGAGCCCTCCCGACATCGTGCGACCGCTCCCCCGCCCCGCGGTGTTGTGGGAGCGCGCGAGGCGCGTGAGGGAGTCGAGCACGATCACGACGTCCCGCCCGAGCTCGACCTGGCGCCGCGCGTGCTCGAACACCATGTCCGCCACGGCGACATGCCGCTCCTGCGGCAGATCGAAGCTCGAGGCGATGACCTCTCCGCGGCCCCAGTCGATCATCTCGCTGACCTCCTCGGGCCGCTCGTCCACGAGCAGGATCAAGAGGGTCGCCGCCGGATGGTTGAGCGCGACCGCCTCGGCGACGGCCTGGAGCATCACGGTCTTGCCCGCTTTGGGTGGCGAGACGATGAGAGCCCGCTGCCCGAATCCGAAGGGGCAAACGAGGTCCACGGTGCGCTGCAGGTCCGCCGTCCTGGGGCTCGACGGCCGGGCCGTCTCGAGGGCGAGCGGCCGCGACGGGTGCACCGCGCCGAGCTTGGCGAACTCCGGGCGGTCGGCAAGCAGCGGCCCCGGTGGAGCGCCGTTCACGCTGGCGACCCGAGCGCCTTCGAGCACGACGAGATCGCCGCGCCGCAGACCGGGCTGCCGCACGGCTACGTCGCCTTTCGCCGGCAGGTAGCCGTTGGCGGCGAGGCGCTGGAAGCCGCCTTTGGGGGCGGGGTCGAACCAGCCAGTGATGGTGGCCATGAGAGATGGGTGAGTATGTAAGATAGCTATCAGCCGTCAGCCGTCAGCCGTCAGCCTGCTGAAGGCTGATAGCTGACAGCTATATTCTCGCCCATGCGTCAGGACCAGATCCGCAACTTCTGCATCATCGCCCACATCGACCACGGCAAGTCCACGCTGGCCGACCGGCTGATCGAGCTCACCGGCACGCTCGACAAGCGCCTGATGCGCGAGCAGGTGCTCGACACGATGGACTTGGAGCGCGAGCGCGGGATCACGATCAAGCTGAACGCGGTCCGCATGCAATATCGGGCTCGCGACGGGCGCGTCTACGAGCTGAACCTGATCGACACGCCCGGTCACGTGGACTTCACCTACGAGGTCTCCCGCTCGCTCAACGCCTGCGAGGGCGCGATCCTCGTGGTGGACGCCTCGCAGGGCGTGCAGGCGCAGACGATCTCGAACCTGCTGCTCGCCATGGAGGCGGAGCTCGAGATCATCCCCGTACTGAACAAGATCGACCTCCCCGGGGCCGAGCCCGACCGGCGCGCCCAGGAGATCCACGACCTCACGGGCGTGCGGCCCGAGGAGATCCTGCGGATCTCGGCAAAGGAGGGCACCAACGTCGCCGAGCTGCTGGAGGTCGTGGTCAAGCGCGTCCCGCCGCCCCGTGGCGACCGAACGGCCCCCCTGCGGGCGCTCATCTTCGACTCCTATTTCGACCGCTATCGCGGCGCGATCCCCAGCATCCGGGTGGTGGACGGCGTCCTCACGCCGGGGATGCAGGTGGCGTTCGGGGCCCACAACGAGGACGCGTACGGGGTGGACGAAGTGGGCTACCTGCAGCTGGGCCACAAGCCGGCCGAGCAGCTCGAGGCGGGAGAGGTCGGCTACTTCGTCGCCAACGTCCGCGGCGTCCGCGACACCCGTCCGGGCGACACCGTGCTCGACGCGCAGCACCGCGACGTGGCCTTGTTGCCGGGTTATCGGGACATCAAGTCGATGGTGTTCGCGGGCCTCTATCCCACTGACGCGGGTCAGTTCGAGGAGCTGCGCGATGCCCTGGCCAAGCTGCAGCTCAACGACGCCTCCCTGCACTACGAGCCGGAGTCGTCGGTGGCGCTGGGGTTCGGCTTCCGCTGCGGGTTTCTAGGGCTGCTGCACATGGAGATCGTGCGGGAGCGTCTGCAGCGCGAGTTCAACCTGGACTTGATCAGCACAGTGCCGAACGTGGAGTATCACGTGCACAAGACGGACGGGACCGTGGAGGTCGTCGAGAACCCCAGCCTGATGCCGCACGGCTCGATGGTGGACCGGATCGAGGAGCCGTTCGTGAAGGCGCGGATCCTGGCACCGGCCGAGTACATCGGCGCGATGATGAAGCTCGGCCAGGAGCGCCGGGGCGTGTACGGCGGCATGCACTACGTGGATCCTCGGCGCGTCGAGTTCGGGTGGGAGTTCCCCCTCGCCGAGATCATCCTGGACTTCTACGACAAGCTGAAGACCATCAGCCGCGGCTACGCGTCGCTCGACTACGAATTCCTGGAGTATCGCCCCTCGGATCTGGTCCGGCTCGACATGCTGCTGAACGGCGAGGCGGTGGACGCGTTCAGCGTGATCATTCACCAGGACAAGGCCTACGAGTGGGGCAAGAAGATCGCGGAGAAGCTGAAGGAGCTGATCCCGCGGCAGCTCTTCGAGGTCGTGATCCAGGCGGCGATCGGCACGAAGGTGATCGCGCGGGAGTCGATCCGCCCGCTGCGCAAGAACGTGACCGCCAAGTGCTACGGCGGCGACGTCACGCGCAAGCGCAAGCTGTTGGAGAAGCAGCGCGAAGGGAAGAAACGGATGAAGCAGGTGGGGACCGTGGAGATCCCGCAGGAAGCGTTCCTGGCGGTGCTGCAGGTTGACTAGCCTCGTCATCCAGACGGCCTTCCTGGGCGACGTCGTGCTCACGACGCCCCTGCTCGCGGCGCTCGCCGAGCGTGAGGGACCGGTGGACGTCGTCACGACGCCCGCCGCCGCGCCCCTGGTCGAGACGCATCCCGCCGTCCGTCAGGTTATCCCGTACGACAAGCGCGGTGGCGAGCGCGGGCTGGGAGGACTCGTCCGCCTGGCGCGGCGGCTCGCCGCGGCGCAGTACGGTGTGGCTTACCTCCCTCACCGCTCGCTCCGCACGGCCGCGCTGGCGCTGCTCGCGCGCGTGCCGCGACGCGTGGGGTTCGCGGACGGCTGGGCGCTGCTCTATACCGAAGCCCGGCCGCGGCCGACCGCGGGTCACGAGATCGACCGGCTGCTGGCGCTCGCCGGGGCCGCGCCCGGTTCGTTCGCGCCACGCCTCTACCCGACACCGCAAGACGAGCGCGTCGTGGAACGGTTCCTCGCCGACGCGGGAGTGGCGGACGAGTTCGTGGCGCTCGCGCCCGGCTCGATCTGGGGCAGCAAGCGGTGGCTCTATTATGAGGAATTGGCCGCCCGGGTGGCCTCACGGGACGCGGTCGTCGTCGTGGGCGGGCCGGAGGACGCGTCGCTCGGCCTGGCCATCGTCACAGCGGTCAGGCGGTCGGGCGGCCGGGCGGTCGATGGGTGCGGCCGTCTTACGCTGCGGCAGTCGGCCGCGTTGATTGGGCGGGCGCGGCTGCTCGTGACTAACGACAGCGCGCCGTTACATTTTGCGTCGGCGGTGGGGACGCCCGTCGTCGGCCTGTTCGGGCCGACGATCCCGGAGTTCGGCTTCGGACCCATCGGGGCGGGCGACGAGACGCTGGGCGTGACCGGCCTCGTGTGCCGGCCCTGCTCGGACCACGGGCCGCCGGCGTGCCCGCTGGGGCATCACCGCTGCATGCGGGAGCTGAGTGTGGCGACGGTGCTCGCCGCGCTCGAGGAGGCCGGTGCGCTACGTCATCGGGGTTGACATCGGGGGCACGAATCTCGTCGTCGGCACGGTGGCCGAGGACGGATCGGAGATCCTCGGGCTCGTGTCGGAGCCCACGCTCGCCGAGCGCGGGGCAGACGCGGTGCTCGAGCGCATCGCGAAGCTGGTGCGCTCCTCGGTGGCTGCGGCCGCCGGGAACTCCGCGGCCGGCGTGGGGATCGGGGCGCCCGGACCCCTCGACACGGCGCGCGGCATCGTGCTGCTCACGCCCAACCTCGGGTGGACCAACTTCCCCCTGCGGGATCGCCTGTCGAACGCGCTCGACCTCCCCGCGACGCTCGACAACGACGCCAACTGCGCGATTTTCGGCGAGTGGTGGCGGGGCGCGGCGCGCGGCGCGAACCACGTCGTCGGTCTCACGATCGGGACGGGCATCGGCGGCGGCATCGTCCTGGACGGCGAGATCTACCACGGCGCTTCCGACATCGCGGGCGAGCTTGGCCACATGACGATCGACTCGACCGGGCGGCGTTGCAAATGCGGCAACTACGGCTGCCTCGAGGCGTACGCGTCCGGGCCGGCGATCGCCGCGCGCGCCGTCGAGGGGATCGAGGCCGGGGCGGACACCTCCCTGCCCGCCTACGTCCAGAACGACATGTCGAAGATCACCGCGCAGGTGGTGTACGAAGCGGCGCACGACGGCGACGGCTATGCGCGCGAGGTGGTGCACGACACCGCCAAGGTATTGGGGGCCGGCGTCGCGAACATCATCAACATCTTCAATCCCCACGTCGTCGTCATCTGCGGCGGCGTGACGCTCGCCGGCGACCAGCTGTTCGTGCCGCTCCGGAGCGAGGTCAAGCGGCGCGCTTTCAAGCCGGCGGCGAACGCCTGCCGCATCGTCCCGGGCGAGCTCAC
>WNGL01019523.1_pt1 | contig 14428 bp, 9 predicted proteins | sample 5400591 | NCBI WGS metagenome assembly WNGL01 (sample SAMN13153377, study PRJNA577476) | soil metagenome | isolation source: 80 cm soil or saprolite under Garry oak tree replicate 1 | place: USA:California | collected 2016-06-15
CACTTCATCCAGGATTTCCTCCGCCAGGCGGTTTCGCTCGGTCATGCTGATCGGAAGATGATCTTCGCGTAAGATCTTTTCCAACACGCTCTGGACTTCGCGGCGCAGTTCCTGCCGGCTCTCGGCCTTCACCGCATCCATGTTCAGCACGCTCAAGAGCTTTTGATGAACGCGCGTCTTCAGACTCGCGTACCGCTCCTGGTTCTGGGAAAACTGCACACTGGCGGCTAATGCGGTTCGGCGGATTGTCGGAGCTCGACTCATATTCGGATTCGTTTATCGAACCGGAATCGTAACACGGTTGCTGGCAAAGCCGTCGATAAGCAGGCTCACAGAAATGTTCGTTGCAGGAGAGACTAAAAGGGGAACCCGGACTGTTACCTGATATCGTCCCGCAACACCTGGGGCCAAGCCGCTGTAAAGCACATCGCCTGCGTACGTATCAAAGAAGACTCGCGGCATCGTGATAGTGCGGTTTAACGGTTCCTCAACAGCGCCGGGTTCGCCCGGCCCGACTGGAGGATTTACGGGGCCAAGACCAGTGGCGAAGAACGTGATACTGCTGCCGCCATCCGCCGGGTTCGAAGCAGTCACGACGGAGCCGTCGTCTTTGATGAAAATTCCCAAACCTCGGCCATTCCCGCTCTGCGTCAGAATCCCGGGAGCAAACGCTGCGACGTAAATCTGCACCTCGTTGCTGCGAATGGATGCCGCTTCCACACGCAGGCCATAGACACCGGCAGAAACGTCCGTCGGCAGTAGAGCCCTGACCTGGGTTGGGGAAACAGACAACAGCGGCAAGGCAGCTTCGCCTGCCGCCGTGTTGATCCAGACACGCGTTGTCGCGAGAATCAGCGGCAGCGTCCCCGCCGGAGCGAAGACTGTCGTCTGAGCCAAGTTCTGTCCCGTTATCAAAATGATGCTTCCGGGTGCTAAAGGCGCATAGGAGTTGAATGTCACCCCGTCAACAATCGAATCTTGCAACAACGCCGGCGCGTCCACAGCGGTGGCCGTGAAGCTCACCGAGAGATCGGCAACCGTCGCCAGCACTTGAACGGTGGCACGATTCGGCGGGAGCGTCAGAACGGTGCCGGCGATTCCGGCAGCATTGGTGAATGCCGTTCGAGAACTGATGGACCCTCCGCCGCTGACAATCGCGAAGTTGACTGGGACTCCGTTCAATGGATTTTGATTGGCGTCGGATACGACAACCTGCAATGGCGGCAGGGCCGCTCCCACGTTGCCCAGTGCATTATTCCCGCTGAAAATGGTCATTTGAGCCGGTGGGCGGATACGTGAACGGCCGCCTGTGCATAACCACGCGGCCTCAAAATCCCATTGGCTTCAGAAATACCAAGCCAACTGTCATATGCATTGAGCCGCCAACCCAGCGTGTTCGAGTTCGTGACATTGAACAGAGGGACACCTGCTGTGGCGGCCGTTCCCTTCATCAGAGTCACGTTAATGGAGAGCGAATTGACGACAATTCCGGCCGCCAGTCCCGTGGCCGGCATCGAGTAAACGCCGCGGCCGAAGGTGGCCGCCAACAAGATGCCGTCCGGTTGCCGCAGTGAGATGTCGGTGATTGGGACCGGAGGAAGTCCCCAACTGATATCGGTCCACTGTGGTGTAGGCGCCACGTTTCCTCCGCCTCCCAGATTGAACGTCACAAATACTCCGGCATCGGTTGCGACATATAGCGTCTGCGCGGGCTGATTGAAAATCTGGAATTGTCCTGGTCCGAAGGGTTGTCCCGGTATCGGCGGTTGTCCCGGAACCGTTGGTTGCGGAACCGGCATCGCAATCAGAGGAGGCAATGAAGTCGGGTCAATGATGACGGCATTCACCGGCACGTTCGGCAGATTGGTACGTATGGAAGTCCACGTCATACCGCCATTGATGGACTGTTGCAAATCGCCCTGAATGTAACCGGCCGACAGGCTCGTTCCGGCGGGGAAACCGCCAACGGCAGCATATACCGTATTGGTCTGGCGCGGATCAACGGCCAGACGGTTGACGTAACCGGAGACGGAACCCGTTCGCGTCCAGGTTTGCCCGCTATTCGGCGACCGCCAAATCAATGAGACAGGCGGGCATGAAGTCAACACGATTTCCGGAAGACATGCTGTTGCGGCATACAGCGTCGTACGCTGAGCCGGCGCCATTGCGACAGCGATAATCACGTGCGTCGTGTCGGAATCGACAACGGGCAACGCGGCCCAGGATTGACCGGCGTCGGTCGTGTGGTAAAGACGCGTACCGGCCACGAAAGCCGATGAAGGATTCACGGGATCGACAACCAGGGGAGGAAACGGCGCTCGAAGCTCTCCGTCGGCAAGAACTTTACCTGACGAAAACTGTGAGCCTCCGTCTTCAGACAGGTAGACTGCCTGGTTTCCCGCGGCGAAAATATCGGACGAGTCCGCTAAAGCCGCAACAGCACCGACTGGATCGGTAACCTTCCTGGCCGCCGGACCGAAGAGACCCGCGGGTCCGGCTGCCCAAACCGCGTTCTGTGAATCGAGGCTCGCACTGAAGAACTGCCCTAAAGGCAACTGCTGAATCGGTCGTGGTACGGCGGAATTAGCGAGCGGGAGCATTTCAAGACCGCCATCACCACCAACCAGAAGCATGTCGCCCGTGATCACGGCTGCGTGCAAGACATTGGTCTTCGTTGAAAGGCTGACCCAACTCATTCCCTGATTGGTGGACACCATCAGCGAATCTCCAGCAATGTAAAGATTTCCACTCGCGGAATCCAGGTACAGTTGGGTCGGTGTATGTCCTTCGCCCACGCGTGCAGGTGCCGACCAGGTGTTACCCCCATCGGTGCTGCGGTAAAAATCCATCAGCGACGGATTCGCTTGTGCCAACGACGCGCTTCCCTGCCCACTCGTATTCAACTGGTATGAAACAGTCACAGATACGGCATTGGCATCGGCGATAACGCTCACCCAGGTCGTCTGGGAATTGCTTGCAGACGGACTGTCAGGCAGAGCTATGGCGGCCCATGTGCTGCCGCCGTCGGACGATCGGATCAAAATGTTATTTCGCTTCCCTGATGAATCGTCACTGAGCACTCCAACATAAAGGCTGCCCTGCCTGTCGAAAGCAATGGATGTGACCGGAGCCGCTACAATCTTGTTCCAACTTGTACCGGCATCCTGTGAAAAGAACAATCCTTCCGACGACCCCGCAAATAGCCGCGAGGAATTCGCAGGATCGACGGCAAGCGCGCAAACCGGCTGATTCGTGAATCGCGGCCCGGTCGTCCACGTCCGGCCCCCATCGGGCGAACGTGCCACTGTCTGTAATGGCCGCGGGTTTTGATCGTCTCCTGTTCCGGCATAGAGCACATCGGGAGAACGAGAATCAATCGCGATAGAACATACCTCGAGAGAAGGAAGCGAATCCGCTATCGGAAGCCAGGAGCCTCCCCCATTCGTGCTGTTCCAAACACCGCCTCCCGGCGCGGCAAAATACAAAACGGAATCAGTGCGGGGATCGGAAGCGAGCCTCACCACTCGAGGAGGAGCACCGCCGGCAGGCCCAACGAAATTCCAGGCAGTTTGAGCGTGCAGAACTTCAGAAAAAATCAATACCAGCCATGCGCACCGCCAGGCTATATATCTAAAGCGTCCCGCGAAATACGGTGACGCGTACGTGAAGAGCGCGCGGTCATAGACCGCGCCTACAGAGGCGCCACTGTAGGCGCGGTCTATGACCGCGCTATTTCTAATGGATCCAGTTGTCACGGTATTCTGCGAACGTCTTTAATGCACCGAGGTAAGCGGTGCGTCATCGGTCGCACTGGCTGCTCCTCCGGCAGTGATGAAGACGGGCAGGTCGTCACCCTGAGATCGGTCCCCTGGAACATAAAGATTGATCTGATAAATCCCGACCATGCCTGGAGCCAGACCAGACCAGAGCACCGGGTAAGGATGGCCGCCGATCGTGACTTCCATAGATTCCGTCGTAACGGAAAAGGGATCCGCTGACGCGGCTTCCCCGGCGGCAACCCTCGGATCGACGGGGCCGAGTCCTGCTGCGTAAAGAATAAGCGTTTCATCCCGCTCGGCAGGATAATCCGGCGTGACGAGCGCGAAGTCCGCGCCATGGATAATCGCTGCCGTCTTTGTCCCGTTGACATCGAGTGAAAGCACACCCGGACTTGAGGCACTCAATGGAACCAGCACACCGGGACTAACCAGACCCAGGCGCTGCGAACGAACGGTCAAGGTCACACCACGGGTCGCTGCTAATTCGGGCGGCAATTGCGCATCGATTTGCGTGGGAGAAGTGTTGATGAGGGGGATCGCCATTTCATTCGCCGTCACGCAGACCCCGCCAAGCAATCGGGGTAGCGGGGGCCCGCTCGCCGATGCCGCATCCGCCAGATTGCTGCCTAATATCGAGATCAGCGACCCGGGCGAGATCCGCCTGCTGCGCGTCGCGGTATTCACCACTCCACTGGCCTGAAATGAGGGAGCACGCTCCCCTGTTTGAGCCAGCGAGACCGCAGTGAGTCCCGACCATGTGAGCACATAGACGTTATTGCTCCCGTCGAAGACGAGGCCGTGAGGGAGAATCTGCGTCTGGTTGTTCACACCGATCTCCAGAGCTGTCACCCGCGGAGGCCATTGCCGCGGCGGGGCGCCGCCGGTCGGGGTGGCGCCGCTTTGGGCCGGGCTGATGTCCATGACCAGCTCCGGCAGCGATACCTGGGTGTCTTGCTGGAATGTTGCGAGATTGAATCGCTGCAGGCTCTGGGGCACTCCGCTTTGCACACGTACTGCAAAATTATTCGCAATGGCTACGCCAAAAGCATTTGCACTCGCCGCCTGCGGCAGCGGTAAACCGGCAGCCGAAGCCAGCGCTCCTTGTGAACCCAAAACGGTATTGAATACGGCGTTTTCCACGACGTAATAGCTGCCGTCGGAACCCGCGGCAGCGACGCCGCGAAATTGCGGAACCGCGGCAAAGCGGAGTATCGGGAATGTATCCGCAATTGGATCGTAGACTCGCAAAGTGGCCATCATGTTGGTTCCCGCATCGGCGATGAGAATCCCGCTGCCGTCCGCTGCTGCAGTCAAAACATTTCGGCCTTGAATAGCGTTGACGGACCCGACCCCCAGGTCAAGCCGCGGGAACGCGCTACGCGTCAGCAAGCTCAATTGCCACACCTGTCCATTTGTAGGCAACACTCCTGCCGCCGGAAGCGGCGATACCGAAAACAAGATGGCATTGGATGAGGCGGCAACATAACGCGGAAACAGCGGTAGGGTAGTACTGAGGGGTATCGGTCCCATGGAGATCTGATCGACTTCTTGCATCGCATCCAGATCCACGACCGAAAGGTTCTCGGAGCCAAAATTTGCGACAACGAGTGTCGACGGATTTACCATGGCCATCGAGAGCGGCCGATTCCCAACACGAATTGGGGACAAAAACGTCTGGCTCGCCAGTGAAAACACTTCAATCTGTCCCAACGTGTAATTCGCGACGTATATGAGTTGGCGCGCTGCGTCCATTTGCATATCCACGCCGACACCATTCAACGGAATAATCGTGCCGCGGTCGGTCACATCGCGAAAGTTGAAGTTCACTAAAATCGGGGGCTCGATATTGACCGCTTCGGGAGACGTCAGTACCACGACATATTGAGACGTGCCGCGCGGGGCCGTCGTATTACGCGGATCAAAGCTGATCGTCAATGTTGCGGGCGCTACACCCGAACGCTGGCTCAGAATCACCGGAGTCGCCGTGGCAGTCGGGCTTGTGCTGTTCACAGCAGCGGCAAACGTCATTCGGCCGCCGCCGGCGTTCCGGATTTGAACCGTGGCGCTGGCGATCGTGCGATTACACATGTCTCGCGACAGCACGACGTTGGTCGAGCTCACATCGAGAATCGGCAGATTGTTCAACTGCCCAACCGGTATCACCATCAAACCGGAAGTCGACGTCGCGAAAAGATATTGGCCGTCGGGCGAGGCAATGATCTTCGATGTGATTTGCTCGGCCAGGCGCAAACCAAGCTGCGGCGTCAGGCTTGACGAGCGCAGAATCTGGAGGACTGCCACTGTCTGTTGGCTTTGTGCCGGTGCCGGCGGAACACCACCGCCCCCAAATCCGCCACCGGGGAATCCACCGCCGCCACCGGGAAAGACGACGCCCGGCGTTGCGGGGTTCTGAGGATTGTTTGGATTGAGTGGATTGATCGGCGTTTGGGCGCAGCACGCCGCCGCGTTGTTGAACGACGCGTAAACCGAGTTTCCGTCCACGGAGAATGCGCTGCCACCACCCAAGGTCGCGTTCAAGACATTCCCGGTCCGGCCAAGGATCGTCAGCGTTTGAGTGTCGAACAGCAGTGGACCGGCCATGAATCTGGACCCGTCGGTTGAGGCCGAAAGAATCGAGGCCAATCCCGTTACATTGCGGCTCCGCAGAACCACTCCGGAGGCCACTTCATAAACAAACAGCCGATTTGCCGCGCCGGGTACTGTGAGGTTGATGGACCGTCCAATGATGAGATTTCCAGAAGCTGTCGTGACCAGGCCGGCGAATGTGGAAGTGGTGATGATGGCCCCAGGAATATTTAGCAGTCCACCCGGTGGCGTCGGCGGCGGCGAGATAGGAACCGGAGTGATGCGGCCCGTCGCGGTGTCGAGGCGTTGGAGACCTCCGGTGCCGAGAATCACCACCTTCCCGTCGTTACCAACGGCAATCGCGTCCGGCCGCGAGCCGACGTTGTAGTCGTTGCCGCGTTGGCGCGTGTTCAGATTGATCGTGTTGATGGTGTTCGAGCCGGCGCTGGCTACATAAAGCGTCGAGAGATCTGGACTCAACGCCAGGCTCGATGGCAGCGTGCCGGTCACAACGCTTCCCACCAATCGCCTTTCACCGACGGAATAGATATCGACTTCACTGCGCGACGAGTTGGCAAGATACACCAGGTTGCGCGCGGAGTCGTAAATCAAATCCGCCACGATTCCCATAACCGGAACAACTGCGCCGATATTGGCGGCATAAACCGCCGGAAGGAAAAAGGAAATTAGAACGGCCAGGCTCGAGAGCGAAATCAATGCCCGGCGCGTCTGTGGAATGGACAAAGCTTGCATCAAACCCGACTCCGATTTTTGGCCGCCGCGGAATATATACGCCAGAAACTCGGCATCACGCAATGGCTCCCCGGTTTGTTTTACCTCTTTTTACAGTCGGAGACTCCAAGTTTAGGTATAAGATTCGCTATCGAATAGAGGAGATTTTCGGCATATGGCCGCGGGTCCGTTCGTTGTCCGAAACCGGACGCGGGGAGCGATTCTGGCTTCCAAAGTGGAGCTTGCAGATACGCCACGGGCGCGGCGGACCGGTTTGCTTAAGCGTGATAAATTGGACGCCGGTGAAGGTTTGTGGATCTATCCGACTCAGGCGATCCACACGGTCGGCATGCGATTTCCCATCGATGTGGCTTTCATCGATCGGCGGATGCGAGTAAAACGCATCTATCATCAGCTTGCGCCATTCCGTTTGACGTCGCTTGTCTGGTCCGCAGAAAGCGTCCTCGAACTGCCGTCCGGATCTCTCGCCGGCACCGGGACCGCGGTCGGTGACGAACTCCAAATCTCACTTTGCGAAGAGTCTTGAATGAACGTCCGGCATCTGAATGCAGCGCTCCTACTGGCGCTCAGCCTCGGCACCGGGTGTGTGCGTCACGCCATAACCCAAGACTTCGGCCTCTCTGGAATCGCTTCGCAGCGGCCCAAAGCTCCAGCCGCGCCTGCCATCGACACTTCTGTGCGGGCCGTGTTCAAGCGACAGACTCAAGGAGCGTTCAATCCCCTCAGCGATGATGCGCGTGTCCAGGCGCTTCAGGCTCGTTTGAAATCGAATCCCCAGGATGTGGCTGCTCGCCTGGAACTCGGGGGCGTCTACGAAAGTTACAAGCTTTACGACAACGCTTTCGAACAATACCGGGAGGCGTTACAGCTATCGCTCTCCGATGGCGCTACGGCTGAACAGGCTGTCGCCGGACTCTCACGTTCGGCCCGCGCATCCCGCCGGCCTGCTGACGCCATCGCTCCGGTGGAGACGCTCGTCTGGCAGCGGCCTTCAGCGGCTTCCTGGAATGAATTGGGACTTCTATACCAAGCGGTAGGCGATCTCGGTAAAGCCGAAATTGCATTCGCGCAGGCCGCGACTCTCCATCCGGAGTCCGATCGGGCTTATAACAATCTTGGTTACAATCTTCTCCTTGAAAATAAGGTTCAAGCCGCTGAAGCCGAATTTCGCAAGGCGCTCGAATTGAATCCTTCATTAACAACAGCTCGAAATAATCTGGGGACACTGCTGGCCCGGCGTGGCGACTTGGAAGGCGCTTTCGAAGAATTCCAGCTGGCCGGCGGCGCGGCCGCCGCTCACAATAATCTCGCGGTTGTCCTCCTCGAGATGGGCCAATATGAGCGGAGCCGGGAAGAACTGGTCAAAGCTTTAGCTATCCGGCGCTACTTCGCTCCCGCTCTGGCGAATTTCAAGCTGGTCCAAGAACTCATCCATGAACGGGCGGCATCGACTGTGGCGGATGCCTCTTCCCCGGATCCGCAAGAAATTGCCGGACCGAAAGACTCTGAGGAAAAACAATGAAAAAATTTTTAATTCGTTTTTGGAAAGAAACAGAAGGCCAGGACCTGGTCGAATACGCTCTGATTACTGCTGCGATCGCCCTGGGCATGATTGCCGTCGTCAAGAACCTCGCTACCGCACTCAACAGCCTCTACGAAAGTATTACGGCCTCGCTGGGTACCGCCGGGACACCTTAAGGTAAAACATGAATGGTTATTCGCAAGTCATTCATTCGCTGGATTCCGCTCCCCCGTCCACGGCCGACCGAGCCGGGATAAATTCGGTTGCGCTTTGGCTCCTTCCCAACTTTGTTGGCATCGTATTCACGGTAACACTCCTGCAGGTGTTGTTTCTCTCCGCCGGGGTCCCGCGGTTATTCCACGACAGCGATACAGGATGGCACGTGCGCAACGGCGAAGCCATTCTCAGCACGGGCGCAGTCCCGCGAGGCGATCGCTTTTCGTATACGCGTGATGGCTCGCCTTGGTTTGCGTGGGAGTGGTTATCGGACGCCGTCTTTGGCGCTGTGCACCGCTTTGCCGGGCTTCCGGGTGTGGCTATGATCGCTGCGCTGGCCATTGCCGTCACTGTGTCCGGCGCCGCGTATTTGGCGGCTTCCATGGGCGGTAATCTGTTCTTCACCGCCGTGGCCACAGTCCTCTTGCTGGGGACCACCAGCATGCATTGGCTAGCACGCCCTCACGTGTTTTCGTGGATTCTCGCGTTGGTATTTCTTGGTGTCGCTGAGCGGGAGCGTCGCGTCGCTGCGGGGCGTTCATTATATCTGTTGCCGTTAGTTGCTGTTTTCTGGGCCAATCTGCATGGCAGTTTCTTATTGGGTCCTGCCATTCTTTTCATATATGCCATCGGCGCGTGGTTTGAAAAACGGGTGAATTCGTGGTCAGGCATTCCCCTCCAGTTTCCGCGTTTAGCTGTTGCCTCCCTGGCGTGTTTGCTGGCAACCTTTATTAATCCCTACGGCTGGCGTCTTCACGAGCACATCTTGGCTTATCTCGAAAACGACTACGTAATGGATCACATCTCGGAATTCCGAAGCTTCAGTTTTCACTCGCCGGGAGCGTTGTATGTCGAATTGTTCCTGGCGGTGGCGGCCCTTGGAACAGTGTCGCTTTTCAAACAACGGGCTTTTGGTCCGGCGCTGTTGAGCGTGGGAATGCTGCATCTTTCTTTGTATTCCGCGCGCCACCTGCCGACTGCTGCTGTCCTTGTGTTGCCTCTTTCTGTCGCCGCGTTAACGCGCGAGTCGAGAACGTGGCCAGCCATGCGTCGTTTCCTCGATTATTCGGACCGCTTGCGCGCCATCGACAGCCGGATCTACGGTATCGTTCCGATCATGCTGGTGCTCGCATTGAGTGTCGTCGGTGTGAATGCTCTTTCCGGCGCCGGACGAGTCGGGTTCGACGCTGGAACATTTCCTGTGCGTGCCGCTGACTTTCTCGAGCAAAGAACTCGGGAACCCGACGGCTTAGGCCGCGTGTTCGCAACAGATCAATGGAGCGGGTATCTGATCTACCGTTTTGCCGGCGATTCCAAGGTTTTCATCGATGGCCGCAGCGATTTCTATGGGCAAAATATTTTGGAAAGTTACGCCCGAATCGTCGAAGTCCGGCCGGGATGGGAAGCGGTCCTCAAACAGTATGATGTCCGGTTCGTCATGGTGCCGCCCGGCAGTGCACTGGCGGCCGCGGTTCAACTCAGCGGGGCTTGGAAGCGTATTTATTCGGATCCAGTCGCTGCAGTCTACGAAAGGATAAGCTGAACATGCCAGCGGCCATGATGATGGGGTTAATCGTATTGGTGTCGCTTGCAGCATGGAGTGATCTTCGAACCCGGCGGATTCCTAATTCGATTACCGTCACCGGGGCTGCGGCAGGGCTCCTTTCACACGCCTTCTACCACGGCGTATCCGGAGCGGTACAATCCCTGGCCGGAGCAGGGTTGGGACTCGCCATTTTTCTCGTTTTCTATGTCGCCGGCGGCATGGGCGCCGGAGACGTGAAACTGTTTGGCGCCGTAGGCGCATTCGCCGGGCCGCAGGCCGTGGTTGTGGTATTTGTGTTCACCGCACTGCTGGGCGGGGTTGCAGCACTGGTTCTGGCATTGTGGCGGAGGCGTCTCGGTGAAACGCTGATCCGAACGGGTGAAATGTTGATTGGCCGGCTGCGCTTCAAGGAATTGCGCGCGGCGGCAGCATCGCCTGAGTCGTTGCGGCTGCCTTACGGCGCCGTCATCGCCGGCGGCACGTTATTTTCCCTCATTGTGCTTCGTTGAGATCATATGCAGCGTCATCGTGTACTCGTTGCTTTTGGGATTGCTTGGGTGACAGCCCTGCTTTTGAGCTGGTGGGTCTACAAGAAAACCACAGCGCCACAGCCCCGGGATCTGATAACGGTCGCAGCCGCCGCCCACGACTTGGCGATTGGAAGGCGCATTCAAGCCGACGACCTGAAGCTGGTCACGCTCGATCGCAAGGATTTGCCTCGCGGCGTATTCGTGAAGACCAGCGATGTTGTGGACCGCGCTGTGGCGGTTCCAATCGTTGCCGGCGAAATTGTTTTGAACGGCAAGCTGGCGCCCAAGGGAAGCGGTGAGGGATTGAGTGCGCTTATCGAACCGGGCATGCGCGCCGTCTCCGTTCAGGTCAACGAAATTTCGGGGGTGTCGGGGTTCATTCAACCTGGCACCCGCGTCGATGTGCTGTTCACCCGCACCTTTTCCAACGGAGATGCCGCCACGATAACGATTCTCCAAAACGTCAAAGTCATCGCCTATGGCAGGCAACTCGATCCCTCGGCCAAGGTAGATGCGGCGACGCGCCCCACTGTTGCAACTTTACTGGTCAGTCAAGAAGAAGCTCAAAAAGTGGTCCTGGCCCAGCAACGAGGACGCATCCAGCTCGTGCTGCGCAATGGATTGGATGACAAGGTCGATGAATTTGCAGCAGAGCCCGTCGCGTCGGTTGATCTCGGAATCGAGGAACCGCGCAAGCCGCCTCAACCGGCGCCGGTGAAGCCCACACCTCCTCCGGACCCGCCCTTGCGTCCCAACGCATCCAAAGCCGCGAAAGCCGACGACGATACACACACGGTGCGGATCTATCGAGGCGAAAAGATGACCGAGGAAAAAGTCAAATGAGGAAACTCCTTGCAGCCTCGGCCGCCTTGATTCTCTGCCTCGTCCTCGGCTCCGGCATACGGGCGCAGGAATCAGTTCAACTGCCTGAACCCGCGCAAGCATCCCAACCGGCCCAACCGGCCCGGCTGGCAACGCCTCTTCCGCCGCGTGCCATGACGCTGACGGTCGGCCGCGGCGAGTTGCTGCAGTTTTCCGATGATACTTCTCGCGTCTCGGTATCCGACCCGACGATCGCAGATGCGATTGTCGTCTCGACCCACGACGTTGTGTTGAACGGCAAGGGACCGGGAAACACGACAATCATGATTTGGCACGGCGACAACGTGTCGCCTTATAACATCACCGTCGAACCGGATCTGACTGAAATTCAGAAGCAGTTGCGGGCGACCTTCCCCAGCGAGCAAATCGAAGTCTCGAGCAGCAAAGATGCCCTTCTTCTCACGGGTGTTGTGAGCGATGCGGAGATCGCCAAGCAGGCCGGATCGATCGCCGCCGTGCACGCGAAGTCTGTTGTGAACCTGATTCAATCGCCGCCTCCGGATAACCGGCAGGTGATGCTGCAAGTGAAGTTCGCTACGGTGGATCGCTCGACTCTCAGCCAGTTCGGGATAAACTTCTTCAGCGTCAATAACAAACTCGTCGGCTCTGCAACAACGCAGCAATTCCAGTTTCCACGAATCGGCCAATTGCAGTTCTCCCAGGGGCAGAACGGCCAGCAGCAGTTGGGCAACGAGACTGTCAGCGTAAGTGACCTGTTGAACTTGTTTGCCTTCCGGCCCGATCTTAATTTCGGAGCGACGCTGCGTTTGCTTCAGAACCAGAATCTTCTGGAGATTCTGGCGGAACCCAATCTCATTACGGTCAGCGGACGCGAAGCCAGTTTCCTTGCCGGAGGAGAATTTCCTTTCCCTGTAATTACGAATACCGGAACCGGCGCGCAAGCTACTCCCGTAGTCACGATTCAGTTCAGGCCGTTCGGCGTACGCTTGCTGTTTACACCGACGGTTGAACCGAATGGACTGATTCATTTGAAGGTGCGGCCCGAGGTGAGTTCGCTGGATTTTTCAAATGCCCTCCAGATTCAGGGATTCCTCATTCCGGCCATAAGCTCGCGAACTGCAGAGACCGAGGTCGAGCTGCGTGAGGGTGAAAGTTTCGCAATCGCGGGACTCATCGATAATCGTGTCGTTCAAGTTGTCAGCAAGCTTCCCGGAATCGGCGACATGCCGATCATTGGACATCTGTTCCGCACCCGCAGCAATCAGAAAGCAAACACAGAATTGCTGGTCCTGATCACGCCCAGCTTCGTGAAGCCTTTCGCTCCCGGTGAAACGCCTCCACTCCCGCAGTTCCCGGAAGGGGTCCTGGGAGACCGCCCCTCTGAAAGCGGGTCGACGCCCCAGTTTGTGGGGCCGCGTGGAACAGAGTCTTCCGGAGCGAGGCCGTGAGGCCCGGCACGAACCACGGGAGCACGACGTTATACTTCCTGCTATTCACACTTGTGATGCTCGGGCTAATGGTTATGGCTGTGGACTTCGGCCGTTTCTATGCGATCCAGGCAGAGCTGCAAACGGCGGCCGACGCCGCCGCACTGGCGGCAGCGACACGGTTGGCGGGCACGATGTCGAGTGCAGATCAGGCGGACCTGGAATGGAACGCTTCGTTCGACTCCACCACCGGAAATGACAATCGGTTCAATCTGCGTCTGAACCAGGTTCTTTTCAGTGCAAATCTGCTTGCCGAAACGGCCGCCTCTTACTTCTCCAGTCTGGCAGACGCCATCGGGAACACGGGGGGCCAAACCGGAGGCATCGACTGGGGAAGCCTCGCGTATCCGAAATTTGCCAGAGTTCAGATCTCGGCCCAGGCGCCGGTGCTGTTTGCTCCGTTTCTGAACCGCAGTCCGGGCTCGCTCCCGACAATCGCGGTTTCGGCTATTGCGGGTCTAAGCGCTCCGTTGTGCGCCGCCTCGGGAATTGACGACCTGGCCATTGTCGATCCCAGCATGGGATCAGACTCGGATCACTTCGGACTTATACCCGGCGACTATTACACACTGTCTCTGTCGTCATCGCAGGCTGCGCTCGATAGCACGGACTCGACGATCGCATATGTCATACTGGATCACTTTCCAAACGGCGTACAGGATACGAGTCTGCTGGATGATCTGCTCTTCGAGTTAGGCGCGGCGAGCGTCTCAACCAGTGCCGGATTGGATCCGGCGGGCACCATGACGATTGGCAACATCGAAGTCGCTTACGGTAGTCCCAATAATGTCGCCACAACCGTTCTTCAGGGCACTACCAATACCGCGGGCCGGGACTTTCTTTGCGGGCTCAACCTGCGATTTGGCATCGATCCATCGGTGAACGATGCGTGCAATACCGGTAACAGTGTGGACTTTGCGTCGCTGGCTTCGCTGTTTGCCGCAGCCGCAGATACCGATATCGGCACCGTTGCATCCGGCAACGGCGGTTTGCAGGATTTCGCCATGGATTACTGCCGGGATGGCGCATGCAACTTTCACCGCATATTAACAATCCCAGTCGTGGACGCGGCGGACACGCTGAGCGTTCTGAACTTCCGCCAATTCCTTCTCGAACCCTCATCAACGGTTGCTCAGGGTGTGGATCCAACCGTGGTCAACGGCTCG
>WNGL01005976.1_pt1 | contig 14425 bp, 11 predicted proteins | sample 5400591 | NCBI WGS metagenome assembly WNGL01 (sample SAMN13153377, study PRJNA577476) | soil metagenome | isolation source: 80 cm soil or saprolite under Garry oak tree replicate 1 | place: USA:California | collected 2016-06-15
CTCATACCTGGTGTTGGGTCAACTATCGGCGTGTAATCATATTAGGCATGTCTTGTCAGGCATGTCTTGTTAGGCATGTCTTGTTAGGCATGTCTTGCCTTCAACCCTATCGCGCAGACGGCGGACAGTATTGCCAGGGCGACGATATAGATCGCAACAGTCCAGGGTGTGCCGTATTCGCTGAACAATGCGGTCGCGATCAACGGTGACAGGCCGCCACTCAGGATCGGACCGAGCTGTTGGACGAGCGAGAGACCGCTGTAGAGGATTCGCGCGGGAAACAGCTCCGAAAAGAATGCTCCCTGCGCGCCGTATACCGAACCGTGCCCGATCGCGAGGCCGAGCGCGATAGCGGGCCAGATCAGGCCGGTATTGCCTGTATTGAGAAGGATGAAGAAAGGGTAAGCTAATAGCGCCTGGAACAGGAACGGGGAACCAAGATTGGCCGGCCAGCCAGTGCAAGTGGGGACACAAGATCGGAGGCGTGCCCGCCCATGAGGTCGACAGAAAAATTCAGGCGCGCGACCCCAATAGACCCCTGATAGAATTGGTTTACGCTTGTATTTGGTTGTCCGTACATAGCCTCGATACGGAACGGGCCGAAGTTATTGAGATATTTTATCGACTGGTCGATACGATCGGTTTCCGAACTCCCCTGCCCTGCCACGACCTGATTTCGCCGAAAGGCGACCTGCCCGCTTGCGTGCAACATGCACTATAACGGCGCAAAGGCCTCGATTGTGGAGGTTGCCGTCAGCGATCTGGACGGCATGTATCGGAATCAAACCATGGCCGCATACGATCTGCCCCGTCCGAAGCCCGAAGTAATCGCGATCGTGCGCGACAGCCTGGTCGAACGCCTTGGGCCACGCATTTCGACGGCGCAGGCGATCCGCGAACAGCACAGCCACGGCGAGGGCTTGCCCGCGGTCGGCATGCCGGACCTCGTGGCCTTTCCCGAAAACAATGACGAAGTGGCGTTCATTCTCGCGCTCTGCAACGCGCACCGCGTGCCGATCGTGCCGTTCGGCGCCGGCTCCTCGCTCGAGGGCCAGGTCGCTGCGCTGGCCGGCGGTATCTCGCTCGACATGAACCGTTTCGACAAGGTGCTGCAAATCTCTCCGGAGGCGCTCGACTGCCGCGTGCAGGCGGGCGTGACACGCGAAGTCCTCAATGCCCATATCCGCGATATTGGCCTGTTCTTCCCGGTCGATCCCGGCGCAAACGCGTCGATCGGCGGTATGGCGTCCACCCGGGCGTCCGGTACCAACGCGGTCCGCTACGGCACGATGCGTGAAAACGTTCTCGGCCTCACCGTCATTACGCCCGATGGACGCATTGTGCGGACCGGGAGCCGGGCCCGGAAATCCTCCGCTGGGCTTGATCTGACGCATGTCTACATCGGCAGCGAAGGCACGCTCGGCGTCATTACGGAAATCCAGCTCAAGCTCTCCGGCGTGCCGGAGAGTATCATGGCCGCGGTGTGCCAGTTTCCATCGCTTGAAGGCGCGATCGGCGCGGTCGTGACTGCGCTACAGACAAATCTGAAGCTGGCACGCGTCGAACTGCTGGACGAGGTGCAGATGCGCGCCGCGATCCGCTATTCAGGTCTCGACTATTTTGAGGTGCCGACGCTGTTCCTGGAGTTTCACGGCACCCCCAGCAGCACGCGTGAGGAAGTCGAACTGATGCAGACCATCGCGTCAGACCATGGCGGCGGCGGGTTCCTGTTCGCGCAGCGGCCGGAAGACCGCAATCGGCTATGGAAAGCCCGGCATAATTCGTATCAGGCGGTGATGGCGCTCGCGCCCGGCAAGGCCAACATGGGTACGGACGCGTGCGTGCCGATCTCCGCATTGCCTGCCTGTCTGCTGGAGACCAAAGCGGATATTCTCGCCTCTGGGCTCATGGCGCCGATCGTCGGCCACGTCGGCGACGGCAATTTTCATCTGGGCATCTTGTTCGATCCGAACGACGCGGAGGAGACCGCGCGGGCCGAAGCGCTGGCGTTCCGAACCGCGCGCCGCGCGATCGGTTTCGGTGGCACCTGCTCCGGCGAGCATGGCGTGGGTCTGCACAAGATCGTTCATATGGAGACCGAGCATGGTGAAGGCATCGCGCTGATGAAGTCGCTAAAGAGCGCGCTGGATCCGAACGGAATCATGAATCCAGGCAAGATCTATCCCTGACCGGCACTTGCCCGGCTCTCGCGAAGTCGTCATTCACGGCGCGGCGCACGGACCAACAGGACCAACCATAACAATACCGGATCAGCCGACAGGGATAGCGATAAATCGCGTTGTTGCGTTGTTTGACTTGACCCGTGCCAATGCTACGCGCTTGCCGTGGCTTTGAACGCCAGTTAGTGCCTTGTAGAAGTCGACCGGCGTTTTCACCACGCTGCCGCCTACGTCAAGAATGACATCTCCGGCCGAAAGACCGATTTCAGCAGCCACGCCGGCCGGATCAAGGTCGGTCACGACGACACCTCGGATCGCGAGACCAAGCTTGTCTGCCGGCATCAGGGTCAGTCCTATGTTTGCCTTATCGCCATCTGCCACGGGCGGTTTCTGCTTTTCGGTGCTCGAGCGGCTTCCGTTGCGAGAATCGGGAAGTTCGCCCAACGTTACGCTAATGGTTTTTTCCTGGCTCTGGTGGATCAGGCCAAGCTCGATTGATTTGCCAGGGCGCATATCGCCGACCCTCTTGATCAAATCATGATCGTCGCTGGCCGGTTGGCCGGCGAAGGATGTAATAATGTCGCCCGGCACGACGCCGGCCTGCGCTGCCGGGCTGTCCGGCTGGGTTTCGGCGACCAGGACCCCATATATCGGTTTGTGGAGTTCGAGACCTTCGACGATTTCGGAGTTCAGGGACTGAACCTCGACACCGATCCAGCCTCGGGAGACGGTGCCCTTTTCTTTGAGTTTGTCCGCGATCGTCCGTACTGTTTCCGCTGGAATGGCGAAGCCGATGCCGACCGAACCGCCTGTCGGCGAAAATATCGCACTATTGACGCCAATTACCTTGCCGCTGACGTCGAAGGCCGGTCCACCGGAATTGCCTTGATTAATCGGCGCATCGATTTGAATGAAGTCATTGTAGGGACCAAGGATGTCACGCGCGCGGGCCGAAACAATCCCGGCCGTCACCGTTCCGCCAAGTCCAAATGGGTTGCCTACTGCAAGGACCCACTCGCCGATCCGGGGCGGCTTGCCGGCTATCCGGGCAGCCGGGAATTCGTTTCTGCCCTCTATCTTGAGCAATGCGAGATCTGTTTTCGGGTCAGCGCCAACCAGCTTTGCTGGGTAAAGCGTTCCATCGTCCGTGGTGACCTCGATTTTTTCGCTGCCATCGACCAGGTGATTGGTCGTCATGGCATATCCGTCCGAAGATATGAAGAAGCCTGACCCCTGATTGGTGGCGATATGGGGCCGCTGCGAGTTCATGCCGTCCTTGGGAAAATCAGAGCGATTCGAGGGTGCGCCTTGACCGGTAGGTTGTTCCTCTTCGTCAGCGTCCCGCTTTACCTTCGCGCGCACGCCCACAACAGTCGGTTTGATGCGGTCCACGAGATCTTCAAAACCCACCGGCAGGGCAGCAGACTGAAAACCAGCCGCGGGGTTGTACCAGACGTACAAATCTCTCCACGTTGAGACGCCAGATCCGGTCAGCCAAGCGGTCGTCGCAACTCCAAAAATTCCGACCGCAAGAGAACCCGCAAGAATAGCGCGGTGCTTCCTGACGCCGATATGCTCTTTGGTCATGAAAAGTCTCCCTGCAACATCCCTCTTTCTTTTCTCTAGCGCCGGTTCAGCGCAAGCGTAACACCCGCAATATCCGTCCCTTGCGCGCGGATCGATATTGTCTGCTGGTTGCCACGTGAAATGAGCGACAAATTAGCGGCGAAGCTCTGACCGTTCACAGCAGCCTCAATGCGGTCACTGCCGGCGTGGCCGGTAATGGCACCTCCGCACTCCCTGAAGCCAAATCACAGCGAAGCGAAAGGTTCCGGGATCGCTTCGGAACTGCTGAAGGGCGGCAGCGTTTCTCCGGAACATGCGTTCCGCCTGAACCTGCTATCAGATTCCAGCGAAACGTCCGTAGAGAACGGAGTGATGCCATGGCACACATTCAGATCGATAATCAGCAGGTTACGCAGATCACCATCATTGAAGCCGAACCGGAAAAGCAACAGGAGGCGCTGTCGCTGATGGCCGAACGGGCGCGTTTCATGGCGCAACAGCCGGGCTTTGTCTCAATCAGCCTGCACCGAAGCCTCGACGGAAAGCGCATCGTCAATTACGTCCAATGGAAAACCCGCGGACTCCTGCAACAGGCGCATCAGTCACCGGACTTTCGCAAGGCCTGGCGCAAGTTTGACGATTTGACCGATCAAATCGATCCACATCTCTACGAAGTAACCGAGGTTGTGGACGCTCCTCGCTAGGCTTCTTGCCGGCGCATCGATCCCGCGCGAAAGAAATGCAGCACTGGACGCCGATTGCCAGATAAGCGAATTCGCCCCGGTCCACTTCCGTGCGTGTTTCGCTTACATGGCGCTGCTGCACCATGATCGAGAATGGCTACGCGAGAGATGCATGGGAGCCTTCTATCTCCGTCATACCGGGCAGAACAGCGTCCGTCGGAGGGTTTCAGCGGTTTCATCGATGATACGGGCGGGCTCAATTTATTGGAACCGTGCTCCAGGCAAGACGTTTTTTCAGGGGTCCCACTTAGAGGAGAAATGGAGGAGAAATGGACATGAGAAAACTGACAGTGACATTTCTCGCCGGCGCTGGCGCCCTCATAGCGTCGAGTGCTTATGCGGCTGACGAGATTCGAGTCGGAGAGAGTTCGCCTCTGCTTCATCAGGCGAGAGTCGTTTGTAACGACGCCGGCCAATGCTGGCATTCCCGCGGTGACCGTCAAGTGATCATCGGAGACGACTATTATGGTCCCCGGCGGTACCGTGACTACGATCGCGACTACTATCGTGAGCCGGGCATTGGCGTTCGTGGACCGGGGTTCAGCTTCGGTATTGGCCGAGACTGGTAGCGTGCCAGCCTGAGCCGCGTTGTTAGACGGCGCGAAGTCCCTCAGACAGAGCGCAACTGGAGAGAACTAATGCTCCACCAAATTCCCCCGAGTCATTCAATGCGACACGGGGGAATTTGTGCTTGAGGCTTGAGGCGGGCGGATTGCCGGTCGTGTACCCGCGAGTACGCATACGAAGCGGGCCAGGGAAAGCAGCCAAGAAAGCTGCCAAGACCAGAGCGCGTGACCGACGATAATGCGCTGGTTCGAGGTTTCCACGGGCTTGCGCGAAATTACAACGGGCGGGAACAGTAATCGCGACACTACGTTCTCGGTGATATGACGGCCGCTTCGCAAATTTGGCGGAGGTCCCTATTTTGGTGGAGGTCCCTATGGTGTCTCAGGCAAACAGCGGCCCCCGGTGGAGCCGCCGGAATTTTCTCGCTACCTCGGTAGCATCGACAATGTCGGTCACGCTGCTTGATTATCCGCCCGCAACTGCTGCACCCTCATCCTCGGCGGACCCACGCGACCCGTTCGTCACCAATACCACTATCAATAAGCGGCATTATCGCCTTGCGCTCGACGTCCGCACGACGCTGCTTGACGCGCTTCGCGAGCACGTCGGCCTTACAGGCAGCAAGAAGGGTTGCGATCACGGACAGTGCGGCGCGTGCACGGTGCTGGTCGACGGACGCCGCGTTTTGTCGTGCCTCACCTTGGCTGCAAGCACGGAAGGCAAAAATATCACGACAATCGAGGGCCTCGCCCAGGCGGACGGCACGCTGCACCCGATGCAACAGGCGTTCATCGATCATGATGCGTTTCAATGCGGGTACTGCACGCCAGGGCAGATCCTCTCCGCTGTGGCTTGCGTCGACGAAGGTCATGCGGAATCCGAACCTGCCATCCGGGAGTATATGAGTGGAAATCTGTGCCGTTGCGCCGCCTACCCCAATATCGTTGACGCGATCGGGCAAGCAAAAATCAAAATGAAAGGGGCGTGACCATGCAGCCGTTTCAATTTTCACGGACAGCTGACGCAAAATCCGCTGTCTTAATGCACGGGTCGGGCCGTAAAGATGCGTCCTCGGACCCGGCGAACGCATCCGCTCAATATTTGGCTGGTGGCACTACATTGCTCGACCTGATGAAGCTGGGAGTCACGCGGCCAGGGCAGGTTATCGATATCAACGATCTCGGGCACACCAAAGCCGGCACCATTGAATTTGCAGCGGACGGCCTGCGACTTGGCGCGATGTCGCGCATGTCGGCTGCGGCCGAGCACCCCGATATCAGGCGAAACTTCCCGGTCGTGTCGCAATCGTTGCAACTTGCAGCAAGCGCGCAGATTCGAAACATGGCCTCGCTCGGCGGCAATGTCCTGCAGCGAACTCGTTGTAGCTATTTTCGCGACGTTTCCTACGAAAATTGCAACAAGCGCCGGCCAGGTTCGGGATGCGCAGCACTTGATGGGTTTAACCGCTCGCATGCCGTTTTGGGAACCAGCGATCAATGTATCGCAACTTATCCAGGCGATTTTGCCCAAGCCCTGATTGCCCTTGATGCCAGGATTGAAGTTCTCGGCCGCAAGGGAACTCGTGAGTTTCCGTTCGCAAGACTGCACCGGCAACCGGGAGAAGCACCTCATCTCGAAACGACCCTCGCGCCGGAAGAGATGATCGTAGCCTTCTACATCCCAAAAGGCCCCTACGCGCGGCGGTCTATGTTCCTTAAGGTGAGAGATCGGGAATCTTATGAGTTCGCACTCGCGTCAGCCGCGGTTGGGCTCGATCTCGACGGCGATAGCGTCAGGCAAGCTCGTATCGCACTTGGCGGCGTTGCGACGGTGCCCTGGCGGGCGCATAAAGCCGAACAAATTCTCGCGGGCAAACACTTGAACGAGGCGATCCTGAATACGGCCGCGGAGGTCGCGTTCGAGGATGCCTTACCGCGCAGCCACAATGCTTTCAAAGTCGAACTTGGCAAGCGGACATTGATCCGCGCTTTGCGCGAGACCGCAGCAATGGAGATTTGACCAATGCCGAAAGCTGCCCCAGAACCCCTAAGCAACATGGGAAAACCCGAACCGCGCCTCGACGGCCGCCTCAAGGTGACCGGCGAGGCCCGCTACGGATCGGACTTTGTGGTTTCAAACCCTGCCTATGCGTTCCTCGTGACCAGCCGGATTGCAAAAGGACGCATCGAGTCGATGGACTTGCGGGCTGCCAAGGCGGTGCCCGGAGTATTGGAGATCTTCAATTACGAGAACACCGGCGAATTGAAGGATATAAAGTACGCCAGGGGCGGCGGCGGGCCGATTTCTTCGATCCAGGGATTCGGCCCACGGATCGACTATGGCGGGCAGATCGTCGCCCTGGTCGTTGCCGATACTTTCGAGGCAGCGCGCGAAGCCGCTCATATGGTTCGCGTGAACTACGAATCCGAGCCGCCGAGCGCTAGTTTCGATTCTCGCGGTACTACTTCCGAAAGCGTCGCCAGTGAAGGACTTCCGCAAGCCGGTGACGCCGAACAGGCCTTTGCCGCAGCCGATGTTCGGCTTGAGGCCCAATACGAAACGCCGACCCAACACCACAACCCAATCGAATTGTTTACGACGACGTGCGTCTGGCGTGACAATCAACTGACGATCTACGAGCCAAGCCAATTCGTGTATGGTTTGAAGGCGAACCTCGCGAAAAAGATGGGAGTCGACATCGCCGATGTTCATGCGATCAGTCCCTTCGTCGGCGGTGCATTCGGGTCGAAGGCCCAATTTTCTCCGCGCACCGGACTCGTTGCTCTGGCGGCCAAACGGCTCAATCGGCCAGTCAAGCTCGTTACCACACGCGATCAAGGATTCACCGTTCAGACCTATCGCGCGGAAACCCGTCACCGCATTCGTATCGGTGCGGAGCGCGGCGGAAAAATCGCGAGCTTCATCCACGAGGGATGGGAAGTCACTTCGCGGCCAGACCCCTATTCGGTCTCGGGCGTGGAAGACAGTGCACGGCTTTATGGATTCGGCGCGGTCAAGACAGGCGTGACGCTGGTCCATGCAGACCGCAATACGCCGGGCTTCATGCGCTCGCCACCGGTGGTTCCCTACATTTATGCGCTGGAAAGCGCGATGGATGAACTCGCCGTCAAGCTCAACATGGACCCGGTGGAACTGCGGCGCATCAACGATTCTTCCGTCGACGCGATGGGCAAACAGTGGTCGAGCCGCTCGCTCATGAAATGCTACGACCAGGCCGCAGAGCGTTTCGGCTGGACCAACCGCAGCGTGCAACCCGGCTCGATGCGCGATGGTGACTGGCTGATAGGTTGGGGTTGCGCCAGCGCGGTCTATCCGACCCATGTGGGTGCAGCGGCGGCGCGGGTCCGCCTGATGGCAAATGGCACGGCGAACGTGCAAATTGCCGCGCACGATCTTGGAACCGGTGCCTACACGGTGATCGGCCAGATGGCAGCCGAATCTCTTGGTATTCCGCTTTCTTCCGTCACCGTTGAGCTCGGGGACAGCAAATTACCGCCTGCCCCGGTGGCGGGCGGTTCGAACACCACGGCAAGCGCTTGCTCGGCTGTCATGAAGGCTTGCCGGTCGATTCGAGCCAGGTTGATACAGCCGGCCGACGATCGGACAACCGTCGGAAGCGCGGGCACCGATCGCAACGAGCTCAATCTTGAAGATCGCTTCAAGAGTTTGGGTGTGGGCGCGATCGAAGAATACGCCGAATATCTTCCTCCGGGAGCAAAGCCTGATTCGATGAAAAATCTCTATGCCGGCACCCCGTTTCTTGGTGGCGGCTCCAAGGGCGAGAAGCTGATGTATGCGATGGGGGCTGAATTCGTCGAGGTCAGGGTCCATGCCTCGACCCGGGAAATCCGCGTTCCGCGCATGGTCGGCGCGTTTGCGGCAGGCCGGCTTATGAACACCCGTACGGCGCGCAGCCAATATATGGGCGGGATGATCTGGGGGATTTCGTCGGCGCTTCATGAATCGTCGGAGATCGACCCTCGAACGGCACGCTACGTCAACGACAATCTCGCCGATTATCTCATTCCGGTGAACGCCGATGTAAGGGATGTTGACGTCATCCTGGTTCCGGAAGAGGACACATTCGTCAATCCGGTGGGCGTAAAGGGTATCGGGGAGCTCGGTAATGTCGGGACAGCGGCCGCTGTCGCCAATGCAGTGTATCACGCAACCGGCGTCCGCGTTCGGAAGTTGCCGATCCGGCTGGAAAAGCTTCTTGCAACCTGACCATGCGAGGTGCGTTTTTCAACATAGACAAATTCGCGCCTGGCATTGGAACTTGGTCTCGTTTCTCTCGTTTCCGCTAATTGTCTCAGACGAGCTGACAATGAGCGACCGGCAACTATTTCAACAAGTCTTATGTCATTTCGCCATGGGATCTTCGATAGGCCCTGTCTTTGCTGCGGCCCTGTTTGCGTTAAACGCTCGAGAAATCTTCGATGTTGTGCACAACAGCAGCGCTCCCATAACGACTCTCGTCATTCTGGTGCTTGGCTTTTCGTCTTATTTCGGGTTTGGAGCCGCAATAACCGGGTTTGTCTTTATTGTTATGGATCGGGACCCGCGCAAAAAACTCTAAGTGTCTGTCCGAAGAGTTTTTGGCTATCGCAAAGTCGCAGAAAAGCAGAGTCGATCGTTTCAGTGCAGTCGACCGCGATCCGCTTACCTATAATCTGCCGGATCGCCATCGGCGGTTGCATCGCACGTACGTCTCAGTTCCTCGCTCGCTTGACCATGTCAGATTCGGCTCCATGAGCTGCAGGGCGATATTGGCTCGCCAAAAACGTCCCTCGGCGGCGCATATGGCCGTAACCCGCCACCGATTTGCAGCCTCTCGCGCGACGAACCCGAAATCACATTCGCCGTTGGCCGTCTTCGCCGCGCGCAAGCTGATGACGAGTGGCGCCTTTCGACCGGTCCGGCACCGGCCGATATCGTCCGCCCAGCCCCCGATAAAGTTGGAGTCGGCGCGTGCGGCGGCAGGAGCCGCCGGGCGGTCTGCGGCGGGCGGGCGCGGCGCCTTCGCGCCATTCGACTCGATGGGCGTCGAGTTTCCCGTACCCAAGCGGGTATCGGGCGATTGCATATCGCGCGTCGCACCGACGACGTCGGACAACTCGCGTGGCTGCTCGAGCGATAATTTGGCCAACGCCTCCGATGATCGGATCGATACTGGCGCATAGCGTGCAGGCGCGGGCAGCGAATTCTGTGGCTGAGCAACACGCAGGCCGCCGAATGCGATCAGGGCGACGGTCGCCAGCGCAATACCGCCCCCCAAAAATTCGGGCACTGAGAAAGGCTTACGCTCCGAATTCACGCTCATGATGCTGTGGCCGGATGTTTCGGGGTGACGCGAGCCTCCGAGTTGAGCCCACAGATTCCGCCGAAGCGTTCTGTCGCCAGCGCCTGGGAGCGACATCGGAGGAACTCGCCCAGGCGCTCGCCGAAGAAACGTATGGCCCATCACGCCGTTCGTTGCCGGCGTTGCCGCTGATCCGCCATCGCGACAGGCCCCCCGTGACCGCGATCCGCAATAGCGACTGCGCGCGTCCCGGGACGCAGAGAAGGATCAGCGTGAGCAATGCAGCACCGCTCACGAGCGGGGCAACCGATGCGCTTTTCGATCCATAGTAAAGCGCGTGACCGCCGGTGTAGAGAAAGATGACGGCCGCCAACGTCATGCCGCTCGCCAGAGGCGCAAACACTGGGTGACAACGGTCGCGCGTGCCGCCGGGATGCGCAAAGACCACCATGAGAATGGCGATAATCATCAGATGGCCGATCCCGTCCACCTTGCCGAACTCGAACGTTGCGGCGGTCAGCAGCGCCATGAGGGCGAGCGCGGCGAGACGACGGACCAGCGGCGTCCAGAACAGCGCGAATGACAGGCCGAATTCCACGACACCCGCCGCGGTCACAACGGTGGTGACATCAAAGCCCAGAGTTAGTTCGGGATGCGTTATCGCAATCGGCGCGACCCAACCTGGGTACACGAATTTCTCGATCGACGGCCATAGCAAGGTGCAGGCGACGGTCCACCGCAGGAAGTCAAAACGAAAAGCCAGAAGCTTGGTATTCTGCGACACGGAAAGCGCGAAGAAGACGCCGAGGCCGACGAATACGGGATAATCCAGCATGTGGAACAGGCCGTAGGTTGCGACACCATATCCGTAAAGCACGATGATCCCGGCGCCCGCAGCCGGGAGCGTCGCCCGCCCGAACATGTACATCGGTATCAGCAGCTGAATTGCAGACAGCCAGACGCTGCTCGCTTTGAGTTCCGGGGTGACAATGAGTCCGCCATCAGCCCATAACAGCGCAAAAGAGACCGCGGCCGCCGAGCGCAGAAGGTCATCCGCGCGGCGATGCAGCGGCGCCGCATAACGATCCAGGAGTTGCGAGATGTTCGCACCGAGCGCTGTCCGCTCGGCTGTGCAACCGAGATAGAGCAGGATGAGGAACAGCGTGAAGAACAGAAGAAAAGTTGCGGTGAACATCGCCTGAACCGGCAAAGGCTCGTCGGAGACGTTGCAGTTGACGAACCATTTCACATGAGCGGTTGCGGTCGTGGACGTCAGAGGCAAGCTGACAATCAAACATCCGGCGAACAACACCGGTTTCATAATCTTCAATCCGACACGCCCGAGGTCATACGCCGCTGCATGACATCCGCGCATCGCGGCTTGATCGGTGCGCATCGAATCGCCCCTTATTCCGGACCACGAACGCTCCCATCGTCATCCGTCGAACGATTCGCTCAGGTCTCTACGCTGGCACCTGCGATGCAAGAAAGCAGGTGTCAGATCGCGCAAGCGCGACGCGGACAGTAATGTCGGGAGAAACGTTCGTTCTGATGGCGAATGCTGGGTCGCAAAATGGATTTTTCGTTTCGCACATTTGCAACAAGGGCCAAGCGGATGCGGAGGTCGCCGCCGCGTACAGTGTGGGACGCCGAAGACACTGCGCGCCCTCGGCCAGAAGATAGCTGAATTGCAGCGACGAGATTCGAGGCCAAGACCGCCATGACGAGGCGACACGATCAAATGGCGCCGCGGGATCCCGACTACAACGACACCGCCCTGCTTGAACGCTCAGGCGCTTCGCGGCGCGGACGGTTGTCGGCGCTACACAATGACCCGGAAAAGTTGCATTGGTTGTTTGAGTGCAATCGAACGCCATCTGCCGCAACGTGCCGCCGATTTGCGAGGGTGTCGCGGCCGACATGCTGGCCGCGTATGATGGCAGCCGCAGCGCAACGTCGCCTCGATCGTGTTTTCGGCGTCGTAATCATGGCGCCATGGCAGAACAATCGTGCCCATCCTCATCGAGCGTGGCGCGCCAACTCGGAATGCGCCATCGCCGCCAAAATGCCGCCATCGGTGGGAGCGAGGTGGAGCGCTCGCGCTCGTGAACGACGCTGAAGATACGTATGTTCAGTTGTCTGGGAGCGCGTTGACAGTAACGAAAGATGGACGGCGCCAGGCGATCCCGTAGCTGTCTCCGTATTCGCAGACGGACCCATCAACCGCGGCTACCAGGTGTCGTTCGCAAAAAAGCCAAATCGGGGTTGTTGCGCGACCACAACCATTGGAGGGGCAAAGCGGGTTTTTGCGATCCTGCGTTTGTGTTGCGGTTTCGGCTCCGGCTTCCTTGGTTCGGACGGCTTGAGCTGCGCAAATGCCTGCAGCCCGCGCGCCTGAGCCGAGACCGCGGCCTCCGCTGCGGGGGCCGGGACAGCGGCCTCCGCTTTCGCAACCAACACGGGAGCGATCGGAGGAACGATCGTCGGCATGTTGGTATCGAAAACAACGCGCTCCGGCCATTTCCGGTCGGAGTTGATCCTGATGACAGATTTGTTGGAGCCTGACTCCGCCACCCTCTCCGCAACCGGCAACTGCGGCAGAACTTCATTCAAGAGAAACAGCAGCGCGAGCAGAACTCCGCCGACCAGAAGAAAATATCGCGCCACGGGCATTTCAGGTTCGCTCCGTCCGCGCGGGCACGCGGACCACACCCTTAACTGGGTACGGCAAAATTGGTTCCTAGGGCTACCGTGCCTACGTCACAACGATGTTACCGCCTCTTGGCGGGTAACCCTACCTAGAAGCGGCTGGCGGTCACCGGCGAGCACTTCGCCTTATTGGCGTTAACATTGACGAAGCCGACATGCATGCGGGCAAAGGTCTTGCGGCTCTTCATGTTGACCGTGTCATGAATGACGCGCTTGCGGTCGGTCAAATGGCTTCCGTCCATGCGGTTGAAGGCGCAGGTAATCTCGATGTCTTTTACAGCGTAATCATTGCCGTTGCGGAGCGTGAACGTCACCAGGGCTTTCGACCCCAGCCCGCCCCTGCGCCAGGATTGCGATGAAATCTTGAGCCCATCGATGGGCGGGATTTCCGCAGCCGCGGCCGCTTCCGCAGGCGGTGGCGCCTCCACCGGCGTGGCCGCCGTAGTGAGCTCGGGGTCCGGTTTGGCCGCGGTGGACGCCGGTTCGGGCGCCGCGGCGGCTGCCAGTTGCAGCGGCTCGGAGTTGTTGCTGGCATCCTCGGAGAGATACGTCCATGCCCCGAACCCGATCATCAGGGTGGCCGTCAACCAGACAAATCCTGACCTTGAGGTTCTGGCCGCTTTTTGCTCAGGCCGGCCTGCAGAACCGCCGCCAATCCCGATGAGCTTCGCGAACCCGGTGAGCTTCGCGAGCCCGCCCAGCCCTGTCACTTCGATGCGATGCAGCCCGGTGTTCATTGTCATGCCATCAAGACGGCGAAACGATTGCCTACTGCGCCGCGCAGTAAAAAAGCCGCGCGGGCATTACACCGCACGGCCTTCCACACGACTGCCGATTTCGCGGTTCCGCCGCTTTCTCCTATCATCAATCGTTGAAGACGGAAATAGTTGCGTGTGAATGCAACGATCCTGGAATGCAACGCCGAGTTGGGCCGGTCGGCAAGTCGAGGGGGTGGCCATGTGCGAACGCGACCGATAAAATCGGCGTCCGCGCAACTGCATGCGCTGCCAACGCGGGGCGTCGCGGCAAGCGAGGCGCAAAAAACAAGGGGAGAGCAACGATGCCGATCGTCACCTGGGACCATATCCATTTGCGCAGTCCGGATCCGGAGGCGACTGCGGCCTGGCTTGAGGATATCCTCGGCGGCGTGATCGTCCGCGGTCCCGGGCGGATCGACGTCAAGCTCGGCGGCGCCAACGTGTTCATCGCGCCGGTCACGGCGGGCGACGGCGTCCACACGCCGCCGGTGACGCCCTACCAGGGACTCGATCATTTCGGGTTGACGGTAAAGAACATCGATGCGGTGGCCGCCGAGATCAAGGCCAAGGGCGTTGAAT
>WNGL01010747.1_pt1 | contig 14425 bp, 13 predicted proteins | sample 5400591 | NCBI WGS metagenome assembly WNGL01 (sample SAMN13153377, study PRJNA577476) | soil metagenome | isolation source: 80 cm soil or saprolite under Garry oak tree replicate 1 | place: USA:California | collected 2016-06-15
AGAAGGAGGCGACACCGGCGCAAATCGCGCTCGCGTGGCTACTCGCCCAGAAGCCGTGGATGGTCCCCATCCCGGGTACCACCAAACTGGCGCGCCTGGAAGAGAACATCGGCGCCGCGGCAATCCGGCTGACGCCCGACGATCGCCGCGAAATCGAAACGGCCGCCTCGCAGATCACAATCCAGGGCGCGCGCTATCCCGAAGCGCTGGAGAAACGGACGGGTCTCTGAAATGCGAGTCGGCATCCTGGGTTCAGGACTGATGGGCGCCAAGCTCGGCACGATTTGGGCGCGCGCGGGGCATGAAGTGCTATTTAGCTACGCGCGCAGCGAGCAGAAACTCAAACGGCTCGCAGCCGACGCGAGGGGAAAGGCGCGGGCCGGCACGCCCGGTGAAGCGGCGCGCGACGCCGACGCGCTGTTGCTGGCGGTGCACTGGACCCGAGTCGACGACGTCTTGAAACAGGCCGGCGATCTGTCGGGCAAGGTGATCGTGACCTGCTCCCTCCCGATGAACGTCGACGACACCGACCTCGTGATCGCTCACACCTCCTCGGGCGCGGAGGCCCTGGCAAAGCGCGTTCCCAAGGCTCGGGTCGTGTCCGCGTTCGGTACTGTGCCGAGCGAAGTGCTGTTTGGGGTGTTCGCGGCTCGGCGCCGTGGACGCCGGGCCCTTACGGATCGCCCGCTACACCGAGCCGTTCACGCTGCTCGTCGCCCAACTGGCGTATGAGGGAAAAGGGGGCCCAGAACTAGCGTACCGGTTCGAGCGTTGGGAGTGCCATTGCCGTAGGCGCCGGCCCCTGCCCTCGACGACCAACGCCCCGATATAGCCTGGCGCAGGTTGGAGCGCGTACCGCGACCAGCGCCCTGTCTCATCAAGGTCTCTTGGAGCATGCGCGAGACCCTCGCCCCGAGCCTTCACGAAGGCCTCCTTTTTTGTCCAACAGCTCAAAAAGGCCTGGGAGTAGAGGTGGCGCGGCGTGTTGTTCAACTGGTCCACTTCGGCTGCGGAGAAAACGCTGCGTGCGATTTCGCGACCATCGGGTTGCGGCCGAATGCATTCGAGATCGACGCCGATGGCGGCGTCCGTCGTGATGGCGATCAGCGCGAGATCGGTTGAGTGCGAGACGTTGAACCTGAGCCGGCTGCCGAGTTCCGGGCCCAGCTCAGGCTTGCCGAACGCGTTATAGGCGAAGCGTATCTGGTCGGGGCGCGTTCCCAGGTAGCGCCCCAGCAGGGTGCGCAGGATTCCTCGCGCAGCGATAAAGCGCTGCCGGTCACGCGTAAATCGAAACCGGGCGCTCCGATCTCGTTCGTCCGGCGAGAGGGACGGAACGTCCAGCCTGACGCACCAACTATGCACTTCCTTCACGAGCCGCTCACCCGCACGGGGTCGGCCAGCGAGACCATGACTTCACGGGGTCCTTCGAAGGGCTCCCTGGCATGCGCGGTGCGAACGTTGTCCACGAGCAGCACGTCGCCCGCCTCCCACCGCTCGCGTACGGTGTGTGCCTCGTACACGTCGTTGATCAGCTGGACGACGTCCGCACCGATCGGATCGCCGTTGCCGAAACGCGTATTGAACGGGAGCCCGTCCTCGCCGTAGACGTCCACCAGGTACTCGCGCAGCTCGGGATCCATCGTCCACTCGTTCAGGAATGCGATCTGGTTGAACCAGCACCGCCGGCCGGTGAGCGCGTGACACACGACGGCGCTGCGGCGCTGCCACGTGCGCAGGCCCCCACCCCCGCCCTCCCGCCACTCGAACGTGATCGCGTTGGCACGGCAGTAGCTCTCGACGGCACCACGGTCGTCCGTGCCGAATGCGTCAGCGAGGGACGCCCCGATGTCGTCGTTGTAGTTGCGGATCAGGAGCCAGCCCAACCGCTCGCAGCGCTCGACTAATTCGGCAGGCAGAGCGTCGAGCACGGCCGAGGCATCGGCCACCGACGTCGCGCCGCCGCGCGTCGGCGCCACGAGGCACGCGAACAACATGAGACTGGGGACTTGGAGCGCGTAGCTGAGCTCGTGATGCATGCACATGCCCTGGTTGGCAGGCCACTTCGACGACGAATAGACGCCCTGCGCGTAGCGTCGCCGCGGCGCGAACCCCTCCGTCTCAGGTATAAGGCTGCCCAGCTGCCGAAATACCGCCTCGGTTAGAGCCGCGTCGCGCAGCCCGAGACCGCGAACCAGGAGCGCCCCGTGTTCGGCGACGAACGCGCGCAGCGCGTCGCGGTGCTCGGCCGCCCAGCGCGTCGCGGCACCTGTTGCCTCGACCCGCAAGAGCGGCGGTTTGCCGGCTTGCATGTCAGTGTTGAGCATCGAGGCCGAGACGGAGTGCGTCATGTCGCGCATGTCCCGCTTCGCACGGCCACCGGAGCCGCGCGGACGCCCTTGCGGTCCAGCAGGGTCGCCTGATCGGCGAGTGTCGGGTGCGCGGCGAGGTCCTTGAAGAACACGGCCCGCTCGAGCGCGATCACCAGCTTTAGCGCGGACAGCGACGTGCCGCCGAGATCGAAAAAGTCATCGTGTCGGCCGATCTGGTCTTTCGGAATGCCGAGCACCTCCGCCCACGCGGCCGCGAGCCATTGCTCGGTCGCCGTAGCCGGCCGCTCGTGGTTTTGCCCGGCGGCATCGAGCTCTCCCGCGAGCGTCACGAGCGCCTTGCGGTCGATCTTGCCGTTCTCCGTGAGCGGCAGCGTATTCCGCCAATGGATCGCGGAGGGAACCATGTACCCCGGCAGCGACTCGGCGAGCTTGTCCCGTATGACGGCCGAGTCGAGTGGCCGCTCGCCAGCGTAGAAGGCCACGAGGTGCTTGTTCACTACCACCGCACCGTTGCGGACACCAACGACGCGCAAGAGCGCATTCTCGATCTCGCCGATCTCGATCCGGAAACCGTTGATTTTGATCTGCGAATCCCGCCGCCCGAGATACTCGAGCGTGCCGTCGGGCAGGCAGCGGCCGTAATCGCCGCTGCGGTACAGGCGCTGGCCCGGGCGCAGCGGATCGGGCAGGAACGCGCGCTGCGTGCGCTCGGGGTCGTTAATGTACCCGCGGCCCACACACACCCCGGAGAAGACAATCTCACCGGACGCACCACCCGGCACCGGCCGTAGCTGCTCGTCGACGACGTAGATCTGCACGTTGTTGATGGGGCGGCCCAGCGGAACCCGCTCCCCGCGCGGGGCGCGATCCATGATCTCGTGGTTGGTGTCGTCCGAGGTCTCGGTCAGCCCGTAGGCGTTCACCAGCTTGATCCCGGGCTGGACCGCGAACCAGCGCTCGACCAGCTCCTTCTTGAGGGCCTCGCCCGTGGCCACCACGTACTCGAGATCCGGTAGTTCGCTCGCGTGCTGCGCCAGATAGGACACGACGACTTCGAGGTAGGACGGCACGACTTGCACGATGTTGACCCGGGCACGGGCGATCTTATCGATGAAGCGCTTCGCGTCGAGGATCGTCTCCTGCTCGACGATCACTACGCGCCCACCGGCCAGAAGCGCCGCCATCAGCTGCCACAATGAGATGTCGAAGCACTGCGGCGCCGTTTGGGCCACCACGGTTCCTTCGGCGATCTTCAGGTCGTCGATCTTGGCGAAGAGGTGGTTGAGGAGCCCCGCGTGCTCGCACATCGCTCCCTTGGGCTCCCCGGTGGAGCCGGAGGTGAAGTAGATGTACGCGAGCTGGTCGAGCGCGACGTCCACCCCGAGATCGCCATCGGGATGGCCCTCCTCGTAGGCCGTGTCGATCGGGACCGTAGGGGCGCAGCATGCTGCGCCCCTACCTGCTGCACTGCCGCTGCGGTCGGTGAGCACCAGCATCGCGCCGGCTCGCGAGAGCATCTTCGCGATGCGGTCGGCCGGGAAATGCGGTTCGATGGGCAGGTACGCGCCGCCGGCCTTGAAGATCGCGAGCACGGCCGTCAGCCAGTCCAGATTGCGCTCGGTTACGACACCTACGACACCTTCAGGGGACACCCCGCGGGTACGACACCTACGACACCTTCAGGGGACACCCCGCGGGCCAGCAGGGCGCGTGCCACCTGGTTGGCGCGCGCGTTGAGCTCGCCGTACGTGAGCTGTCTCGAGCCGTGCACGGCTGCGATGGCATCGGGCCGCGTCCGAGTCTGGTCCTCGAAAACCTCGTGGGCCCGGCGGTCGGGGAGCTTCCGGTTCGGTCCAGCGAGGATCGTCAGCGCGCGCTCGCTCATGTCACAGCTGCCGCGCCGAGGTCCCGCCCCACCCTTCCGCTTACTCGCATGGGCTGACGTTGCCAATACGTCAGCGATCGCCACAACCATTCGATCGGGCCGAACTGGAATCGCCGCAGCCACCACACACTCAAGGGGATCTGGATGAGAAAGATGGTAATGGTGAGGAGCAGGCCAAGAGACGGTCTGACCTTGCCGAAGAGGGCGAGGCCGTAGCCATAGAAGATCGTGGTGCAGATGAGCGACTGCAGCAGATAGTTGCTGAGCGCCGTGCGCCCGACCGCCGCCAGTGGCGCCAGTCGCCGCCGCCAGATGTCACGTTGCGTCAAGAGAATGATGGTTGAGGCATAGAAGAGCATCAGGGCCGGCGCGGCAACGACCAAGCACAGCCTTCCCACATTTTGCGTGACCGACGTGGGCGACGGATCGAAGGATCCTCCCACCGCGAACGCCGCGTTTCCAGCTACGCCGATCATCAACCCCCACCGTTGCACGCGCCGGATGAATGGGAGATGGGCGGGGACATCGTGAAAGATGCGGCGCCGCCCGGCATACAGGCCCAACAGGAAGAGTGCGAGCACATAGGCATCATCGATATCCGGCGTTACGTCCCCGGGCAATTCGCCCGCTCTGAGTCCGATCTGCTCTCCATAGGTCCCGCTCGAGTAAATGCGCCGGCTTGCGTCGATGGTCTGTTGATCGTCCGGCTCGGTCTCGTGCGAGATCCAGCTCATCAACGGCGGACTGACCCGGTGGGTGATCGAGTAATACGTCGTGAGGCCAAAGAAGAACAGGGGAACGGCGAGAAAGACACCAGCCGACACGAGCAGTGTCTTGGGCGAGAGTCGGCGAAAGAGCAGCAGGACAAAGCCATTCTCCGCGTAATCATGCAGGATGTCGCCGTCCCACAAGAGCAGAAAATGCGCCACCCCGATCAGGAACAAGACGCATAAGCGGCGCGCGTAGAGCGGAAGAAAGCGCACGCCGCGCGCGTCCGCGCGCATCATCTGCACCGCCAGGCCCAAACCGAAGAGGAAGGAGAAGAGGGCTTTGAACTTCTCTTGTGCGAAGAAGTAGATCAGCCTGTCCACTGTCCCATCGACGGGCAGACCTTCCGGCATGCTGAAGAGCCGCATATTGACGATGAGGATGCCAAGAATCGCCACGCCGCGCAGAATGTCGATGGCCTCGATACGCTCCTGGCGAAGAACTGGCCCGATCACATCTCCCTCGCCGGGTTGCCCCCCCACCGGGCGCGGGGCGGAATAGTCTCTCCCTTCATGAGAAAGGAGTCCGGGGCGAGGACCGAGCCATCCTCCATCGTGACGTCGTAGTGCACGAATGCGCCGATCCCGATCGTGCAGCCCGCACCAATCGTGATGGGGCCGGACTTGTACGTGCCGTCCTCCTGCGAATCACACTGCACGATGCTTTGCTGATTGAGCACGCACTCGTCTCCGATGACGGTCAAGGTCGGCTCGGAGATGAAGACGCCGTCGTCGAACACCCGCTTGCCGAACCGGACGCCGATCAGACGCCAGAGCACGCTCTTGAATGGCGTGCCGTCGAAGAGATGCATAAAGCTGATCGGATGCAGCTTCCAAACGCGCTCGACCCACCAGAAACCGGGGTCGTAGATGGAGCAGATGGCGGGCGGTGGCGGGCCGAGCGTTTCGAAGCACCGCTCCACCAAAGCGTAGTAGATCGCGGCCACGACGGCGCTGAGCGCGAGGAGCGCCGCCATGATCGCATGCGCAAAGACGTCGGGGAAGAGCTCGATGGCGGACAGGTCGATGAGCGCCATCAGGAACACACCCAGCCACCGCGTGGACAGGAAAATGCCGATCGTCTGCAGGTTGAACCGGTTTTTGGCGGCAAGGCCGCGCCGCAGCGCTTCGCCTGTTCGGAGATGGTCGAAGCGGCTGTCGCGCTCGACCGACCGCGGAATCTCGAACGGTGGCGAGCCCAGCAAGCCCACCCCTGCGCGAATCTTGCCGTCGATCGGGATCATCACCTTGGTCGCGAGGAGGCAGTTGTCGGCCGTCCGTCCGCCTGAGGGGTAGTTGACGTAGTTGCCCACGAAGTTGCGGGGCCCGATCGCCGCCCGGGACATCCGGAACGAGGTGCTCGAGACCTCATCATTGATCACGTTCAGACCATCGGCGATCATCGTACCGGTGCCGACCGACGTGAGGAACGGGTTCGCGGTCGTCACCTCGCTGCCGAAATTCGACCCGGTCTGCACGACGGGAGTGAGCCTGAAGCCCGCCCACCTCAGGAAATGCACGATGTAGGAGCTGTCGCCGAAGAGCAGCGGGAAGAACCGCAGCCGGGACAGCCCAGCGATGACCCGGTAGACCGTGTAGCGGAAGCCATACAGCGGATAGACCGTGTCCGGCTTGACCAGCCCGCGCAACGCCCGCGGCACCGTGCCGACGGCCAGGAGGCCGACGAGCACCGCGCCGAAGAAGAGCACGACCGAGAAGGCCAGCGCCTCGATCACGAGACCCCATGACGTCAACGCGCCGGCGCCGGATTGCACGCTCGGGACCAGTCGCGCGACCAGGGACGACACCTCGACGAACAGCAGACTGAGGCCCCACTCCAGCAGTGGCGCCAACACGAAGAAAATGCCGATCAAGGTGAGCGCCCCCGAGACGGCGCGACGCAGTCTGCCGCACCGGGCCGGCGGGACTCGGACATAGTTCGTCTCCGTGCGCTGCGCCGGAGATCCGTGCCAGCGCTCGCCGGCCGGCACCGACTGGCCGGCGAGCAGCGCGGAGGAGTGGCCGAGCTGTGCGCCGTCGCCCATGGCCGTGTCGATGTCGAGCACGGACATCTCACCGACGTACACGTCGCGGCCGAGGGTCACCGGTCCGATCTCGATGCGGCCAGCCTGTGCCCGGTAACCGAGGAAGCTCGCCTCCCGGCGGATCACCGTTCCTGCGCCGATCGTGAGCAGGTCGGTGCACACGGGGATGCGCCGCGAGAGGATCACGACCCCAGGCCCGACTTTCGCGCCCAGCGCCCTCAGATAGAGCCCGTACAGCGGCGAGCCGACGAACAAATAGGGGCCTGGGTTCGACCGGATGAGCGTCTTGACGATCCAGAAGCGGACGTATTCAAGGCTCCATAGGCGAATCTGCCTCGGCCTCCAGCGACCGATCAACAGCCATTTCGCCGCGATCGGCACGGCGCACACGGCGAGGAACGCCGCGCCGCCGAACACCACCAGGCGCAGCATCCGTTCGACGCCGTCCGCCCCGGCGACCAGCCATTGATAGCCCTCGACGGCCGCGAGCACGCCAAGGTAGGAAAACCCGAAGTAGAACAGCGCTTGCAGCGCGCCGCACACGACGTACTCGCGCGCGCTGGTCGGTGTCGGCAGCTCCGGCGCTCCGGCGGCCCTCGACCTGGCGGCGGGCGCGGCGTCCGCGACTGCCGCCGCGAGGCTTCTGATCGTGGGATGCGCGTAGACGTCCTTCATCGATACGGACGGCAGGCCGCCGCGCTTCCGCACGCGCGCGCAGAAATGGGCCATGACCAGCGAGTCGGCCCCGAGCTCATCGAAGAAGTGGCTATCGACGGGCACCTGGTCGACTCGCAGGAGCTCGGCGAGCACCTCGGCGAAAACTGTTTCGGGGGGACCCGGGGGGGCTACAGTCGTCATCGCACCGTCTCGTAGAAGAAGTCCGATAGGCGTTGGTCCTGGCCGGCGGCGACCGCCTGGTCGTACACCCACTTGCCGACCGCCAGGTCGAGAATCCCCATGCCGAAGGGAGAGAAGACGATTGGCCGGCTCCGGTTCACCGAGCGACGGCCCAGCATGATCTCGGCGAGTGTGCCGGTCACGAAGCTTCGGTTCCCCGCCTTCTGCTCGGTGAGGTGCAGGGAGGTGTTCGCTTTCATGACATGCTCGACATCGTCGACGACGTTCTGGGATCGGAGCAGGATCTCGGGGGCCAGATCGCGAAGCGAGAGATGCAGCACCAGCGGGTTGTGGTGGAACAGCCAGGTATCGATGTGCGGTGCCGACGCGACGGTGGTGAACACGATCAGATCGGAGACGCTGAGCAGGTCTGCCACGTGAGGGACGACCGTGACCGAGTGGTGGTGCTGGAGGCGGCACGCCGTGTTCTTGAATTTCTCACTCTCGGCGGGAGACTTGTCGTATAGCCGCACCTCGTCGATCTCCCATCCCGTGTCGACCAGGAAGTCGTACACGTAGCGGGCGATGAAGCCGGTGCCCACGATGCCCAGCGACTGCGCCCGGCGCGATCGCCCGTTCAACCAGTCGGCGGCGAGCACCGCCGAAGCCGCCGTCCGCGCCGCCGAGATGATCGAGCTCTCGAGGATGGCAAAGGGGTACCCGGTCTCGTAGCTGTTCAGCACCAGCACGGCCGACGCCCGCGGAAAGCCGCGCTCAACGTTGCCGGGGTAACTCGCGATCCACTTCAGCCCGGCCACCCCGAACCCGTTTCCCAGGAATGCCGGAAGCGCGATGATCCGGCAATCGGGCTTCTCGGGGAACCGCAGGAAGTTGCTGTCCGGGTTGACGGAGTGTCCGTCGGCGTGCGCGAGATACGCGTCCCGCACGACGTCGATGCACTCGTCCCGACGGGCGCGAATGATGTCGGAGACGGTCTTGCCGTTGATGATGGACAGATCGAAGTGCATGGCCCCCATCGCCCCTACTCGAGTTTCGCCGTCCACGTGGGATCGAAGACCGTATCGAGGTACGGCGTCCCGCGGTCCGCGCACAGGAACAACACCGTGGGGCGCGTGGACCCGCCCATCTTCGTGGCATAGCGCTTGACCGCCGCGAACACCGTCCCGCTGGAGCCGCCCGCAAACAGGCCGTGCGTGAGCAGCAGCTCCCGGCACGCTGCGACGGTCTCCTGCTCGGGTATCAGGACGACGTCGTCAATCCTGGCCTGCGACAGCAACGGCGGGACGACGCTCGACCCAACACCGGGAATGTGGCGTTCGCGGGGCGTGTCACCGAAGATGGCGGAGCCCTGGGTATCGACGGCAATGATCCGAACTTTCGGGTAGCGCTCCTTGAGCCGGCGAGATATGCCGGCGATCGTTCCCGCCGTGCTGACGCCGATGAAGACGTAGTCCAGCGAGGCAAAGTCGGCGCAGATCTCGCCCGCCGTGAGCTGGTAGTGCGCGTCCACGGCATCCAGGTTGCCGTACTGATTCGTCCAGTAGGCGTTCGGGATCGTGTCACACAGGTGCTGCACCATCTGCAGTCTCGTCTTGAGAAATCCGCCGGTGTCGTCGCGCTGCTCGACCTTCACGACCGTGGCGCAGGTGCGCCGCAGGAACGACTCGTATGTGCCCGAGATGTTGGGGTCGATCACCGGGATGAACCGCAGGCCGACCAGGCGCGTAAAGGCGGCGAGCGCGGAGGCAAAGTTCCCCGAAGAAGACTCGATCACCGTTGTCTCGTCGCAGATCTCGCCGCGCTCCGCCGCCCGCCTGAGGATCCAATAAGCCGGGCGATCCTTGATGCTGCCGACCGGGTTCACATACTCGAGCTTGGCGAACAGGTTCATGTGCTCCACGGCCAGCGGCACATGCGGTGTGGGTCGCAGGGTCTTGCCGAGCTGTTGCAAACGGGTGACGAGACCCGGCGCCCCCCCCCACTGCGGCTTTGGGCGGATGGCCGGGGCAGTGCCCGGAAACAGTCGGACGGCGGTCCCAGACATCTAGAATTCGACTCCCGTGGTCAGCCTGACGACGACATAGGTCGGCCGTATCAGCTCCGCGCGGACCGCACGGTCTACGACGGCGCTGAACTCGAAATGCGGGCCGATGTAGACGTGCGGTTTCACGTGAGCCGTCAGCCAGCTTTCCACGCTGATGCGATCGAGCGCGGATTTCGCGATGTCGGCATACGCATTGTTAAACGTCGAGGACGCCCATCCCGCGGCGAACGAGCCTCCGGCTTCGATACCTGGTGACACACGCCGCTCGGACGCGATGCCGGCTTCTCCGAAGTACGCGCCCTTGTAGGTCAACACGTCGACGCTGTGATTGGTGAAGAGGCGGAACGGCCCCGCGTGATACGACAGATACAGCCACCCTTCGATCGAACGGGTGCTGAAGGGGCTCAGGGCATCGTGGTAGGAGAACATCCTGATGGCTGGAGCGACACTGAGATTCCCCCACTTCTGTTCGCGCGTCAGCTCCATTTCCAGAATTGCCGGTCGCGAGCCGTCGGTCGTCGTGGCCAGCGTGAAATTGCCCCACACGGAAAGCTCCGCGCCGCTCCCGGACAGCCACACCACAGGCTGAACGACCGGACGATCGCTGAGGATGAACCCGCGGTCCGCGTGACCGGAGCCGAACCTGATTTCCACACCAGAGGAAATCCGTCGGCCCTCTTCGGAGGTTTGCGCGCAGGCGGGCGCGCACGCGACGAAGGTGAGCAACATCAAATCGATCACTGATGAGCCCCGGCGCATGGCCGATTGGCACCTCAAGCGTTATGCCGCCGATGGCTGCGCAGTTTGTAACGTTGTAAGAGGTTGTGGGGAAATATGTTATGACGCAGCGTGACCGCTGAGGGGGCCCAGTGATCTTTACTGTTTCCCCTGCTCAGTAAACATCCGCGGCGGCGCAGAAGCATGTGTTGCGCGGGTGCACCAAGGACGCCGCGGTGCCATCAAGCACCCACTCCACCTTCTCCGCTGCTGCCGCGATGGTATTGTCGTACTCGTTCCCGCCAGCCGCTCCCGATTTCGACGCCATGAAGGACGAGGCGAGTATCTCCCGGCTGTACGGCACGGGGCGCGGATTGGCGGGTACGCCGTGCGATTTGCCCAACAGGATGGGGCGAACTAGTTTCCGGTCCTCATGGCAAGCACCGCTTTCACGCCCCCGCAAGCCCAAACCGATGGAGTCCGCTCGTTCTTCGGGAAGGTCAATGGCCCGTGGCACAAGCGGGCCCTGCAGACATTCTTGATCATCGTCATCGCCCATTGGGCCGAGCATCTGGTGCAGGCGTATCAGGTGTACGTGCTGAAGTGGCCCGTCCATGAGGCGCGCGGTGTCCTGGGCCAGGTGTTCCCCTGGCTCGTGCACTCCGAGGTGCTGCACTACAGCTATGCCGTGATCATGCTGGTCGGCATTTGGACGTTGTTGCCGGGCTTCGTGGGGCGGTCGCGGGCGTGGTGGCTCGCGGCGCTCGTGATCCAGTTCTGGCATCACATCGAGCACGCGCTGCTCCAGGGTCAGGTGATCGCGGGCCGGACGCTGTTCGGGTCCCCGGCTCCCACCAGCATCGTGCAGCTGTGGTTCCCGCGGCTCGAGCTGCACCTGTTCTACAACACCGTGGTGTTCATCCCGATGATGGTGGCGATGTACTACCACGTGTTCCCAGGCGGCCCCGACGCCGCGCGGATGCGGTGCAGCTGCTCCCTCCATCCCCACCCCGCGGCGAGCTGACTACGCCCTTCAAGCGGCCTCCGTAACACGGACAGGAAGAACCATCGCGTTCAGGCCGGCGAATTGCAGGCGACGCTGCAGCTGATAGGCGGTCTCGTTGTGTAACAGCCGCTGGTACCACCGCTCCCGCTGGAAGATCAGCTTGCCGGCGAAGAAGAGGGGGCGCGAAAACTCGCGGGCGATCCGGCCGCACAGGTCCGCGGCCGTCGCGACCGCCTCTGTACCCACTGCCTTCCGCGAATCCGCTGCGAGGCCGAGGCTCGTCGCGAGGTCAACATAGCGGCGCAGATCCGCGGCCGTGCGGTCACGAACCTCGTCGACGGCCGCGACGTTCACGAAGCTCGCCGAATCGATGACTCCCACGGAGACAAAGACGAAGTTCTTGAAGTAGCCTGGGAACAGTCGTTGCACCGCCAACAGCGAATGGATGCCCAGGCCTTCGTAACCACCGACTAACAGCACGGCCGTCGGCGCCGCAGGATCGAGCGCCCGCTGCCCCGCCGGCGGCGCTCCGGCCGCCGGCAACGCGGCAAGAATTCCGTCGAGGTGCCGGAGGTTGTTGTGGACCTTGCGGTAATGCCGGCGAATGAGGAAACAGCACACGATCAGACTGCCGGTCAGGGCGAGCGTGACCCACCCCCCCTCTCCAAACTTCTCGTAGACCGTTACGGTGAGGATGAACAGGCAGAGCGTGAGGCCGACTACGTGGAGGGAGATGTGTTTACGCCACGTGGCGTGCTTCTTCCGCTCGCGCACCCAGAACCGGCACATGGCCAGCTCCGACAGGGAGAAGGTGAGAAACACGTTGATGGAATAGAGGACTACCAGATGCGTCACGTTCCCGCCCGTATAGACCAGCGCGAGCAACGAGGCGCCGCCTATCAAAAGCACCCCGTACGACATCGTCAGCCGGTCGGAGAGCTGGCTGAAGCGGTGTGGTAGGTACGAATCCACCGCCATGTTCGCCATCACGCGGGGCCCGTCGATGAATCCCGTTTGCCCCGCCACAACGAGGAGCAGCGCGTCCGACAGCAACGTGATGAGCACGAATGCGGTACCGACCCCTGCCCAACCGCCTGCGAACCGGTTCGCCAGGACCGCGTTCATCGTCCGGCCCGGCGAGGGCGTGGCGTGGACGAGGAGATACGCGAGGATGAGCCCGCCGGCGGTCAGCGCCAGTGACCCCGCCATGAGGGCCATAGTACGCTTGCCGGTCTGGACCTTGGGCTCCCGCATGATGGAGAGCCCGTTGGACACCGCTTCGATCCCCGTGTACGTCCCGCCGCCTAACGCGTACGCGCGGACGAACAGCGCCAGCATCCCGGCGAGCCCAAGCCCCAGCGGGGGCGCCTGGAGCCCCTGCTCGAACCCATGGCGCACCCCGTGGAACACGGCGGGGATCTCGCCCAGGCGGCCCACGATGACGCCGCCGATGAGGATCGCGTGGCTGACGATGAACGTGAGGAACAGCGGTGCGAGGGCGATCACCGACTCCTTCACCCCGCGCAGGTTGAGAAGAATCAGGAACCCGATCGCCGCAAACTCGACGAGCAGTTTGGCGGGCAGCATCCCGAGCACCATCGCGCCAGTCCACGCGGGTGGCAGAAAGCTGAAGATGGCGTCGCCCGCCGCGGCGATGGAGATCGAGATCGTGAGCACATAGTCCACCACCAGGGCGCATCCCGACACGACGCCGGCTTGTTGCCCCAGGAGCCGCGAGGCCGCGACGTAACCGCCGCCGCCGAGCGGAAACTGCTCGATAATGCGGCTGTAGGCATACGAGATCACGAGCACCGTGAACGCGGTCGCGAGGGCGAGGGCGATCGCGAGGTACGTCTGCCCGCCGAGGGTCTTGAATGCCTCCTCGGGCCCGTAAGCAGAAGACGAGAGCCCGTCGGCGCCGAGACCTACCCAGGCGAGCAGCGCGATCAGGGAGACTTTGTGGAAGACGCTCGGATGGAGCTCGCGCTTCCTGCCAAGCAGGACGCGCTTCATGCGTTCGGTCCACGGCTCCCTGAGATCAGGGAGTTCCGCGGTTGGGGGCGACATCGGTCTCTCCTCGAAGCCTACGGGGTTAGCTGACGGGCTCGGGCGGAAGAGACTGGCTGCCCTGCGCCTTGCGGCGCTACGCCCCGACTACGTGGGTCCCCCGTTCCCGCTTCGGTAGCGGGACTCGGCTTGCGCCACCTAACTACAAAGCATGCTCTCGCGATGCAAGTCCCCAAGGTGCATGAGCGTGCACCTTGGAACGCCGGACGACGTGTCGATTCCGGCCCCCCTCGCCCGTCGTGTAGGAAGACCGGGTCAGGAGCCCGGCACCAAACCCGAAGCCAAGAGGGAACGAGCGATGCGATTCCTTTCAATAGTTAAAGCGGCCGAGAACCAGGGGCCTCCGCCACAGGCGCTCCTGGAGGCCATAGGCAAGCTCACCGAAGACTCCCTCAAGGATGGCTCGCTGGTCCAGACCGGAGGACTCGGGGCCACCTCGACCGGCGCACGCGTCCGCGTCGCCGGGGGGAAGCTCACCGTGACCGATGGACCCTTCGCCGAGGCCAAGGAGGTCGTGGGCGGCTATGCCGTGCTCGAGGCGAAGTCGCGAGACGAGGCGCTCGGCGCCGCCCGGACCTTTATGCACCTGCACCAGCAGCACTGGCCAGGGTGGGAAGGCGAGTGCGAGATTCGGGAGCTGTGTTTCCTCGCGCCGTGAAGGGATTTACGCGGGTGAGGCCGCGGGGAGAACCAGCGCCGCACA
>WNGL01005979.1_pt1 | contig 14423 bp, 11 predicted proteins | sample 5400591 | NCBI WGS metagenome assembly WNGL01 (sample SAMN13153377, study PRJNA577476) | soil metagenome | isolation source: 80 cm soil or saprolite under Garry oak tree replicate 1 | place: USA:California | collected 2016-06-15
CGGCAAATCCCCCGAGCAGCGTCGTCTGCACACGAACCGGCGAGACATTCTCGGTCACGAGCTGTTCGAGCGTCATGACCGCGGCCACCGGTTGCTCCTTGTCGACGGCCCAGATCTGCTGACGCACGGCCGCAGCGACGTCCAGGGGGTCGCCACTGGTCCTGACGGCCAGCGAATCGGGCGGAAAGAGGCTGAACTGCTCGAAAGAAAAGTATGCTTCGGGCCGAACGGGAACGTTCATCCCTCCCTGCCGCATGTCGGCCACGATGCCAACGACCGTGTACCACGGCGCCTTGGCATCGAGCGTACCCCGTTTGAACCGATGGCCTATCGGATCGTCACTTTGCCAATAAGTGCGCGCCATGGTGTCATTGATCACCACGACCTCGAGGCTCTCTGGAGCGTCGCTCGCATTCAGCAACCTGCCGCGGCGCAGTGTCATCCCAACCTCGCGGAAGTAGTCCGGGCTCACGACACGGACGTTCGCGATCCTCTGATGATTGCGATCGGTCGGATGATTTTCCACGCTGACCAGAGTGCCGCCGCCGGCATTCGCGAGCGGCAGGAAGGTGGTATATCCCGCTGCGACAACGCCAGGCACGGAGGCGATTCGCTGCAACGCATCGCGGTAGAAGGCGCTGCGGCGTCCGGCCTCGGCATACTTCGGGCGTGGAAGCGGCGTGCGCAGCGTCAGGACGTGCGCGGCCGTGAAGCCGGCATCGCGGTGCAGCAGCCGCTCCAAGCTGCGGATCATCAGCGTTGCCGCGGACAGCAGAATCATGGCCGCCGCCACTTCGCCAATCACGAGCGACGTTCGCAGCCGGTGGCCACCGCCCCCGCCCTGGGGAGAGCCTTGCCGAAGCGACGTCACCAGATTCACCTGTGAGCAGCGCAACGCCGGTAGGATTCCGAACAGGATTCCGGTGGCAATCGAGATCGCAGCAGTGAACGCAAGCAGCGTCCAGTTCACCGGAATACCGGAGGGCATGGCGAGACCCTGAGGAATCAGACGACTCAGAAAATCGGTCGCGCCCACTCCCAGGCACAATCCCACAGCACCAGCGAGACACGACAGGACAACGCTCTCGACGAGCATCTGCTCGACGACTCGCCTCCGGCTTGCGCCCACCGCAAGTCGGACCGCCATCTCGCGGTTGCGCACGCTGCCGCGCGCCAGCAGCAGGTTGGCGACATTGGCGCACGCAATCAGCAGCACGAACGAGACGGCACCGAGAAGAATCAGGAGCGCCGCCCCGACGTCGCCGGTAAGGTGCTCGCGGAGAGGCACGAGCACCGCGCCGGTATCGGTGACGTCGCCTGAGGCGATCTGCCTGGCCAGCAGGAACATATCGGCGCTGGCGCGCGGCAGGGAGACGCCCGGCCGAAGCCGCGCCACGATCGTGAGGAAGTGATCGAACTTCCGGCTCTCGATCAATTCCGGCGTCCACTGTGCCGGCACCCAGATGTCGATCGCGGGATCGACAAACTGGAATCCACTCGGCATCACGCCGACGACGGTGTATTTCGCGCCATTGAGAACCAGGTCACGGCCGACGGTACCGGAATCGGCTCCGAAGCGCCGCACCCAGAAGCCGTAACTCAGCACGACCGTCGCCGGTTGCCCCACGCGCCCGTCATCAGCATTGAACGTGCGTCCGACGGCGGGATCGATGCCCAGAAGCCGGAAGAGATTGGCCGTGACGATGTGCGCCTGCAGGTACTCGGGATCGCTGCTGCCGGTCAGATTGAAAGAACCGCGGCTGACCGCGGCCATGTCCTCGAATCCGTGGTTCCGCTGCTTCCATTGCAGGAACATCCATGGATTGCTGTTGTTGTGCGGAAAACCGAACGCGGTGTCGTCCTGCCAGACCACGACGAGCCTGGAGGGATCGCTGTAGGGCAGGGGACGGAGCAGCACGGCGTCGGCGACGTTGAACACCGCGGTCGTCGCGCCGATCCCGAGCGCCAGGGCCGCGCCGGCGAAGAGCGTGAAGCCTGGCGCCTTCACGAACATGCGCGTCGTGTAGCGCAGATCCTGCGCGAGCTGATCGAGCAGGGGCAGTCCGCGCTGGTCCCGGTTGGATTCCCGCAGCTGCGTGAGGCCGCCAAGTCGAAGCCGCGCGTCGCGCGCGGCGGCCTCGGCGCTCATGCCGCGGCGCAGGTTGTCTTCGATCAGCAGACTGGTGTGGGCCTCGAGCTCCTCGGTAAAATCCTCGTCCACGCGGCGCATGCGCGCCCACGCCCACGCGCGCGAGCTCCACGTCCGCAGGCGGTCCCACATTCAGGCCTCTCTTACAGCTCCAGCACGCGGCCGACGATGCCCGCGATGCGCTCCCAGTTCGCCGCCTGCTCGCGCAGCTCCGCGCGCCCGCGCGTCGTGATCGAATAGAACCTCGCACGGCGGTTGTGGTCGGATGTTCCCCATTTCGCGCCGATCCAGCCCTTCTGCAGCAGGCGGACGAGCGACGCGTAGATGGTCCCCTGGTTGACGAGCAGCGCGTCGCCGCTGATCTGCTCGATCCGCCGCGCGATCCCGTAGCCGTGCAGCGGCCCCATGGCGTGCAGCGTCTTCAGCACCATCAGATCGAGCGTGCCCTGCAGAATGGCGGGTTTGCTCTCGCCCATGCTCCTGTGGCCCCCCCACATGAGTATGGAGGATGACATGTGGGATGTCAACAGGAGCGGCACGATGCGCCGCCGCGATCATCGCTAGAATACGGTCAGCAGATGGCCATCGACCTTCTCGTGTTCGGGCCGCATCCCGACGATCTCGAAATCGGACTCGGTGGGACGATCGCGCGGCACACGGCCGAGGGCCGCAGCGTCGGCCTCATCGATCTCACCGCGGCGGAGCTGTCCTCCAACGGCACGCCCGCTGAGCGGCAGACCGAGGCGGCGGCCGCCGCGCGCGTGCTCGGCGCGTCATTTCGGGAAAACCTCGGATGGCCCGACGGCGGGGTCGCGGCGACGCCCAGGATGATGCGAACGGCGGTCGACGCCATCCGCCGGCATCGACCCCGGACGATCGCGATTCCCTATTGGCACGATCGTCATCCCGATCACGCGCACGCCAGTGACGTCCTGTCCACGGCCGCGTTCACGAGCGGTCTACGGAAGTATGTGACCGATCACGAGGCGTGGCGATCCGACTGGGTCTGCTACTACTTCATCAACGATTCGGCGTCGCCGTCCTTCGTCGTCGACGTATCCGCGTACTACGAGCAAAAGAGAGCGGCCCTCGGGTGCTATCGCAGCCAGTTCGAGACTGCCGCACCGGGCGCTGACGAGCCGGTTCGCACCCGCCTGAACGCGCCGGCGTTCCGCACGCTCGTCGAGAGCCGCGACGCACAGTTCGGCGCGCTCGCCGGCGTCGCGTTCGCCGAGGGCTTCGTCGTGCGCGAGCCCGTGCGGCGCTCGACGCTCCTGAAGGATCGCGACTGAATCATGCGGATCGCGATTCTTTGTTACGCCTCGGTCGGCGGCAGCGGGGTCGTCGCCACCGAGTTGGCGTACGCGCTCGCGCGGCGCGGGCACCAGGTGCACGTACTCAGCCGCGAGCGGCCGTTCCGCTGGCGCGCGGACGTCCCCGGCCTGTCGTTCGTCCGCGTCGAAATGCCGGACTACCCGCTGTTTCGCGAGCCGCAGTATCTGCTGGGTCTGACCAACGCGATCGTCCATCTATCGCGCGAGCATCCAATCGACATCGTGCACGCGCATTACGCCGTGCCGCACGCGACGGCCGCCTATCTTGCGCGCGAGATGCTGGCGCGGACCCCGCACTCGCATCAGCCGCGAACGGTGACGACCCTTCACGGCACCGACATCACGCTGGTTGGCAGCGACCCTTGCTACGAGTCAGTCGTCGGCTTCTCGATCGAGCACTCGGACGCGGTGACGGCCGTCTCGTCCGCGTTGAAGCAGGAAACGATCGAGACGCTCCGCGTCGGTCGACCTATTCGCGTGATTCCGAATTTTCTCGACTGTTCGGAGTGGCGGCGGCGCCCCGAGCCGGACCTTCGGCAATCGCTGAGCAACGGCGGACAGTTCGACGCGGTGGTCGTCCATGTTTCGAACTTCCGGCCTGTGAAGCGCGTCGGCGCCGTGATCGATGTGTTTCGCCGGATCCAGGCCCGCGTGCGCGCGCTACTGGTACTCATCGGCGACGGTCCGGATCGCCCGGCGCTGGAGCGCAGGGTCAGCGACGAGCAGCTCGGCGGGTCAGTCCGGTTCGTCGGCGAGCAGCAGGATCTCGTCCGGTGGCTGTCGGCGTCGGACGTCTTCCTGCTGCCCTCGGCCCAGGAGAGCTTCGGCCTGGCGGCGCTCGAGGCGATGGCGTGCGAGGTTCCCGTGATCGCGTCCCACGTGGGAGGCCTGCCCGAGGTCGTCGCGGACGGCATCGATGGCTTTCTCTGTCCGATGGATGCGATCGAGCTCATGGCGGATCGCGCCATCGAGCTGCTCACGGACCCGGAGAAACGCGCGAACATGGGGCGAGCGGCCGCGGACCATGTGCGCAGGTGCTTCTGCACCGATGTGGTCGTGCCGCAGTACGAGGCGTGTTACCTCGACGTGGTGCGGTGAGGCCGTCTTCAGCCCACGTGTCCAGACTATTCGGCGATCGCCTGGAGGTCCGACTTCGCCTCTTGGCGCGCGCGAGTCACTTCAGCCTTCGCATCGAGGTCCGGCTTCGACTCGTGAATAGCGTCCGCCAGCGTCCGCTTCTCCTCCAACACGCGATGCTTCAACACCATGAAGGGCACGTTGGTATTGCGTGCCGCATGCGCAACCGTTGCAAACTCTCCGGCGCTCGTGAATCCCTCAGCAGCTACCTCCAGTCGGGTGCCACGACTCAACACGGGTTTGAGTCGTTCCTGGATCTTCGGCTCGGACGCGCCGATCGTCGGGCTCGCTGCGGCAGCCGCAGGTTTCTTCGTCATGGCTGCGCGCGCGGGCGGGTGCGGGTTGGGTGCCGGCGGCTGTTCGGCCGCTGTGGCAGCCGAACCGCTCCGCGGACCGCTATTCCACACGCGGTTCTTCAGCGACGGACCAATCGCAACGCCGAGCGCGACAGCTCCCACGAAGGCGAGTGTTAGAGCTGATGCTTTGCCAACCGTCATATGGATGACCTCCTGTTCGTTGGGGCGGACCGAAGGCCGCCAACGCTGTGAGGAAGGGCCTGCAAGAATCGTGAGCTCGAGCGCAAGCGCGACGGTTCCACGTTGCGGCCGACGCAGTCCGGTATTTGGGAATCCTTGCAGAATCAACAGGAGCCGCCTGGCTCGATATGAATGCCGCACTCGAGCTTCTGTCCGCCCCATCTCCCGGAGCGCTCGTTGGAGGGATCCACCGGCAGCGAGGTGCATGGCTCGCAGCCGATGCTCGTGTAGCCGAGCTCGTACAACGGCAGCAGCGGAATGTCGTGGGCCTTCGCGTAGCGCCACACCTCCGCGGTCGTCCACCCTGCGAGGGGGCTGATCTTGCGAAGACGGGTTCCGTCGGCGAGCGAGAACGGCTCGATCTGCTGCAGATGCGCGCGCGTCGGCGACTGCTCGCGCCGCAGGCCGGTGAACCAAGTGTCGTAGCCCGCGAGCGCCGCAAACAGCGGCTCCACTTTGTGGCGGGCGCAGCATGCCTGCGTGCTCTCGCGCCAGAGGCCTGGAGCCGGCTCGGTCGCCCGGAGCGTTACGATGTTCAGCCCCCACGCGGCGGTGATTCGATCGCGATACCGGCACGTCTCGTCGAAGTGATGGACGGTATCGAGGAAGAGAACGGGAATGTCAGGCCGATGCTGTCGCAGCATGTCCACGAGCACCACGCACTCCGCCTGAAAGCTCGATGTGACGCACGGCGTGGTCGCGCGCGCGAGCTCCGCCTCGATCAACGCAAGGGGGTCGGTGTCGTTCACGTCAGGATCTCCTCGAGCATGGCGCGGACGGCGTCGACGGCCGCGACGTCGCTGGCCGCGGCACGCGCCGCGTGCGCCAGCCGTTCGGCCGTCCCGCGCGTCACGGCTCGGCCGGTGTCCGCTACGGCTTCGGCGATCATTCCCGCACCGGCCGTGAAATGGGTTGCCGGATCGATCAGGATGAAGCTGCCAGTCGTCCTATTCTCGCCATACGGTTCGAAGACAATCGGCCGCGCCGTGGTGAAGCCGACCCGCGCGATCTGGTTGAGCGCAAGCGACCCACGGGCGTGCGCCGTCACCGTGCGCGTGCCGTGCTTCAGGACGTAGGGGCGCTCGGGATCCATCGGCCGATCGTCCATCCAGACCACATCGGCGGTGAACGTGCAGCCTGCATCGAGGGGCGAGTCCGCCAGGATGTCGCCCCGGCTGATGTCGATCTCGTCGCCCAGCACGAGGGCCACCGACATGGGCGACGCTGCCGCTTCGAGGTCGCCGTCCCAGGTCACGATCCGCGTCACGTGGGTCCGTGCGCCCGACGGACAGACCGTCACCGCGTCGCCAACCCGAATCGTGCCCGATGCAATCTGGCCCGCGTAGCCGCGGAACGACGCGTCCGGCCGGAGCACCAGCTGCACTGGAAAACGGAATGGCGCGGCGGTCGCGTCCGGCGCGGCATCGGCTTCCTCGAGGTACGGCAGAAGAGCCGGGCCCTCGTACCACGGCGTCCGCCGGCTCGCGGCGATCACGTTGTCGCCATGCAGGGCGCTCAGGGGAATCGCCTGTACGACCGAGTCGCCGAGGACGTCGGGCAGCTCGCGGCAGATCTCGTGAAAGGCGCGCGCGTCGAAGTCGAGCAGGTCCATCTTGTTGACCGCGATGACAAAGCTCGAAATGCCGAGCAGCCGCGCGATGCGCGCGTGGCGCCGCGTCTGATCGCGCACGCCCTGACGCGCGTCGACGAGCAGGATGGCGACGTCGGACGTCGACGCACCGGTCGCCATGTTGCGCGTGTACTGCTCGTGCCCGGGTGTGTCCGCGAGAATGAACGTCCGCCGGGCCGTGGCGAAGTACCGATACGCGACGTCAATCGTGATCCCCTGCTCGCGCTCCGCGCGAAGGCCGTCGGTGAAGAGCGAGAAGTCGATCGGGCCGGCGGTGCGGTTGTGCGACGCCGCCCTGACGGACTTCACCTGATCCTCGTACACGCTGCGCGAGTCGTATAACAGTCGTCCGATGAGCGTACTCTTCCCGTCGTCCACGCTGCCGGCCGTGCAGATGCGGAGCAGTCCGGCCATCAGAAGTAGCCCTCCCGTTTCTTCATTTCCATGGAGCCGTCCTGGTCGTGGTCGATCACGCGAAGCTGGCGCTCGGACTGGCGCACGGAGATGAGCTCGTCGATGATCGCGGCGACGGTCGTCGCGTTGGAACGGACGGCTCCGGTGCACGGCGAGCAGCCGAGCGAGCGCATCCGGCACATGATGCGCTGCGGACGTTCGCCAGGCAGCAGCGGCACGAATGGCTGCTCGGCGACGATGAGGCTTTCGCCGCGGACGAGGACGTCGCGCTCGCGCGCGAAATACATCGGGACGATCGGAATGCGGTCCGCCTCGATGTAGCGCCACACGTCCAGCTCGGTCCAGTTCGAGAGCGGAAAGACGCGGACGCTTTCGCCAGGTGTGATGCGCCCGTTCAGCAGACGCCACAACTCCGGGCGTTGCCGCTTCGGATCCCATTGTCCGCGGGAATCGCGAAGCGAAAAGATCCGCTCCTTCGCGCGCGAGCGCTCCTCGTCCCGCCGCGCGCCCCCGAACGCCGCGTCGAATCCGCCCGCCTGCAGCGCGTCGAGCAGGGCTTTGGTCTTCAGGAGTCCGCAGCAGCGCTGCGTCCCCACGGCGAACGGCTGCGTGCCGTCGGCGATCGCCTCGGTGTTCGTGTGAACGATCAGCCGCGCGCCGATCGCCGCCGCCTGCCGATCGCGGAAGGCGATCATCTCCCGGAACTTGTAAGTGGTGTCGACGTGCAGCAGTGGAAACGGAATGGGACCCGGGAAGAATGCCTTCTGCGCCAGCCGCAGGAGCACCGACGAATCCTTGCCGATCGAATAGAGCATCACGGGGCGCGTGAATTCGGCGACCACCTCCCGGATGATGTGGATGCTCTCGGCTTCAAGCGCCTGCAGGTGCGTCATACGGATCCTGACACGGCCAGCGCGGGGTGTCGCTGGACGGCGAAGAAGCGGAACAGCAGGACGGTGTCGATGGTGGCTACGACGGCGAGCACCGAGTACGCGGCCGGTCCGTCGACCAGGCGCAGCGCGCGCAGGAGGGTGGAAACGCCAAAGCCAACGACCCACGCGTCGAAGCTCATACAGAGACGACGGAACGTTTCCGGATCCACCCGCGCGATCAACCACACGCCGGCGGGCACGCCAACGAGCAGGCTGGGCACAATGGGCGGCGTCAGCAAGAGCGCCTGCCGCGTGAACAGGCCCGCATGCCAGTACGCGACCGCCGTGAAGGTCGCTTCGGCGAGTCGCACGAAGCCCAGCGCCGCGCGGAACTCGCGCTTCGCCAACCCCTGGTTATTCAACAGCAACGCGAGCGGCGGTCCTGAGATGGTGGTGACCGCATACAGCAGACCGACGCCGGCGCCCAACGGCAGTCCCCAGGCGCGCTCGGAGCGGAGCGGCCGCCGGAGGCCGGCCGCCTGCAGCAGAATGAGCGGCAGCAATATCGAAAAGGTCCACAGTTTCAGCCAGTCGGGCCGCACCATCGTCACCGCGAGCGTCCCGAGGACAACTCCGGGAACGAGGCCCGCGACGACCGGCAGCATGCGGCGCCGCACCTGCGGCAGCGCCTCGCGATTCACCCACAGCACGTACCCGTTCAGTACGACCTCGACGATGACGAGCGCGGGGTTCAGCAGGCGGTTGGGAAAGAGGAACAACGCGAGCGGAACGGTGATCGACGAAAAGCCGTAGCCGAGCGCGCCGTTCACGACGGCGGCGATCAGGGTGATAACGGCGAACTCGTGAACGTGCGACATGCGCTTCTCCGTGATTTCATGCAGATGCTCGGTGCCGGGATGCTGCCGGGCGATCTGCGGAGAGAAGCGAAGGGATTAGTTGTGCGGAAGGCCTCTCACCTGCGGATCGCCGGCACCATACACGAGCAACGACACGCGTGCTCGGTGCTGGGCGGCGGACAACAGGTGAAAGCGGTCATGACGACCAGAACAGGCTAGCACACGATCGGTCCGCTACGCGAGACGCCGCCGATCCATGCGATTCGTAGATGGCACGCATGAGCCGGAGGCGGAGCGGCTCAGAGGCTCAGCGACCCGTCGGACTCGGGCGCGTGAGCAATCGCCTCCTCGATCGCGATGGTCCGTTGGCGCGTCTGGCCGAACGCCATTCGCAGCAACGGCGGCGTCATCATCGTCGTCGCAAGCACGACAACCACGGCCGCGGAGAATACGTCCTGGCCGACGAGGTGGTGCGCGAGGCCATACGCGGCAACGATCAAGCCGACTTCGCCGCGCGAGATCATCCCGACGCCTATCCGAAGCGACTGCCTCCTCGAGAATCCGCAGAGACGAGCCGGGACGCCGCAGCCGACGATCTTGCCGAGTACGGCGACGACAATGAGCGCCGCGCTCAGGGCGGGATGCGCGGTGAGGACGCGGGCATCGGCCCGCAAGCCGATGCTGATGAAGAACACGGGTACCAGGACGGAGTACGTGAGCGGATGGATCCCCTGGTCGATCCGCTCCTTGAAACGGCTGCCGGTGAGGAGGACGCCGGCGACGTACGCGCCGGTAATCGCCGCAATGCCGCCGATGAATTCGGCGGACCACGCGAAGAGCAGCGCGACGACCAGCACGCTCGCCAGCAGTCCCTGGCTGACACCTAGCCGGTCGCCCCAGCTCGCGACGCGATCGAGATGGGGGCGCACCAGCCAGGCTCCCATGAAAAACACGCCAATCCGCAACAGAATCACCGCGATCTGCGCCGACCCGCCGCGGCCTTCCGGCATCTGCGCAAACGCCGCGACGACGGAGAGAACGACGATGCCGATGACGTCGTCGATGACGGCGGCGCCGAGAATCGTGGAGCCCTCCCGTGACTTCACGACGCCAAGCTCCATCAGTGTTTGCGCGGAAATGCTGACGCTCGTCGCGGTCAGGATGGTGCCGATGAAGATGCCTTCCCAGAAGATTGGCACGCCGAGCAGCGACGCGACGGCGATGCCACCTGCCATCGGGAGCACCACCCCGCCGGCAGCGGACCAGAAGGCGACATGGCCCACGCGGCGGAGTTCTGCGACATCCGTTTCCAGCCCGGCCACGAACATCAGCAGGATGACGCCCAGATCCGCGAGGTCCTGAACGAACGGCAGCAGCGCCGACGAGGCATCGCTCGCGGAGAAGATCGGCCAGGCCAGCACGTTGAGCGCCGTCGGGCCGAGGAGCAATCCGGCGAGGATCTCGCCGAAAACCGCGGGCTGGCCGGCCCGCAGCGCCGCTGCTCCCGCGAGTTTCGCGGCAGCGACGACGAGTGCAAGCACGAGGAGCAGTTGAAGCAGATGCGACATCTAGGGCCGGTCCTCCTGCATGGCCGCGGCCAACATTCCGGCGGGGCGCCTCGGGCACCAGACGCCGCTGCGGATCGCGAGATGGACATTTTCGTCCCTCTCAACTCGTCAATGAACATTTTTGTCGCCTCATGGCAATCGCGGTTCAGCCAGCCGTGACATGGCTTCCACACGCCGCGCCGTCAATCGACACTTGTGTCGGTGTTCCACGTCTCGATCGACATTTCTGTCCGTCCAGCCCGGGCGCGCGCGATCGTGGATTGACCCCGGAAGATCCGGTCACTGCTCGCTTTCCGCGATTCGCGATTCTCGCACGTCTCTGGCGTTTCTCTTGCTGAACATGCCGGCGGATACGTGGCCGACGTCGATCGTCGTTGTTGCCGATACGAGGGAGGACGGATGGGAATGATCATGCGCGCGAGTGTCGTCCGGAGATTGATCATGGGTTTCGTGCTGGCGATGGCGCTGACGCCGCTGCTGCCTGGGCAGGTCGTCAGCGCGCAGGCGCCGGCGGCAGTCGCCGGCGATCCGACCGGTTCGACGACCGGAACGGCGAAAGACCTGGCGATAAAAGATCCGAAGAATCCCACGCTGCCGGAAGTGATGGATGCGGTCGGCCACAACAAGATCGCGATCAACATCGTCTGGACCCTGTTCACCGGCTTCCTCGTCATGTTCATGCAGGCCGGCTTCGCGATGGTGGAAACCGGCTTCACGCGCGCGAAGAACGTGGCGCACACGATGTCGATGAACTTCATGGTGTACGCGATCGGGATGCTCGGCTTCTGGATCTGCGGCTATGCGATTCAGATGGGGGGCGTCGGCGCGGTCGCCGCCCTGGGCGGCACGGCGCCGCTCAATCATGAGTTCACGGTCACGCTGTTCGGCAAGACGTTCGGCCTGTTCGGCCTGAAAGGTTTCTTCCTCGGGGGCGACAGCTACGACGTAGGCGTGTTCACGCTGTTCCTGTTCCAGATGGTGTTCATGGACACGGCCGCGACGATTCCGACGGGCGCGATGGCCGAGCGCTGGAAGTTCTCCGCGTTCGTCCTGTTCGGCTTCTTCATGGCGATGTTCGCGTATCCCCTGTATGCGAACTGGGTATGGGGCGGCGGCTGGCTGTCGCAGCTCGGGACGAACTTCGGCCTGGGCCACGGCCACGTCGACTTCGCGGGCTCGTCGGTCGTGCACATGGTGGGCGGCGTCGCGGCACTGGCGGGCGCCATCGTGCTTGGACCGCGCATCGGCAAGTACACGAAGGACGGCGAGGCGGTCGCGATTCCGGGGCACCACATTCCGATGGCGATCATCGGCACGTTCATCCTGGCGTTCGGCTGGTTCGGCTTCAATCCCGGATCGACGCTGGCCGGCGGCGATCTGCGGATCGCCGTCATCGCCGTGAACACGATGCTCGCGAGTGCGGCCGGCGCCTTCAGCGCGATGATGTACATGTGGCTGCGCTTCGGCAAGCCCGATCCGAGCATGATGGCCAACGGCATGCTGGCCGGCCTCGTCGCCATTACGGCCCCCTGCGCCTTCATCACCGCCCCATCCGCCGTGATCATCGGGGTGATCTCCGGCGTCCTGGTCGTCTTGTCGGTCTTCTTCGTCGAGCGGACGCTGAAAGTCGATGATCCGGTCGGTGCGATATCCGTTCACGGCGTTTGCGGCGCGTGGGGCGTGCTGTCGCTCGGCCTGTTCGCGGACGGCGTGTATGGCGATGGATGGAACGGCGTGCCGGGCGCGGTGCGCGGCCTGTTCTACGGCGATGCGAAGCAGTTTCTTGCAGAGGGCATCGGCACGGTGACGTGCTTTGTCTTCATCTTCAGCGCGTTCTACGCATTCTTCAAACTCGTGGACGTGACGCTGGGCAACCGTGTGTCCGCGGAAGTGGAGCTCGCGGGCCTCGACATTCCGGAGATGGGTGTGTCCGGCTATCCGGACTTCGTGCTCACGCCGGGACCCGAAGGCACCAGCGCATCAGCAGCGGAGGCGATCACCGCGGGGGCACCCCACGCCGTGCTCCAGCCGCTCACCGGAAAGAGCTAGCAGCTTTTCTCGCCAGCAAGTCCGCACCGAGATCTACCGGCGCGGCGGCACAACGCCGCCGTGCCGGTCCCGGCGGAGCCACGGCCAAACGGACACCGGCGGGAGACCGGGACCGGGGGACCGGGGACAGAGGACCGGAGACAGAAAACCGGGGACTGGAGACCGGGGACCGGAGACCGAAGACCGAAGACCGAAGACCGAAGGAATGAGGAGGAGGAAGCAATGTCCGCAATGATGAAGACGTTCGTCGGACTCGCGGCGGCCGCCGCAGTGGCTATCGTCCCGGCGACGGCCCGGGCGCAGACGGTGTCAGGAAGCACCGCACAGACGCCGTCCGCGGCCGCGCCTGCGCCTGCGCCGGATAGTCCCGCACCACCACCGCCGCCGCCTGCGGATCCCAAGTCCGATCTCGCGACGTTCTTTCACGGCACCGAAATCGGCGGCCTGATCGACGCGCATTACGACTGGTTTTCCACAAAAACCGACGGCGACGCGCCGTACCGGAATTTCGATACGCGCCACGATCAGTTCAGAGTCAGCATGGCGCAGATCTGGATCACCAAGACGCCGACGGCCGACTCCCGCGCGGGCTTCAAAGCGAAGCTGAGCGTCGGCCCGGCGACCACGATCGTCCAGAGCCTCGAGCCAGGCGGCTCGCCCGCGGTCCTGCAGAACGTCGAGGAGGGATTCATCAGCTATCTGGCGCCGCTCGGAAAAGGCGTGCAGGTCGATGTCGGCAAGTTCGTCACCCAGCATGGCGCCGAGGTGATCGAGGCCAAAGACAACTGGAACTACTCGCGCTCGCTGCTCTTCGCGCTCGCGATTCCGTACTACCACTCGGGCGTGCGTGCGACGTACTCGCCGAACGCCAAGGTCACGCTGATGGGCACCGTCGTCAACGGCTGGAACAACGTCGTCGAGAACAACAGCGCCAAGACGGTTGGCGCGCAGGTCGCCTACAAGCCGACGGCGGCGCTGTCGCTCGTGCAGAACTACATGACCGGGCCGGAGCAGACCAACGACAATCACGACTGGCGCCAGCTGTCAGACTCGACGGCGACGCTGACGGTCAATCCGATGCTGAGCCTCATGACCAACTACGACTACGGCACCGATGTGGTCGCCGGCGCCCGAGTGCGCTGGCAGGGGGTTGCCGGGTACGCCAGAATCCAGGGCAAGCGCATCGCGTTCTCGCCGCGGCTCGAATGGTACGACGATCCGTCAGGGTTCACGACCGGGACAACCCAGACGCTGAAGGAGGTGACCACGACGCTCGAGCTCAAGGCGACCGACACGTTCCTGTGGCGCATCGAGTACCGCAGCGATCTGTCGGATGCGGCAGTCTTCAAGACACACGCCGGTGACTTCAAGAAGACTCAGAGCTCGATCGGGTTCGCCGTGCTGTATTCCTTCAGCACGAAAGGCTAGCAGCCACAGATCGCGGGATTGGATGTACGGTAAACGGGTGGCCACTGACGGCGCGATGGGATCTGACGCGGCGCCGGCCGCGCCGCTGGACGATGCCCGGCGCGCGATCGGCCGCGGGATCCTCGCTGGCGAGAGCGCATCCGCGGCGCTCGAGGCGTATACAGCCTGGATCGACCGCGAGCTGCAACGATTGTCTGCGACGGCTGGCCGGCCGGACCGGCCCGTTGCGCTCATCGCGCTCGGCGGCTACGGGCGCCGCCACCTGTGCCCGTATTCCGACATCGATCTCTTGATCCTGTTCGACGGTGCCGTCGCAGACGCCGAAGAGCGTCTTCTACGGCGGCTCCTTCACCCGTTGTGGGACGCGGGTCTCGTCATTGGCCATCAGGTTCGTGAAAAAGCCGAGCTCGCGCAGCTGGAGGTCGACAATCCGGAGTTCCTCCTCGCGC